>Ga0335082_10004154_pt1 | contig 15764 bp, 16 predicted proteins | sample Lox_Sample_41_FD_206718 | JGI IMG/M metagenome (GOLD analysis project Ga0335082, IMG submission 206718) | Soil microbial communities from Loxahatchee National Wildlife Refuge, Florida, United States - Lox_Sample_4.1 | ecosystem: Environmental > Terrestrial > Soil > Wetlands | place: USA...
AGAGGGTTGTCTTGAACCTGTAGTCAGGCCCCAGGTAATGAATGGCCGCGGCGGTTGAAAAGAGCTTCGTGACCGAGGCGATCGTCTCAGGCTGCTGCGGGTTGCGCTCGAACACCGCTTGCCCCGTCTCGAGATCCGCGATCACGATCGACACGCCCGACGGCGCGGCGGGAGGCCGGCGGGCGGCGACCGCCAAAGCCTGATCGAGAGTGCGCGGGCGGGAGCTCACTGATTGCGGGCGTCGGTGGGCCCCGACTGTGGCAGATGCCGCGGGAAGAGAGGCGGGAAGGAGCAAACAAAGAGCAAACCCCACCCGGAGGCAGAGACTCACGCGATACCCCAGCATCGCAAAATTATAATCGACTCCGGTGCGATTCGACGAAGTCGAAAGAGTTTTTGAGGTCTCCGTCCGCGAGTTGATCGAGGAGGAGGGCTTTCGCCGGGTCGGGTTCGACCGCGGCGACGGGTGGCGCCGCCTGGCCCTCGGTACAGAGATGCACTCCCGTGTCCTGCTCGCTCGCCGGGACCGGCATTCCGCCTACCGGGCGGAGGTACACCTGCAGGCCCGCATACCGGTGGACGACTGGACGGCCATCCTGACGGGCCGTCTCGACGGCTGCCTCGAGCGGGAGCCCGGTGTTTGGCTCATCGAGGAGTTCAAGTCCACGAATTTCTCGCTCGATGGCGTCCGTCCGTCCGGCTACGCCTTCGAACGCGATCGGAGGCAGCTGCTCGCCTATTGCTATCTCTGGCGGCGGCTCGGGCATCCCCAAGTCAGCGGGGCGCTCGTTTACGTCGATATCGAGACGGGCGAAGAGGTCTCGATCGATCTGCCCTTCCCGGATGATGCCGAGCGCGATGTCGAGCGCCGACTCGGCCGATTCCTAGGAATCTGGAGGGCTCAGGAGAAGACGCGCCAGCGCAAGGCCGCGGCGGCCGACCGGCTCCCGTTCCCGCATGCGGCGCCGCGGCCGATCCAAGAGAAACTCATGGAGGCGGCTGCGACGGCGGTCCGAGAATCGCAGAACCTCATCGCCGAGTCGCCGACGGGTTCCGGCAAGACGGCGGCGGTCCTTCATCCTGCCCTCGCCGAAGGCTTGCGCCGCGGAAAGCAAGTGGTGTTCCTCACGTCCAAAACGCTTCAGCAAAAGATGGCCGTCTCGGCGCTCGTGGCCATGAACCAGGGCGACTTCCACACGCTGCAAGTGCGCTCCAAGGAAAGGATGTGCGCCAACGATCGGATCCTTTGCCACGAAGATTTCTGTCGTTTCGCGAAGGACTACCCGGAAAAGATGGCTCGCTCGAACATCCTGGGAAGGCTTCAGGACTCCTACGCCCACCACGATCCGCAGACCGTCTTCGAAGAAGCGCGGCGCGAGGAAGTCTGCCCCTTCGAGGTCCAGCTCGAGCTCGCGCAGCGCGCCGACGCGATCGTCGCCGACTACAACTACGTCTTCGAGCCCAGCGTGACGATGCGCCACCTCGCGGGCGACGAACTCGCCAACGCCATACTCATCGTCGACGAGGCGCACAACTTGCCGGACCGCGCCCGGCAGATTTACTCCCCGGAGCTTCGCGAGGAGGAGCTTGCCGCGCTCGCGAACCGTCTTGCCCTCCAGCCGGGCGATCTGTTCGCGGATCTGAAGCGCTCGCTCGAAGACGTCATCGAGTTGCTCGGGCGCGCCGCCGAGGAACTGCCCGAAGGCGAAGCGATTGCGGAGACCACTCCTCCCGACGAGGCGATCCGCCGGCTGCGCGACGAATGGGAGCCAAAGCTGCTCCGGTACCTCGCCTGGAAGAGGGAGACTCGCCTCGGCTTGGTCGACGACCCGGTCCTCGACGCGCACTTCACGTTTCAGCGCTTCGCGGCGGTCCTCGGTCTGTATGGCCCCGACTTCACCTGTGTCGTCGAGCGGCGCTCGGGCGGAATCCGTCTGGCCTTGGTGTGCCTGGATCCCGCGCGAGCGCTCGCCCCCGTGTTTCGCGCGGCCTCGGCCTCCATTCTGATGTCGGCGACCCTGACGCCTCCCGAGGCGATTCGGCGCGTGCTCGGGCTCGAGCCGGATCGGACCTTTGCGGTCTCCCTTCCTCCTCCGTTTCCACCGGAGAATCGCAAGGTCATGATCCTCCCGCAGGTGCGGACCACGTTTGCCGCGCGCGACAAGAACTACGGGCGGATCGCGCGGCTGATCGCGGACATGTCGGATGCGCACCGCGGCAACGACCTGGTCCTGTTCCCCTCCTACCGATTCCTCGCCGAAGTCGCGGCGAAGATCCCTCCCACGCGGGCGCGCCTGCTCGTTCAGCGGCCGGATCTGTCGGAGTTCGAGCGCAAGCAGATTCTGCAGGCGCTCGGCTCGCCTCCTTCCGGCGGCATCCTGCTGCTCGCCGTTTCGGGAGGCATGTACGCCGAAGGGGTGGACTATCCGGGCGAGCTTCTCACCGGCGTCTTCGTCGTCTCCCCTGCTCTGCCGCAGGTTTCCTTCGAGCGCGAGCTATTGCGCCGCTACTTCGACGAGAAGGAGGACGCCGGCTTCGACTATGCGTATGTGCAGCCAGGCATGACTCGTGTCGTCCAGGCGGCCGGCCGTCTGATCCGTAGCGAGACGGACCGTGGCGTGATCGTACTGATCTGCCGGCGATTCCTGGAGGAGCCCTATGCCTCGCGCCTTCCTCGGGACTGGTACGGCGAAACGCCGGCGGAACTCGTAACCAATCGGCCTGCCGAGGAGATCAGGGAATTCTTCGAGAGATACGAAAAGTAAGGCCGCACGGAGTCGGGTTCCTTCTCTTGCCTCGGAATGATGGACGCGAGAAGGACGACAGACAGGAGGACGCGGTGCCCAATCCCTACAAGAGCCTCAAGTACCCTCGACTCACCGTCGATTCCTTCGTGCTGGACCGCAAGGGCCGATTGCTCCTCGTGAGGCGGGGCAGGCCTCCCTTTCGAGGCCACTGGGGACTGCCCGGCGGCTTCTGCGAATGGAAGGAGACCGCCGAAAGCTGCTGTGCCCGCGAGACCCTGGAAGAGACGGGTCTGCGCGTGCGGGTCGGAGAGCTTCTCGGCGTCTACTCCGCGCCCGACCGAGACCCGAGGGGTCACAACGTGACGGTCCTCTACGCGGCGCGCCCCGTCAGCGGACGCGTCCGCGGGGGCGACGACGCCGCGGAGGCGCGGTGGTTCGCGCCGGCCGAGCTCGTTCGCCTATCCTTCGCCTTCGACCACGGCAAGATCGTCAGGGAGCAGCTGGCTCGACGGCGGGCGAAGGGTCTTCTTTCGCGCGGGCGGCGCGGCGCCGCTCGAGGATGAGCATCTCACGCACCGCGTCGAACTTCTCCTTGTGCTTCTTGATGATCATGACGACCTGATCGACCCTCGTCGTCAGATGCAGCAGCTCCAAATCCTCGGCGTTGACCAGGCGCCGCGGCACCATTTCCCGGCGCATCCAGTCGACCAACCCGCCCCACATGTCGCCGACGAGCACCACGGGACGCTCGGTCATGAACCCCACCTGCAGAAGCTGCCAGACCATCATGAGCTCCAGGGCCGTTCCGATACCACCCGGGAAGATGACGAAGGCCTGCGACATCCGAACGAAGTGGTGCAGCCGCGAGAAGAACGTGCGATGCGCCGTGACGCTGTCCAGATACGGATTCGCCTTCTCGTACGGGATCGCGATCGTCAGCCCGTAGGAGCGCGTCTTGCGGACACCGCGCGAGGAGGCCGCGCCCTCGTTGGCCGCCTCCATTAGGCCCGGGCCGCCGCCCGTCACGATGTCGCAGTTGAGCTCGGTCAGCCGCGACGCGAGCTGCCGCACTTCGCCGTACTCACGGTCGGAGGCAGCCAGCCGCGCGCTGCCGAAGACCGCCACGCGATAGAAGTGGAGCTCCGCCGGGTTCAACGCCTCCAGCTCCTCGATCGTGTCCCACAGACGCACGATCGTCCGGTCGATGATCTTTCCCACGTCCGGCTCGCGCCGGATCTTCTTGCTCGATCCCATGGGTGAAACTCCCGGGGCCTGCGCGTTGGCAGGCCCTCTTGCCTCTCCCGCTTCCGAGAGCTTACTCCGCGCTATGCAGGATCTCGGAAAAGGCCTTCGCGAGCAGACCGTCCTCGGTGACTGCCCACACCGAGTACCGGTAATAAGTCGCCGGATGGACATCCGGGTCGATATAGACGTATCGGAAGGAGTTCGAGGCCTCGGCGGAAGCGGGAACGATTTGCGGGCCGGTGCGGGCGATCCGTCCGTCCGGCAGCACCTCCTCCCGAAAGATCGCCCAACCCGCCAGGCCATCGTGCGAAGCCGTCGTCCAACCCAATCGGGAGCCCTCCGCTGAGGAAGAGGCCTGGCCCGCGAGGCCCGCGAAGGGAAAGCCCGAGACGGCCTCGAAAAAGGCCGCCGATGAGGAGCCCGGACTGGCGGCGCCCGCCACCACCCAATCCACCCGCGATACCCCGGAAAGCGGGATGGTGTGGACAGTCTCGGGGGCAAGAAAAACGACGTCCGGGGGCAGCTGCGGGTCGCTGTATCGAACCACCGCGGCGCCTGCGCCCGCGCCCGCGGGCCAACGGAATCTCAACGCGCCCATCCGATCGCCAGGCAAGTAGGTCCGGTGCCGGAAGCTCCATGCGGCGGGCGCGGCCGCATCGAAGGCTCCCGACTCCAGATCGTAGAGACTGATGGTTGACGGACCGGGTTCGGGCTCGATGGCCGTGTAGAGCCGGGCGGCAAAGCGCAGCAACAGAGGTTCCCGTGTCTCACCCGCGCGCTCGACGTACGTCGCGACGAGGCTCGTCATGAGGTCCTCGCCTCGCTCGCTCGCGCGTTCCCAAACGAGACGCAGGGCGCCCGCGCCACCAGCGGTCTGCGCAAACTCCTCGAGGAATGCCCGACCCATCGTCTGCGCGTGATTGCGCAGCGAGACGGTCGGGGCGGCCGCGACCGCCCGCGCCGCTTCCTTTGCCTGCTCCGAATCCCCAGCGCCCGAGAGCAGCTCCGCCGCAGCCGTCGTCAGGAATCCGGTATCGGGCACGCCGTAGCTGGAAACCGCGGCAAGGGCGAAGAGCCGCGCGGCCTCCCGCACGATCTCTGCATCCGACAAGTTCGAGCCGTCGATCTCGATGGTTGGCGTGACCAGATGCCGTCGGTCGAGAGAGCGTGCCACCAGACGGCGAACCCCTTCGGCTTCCCGTCGCGAGACGAAAATCCGAAGGGGATCCGCTGCGGCGAAGGGAACCGGCCAACCCTGTTCCTCGAACAGATTTGCGGAGAGCCGGGCGATCTCCTCGGATAGCGCCTGTCGGAGGCGCGGATCGTTGGCCTCGTCGCGCAGTACGACCGTCGGGGAAAGGGTCTGTGCCGGGCCGAAGCTCCGATAGGGGCTCGCAAACCAGGGCAAGCGCCCGTCGGGCGCGGTAGGTTGGCCCCATGCCGACCCGGTTCCAGCAATAACCAAGAGGCTGCTGCTCAATAGGTTAGCAAGCCTGCGAGTCATATGCTGTTTTCGCATTGCACAGTCAGGATAAACGGGTGGCCCCTCGTCGGTCAACCGGATTACGGGTCACGGGCGAATTTCGTTTGAGCCAATCCGCGTCGAATAGTCGGTAGAGGGGCCCGATCGGCCGGCGTTCGCGCGCCCGGCTAGACCGCGGCGGGCTCGGAGGAGTTCAACACGCGGGCGACCACGACAGTGATGTTGTCGACGCCCCCCTTCTCGTTGGCCAGGTCCACCAGCGCCCGACACAGCTCCTGCGGATCCTCCTTGTCGCGGGCGAGATCCTCGATGTTCTCGTCCGACAACATGGTCGTCAAGCCGTCCGAGCAGAAGAGGAACCGATCGCGCGCGGAAAAAGACAATTCTTGCAGGTCGGGGGACACGGTGGGACCACCGCCCAGCGCCCGCGTCACGACGTTCTTCAGCGGATGAGACTTGGCTTCCTCCTCGGTCAGAATGCCGGCGGCGATCTGCTCATGAACCCAGGAATGATCGTCGGTCAGACGAGAAAGCTTTCCCTCGCGAAAGAGGTAGGCGCGGCTATCGCCCACGTGAGCGAGCGACAGGATCTCCTCATTCAAGAGACCCGCCACGACGGTCGTGCCCATTCCCTTGAGCCACGGTTGTGCGGCCACGGCGGCCATGACGCGCTCGTTGGCCTTCTCGATCGCAATCGCCAGCCGGTTGCTGTTGAAATGAAGCGAGTGGTTGTACTTGAACGGCCAGGTGGCTTCTTCCTTTTGACGGGTGGCCGCGATGAACTCGCCGATGGTCTCGACCGTAATCCGGGCGGCCACTTCACCCGCCGCGTGCCCTCCCATGCCGTCCGCGACGATGAAGAGGCCGTCGCTCAAGTCCAGAGCAAAAGCGTCCTCGTTGTGCTTGCGCTTCCGGCCGACGTCGGTCAGCCCGAATGCTTCGATGGCCGGCGTGCTCAGGGTTTTGCTCGCTTCGACCGGATATCGTCCAGTGCTCGGCGGACCTCGCCCGCCGAAGGATCCCAACGCAACGCTTCCTGATAGGCCTTCTCGGCCTTGACGAGCAAGCCCGCCTGACGAAATACAGTTCCTGCGTCCTTGAGGAGGGCGACGTTGTGCGGATCGAGCATGACGGCGACCTCGAGGGCCTTGACCGCCGTGCGCATGTCGCCCGATCGCGCCGCGGCGAGGCCCAAGTAATGCTGGGCTCGCGCGTCGTTGGGGTTGCGGTGAACGGCGAGCTGAAAGTTGCCGGCGGCATCCGCGAACTGCCTCTCCTTGTAGGAATGCATGCCCTGCGCGAGCAGGCTCTGCGTCACGGAATCGGCGTCCGGTGAGGCGGCCTCGCTCGCCTTGAAGGCCCGCTCGAAATCGTAGGCCTTTCGGCGTTCCGGGTTAGTGAGGACGTTGACGGCTTCGGTCAGATCCTGGAACTTTGCCTCGGCCTCGGCCTTCAACTCACGCGGGGCGCGGTCCGGGTGGGCCTCCCGCGCGAGCGCGCGGAAGCGCTCGCGGATCTCGTTCTCACCCGCTTCGCGTGTGACGCCCAGCAGGGCGTAGTAGTCGACGTCTCGGGACATTCTTCTTCGAAAGGATACGACGTGCGGAGTACGCGCGTCTGATCCTTCTGGATGTCCAAAGATACGGGAAAATGGCTCGCCCCGGCAAGGGCTGACCGCCGGTGTGGCCGCCGGCTCGCGGAAGGCCGGCCCGCGATCAGGGACCGACCGGATTCAGGGCCGCGGGCGCCGGTGTCCTAGTGCCGCTTTTCGGTGAGCAGTTTCTTGGCCGTGATTCGAATGCCCTCGGGCAGGTTCGGGTCTCGCATGACGCTCTTCAGATCTCGGTACGTGAGCCGCTTGACGAGCGGCAACGCGATCGCGATCGGCACGGACGGGTTCTTGACGAGGGCTTGAACGACACCGGGGTGGCGCATCCAGTCCCGCTTGAGCGCGACCTGTCGAAAGATCTCGTCGTCGAGATGGCGCATCATGCAGAAGGCCTCGACCTCGTTGACCGTGAGACCGCGCGACTTCAACACAGCCTGTCCCACGAGAATGTTGGCGTCGCCGATCAGGACGCGCCGCTCCTCTTTTCCTCCGGAGTAGGCGAGGTTGATCTTCTCTTGCACCGTCATCACGCCGATGCGACGGTAAAGGGCTCCCATGGTCAGGAGGTCCTGTTCCGAGGGGGCTTCCTCCGGGGCTGTCTGCGCCGCCCCGGCGTCGTCCGCCGCCTCTTCCGATTCCGATTCCGCGGCCAGCGCCAGTTCGGCCTGCTGTCTTTGCAGCTCCTCGGCCTCGCGCCGGCGCTGCCCCTTATCGAAAAACTCCTCGCGGATCTCGTTGAGTCGGCGGCGGCTCTCCGGCATCAGCTCCGGGTTTTCGAACAACGCATCGATCAAGGCCGGAAGGCGTAGAAGCCGGACCTGGTTGACGACCAGGGCATCTTGCGGTGTGCCGGTGACCGTTCGTGCGAGCCTCAGAAGCGTCTGATCGTCGACGTTCTTGTTGCGGATGACGCGCTCGAGAACCTGCCCGTCCTGCGCATACCGAGCGATCGTATCGACCTCGATGCCCGTCGGATCGGCGTCATCGAGAAAACGGGACAGTTCGTCCGGTGTCGTCGCTTCGAAGGTCGCCCGGGCCGTCTCCGCGGTGTCCGGATCGGGATCGTCCAGAACCGCCAGGAGGGCTTGCAATTGGCCGTCGGCATCGACGGGAAGAAGCCCGCGAGCCGCAAACCGACGGATCTCGGGCGGTGCTTCGCCCGAGCGCAGCAAGGAGAGGAGATCCAGGGATTCCGCCGGCCCAGAGTCGACCAAGGGATTCGCCGCTGCCGTTATCCCCGCGCAGAAGAGCCCGGCAGAACCAAGTCGCGCACCACCTGGCCCGCGCCCCCGAGCCGGTCGAGAGAGCGGCCGTCCACGGTGACGCGAACCGCCCCGGCGTTGCCGAGAGTCAGCCGAAATCGCTCGCGAGCCTCGAAATGGCGGGACTCGCCGCCTCGGATCAGCCCGGAAAAGACGGGGCGGCCGTCCGCCTCCAGGTGGGTCCACGAATCGCCGTCGAACTCGAGTAGTAGCGAAACACCAGGGCTCGCGTTACCCGGCGAGGAAGCGGGCGCGGCAGCGGGAGCGGTGGGCTCCGCCGGAGATTCGGCCTCGTCGCGCATCGCCGGTGTCGGCTCGTTCGACAACGTCACGTTCTTCAAGGCGACCGCGGGCGCCGTCCGCACTGCCGGGCGGTCGCGAGGAGGAAGGGGCCGATGCGCCGGATTCGCGATCAGACCGAGAAGCAGCAGCAGGCCGGTCACCCCGCCCACGATCGTTCCCGCCGTGGCGCGGCGGCCGCGCCAAAAGCGCGAGCGCGGCCGCGGCTTCCTGGTCGCGGGGGCGTCCGTCGAGGACCCGGCCAGATCCGCCAGGTAAGCGTTGATCTTCTCGTTCGGGTCAATCCCGAGATGTCCGGAGTAGGCCCGAATGAACCCTCGAGTGAATGTCGGTGCCGGCAGCTTCGCCAGATCGCCGTCCTCGAGCGCCCGAAGCAAACGAACGGAGATCTTGGTGGCGGCAGAGATCTCCTCGAGCGAAATCTCGCGGACCATTCGCTCGCGCCGGAGCTCCTCGCCGAAGCTCATGGCAGGCTGTTCCGTCATGCCTTTCGAACCCATCGGAAGGGGGAAATTCATGCTAGTCCCGTGCGAGACGATCCGCAAGGACTCTTTCCGCACAGGCCCGGAGGAGCGCCGGAGCGCCCGGCATGCCGCGCAGCCCCTCGAGGTCTTCTCGTGTGGCGCGACTCAGGAGGGCCAGTGCCAAGGACAGGGGTAGGGCCGGGTTGCGTAGCAGAGCGCTGCGCACGGCGGAACGCAGGCTCCAACGGGGATGACCCGCAATGACCTCCAGAACTGCTTGCGTTGCGGCCCGGGCGGCAGCCTGAACCACGTCCGGTTCCGTCGCGAAGCGATTGTCGAGCAGGGCGGCGACCACGCGGGCATCGGTATCGAACCGGAGGACAACCAAGGTTCCCCGGCCGACCGTTCGGGCGAGGTCCACCCGCTCGGCCAGGGCCATTTCCGGGATGCGCCGCAGCAAGTCCCTATCGGCCGCCCGCCGGACCTCGGGATGAACGCGCGTATCTGCCGACAGGTGAGCGAGATCCCTCCAGAACAGCGTGGCTACCAGCGCCAAGGCCTCCGAACGCGGGGTCCGATGGTGGCCGGCCAAGGCGAGACGGACGGCGTGGTATCGCCGGGCGCCGCGGTCTCGAAGAATGTCCTGGAAGTCGGCGTCCGGGAGATCCGACCGGCCGAGGAGTCTGAGAAAGTGGCCTTCGGCGGGCATGCTCCAGTTTAGCGGCGGCAGGCATCGGCGAGGCTCCGCGCCAGCCGGCTGACGGCCCGGACCCTCCCTGTCCCGGCAACCTCTGCCGCCCGAACCAGCGCAGACCCGACGACCACCCCATCGGCGAGCACCGCGGCTCCGCGGGCTGCCTCCGGCGTCGCAATCCCGAACCCGATGGCGATCGGAAGACTCCCCGCAGCCCGCCTGGCCCTTCGGACAGTGTCCTCGAGATCTCGAGGGAGACCCGGTCGAGCGCCCGTCGTGCCCAGCCTCGACACGACGTACAAGAAGCCGCTCGACAGCCTGGCGGCGGCCGCCATTCGCGCCGCAGTCGAGGTCGGCGAAACGAGGAAGACGGTGTCGAGGGCCGCCCTTTCGAAATGCCGTGCGAAGCCCTCCCCCTCCTCGGGAGGCAGGTCTGTCACCAGAACGCCGTCGAATCCCGCAGCCCGGGCCTCGAGGGCGGCTCGGCCGATGCCGCGACGATGCAGCGGATTCAGGTACGAGAAAAGCACCAGGGCCGCGTCGCACTGGGAGCGAATCCGGCGAGTCATCGCGAAGACCTTCGCGAGCGTGGTTCCGGCCGCCAGCGCTCGCGCCGCGGCAACCTGCAGAACGGGCCCGTCGGCGATCGGATCCGTGAAGGGCACGCCCAACTCCACGACATCGGCCCCCGCCCGGGCCACCGCACGGGCGAGCGCGACCGTGGATTCGGCGTCCGGGTCCCCCGCCGTCAGATAGGCGATGAAGGCCGCGCGATTCTCCCGTTTTGCCTTCTCGAAGGCTTGGCGGATGCGGCTCACGCCCGATGACCGCGCACGCGAGCGTACTCCTCGAGGTCCTTGTCGCCCCGCCCGGAAAGGTTGACCAGGATCCAATGCCCGCGCGACATCTTTCGGGAGTGCTTCAAGGCGAAGGCGACCGCGTGTGCGCTCTCCAGGGCCGGCACGATGCCCTCGGAGCGCGAGAGCGCCTCGAAGGCGTCGAGCGCTTCGGCGTCCGAGACCGAGACGTATTCCACCCGTCCGAGATCTCTCAAATGCGCGTGCTCCGGGCCGACCGCCGGATAGTCGAGGCCTGCCGAAACCGAATGGGTGGGCAGGACCTGTCCCGCCTCATCCTGCAGCAGCATCGTGAGGGTTCCGTGAAGAACGCCAAGCGAGCCTCCCGAGAATCGGGCGGCATGCTGCCCCGGAGCGCGGCCTCGGCCGCCCGCCTCGACGCCGTAGAGCCTCGTCCGGGACGACAGAAATGCGGAAAAGAGCCCAATCGCATTCGAGCCTCCGCCGACGCACGCCACGGCGGCGTCCGGACCGCGGCCGGCGATCGCCCGGAACTGTGAACGGGCCTCGCGTCCGATCACCGCTTGAAACTCTCGCACGATGGTCGGATAGGGATGGGGACCGAGCGCGGAGCCGAGCACGTAATGCGTCGTCGCCACGTTCTCGGACCAGTCGCGCATGGCCTCGCTAATCGCGTCCTTCAGCGTCTTCGAGCCGGTCTCGACAGGGGCAACCTCGGCACCGAGCAGTCTCATGCGCAGGACATTGGGGGCCTGTCGCCCCATATCGATTGAACCCATGTACACGCGGCACGGAAGCCCGAGCTTCGCCGCGGCAGCCGCCGTCGCGACACCGTGTTGACCGGCTCCAGTCTCCGCCACGACACGCCTCTTTCCCATGCGGCGAGCGAGCAGGACCTGGCCGAGGGCGTTGTTCAGCTTGTGCGCGCCCGTGTGCAGCAGGTCTTCGCGCTTCAAGGCGATCCTTGCACCGGCCCGCCCGGCAGCGAGGCGGTTTGCGACCGTAATGGGCGTGGGACGGCCCGCGTAGGTTCGGAGGAGCTCGTCGAGCTCGGAGCGAAAGCGACGGTCCCGACGCCACCGCTCGAAGCCCCGCTCGAGCTCTTCGAGCGGCGCCATGAGCGTCTCGGGGGCAAAGCGGCCGCCGTAGCGGCCGAAATACCCCTTACGGACGCTAGGCCGCGTCGGCATCGGCCTCCCTCACGGCAAGAATGAACCTCCGCATTTTCTCCGGGTCCTTGATACCCGGAGCGCTCTCGACCCCCGAAGCGACATCGACTGCCCAGGGCCTCACGCGGCGCACGGCTTCGGCGACATTCTCGGCGTTCAAGCCGCCCGCGAGCACGATGGGCAAGCCGAAGTCCCTCCCCGCCACGATCTGCCAGTCGAAGGTCTCTCCCGTTCCGCCGGCGTGATCGGCGGCGAGCGTGTCGAACAAGAGCGCCCGGCACCTCGCAAGCCGGCCCACCGGCGGAAGCTCCGGCCCGCCCGGCCCCACTGTGGCCACGGCGATGACGGGAACCTCGAGCATGTCCACGTCCTCTTCCCGCAAGGGTCGGTGCAACTGAGCCACGTCGAGCCCCGCCGCCTCCACGGCCCTGCGGATCACGAGCGTCTTCTCTGAGGCGAAGACCCCGACGCGGAGCACCCCGCCGGCGGTCTCCCCAACGAGCCGCCGCGCCGTCTCGAGAGTCAACCGCCGGACCGACGACGGGACGAAATTGAAACCGACGGCGTCTGCGCCGAGCGCGCACGCGAGCGCGACGTCCGCCTCGCGCGTCAGGCCGCAGATTTTCACCGCCGTCATCGGGCGAGCCCCCGCAGGGCTTCCACGCGATCCTCCGAGCGCAGCAACGCTTCCCCCACCAGGAAAGCTTCGTAGCCCGCGGCTCGGAGCCGTTCCACCTCCGCGCGCGTTCGGATGCCGCTCTCCGCCAGGCGCACGGGCCCCGCGGGGATCGAGCAGGCGAGCGCCTCGAGGGCGGTGAGGTCGGTCGAAAATGTCGACAGGTCGCGCGCGTTGACACCGAGAACGTCGGGGGCGACCGCGGCGGCACGGCGGATCTCCTCCCCGCTATGCGCTTCGACGACCGTCGCGAGACCCCGCTGTCGCGCCGCCTCATGCAGTCGGGTGAGGCCGGCCTCGTCCAGTGCCCGCACGATCAGCAGGACGGCATCGGCGCCGAGGGAACAGGCGAAGTCGAGCTGACGCTCCGAAACGATGAAGTCCTTGATCAGTGCCGGAAGACCGGAAATGCGCTTGGCCCGGGGAAGCCAATCGGGCCGGCCTCCGAAGTAGTCTTCCTCGACGACGACCGACAAGGCGGCGGCGCGGCCCCGACGGTATTCGAGCGCGATCGTCTCGAGCCTTCCGTCGGCATCGGGCAGGAGCTCTCCACTCGACGGAGAGCGGTGCTTGATCTCCGCCACGATGCGCACGCCGGGTTCGCGCAACGCGCGGACGAACGCCGCTCCGTCGGAGGGGCGCGGCGGCGGCACGGCGGCGGGCGCATATTCGCCCCGCTCGAGACGCGCGCGCTTGTCCGCCAGGATGCGCTCGAGCAACGCGCTCACTTCGTTTCCCTCGGCTCTTGCCCGCCCTGCGCTCGAACCGACGCCTGTCGCAGCCCCTGGAAGACCGCGAGCGCCGCGCCGCTGTCGATCGCCTGCCGGGCCCGCTCATATCCCTCGGAGAGATCGGCCGCGCGGCCTTCGACGGCGAGCGCGAGCGAAGCGTTGAGCAGGACCGCTTCCCGACGGGGCCCGGCCTCGCCTCGCAGCAACGCCTGTAGCATCGATGCGTTACCCGCGGCGTCGGAGCCGACCAGCTCCTCGAGTGAGACCGCCCGTTGCCGGAGCGCCGTCGGATCGTAGCGCCAGGGGCGTGTCCAGCCATCGTGAACTTCGACGCCCCAAGCAGGCACCCCCGGCACGAGCTCGTCCAATCCATTTTCCGCATGGAACACGACCGCCCGCTCCGTTCCCAGACTCGCCAAGGCGTCGGCCAACAAGCGGACCAGCTCCGGCCGGCCCACGCCGATCATCTGGCGCGAGGCGCCGGCAGGGTTGGCCAGCGGACCCAGGGCGTTGAAGATCGTGCGAATCCCAAGCTCGCGCCGAACCGTGCCGAGCTCCTTCATGGCGGGGTGGAACGAGGGCGCGAAGAGAAACACCAGACCCACCTCGTCGAGCACCTGAGCCGCGGCGCCCGGCTCGAGATCGATGGCCACGCCGCTCGACGCCAGCACGTCCGCCGAGCCCACGCGAGAAGTGATCGAGCGATTTCCGTGCTTGGCGACCGAAGCGCCCGCTCCCGCTGCCACGACGGCCGTGGCGGTGGAAAGGTTGAACAGGTCGCGCCCGAGACCGCCCGGCCCGCAGGTGTCGAGCAGAGGCGAGCGCCGGCTCTCGACGCGACGCATCCGGGACCGCAACGCCGCCACCGCGCCCGCGACCTCCTCGACCGTCTCGCCGCGCGTCGCGATGCCGAGCAGAACGGCCCCCTTCTGCGCCTCGGTGGCCTTCCCGTCAATGAGATCCCGGAAGACTTCCTCCGCGAGAGCACGACCGAGCGGCTGCCGGGCAGCGACGACCTTCAAGCCCTCGGCCACGCTCGGCGTCACGGTCGTTGTCCCCCGGCCAGGGCGAGGAAGTTGGCGAGAAGTTTCTCCCCGTCGGGAGTCAGCACCGACTCGGGATGGAACTGAACGCCGTAGACGGGCTTGTGGCGATGCTGCAATCCCATCACCAAACCGTCATCGCTGCGGGCGGTGACGACGAGATCCGCCGTCAGCCCCTCCTCCCGCACCACCAGCGAATGGTATCTCGCGGCCTCGAAAGGATTCGGCAGGCCAGCGAAGAGGCCGGCGGCTTCGTGCGTCACCGGAGAGCTCTTCCCGTGGCGCGGCAGCGCCCTCTCGACACGGCCGCCGTGAAATGCCCCGATGGCTTGATGGCCCAGGCAGACCCCGAGCAGCGGGATGTTCCACCTCTCCGACGCGGCGATCATCGCGACGGAGTGGCCGGCCTGCTCCGGGCGGCCCGGTCCCGGCGAGATGACGACGGCCCGCGGACGTCGCGCAGCGATCGCCTCCGGATCGAACCGATCGTTGCGGGCGACCTCGACATCGGGGTCGAGCTTGCCCAAGGCCTGGACCAGGTTGTAGGTAAACGAGTCGTAGTTGTCGACAACGAAGATCATGGTCGAGGTTCCCCGCGACGGAGGCCGGACGGCACGCCCTCGGTCCAAGAGCGCGCCATCTCGACCGCCTGGAAGATTGCGGCCGCTTTGCTTTCCACTTCGCGGTACTCCTTTTCCGGCGTCGAGTCGGCCACGATTCCCGCTCCCGCCTGGACGCGACAGAGATCCCCCTCGACGACGGCCGTTCGGATCGCGATCGCCATGTCGAGGTTGCCCGCGCAGTCGATGTAGCCCACGGCTCCGCCATAGACGCCGCGACGCGCACCCTCCCAGCGGTCGATCAGCTCCATGGCGCGAATCTTCGGGGCCCCCGTCAGAGTGCCGGCCGGAAAGCACGATTGCAGCGCGTCGGCGGCCGTGCGGCCCGGCGCCAGCCGGCCGCGCACCTCGGAGACCAGGTGCTGGACGTGGGAGTACCTCTCGACGCCGGCGTACCGGGACACCCGGACGCTCCCGATCTCGCAGACGCGGCCAAGGTCGTTGCGCGAAAGATCCACGAGCATGACATGCTCGGCGCGCTCCTTGGGGTCGGCGAGGAGCGCTCTCTCGAGCTCCGCATCCTCCGCGCCGGTTCGGCCGCGAGAAGCCGTTCCCGCGATGGGCCGAGTTTCCACCTCTTGTCCGCGGCACCGAACCAGCATCTCCGGCGAGGCCCCGAAGACCGTCGCCTCGCGCGTCTCCAGGTAGAAGAGATAGGGAGAAGGGTTCAGGATCCGCAGCGCCCGATACACGTCGAACGGGTCCGCTCCGAGCGGCATCGTCCAGCGCTGAGACAAGACGACCTGGTAGATGTCTCCGGCCAAGATGGCCTCTTTCGCCTGCGCGACACCCGCCAAGAACTCCTCCCGCGACAACAGCGGCCTCCACGCGCTCCGATCGCTCGGGATCTCGACCCCGCGCGGCACCCGCCGTGGGGTCAACTCCGGCTCGGCTTGCAGAAAA
>Ga0335082_10004155_pt1 | contig 15761 bp, 15 predicted proteins | sample Lox_Sample_41_FD_206718 | JGI IMG/M metagenome (GOLD analysis project Ga0335082, IMG submission 206718) | Soil microbial communities from Loxahatchee National Wildlife Refuge, Florida, United States - Lox_Sample_4.1 | ecosystem: Environmental > Terrestrial > Soil > Wetlands | place: USA...
GGCCGGCAGGCGCGCCGCCTCTGCCCCGACGCGATCGTCGTCCCGCCGCGCCATGCGGCGTACACCGAGGCGAGCCGCGCGATGTTCGCCGTGTTCGAGGACACGTCGCCCGTCGTCGAGGGGCTGTCCATCGACGAAGCCTTCCTCGACGTGCGCGGCATGGAGCGCGTCGCAGGCACGCCGGTGGAGATCGCCGTGCGGCTCCGCGCCGCGGTACGCGAACGGGTCGGTCTGCCCGTCACCGTCGGCGTCGCACGGACGAAGTTCCTCGCGAAGGTGGCGAGCGGCGTGGCGAAGCCGGACGGCCTGATCGCCGTCCCGCCGGACCGCGAGCTCGCGTTCCTTCATCCGCTGCCGGTCGAGTGCGTGTGGGGTGTCGGCCCCGCGACCGCGCGCCGCCTGCAGGCCTGGAACGTGCGTACGGTCGGCGAGCTCGCCGGCCTCTCGGAGTCGACGCTCGTCGCGATGCTCGGCCGAGCGGCCGGGCACAAGCTGAGCGCGCTCGCGCACAACCGCGACTTCCGGCGGGTCGATCCCGGCCGGCGGCGCGGCTCGATCGGCTCGCAGCGCGCGCTGGGACGCGGCCGCCACTCCGCCGACCAGGTCGACGCGTCCCTCGTCGCGATCGTCGATCGAATCACGCGACGCATGCGAACTGCGCGGCGCGTCGGCCGCACCGTCGTCCTGCGTCTCCGCTTCGGCGACTTCGAGCGCGCCACGCGCTCGCACACGCTCCCGTTCGCGACCGCGAACACGCAGGCGATTCTCGTCACGGCGCGGGCACTCCTCGCCACGGCGGCACCGCTGATCGAACGGCGCGGCATCACGCTGGTGGGTTGTTCCGTTGCAATGCTGGAGGACGCGCGGACGCGCCAGCTGCTGCTCGGACCGGAGGAGGCGCTCGACGCGGCGGTGGACGCGGTTCGCGACCGCTATGGCAGCGCGGCGATCACGCGCGCTGTCCTGTTGGGCCGCGACCCGGGCTTCTCCATCCCGCTGCTGCCGGATTGATGATTCCGGCGTAGACCTCGGGATCGATGTTCCCGCCGCTGACGATGCAGACACACCGGTCGTCCCTGCGGAGCGCGACCGCGAGCGCGAGTGCGCCGGCCCCCTCCGCGACGACGTGGGCGCGCGAGGCGAGTAGCTGCACCGCCTCGGCTGCGTCCTCGAGCGGTACCGCGACCGCCTCGTCGACGAGCTCGCGGCCCTGCTCCCACATCCCCGGGAGCAAGGCGCGCCCGCCGGCGCCGTCGACCCAGGACGACCGGAAGTCGACCTCACGGGGCTCGCCCGCCGCGAACGCCGCAGCGAGCGGGGCTCCCGTCTCCGGTTCAGCCGTGACGACCCGCACCCCGGGGCGAAGCGCCTTGATCGCACTCGCGATGCCGGTCGTCAGCCCACCGCCGCCCCACGGGATGACGACTGTGTCGAACTCCGGCGCGTCCTCGGCGAGCTCGAGTCCGATCGTGCCGTTGCCGGCCATGACTGCCTCCTCGGCCGCGGGGGCGACGAACAGCCCGTCGACGCCCTCCCGGCCACGGTCGACCATCGCCTGCCACCACTCCTCGTGCGTGACAGGAACGAGCTCGGCGCCGAGCGCCTCGACGCGATCGAGCTTCGCGCGCGGCGCGTCGGCTGGGACGATGACTCGCGCCGGGACACCGGCCTCCCGCGCCGCCCAGGCGACCCCCTGGGCCATGTTGCCGGCGCTCGCCGTGACGACCCCGTCCGCGAGCTCGGCCGCAGAGGCCGCGCGGACCGCGGAGAAGGCACCGCGCAGCTTGAACGAGCCGATCGGGTGGAGGCACTCGAGCTTGAGCTGAATCCGCGCATCCGTCCCGAGCGGGACGAGAGGCGTGCGCAGCACGTCGTCGCCGATCCGCTCGCGGGCCCGGCGGATCTCCTCGAGCGGAATCAATCCGACTGCTTCGCGAGGTCGGTGAGCTCCGTGCGCACGGTCCAGAGCTCCGGGAACATCTTGTGCTTGATCAGCCCGGCGAGGAGCTCGACCGGCGTGCCCTGCGTCCCGACGACGTCCTCGCCGATCACGCGGCCCACCATCTTCACGTGCCGGAAGCGCCAAACACCGACCTGCTCGTCCCAGTCGATGAGCGCTTCGGCGAGCTGGTACAGGTCCTCGTGCTCGCGGCCCTGCGTGTAGACCTCGAGCAGCGAGAGCCCACGCTTGCGTCGCAGCGCATCAAAGGCCGCGTACAGACCCGGCGAGACCTCCCGGATCCCGCGGAACCCCGGCGAGTCGAAGCCCGAGCCGTGGCCGAGGACGCGGCGCACCTCCTGGTACTCCCACGGCGACATCAGCTCGAGGTGCTCGAGGAACGAGACGACGTAGCGGATGGCGTGATTCGCGCGCCCCAGCAGCCGCAACGCACCGGCGAGGTCGCGCGCCTCGATCAGCCGCGTCGCCTCCTCCACCTCCATCCACGCGTGCTTGAGCCAGAGCTCGGACGACTGGTGGACGGTCTGGAAGAGGAGCTCGTCGCGGTGCACCCACTCCTCCTTCGTCTTCTGGAGCGCGAGGAGCTCGTCGGTGCGGAGGTAGCGCTCGTAGTCGGTGGCCCCGCCCCCCTCCAGGATCGGCTGGAACTCGTCTTCTCCGCTCCCGCCGCCGGCCAAGCCGTCGGCTCCGCTCTCGGGCGGCTCCGTCGAGCCTACGCCGCTGTTCGGGGCGCTCACCAGACCCGCATCTCCAGGCCCGCGAGCGGGATGCCGCCGTCCTTCGTGACGAGCCATGTGTCCTGCATATAGAGGCATTCTCGACCATCGGCTGCGATCGCGTGCGGATGCATCGAGAAGACCATGTTCGCAGCGAGCTCGGTCTCTATTCCCTCGCCGATCTTCGGATGCTCGATCATCGTCATCCCGATCGAGTGGCCCGTCACGTGGCCGAGGTGGTAGCCGCGCTGCGTGAAGCCGGCCGAGACGGCCCGGTGGACGTCGTGCGCGGTGGCTCCGGCGCGGAGTGCCGTCTGCGCGACCTCGTAGTACTCCTCGTACGCCTCGAGCATCCGCTTCACCTCGTCGCTCGGCGTCCCGAGGGCGCGCGAGACCTCGACCCAGTGGCCACCGGGCCCGGCGATCTCGAGCGACGGGATCGTGAACTCGCCGAAGACCGTGTCGTCGCGGGCGATGGCGAACTCGGCGCCCACGAGCACCATGTTCATCGTCAGCCGCCCGCAGCCGCGCTCGACGAACAGCTCCTCGGCCGGAGCGAGCACGTCTGCGGCGGTCCGCCCAGGCGCCCAGGCACGTTGGAATGCATGGAAGCCGGCGACGTTGATCGCGACGCTCTCGCGGACGGAGGCGAGCTCGGCCTCGGACTTCACTGCCCGAGCGAGGTCGAACTGCTCGTCCCACGGCACGAGCTCGGCGGCGTTCGCGAGCGGCGCGTAGTCCCGCACCGTCATGACGTAGTCGAGGCCGTAGACGCCGACCCGTTGTCCTCTCAGCCGGTCGGCGAGCCACTCGCCGGGCCGGTCGGCGAACACCTGCTCGGCGATCTGCGAGTCGCCGTGCTCGCCGACGTACCGCGCCTCCGCCGGGAAGACGATCGCCGGCTCCCCTTCGCGCGGCACGAGAACGTATGCGTAGCGGTGCACGATCTGGAAGCCCGAGAGGTACGTGACGGCGCCCTCGAAGCCCGTGTACTCGGAGCCGCAGACGAGCGCCGCGTCGAGCCCGTCCCGCTCGAGCGCCTCTCGCACCCGCGCATGCCGCGCGGTCAGCTCTGCGTCCACGACGCCTCCACCCCCTTCACGAGCGCCTGGACGGCGGCGTTGAGCGGCGTCGGGATGCCGCCCTCCCGACCGAAGCGGACGATGCCGCCGTTGAGGTAGTCGACCTCCGTCGGGCGCCGCGCCTCGACGTCCTGCAGCATCGACGCCTTGTGGTCGTACGCGACGTCCTTGCGCGCCGCGTGGTCGATCAGCTCCTCGGGATCGGCGTCGAGCTCGATCCCCTGAGCCGCCGCGACCGCCTTCCCCTCTTCGACGAGACCCGTGACGAGGGCGCGAAGGTCGGGCCGCTCGCAAACGCGGCCGTGCGTGAGACCGGTGAGCGCTCCGATCGGGTTCGTGGAAGCGTTGAAGATGACCTTGCGCCACTGCGGCCCGCGCGCGTCCTCGACTGCGTGCGCCGGCATCCCGGCGCGGGTGCACGCGTCGGCCAGCCGCTCCACCTCGGCGCGCGAAGTCCGCCCGTCGTACGGGCCGAGTGTCGTGTCTCCTTTCACGTCCCACTGCACGTGCCCGGGCTCGAGCAGCTTCCCGGCCGGGAAGGTGGTGCCCCGGATCACGCGCTCGACGTGCCGGGCGAGCGCCTCCTCGTTGCCGAGGCCGTTCTGGACCGTGGCCACGCAGCCACCGGCGAAGGCGTGCGCCGTCGCGGCGATGGCCGGCTCGGTGTGCATCGCCTTCGTCGCGACGATGCCGAAATCGGACGGCGGCAGCTCGGCCGCGTCGCTCGTCCCGCGCGGGCGCCCGACGATGTCGCGGGCGCCGGAGAGCCGCAGGCCGTCGCGGTTGATCGCCGCGACGTGCAGCTCGTTGAGGTCGAACGCCCAGACCTCGACGTCGTCGAGCAGCGACAGGTTCGCCGCGAACAGCGAACCGACCGCACCACACCCGATCACCGCAACCCTCATTCCGAGTAGCTCGCCTCCCTCGCCTTGACGAGCCTATAGAGAGCCGTCTGCAGCGGGACCGACACTCCATGCCGCTCCGCCTCGCGCACGAGGGCTCCGTTGATCAGCTCGACCTCGGTCAGCCGGTGCGCCTCGACGTCCTCGAGCATCGAGGGGAAGTGCCGGTGCCCGCGAAGCGTCGCGAGGACGTTCATCTCCCAGGGGTCGTCGTGAAGCTCGACGCCTGCAGCGGCCGCGACCGCCTTCCCCTCGTCGACGAGGTCGCGGACGAGATGGCCGAGGTCGGCGGGCTCCCCCGTCTCGGCGAAGTGGAAGTCGTGCGGGAGCCCGGTCAGCGCGGCGACGCCGTTCACCGTGGCGTTGAAGATCAGCTTCGACCACTGCGCGGGCCGCAGGTCGGGAAAGGCCTCCGCCTTGAGCCCGCCCGCCTCGATCAGATCCGCGACGCGGCCCGCGTCCGCTTCCGTCGTGCCGCGATAAGGGCCGATCCAGGTCGCGGTGTCGAGGACGTACTCGACGTGCGCGTCGCCGTGACGCGTGCCGCTCATGAACGTCACCGCAGAGAGGAGCGGCCACGCGCCGTGGGCGGCCACGATCTCTTCCGCGCCGAGCCCGTTCTGGATCGTCATCACCGTCGCGCCCGTGAGCGTCCCTTCGAGGCGGGCGGCGAGCGGCTCGAGATCCGTGCTCTTGCAGGCGAGGATCGCGAGCTCGGCGTCGGAAGGCAGGGCCGCCGGGTCCGCGGCCGCGTCGAGCTCGGCCGTAAAGTCGCTGCGCCCCGAGACGCGGAGGCCCTGCTCTCGCAACGCCGCAGCGTGCTCCTCCCGCCGCGTCAGCACCGTGACGTCGGCGACGCGCGCGAGGTGCGCGGCAAGGAGCGAGCCGATCGAGCCCGCTCCTGCGATGACAACCGAGGTCACGCCTCGACCGCGACTGCCCCGGTCTCCCGCTGGATCACCGGGACGACGTGCTCCGCGAAGAGCTCCTGCGCCTTGATGGCCTTCCAGTGCTCGACGCCGCCGGGGTTCGTCGTGATCGCAATCTCGGTCAGCCCCTCACAGACCTCGATCGTCTCGCGAATCCGCTGGATCACGTCCTCGGGCGTGCCGACCCAGACGATGTCGCCCGCGATCATCTCGTCGTACGGCGTCGCCGCGAGCTTCTCCATGATCCCGGCGGCATAGAACCCGTAGCCGGCGGCGTTGAGGGCGTCGACCGGGAGCGGCGGATAGTCCGTCAGCGGCGAGGCGTTGCCCTCGAGGAAGCCGCGCATGTGCTTCTCCGCCTCGCGCCGGGCGAGGTCTGCGTCGTCGTCGATGTAGCAGGCGTGGATCCAGATGATGTCCGGCGTCGTGCCGTACTCGGCGCACTTCGCTCGGTAGAGGTCGAGCTGGTCCTTGAGCGCCACGTACGGCAGCAGCGGCGGCACCGCGACCGCCCAGCCGTGCTTCGCCGCGAGGTCGTAGGTGCGGTCGGAGGTGCCGCCGAGCACGACGCGGAACTTGTGGCCGCTGAACGGGATGACCTGGCTGTCCCTCACGTTCCAGTACTCGCCCTCGAAGCTGACGACGTCGGAGTGAAGCGCCTCGACGAAGAGGTCGAGCGCCTCCTCGTAGCGGGGCCGCGAGGTCTCGTCGAGCGGCATCCCGGCCGGCAGCGGGATCCAGCCGTGGCCGCGGCCGACACCGAACTCGTAGCGGCCGCCCGTGAGGAGGGAGAACTCGTGGATCATGGCCGCGAGGACGAGCGGGTTGTGGTACGGGAGGATGTGGAGCATCGTGCGGAAGTTGATCCGGCGGGTGCGCGCGGCGGCCATCCCGAACAGGCCGAAGACGTTCGCCGAGGCGGAGAACTTCGGGAAGAACAGATGCTCGATCGCCGCGTACGCGTCGTAGCCGAGCCGGTCGGCGTTCTCGATCTGCTCGAGCACCTCGCCGTAGAGCCGGTCGTACGGCTTCCCGGGCCAGCTCTGGAGCTCGCTGTAGATGCTGAATCTCATGTGGTGGCCCTCGCTTTCTCGAGGTCGGCCACGGGGCGGCGCCGCCGTGGCAGGGAGAACTCGCGACCGCCGGTGATACCGGCCGGGCGGAGGATGAGCACGACCGCCATCAACACGCCCAGCACGATCTCGGCGGTCCCCGACGGCACCTTCAGGTTCCAGCCGAACACGTCGACGGTGTTCGTCGCGGCGGAGAAGAAGGAGTAGATCCCGTTCAGCGCGAGAGCACCGACGACCGCGCCGAGCAGGCTTGCGGAGCCGCCGACGACGAGCATCGCGAGCGTGATGAACGTGAGGTCGAGATACAGGCTGCCCACCTGGAGCGGGAGCAGGTGCACGTAGAGGCCGCCGGCGAAGCCGGCGAGCGCGCCGGAGAGGGTGAAGGCGAGCAGTCGCTGCCGGTACGTCGAGATTCCGGCCGCCGCAGCCGCTGCATGATCCTCGCGCGTCGCGCGCAGCATCCGGCCGAACCGGGTGCGCTGATAGACGTAGGCGACCACGACGCAGATGAGCGCACCGACAGCCGCCTGCCACATCCCCGTCGTCTGCGGCACCGACGAGAACGCGTTCAGGCCGGGGCCGATCGACTGCTCGTACGTGAGCACGTTGTAGGTGATCCCGAGCACCGCGAACGTTGCGATCCCGGCGGCCAGCCCGGACAGGCGCATCAGCGCCAGGCCGACGGCGAGGGCGAAGACGGCGCCGACCCCGGCCGCGAGCGCAAGCGACCCGACGTTTCCGACGTTGTGGGCGAGGAGAAAGTGGGAGAGCCCCGGCATCGTGATCTTCTTCTGGCCCTCCGGCACCGTGAGAACTCCCGCCGTCCAGGCGCCGATCGCGACGAAGCTGATCGTCCCGAACGAGAGGACGCCGGAGTTGCCGATGAAGACGTACAACGCGACCACGATCGAGACCTTGATGAGCGTGTCGAGGAAGTACGCCTGGAGGTAGTTCGAGGCCTCGAGGCCGAGAAGCGCGGTCGCGAGCACGAGCAACGCCGGTGCGAGCAGCTCCGGGAGCCGGCGGGCCTGGTTCATACGCGCTCCACCGCGGCGCCGCCGCGGGTGAAGAGCCCGTTTGGCCGAACGAGCAGCACGACGATCACCGCCGCGAAGATGAAGCTCGGCAGGTACTGGCTCTGGTTCGAGGGGAGAATCCCGCCGAGGAGCCCGAACGCGAAGCCGATCGAGAAGCCTCCGAGCGTCGCGGGAATCGGGCGGTTGAGGCCGCCGAGCACGACGCCCATGAGGACGTAGATCGTCTCCGGCAAAGCCCAAGTGCTCGTGATCTGCGGCTGCTCGACGCTGAGCATCACAGCGGCGACCCCGGCGAGCAGCCCCGAGATCAGGACCGCGCCGCCGATCACGCGGTTCGCCCGGACGCCCAGCAACCGAGCCGTCCGAAAGTCCATCGCCGCCGCGCGCATGTGCAGCCCGACCGGCGTCCGCGTGAGCAGCAGCTGGAGCAGGAGAAGGCAGCCGGCTGCGGTAGCGATCGCGATGATCGCGATCTTGCGGATGAAGACGCCGTGGATGTCCCAAGGCGCTTGCCACACCGCGAGCGCTCCGGCGGTCTTGCCGAACGACCCCCACGCGATGAGGGCGATGTTCTGGAGGACGAATGCCACGGCGAAGGTCGCGACGAGCATCACGGCCGGCGAGTGCGTGCGCAGCGGGCGGAAGACGAGATGGTCCATCAGGACCGAGAGCGCCAGCACGACGCCGAAGCAGAAGAGGATCGAGAGCCAGTTCGGCAATCCCCACTGGTCTCCGTACGCGAGTGCGAAAGCACCGGCCATCATCAGCTGCCCGTAGGCGAAGTTGACGAGTCTGAGGACACCAAAGACGAGACCGATCCCGACCGCCATCAGCGCGTAGATGCCACCAAGGGCGAGAGCGTCGGCGAACACCGGCCACGAGAGGTTGAGGAAGGCGACGACCGTCATGCGAGGTAGGCGGCGACGAGGCGGTCGGTGTCGCCCGCGTCCTTCGGACCGAGGGTCAAACGGTGCTCGCCGTTCGCGAGGACATGGGACTCGTCGGCGAGCGCGACGGTTCGCTGGGCACGCTGCTCGACGAGGAGCACCGCGAGGCCGGCGTCCCTGATCCGGGTCAGCGCCTCGAAGACGACGTCGACGATCTTCGGAGCGAGCCCGAGCGAAGGCTCGTCGAGGAGGAGGATCTCGGGATCGGCGGCGAGCGCACGCCCGATCGCGAGCTGCTGCTGCTGGCCCCCCGACAGCGCGCCTGCGTGACGCGCTCGGAACTCGTGCAGAATCGGAAACAGCTCGTAGGCGCGGGCGAGGCCGCCGCCGTTCCGCTCCCTCATCCGCGCGGCGAGCCCCAGGCGCAGGTTCTCCTCCACCGTCAGCTCGCCGAAGATGCGGCGCCCCTCGGGGACGAGCCCGACGCCGAGCCGCGCCACGTCCTCGGGCCGCCGGCCGACGATCGAACGTTCGTCGAGGCGGACGTCACCGGCGACGACGGGCGCGGTGCCCATGATCGCGTGCAGCGTGGACGATTTTCCGGCGCCGTTCGGCCCGATCAGGCCGACGATCTGGCCCGACTTGACTTCGAGCGAGAGGCCGCGGACGGCGTCGACCGCCCCGTACCGGACCGAGAGCTTCTCGACGGCGAGCGCGGTCATTCGAGGTCCTCGGCTGCGCTTTCGCCGAGGTAGGCGGCCGCGACACCGAGGTGGCTACGAATCTCCGCCGGGGTCCCCTCGGCGAGCGTGGCCCCCTGATCGAGGACGTGGATGCGCTCGCACACCTCGAGGACGAGCGCGACGTTGTGGTCGACGAGCAGGACGCCGGCTCCGCGATCGCGAACGGTGCTCACCGCGGCGGCGAAGCGGGGTATCTCCGCCTCGGGCAGGCCGGCCGCCGGCTCGTCCAAGAGCACGAAGCGCGGGCCCGTCGCGAGCGCGCGGGCGACGCCGAGCCGCCGCTCGTCCCCGTGCGGCAGGTCCGACGCCGGACGGTCGGCGTACGCCGCGAGCCCGAGCGATCGGAGCAACTCCTCGGCCCTACGTGCTGCCTCGCGGCCCGAGGCACCCACCCCGAGCGCGGAGACCTCGACGTTCTCCCGCACCGTCAAGCCCCGGAAGGCGTGGCTGTGCTGGAACGTGCGCGACAGCCCGTGCCGTCCGCGCCGGTGCGCGGTCCAGCGCGTCACGTCGCGTTCCTCGAGCAGGACGCGCCCGCCGCTCGGGCGGTCGAAGCCGCTGAGGACGTTGACGAGTGTCGACTTTCCTGCGCCGTTGGGCCCGATCAGGCCTACGACCTCGCCCTGGCGCAGCTCGAGCGAGACGTCCCGGAGCGCTTCGACTCCTGCGAACGAACGGGAGACGGAGGAAGCCCGGAGCGATGCTCCGGGCTCCTCCGTCTGCCGTTGCGCGACCTCTGTCAAGCCCTACGAGTCCGGGCTGTTCGGAACCTTCTTCGCGCGGATCAGGCCCTTCTCGATCGGCACGTTGTTGTTGATCTCGATCACCCTGTACTGGCGCCCGAAGACAGTGTGCAGCTTCTTCGAGAAGCTGACCTTGCCCGAGAGCGTCGGGACGTTGTGGAACTTCTGCATCACCGCCGCGAGCTTCGAGCCGACGAGCGACCCGTGCGCCCGCTTGATCGCCGTCACGACGCCGTCGATTGCGGCCGGGCCGGTGACGAAGCCCCCGGTGAAGGCCTTGATCTTGTTCGCGAGTGCGTTCACCCTCGGGTTCGGATCGTGGCCGAACGCGTTCGCGTACGTCACGTACCAGTAGTTCGTGACCTTGGGGTTGAGGCCGCCGACCCAGTACGTTCCGTCACCCGCCCACGAGTTCAGGACAGGCGTCTTGTTCCCGGCCGTCCGCATGCCGGTCAGGAACGGGCCGAGCGAACCGTATGCGCCCGCGGTAACCGTGACCACGACCTTCGCCGGATGCGCGTTGATCCCGGTCACCGCGTTGCCGACGTTGTTGCCGTGGAAGGCGGAGTCCTGGTAGGTCGTCTCGTAGTTGATCTTGCCGCCGAGCTGCTTGAAGCGCGCCTTGAACGCGGTCACGACCGCCTTGAAGTAGACGATCACGGTGTCCGTGGCCAGGTCGGCCGTCTTCCAGCCGTGATTCCAGGCGAGCTGAGCCATCGCGGAGCCCTCGTCCTGTGCGACGTTGCCGAAGCTGAAGGCGAGCTTGCCCTTCGCGCCGAAGCGCTTCGGCCCCATCTGGTCGGTGCCGATGCACGGCGCGATCGTGAGCAGGCCCTTCTTGATCGACGGCTGCACGACCGGAGCAGCGAGATCGACGTCGCAGGTCGTGAACATGATGTTCGTGCCTTCGCCGATCAGCTTCGCGGCGCAGGCGCTCGAGGCCGCTGCGTTGTCGCCCTGCGTGTTGCAGGTCTTGAGGACGATTTTGCGGCCGTCGACGCCCTTCTTGTTGACCTTGGCGATCTCGAGCTTTGCCGCTGCGAGCGCCGGCGCATCGAACGGGTTCATCGGCCCCCCGGACATCCCGTCGTACGCCCAGCCGATGACGATCGGCTTCTTGCCCGCCGCCGAATGTGTCCTGGCCGCCGCGGCGGCGACGACCACGAGTGCCGCAGCGGCGACGACCACGAGCGCCCAGCGCGCCCGCTTACTTGCTTTCATGGTGCTCCTCTCCGGCCCGCGGCCTGCGCCGGGACCCTCCTTTTCGACCAGGTGTGGGTGAACGCTTCCCGGCCCCGCCGCGCGAGCTCGGCAGCGTCGAGATCCCAGAGCGAATCGGGATACGCGCTGCCGAAGGCGCCGTTGTCGGAGAAGATCTCCAGGTCGTAGAAGCCCTCCCAGCCCACCTCTTCTAAGACGCCGAAAATCGCAGGCAAGTCTGCAACGCCGTCGCCGGGGAGGACGCGATCCGCCCAGCCGCGGGTCGGCTCGCGCCAGTCGTTCACGTGCACGCCGGCGATGAGGTGCGCGTAGCGCGGTATCTCGTCGAGGACATCTCGCGAGTTCCATAGGTGCCAGACGTCGAACTGGATTCCGACGGCGTCGCTGCCGACCTCGTCGACGAACTCGGCGGCGTCGCCGAGCGTGCTCAGGATCGACCAGCTCTCGATCCCTTCCGCCTGGAACGGCTCGACGGCCAGCCGCAGGCCGAGCTGCTCCGCCTCGCGCGCGACCTCGCGCACTCCGCGCACCGCAGTCTCACGGTCACCGGGGCCGGTGAAGCACAGGATCGCCGCCGGTGCATACGGCACAAGGACCTCGAGCGAGCGCAGCAGGGCGTCGACACGCTCGGGCACGGTGTCGGGCCCCGGCAGCAGCGGCAGGGGATGCACGGACGGAACGGCGGGCACGGCAGTGGCCGATCCGAGACCGCTCGCCTGGAACTCCTCGAGCGCGCCGTCGCCGAGCTTCAACTCCCAGATGCCGATCCCGTCGACGCCGGCTGCGGCGTACGCGCGCACATCTTCCGCGAAGCTCGCGGCGAGCGTGGTCACCTGCGAGATCGAGAACGGCGGCAGCTTCTGTGTGGCCCTCGACACCCGGAGCCGTGATCGTCTCACGCGTTTGACATCTGATCAAGTGTGGTTCACGCTCGGTCCGTGAGGTCGACCCTGTCCCAGGACCGCGCACTCCGCCCTCCGACGATGGCCGAGGCTGCGCTCGAGAGGCTGCGCGAGGCGATCATCCTCGGCGAGCTGACGCCGGGCACGCCGCTGCGGCTCGAGGATCTGGCGCGCTCGCTCGGGATGAGCATCTCGCCGATCCGCGAGGCGGTGCGCCAGTTGGAGGCACGAGGCCTCGCGGAGCACGTCCCGCACCACGGCGCGAAGGTGGTGGCGCTCGAGATCGAGGAGCTGCGCGAGCTCTTCTCGATTCGCCTCGCGCTCGAGACGATGGCTGTGCGACGGGCCGCCGAGCTATTCAGCGCAGAGGACGAGCAGACCGCGCGCGCACATCTCGCGGAGCTCGACACCGCCCGGCGGGGTCGCGATGCGCGCGCGGCCGTGCGCGCCCACACGGCGTTCCACTTCACGCTGTACGAGGCGGCGCGCTCGGCCTCGTTGCTCCGCCTGATCCGTCCCGCCTGGGACAGCTGCGAGCGTTACCGGCCGGTGCTGCTCGGAACCGGCGGCTCGCCGCAGGACCGACACGCGGAGCTCGACCGTGAGCTGCTCGACGCCTGTGCGGCCCGCGATCCCGAGCGCGCCGCGGCCGCTCTGCACGACCACCTCGAGCTCGCGACCGACATCTTCGAGGTCGAGCTCGCGGGCAAGAGCATCTTCGCGTTCCAGTAGCGAACGAGCCGGCCGCGCACAAACTGGACTAGCGGTTCACGAACCCACGAGCCCTGCTCAGCGCGCGCTGCGTGAGCGGCGGCTCGAGCAGCTTGTGCGCGACGAGCGTGCCGGAGCCGCCGCCGAGGCCCGGCCCGGGCCACGTGCTCGCTCCGATCTGCCAAAGGCGCTCGACCGGCGTGGTGTGACCGGGATTGCCGCCGAACGGCCGCCAAAGGAAGTTCTGATCGAGCGCGAGCGAGCCTCCGTACGGGTCGCCGTGGCGGAGGTTGACGTTCGCGCGCTGCAGGTCGTGCGGACCGAGCGCGACCCGCTTGAGGATCGACGACTCGAGGTTCGGGATGTGGCGCACCAGCCGCGCCTGGATCCGGTCGGCGTACCGCTCGCGCAGCTCGTCCGTCCACTCGCCGCGGCCGATGTCGAGGGTCTCCGCGGCGTCGCCCTTGATCCGCCACGGCAGCTCCTGGAGCTGGATCCAGAGGATCCCGCTCCCCTCCGGCGCCCGGCTGGAGTCGAGCGTCAGCGGTTGACCGACGACGACCGTCGCCTCCGCGGGGAGGAGTCCGCGCTCGGCCTCGTTGACGGCGCGCGACACTCCGTCGAGCCCGGGCGTGACATGGACGATCGCCGTCCCGCCCAGCCGTTCGTCGCCTTCCCACCGCGGCGGCTCGGAGAGTGCGTAGTGGATCTGCATCTCGGAGCGGCCGTAGCGGAACCGGCGCGCCGCTTCCCGTACCGGCGCGGGGACGTCGGCGTCCGCGAGCAGGCGCTCGTGGAGCTGGGTCGGCGTGACGCTTGCGACGACGGCACGCTCCGCCTCGATCGTCTCGCCGTCGGTGAGCCGCACGCCGACTGCCCGGCCCGAGCGCACGAGCACGCGTTCGACGTCGCGGTCGGTCTCGCAGACGCCGCCGTGGTCGCGGATCAGCTGCACCAGGGCGTCGGCGAGCCTCGCGCCGCCGCCACGCGGCACGGGCATCCCTCCCTCCTGCACCGCCACCGCGATCACCTGCGTCATGAAGCCGGACGTCGCCTGGTCGGGTCCGAGGCCGGTGTGGAGCACCCACGGCGCGAGCACGCCGTGTGCGCGCTCGGAGGCGAACGTCGTCTCGAGCCAGTCGCGACTCGACTGCAGAACCTCGCCGAGGAACGCGAGGGCGCCGGCGCGACCGAAGCGCCGCACGGCCTTCGCCGCGAGCGCGAGCCCCGCGGGCGACCAGAGCTCGGTGCCGAGGACGCCGAACGCAAGGTCGGCGTTGGGGAAGAAGCGCTCGAGCACCGCCGGCCACTCGGGCCCGAGCTCCTCCTCGTTTCCCTCTGCCGTGCGCAGGAGGAACGCCGCGCCGCCGTCCGGGAACGCCGTCCCCGACGGCAGCTCGGTGTTGAGGTACTCGAGCCCGCGCGCCCCGAGCTCGTCGCCGAGCTCGGCGTGCGCAGGACCGCCCACCCAGAGCGGGTGCCAGGCACTGAAGACGTCGTGGGCGAATCCCGGCTCGGTGAGCTCCTCGGTCTTGATCGCGCCGCCGAACCAGTCGTTGCGCTCGAGCAGGCAGACGCGCCAGTCCGCACGAGCGAGCAGCGCCGCACACGCGAGCGAGTTGACGCCGCTCCCGACCACGATCGCGTCGTACTCAGCCACCGGCGAGCTCCCGTAGTTCGTCGTCGCCGACGAGGCCTCGCTTGCGGGCTCCGAGCTCCTTCACCTGCGCGAGCAGCTCCGGCCAGCGCTCCTCCGGGACGTCCAGGCCCAGCTCCTCCACCTTGATCCGGATCGAGTCGAGGCCGCTCTTCTTGCCGAGCACGATGGCCCGCTCGGCGCCGACGAGCTCGGAGGAGTACGGCTCGATCGAAGGCGGGTCGTGGAACTGCGAGGCGACGGCGCCTGACTCCCGGCGGAACAGCGTCTCGCCGGTGAGCGGCTTCCAGGGCGCGAGCCCGTAGCCCGAGAGCTCCTGCACGCGGGCCGAGACCTCACGGACGCGGTCGAAGTTGAGCCCCGTCTCGACGCCGTAGAGCGCGCGGAGCGCAAGGGCGATCTCGCCGAGGTCGGCGTTGCCGGCGCGCTCGCCCATCCCGTTGATCGTGCCGTGGATCCACGTTGCGCCCGCACGCACGGCGGCGACCGCCGACGCGGTGGCGAGCCCGAAGTCGTCGTGGCCGTGGAAGTGCACCGGAAGCCCGTCGACGTACTGGAGCGTCGAGCCGACGAGGTCGGCGACGGCCTCCGGCGACGCGATGCCGAGCGTGTCGACCACGGCGACCTCCTGCGCGCCCGCCTCGACCGCCGTCTCGTACACCCGGCGGTAGAAGTCCGGCTCGGCCCGGGTCGAGTCGACGCCGAAGAAGGCGGCGCGGATCCCGTGCTCTAGCGCGAAGCGCATGGCGCCCGCGATACGTTCGAGCATCTTCTCGCGGGAGACGCCGATCGCCTCGAGCTTGAGGTCGGAGATCGGCGACTCGATCACCGCCGCTTCGACGCCGAGCTCGACGAGGAGCTCGAGATCGGCGGGAACCGCGCGCGAGAAACCCCAGATCTCCGCCTGCAGGCCCGCGCCGGCGATGAGCTCGACCGCGCGGCGGTCGTCCTCCGAGACGCGCGGGAACCCGGCCTCGATCCGCTCGATCCCAAGCCCGTCGAGCAGTCGCGCGATCTCGAGCTTCTGCTCGGGCGCGAGGACGACTCCGACCGTCTGTTCGCCGTCGCGCAGCGTCGTGTCGTAGAGACCCACCTTGCCGCGGATCGCGTACCGGTCGTTCAGCGAACCGGTCCAGATCAGATCGGACACGTCACCACCCCGTCCGGGAACGAGGAGAGCTTCTCGACGCCGCCGCCC
>Ga0335082_10004156_pt1 | contig 15760 bp, 15 predicted proteins | sample Lox_Sample_41_FD_206718 | JGI IMG/M metagenome (GOLD analysis project Ga0335082, IMG submission 206718) | Soil microbial communities from Loxahatchee National Wildlife Refuge, Florida, United States - Lox_Sample_4.1 | ecosystem: Environmental > Terrestrial > Soil > Wetlands | place: USA...
GCGCGCCGGGGATTCTGTGCGAGGGCGGCCCGGGCGCCCCTTCCTGGTCGGACGCTCGCCTGGCGGAGCGTCCGGGGCTGCCGCGTCGAGCAGTGCACCATGCACCTCTGCCCAGGTGGGGAGATCTTCGGTGATGTCCCACCCGCTCTTGGCGAGCCGCCGCCCGAGCGCCTCGGCCGTCGCCCGACCACGCCGGGCGGCGACGAGCGTCAACAGCTCGTAATCCTCCAGGCCGTCGCGGATCGTCTTGAGCCGGAGCGACGGAAGGACGAGCGGCGCCTCCGCACCCACCCGGTCCGCGGTGCCGGGGTAGAAGAAGGTTCCGTCCCCGTTGCCGCCGAATCGCCAGACGTCCTTCCACGGCTGGCCGTCCTTCTCCCAGGCCGACAGCGTGTCGAAGTACAGCTCGCCGTCCACGCCCTCGAGGAAGGCGAGGACTCCCATCGCCCGGTTCCGCGGACCGGAATGATCGATCAGGTACGACGCCCAGCCCTCCATCGACGCAGCGAGCCGAGGATCGCCCGGCGGCCCGTCGCAGCCGTGGCTCGAACAGCTCTGGTACCACCACAGCTGCTGTCCTGCGGCGAGCCTCGCCCGCAGCTGCGACACCGGCTGCGCGCCCGGGCAGAGCGGCCTGCCGGGTCGAGGGAAGAGACAGACGAGCACCGGGGCGACGATGTCCGCCGAGCTCCACAGGCCGGAGCGGAAGGAGGTCACGAGCAGGGGCAGATGTCCCACCGCCCGGGTGAGGTCGTACTGCGCGCGGACCCGCGCATCGTCCGCCGGAGTGGGCTCGTCCTTGGCGTAGTACCAGAGGAGCTGGTTCCAGCCCCGCTCGGCGAAGTGGGTCTGCCAGGCGCGCAGGTAGGCGATCCGCTCCGCTCGCGGCAACCGGCTGTCGTCGCGCACGTCCACCGTCGTCGCCCGCGCGCCCGAGGCGAGGGCGGTCCCGCCGAGGACCTCCCCCATCTCCGCGTCGTAGCGGCTGAAATCCACCGCACGGGATCCGTCCGGCCCGGGCCGCGAGGGCAGCGGGTCGATGCCCATCCCGTAGCCGCTCAGCCGGTGCTCCAGCAGGGCCCGGGCCGCGGCGCGGAGGGCGGCCACTCCCTGGGGAGAGTCCCGCCGCAGTCCGAGCCCGTGCGCCAGCACGTACACCCCGAGGCCCCAGGCGTTCCGGAGCGTCGAGGTGGCGGGGATCTGCACCGGCGAGACCCGCAGCTGCAAGGGCAGCGACGCCTCGCTCTCCCCGCGCATCCGCACCACGAGGCGTCCCCGGTACGCCCCGGGCTCGATGCGCCGGGGAACGCACAGCTCGAGGTACAGCACCAGGGGGCGCCCGGGAGTCGAGCGCGCCGGGAGGACGGCCGGGTTCGTTCCTCCGGCCGCGCGGTGCACCGGAAGCAGCGGATCCGGCCAGGCGCCGGTCGCTCCACCCCCGCCCGTCGCCCGCGTGACGTCGATCCACTCCTCCCGGTGAACGACGACGGGGAGCTCGGCCGTCCCCGGTCCGCGAAGCGGTGCGGCATCCGCGGACAGCACCTCGGCAGGCGGCGCCACGTAGACCTGGGCGCCCTCGCACTCGCCGCGCGCGGCGCGCAGGGCGACCTCCCCCGCCGCCGGAAGCGGAAGGCCGGGACGCACCTTGGCCAGCGCGGGCACCGGCACGAGCCGGGGCGGAGCGGCGAGGGCGAGGAGCAGCAGGGGAAGGGGGAACACGGCCCCCGGAGCTTCTAGCGGCGGCGGGCGAGGATCGACGGGTCGAGCGGCCGGCCCGGCTTGTAGTCCGTCCACTCCACGACGACCGGACCCAGCACGAAGTCAGCCTCCATCCGCACCGGGACGTGCGCCGCATCGTCGGTGAACCAGATCCGGAGCTCGCGCGCGGCGAGCTTTCCGGAGAACTCGGTCTGGAACCGCACCTTGACGGTCGGCGTGGTCCCCCGCGGCGTCTCCAGCGGAGCTCGCCCCTCCACGGTCGCCTTCCCGTCGAAGGCCTTGGCGCCGGTGAAGATCGGCAGGGCGATCACCGCCCCGTCCTCCAGGGCCGACATGCGGAGGAAGAACACCGCCGAGGCGACGTCCAGCGATCCGGCAGGGACGTCCACCTGCTTCTCGCGGACCGGCTCTCCCTCGGTCTGCCGGGTCACCACCGCCCTTCCCGCGCGAGGATCGAACTCGACCTTCATCCGCCGGCGCTTGTGGTTCTCCTCGGCGTACGTCTCCACCCCCCGGGAGCGCCCGCTGTCCGGATCCCACCAGGCGATGACCTTCTCCCGCAGCGGGTAGACCACGAGATCGCACTGACCGTTGGTGACGACGGGCAAGGCCCCCGGCCGCTCGGCGGACTCGGCGCCCACCGTCACCTCGGCAGCGCCGGCGGGGAGCCCCAGCCAGCTCACCCGGTAGCTCACCTGCTCCCCGGGGCCGAGCGTCCGAACCGGCGCCTCCGCGGCGCTCGCGAGCACCAGGGCCAGAAGCACTGCAGACATGGGCTGAAGACTACTCCCGTCCGGTCGCGGATGCTCGCCCGGCAGCAGGTCCGCGCTCGAGTGCCCCATCGAGTAGAGTCCCGCCGAGCCGATGCCCATCGACAAGAACGCCGAGGAAGAGGACCTGCGCGAGGAGCGCCGGCAGCGGGCCTACACCGATTACGACTGCCCCACCTGCAACGCCAACAACCCCGTGGAGATGGCGCTCCGCGACGGCGACGAGACCCGCTGCAACTACTGCGGGAGCGAATACAAGGTCCGCATCACCGACGAGGGCCGGCTCAAGCTGAAGGAGCTCTGAAGGGCTGGCAGTGGCGGAGGCGGGCGCTCACCGCGCCGGGCGCTCGCCGAAGATCGCCGTGCCCACCCGGACCGCGGTCGCCCCCTCCTCGATCGCGGTCTCGAAATCGTGGGTGCTCCCCATGGAGAGCCCGGCCAGCCCGTGCTCGCGGGCCAGCGCGGCGAGGGTCCGGAACAGCGGACGGACCTCCTCCGGCGGCGCCAGCGGCGGCATGGTCATCAGGCCCACCAGCTCGAGGCCGGGGAGCGTGCGGACGCGCTCGAGGAGGGGAGGCAGCTCGGACGGGCGGACGCCGCTCTTGGTCGCCTCACCCCCGACATTGACCTCGACGTAGACCGCGAGCGGCGGGCCGGTGCGGCGGCGGGAGAGCTCCTCGGCCACCTCGATCCGGTCCAGGGCGTGGAACACCTGGGCCCACCGGGCGACGTAGCGGGCCTTGTTCGTCTGGAGCGCGCCGATGGCGTGCCAGCGGATGCCTTCCAGATCGGAGAGGGCGGAGGCCTTGTCCCGCAGCTCCTGGGCGTAGTTCTCCCCGAAGGCGCGCGCCCCCGCGGCGTGGGCGGCACGGATGGCCTCGCTCGGCTGCAGCTTGCTCACTGCAACCACCTCCACCGAGCTCTCCGGGCGCCCGGCGCGCGCGGCCGCGGCGCGGACCCGCTCCACGACCGCCTTCCAGCCCGCCGCCACGTCGGTCATCGGCGCTCCCAGGGAAGGATGTAGCCGGCGCGCCGGAGCAGCGCGAGCGTCTCCACCAGCGGCAGGCCGACGACCGCGCTGACCGAGCCCTCGATGCGCTCCACGAGGAAGCCCCCGATGCCCTGGACCGCGTAGGCGCCCGCCTTGTCCAGCGGTTCGCCGGTCTCCACGTACCAGCGGAGCTCCTGCTCGGAGGCGCGGGCGAAGCGCACCTCGGCGGTGACGAGCGTCTCGCCGGCGCCGGGCACCGCGACCGCGGTCAGGACCGCGTGACTCCGGCCGGCGAGCGACCGGAGCATCGCCAGGGCCTCGTCGGTCGAGCCGGGCTTGCCGAGCACCTCCCCGTCCCGCACGACGCTGGTGTCCGCACCCAGGACGGTCGACCCACGGTGCCGGTCCTGCACCGCCGCGGCCTTCTCCCGCGCCATGCGCAGCACGTAGCTGGCCGCGCTCTCCGCCGGCCGGACCGACTCGTCCACGTCCGGGGCCTCGACCCGGAGCGGGATTCCCAGCTGCTCGAGCAGCGCGCGCCGGCGAGGGCTGGAGGAGGCGAGCACCAGAGGAGGGGGCAGAGGCATCCGGGACCCACCCTCTACCGGAAACGCCGGTTGACCTGCCACGCCCGCCACCCCCATCGTGCGATCGGGCATGAGGGCCACCGACCTCCTCGCAGCGCTGCGCCGCACCGTGGAGCAGCTGGCCGCGTTCAACGAGCTGGCCAAGGCCCTGACCTCGACGCTCGAGTCCAGGGAGGTGCTGGGGCTGGTGATGCAGAAGGTCTCGGCGCTGCTCCGGCCGGCCAACTGGTCGCTGCTGCTGCACGACGAGCCGAGCGACATGCTCTACTTCGAGATCGCGGTGGGCGTGGGCTCCGAGCGGCTCCGGGCCGAGCGGATCGCGGTGGGGGAGGGCATCGTGGGCACCGCCTTCCGGACCGGGAAGCCGCGGCTGGTCGACGACGTGCGGAGCGCCCCGGACTTCTCGCCCCGCTTCGACGCCCTGACCGAGTTCAAGACCGGATCGGTCCTCGCCGTGCCGCTGATGTTCCGCGGGCGGGCGCTGGGGGTGATCGAGCTGGTCAACGGGGAGGGGGACCCGCGCTTCACCGAGGAGGACCTGGCCTCGGTGATGGCCATCGCCGACTTCGCCGCGATCGCCATCCAGAACGCCCGGGACTTCCAGCGGGTGCAGGAGCTGACCCTGGTGGACGAGCACACCGGTCTGGGCAACGTGCGCTCGCTGCGGAAGCAGCTCGACGGCGAGGTGACGCGCGCCCGGAGCCTGGGTCACCCCCTCTCGCTGCTGTTCCTCGACCTGGACCACTTCAAGTCGGTGAACGACACCCACGGCCACCTGGTGGGGAGTGCGCTGCTGCGCGAGGTGGGCGGGCTGCTGCGCGAGGAGCTCCGGCCGGTCGACGCCGCGTTCCGCTACGGCGGCGACGAGTTCGCGATGATGCTGGTCGAGGTCGACGTGCGCTCCGCCATGGCGACCGCGGAGCGGGTGCTGGCCAGGTTGCGCGGCCACCGCTTCGGACGCGCCGCGGGACTGGACCTCCACGTCACCGCGAGCATCGGCATCGCCGCCTGCCCCGAGCACGCCGGACACGCCACCGAGCTGATCGAGGCCGCCGACCGGGCGATGTACCTGGTGAAGGCCCGGGGCCGGGACGGCCTGGCAGTCGCCGGCAGCTGAGGGGGCTCAGCTCTCGGCCGGTGCGACCAGCTCCTCGTTGCGGACGATGGTCGCCGACTTCTTGAGCGCCGCCACGTAGGACTCCTGGACCTCGATCTGCCGCCGGCGCAGCGCCTCCTCGCGCAGGGCGGCCTTCTTGCCCTGGTAGCTGGACTCGTCTGCCTTCTCCCGGGCGGTCACCTGGGCCACCACGAAGGCCTCCCCGGCCCGGTAGATGCCCGGCAGCGGCCGCGGTCCGTCGGAGGCGAAGGCGGCGGCCTGGAGGTCCGGCGAAGGCCCCAGGCGGGGAATGGAGGTCGCGCTCCTGGGAAAGCTGCCGGTGTCGATCGCGCGAGGCCGGTCCGCGGATTCGCTCGCCGGCGCGCCGGCATCCTTGTGCTCGGCGTCCGGGAACTGGGTGGCGAGCGACGTGCCCCTCTGCAGCGCCGCGGAGGCCTTCTTCGCGTCCGCCTCGGCGAGCGCGGCGGCACGCTCGCGCTTGAGGAGGATCTGGGCGATGTCGGTGGAGACGGCGGAGAGCGGCTTCTCCTCCGGGGCCTTCCTCTCCTCCACCTGGATCAGGTGCCAGCCGAACGGAGTGAGGACTGGCTCGGAGAGCTCGCCGACCTTGAGGTTGAAGGCCGCCTGGGCGAACGCCGGGACCCAGTTGCTCCGCTCGTTCCACCCCAGCTCGCCGCCCTGGGCCTTGCTCCCCGGATCGTCCGAGGACTCCCGGGCGACCTGCGCGAAGTCCTTGCCCCCCTGGATCTCCTGGCGCAGGGAGAGGGCCCGGTCATGCGCCTTGCTCTTCTCCTCCTCGCTGGGAGTGCGGCCCATCCGGACGAGGATGTGTCGGGCCCGGACCTGCTCACCCTTGGAGTAGGTGCGCTTGTTGTTCTCGTAGTAGGCGGCGATCTCCTTGCCGTGCACCTTCTCCCACGCGGCGACCTCGGCTGGGGTGGGAGCCTTGATCTTCGCCGCGTAGACCGCCGGATCGAACCGGACCAGGGAGAGGCTCACCGTGTCCCCCTCCCGCCGGAACCGGTCCCTCAGCTCGTCCTCCGAGACCTCGGCGACTCCGGCCACCATCGCCAGGAGCCGCTGGGCGCCGAGGCGGCGCCGGAGGGTGGACTCGAAGTCCGGGGCGGTCTTGTGGAAGGCGTTCCGGAGCACGGCGTCGTAGGTGGCCTGGTCGAACGCGCCATCCTTCTGGAATCTGGGATCCTTCCGGATGACGTCGAGCAGGTCCGCATCCGACACGGTGATCCCGTGCTGGTCCGCGGCCTGCTCCAGCAGCTCGATGGTGATCAGCTCGTCCAGGACCCGGCCCGGGATCCCGAGCTGGCGGGCCATCGCCTCGGGAAGGTCCGAACCACCCCGCTGCCGCAGCGAGTCCAGGCTCACCGCGTACGCCATGCGGAAGTCGGCGAGGGGGATCTCCCGGCCATTCACCCGCGCCGCCGCGTCCTTCACCGAGGGGGTGAGCGGAGCGTTGCAGCCACGGCTCCCCGGACCGAACTGGAGGATGAAGACCAGGGCGATCGCGAGGATGAAGAGGTAGGAGAAGAAGCGGCGGGCGTCGAATCCGGAGCTGGAGCTCATCGTGTGTCGTGGGGGAGTGGCTCGCCCGCTTGCCGGAGGCTCGTTCCGCGGCCCGGGCGACGTCCTTGACCGTCTAGGGGAGCGACTGTGAAAATGCAAGCAGTTGAGCAGCATTAGAAGGGCCTCCCAACCACGTGCTGTCCTTCCTCCGGCGCCACCGTGAGCCACTGCTGGTCTCGCTCATTCTCGCCCACGCGCTGGGGATGTTCCTCGGCTCGAGCCGGCGCGGGCGCGAGCCGAACCTCGTCGACCGGATCGCGCTCGCGGTGACCGCGCCGGTGCAGCGTGCGCTGGTGGCGACCATCGACGGCATGGGCAGCGCCTGGTCGCAGTACGTCTCGCTGCGCTCGGTCCGGCGGGAGAACGAGCAGCTGCGCGCCGAGAACGGCAAGCTTCGCACCGACGTGGTGGGGCTGGCGGAGGCCCGGGCGGAGAACGAGCGGCTCCGCCGGCTGGTGCACTACGACGAGACCAGTCCCGGGCCGAAGGTCCTCGCCCGGGTGCTGGGCGTCAACCCCGACCCGAACCGCCTGACCCTCCGGATCGATCGCGGTGAGGGCGACGGCGTCCGCCGCGGTCAGGCGGTGGTGACCGCCGACGGGGTCGTGGGCCAGGTGCTCCGGGCGACGACCAGCGCGGCCGACGTGCTGGTGGTCTTCGACCCCAACTGCCGGCTCGGCGGGCGGATCCAGCGCACGCGCGCCCGGGTGGGCGTGAGCGGCGGGGGCGACGATCAGCCGCTCAAGCTGGAGTATCTCCTCCGCACCGAGGACCTGGAGGAGGGCGACCTGGTCATCACCTCCGGAACCGACGGCGTGTATCCCCCGGGGCTGGTGGTGGGCCGGGTCACCGGCGTGCAGCGGCAGACCAGCGGGATGTTCCTCAACGCGGGCATCCTCCCCGCGGTGAACTTCGGCAAGGTGGAGGAGGTGGTGGTGCTCGCGCCGCAGCCCTCCGCCGCCCCGTTCCCGGTCCGGACCGAGGGCCGGCGATGAAGCTGCTCCTCACCCTGGTGCTCACGCTGCTGTTCCTCGCCATCGAGTCGGTGGCGGTGAAGTACGTCGGTCTCGGAGTGGCCCGGATCGACGTCACCGTGGCCATCGTGGCCTTCCTCTCGCTCCGGGCGGGGCTGCTGGAGGGGGCGGCGGCCTCGTACGCGGTGGGGTACCTGCTCGATCTGATGACCGGACGGCCGACGGGGCTGTACACCCTGCTGGCGGTGGTCACCTTCCTCCTCGGGCGCTTCGCCGGCACGCTGATGGACGTGCGCTCCGGCCGGTCCTTCGCCCTCTTCGCCATGGGCGCCGACGCGACGCACGGGCTGCTGGCCTGGGGCATCACCGGCGTGAGCAGCAAGCAGGTGCACCTCGCGGGGCTCGCCGGGCTCCCGCTGGAGGTGCTCCTCACCGGGTTCGCGGCCCTCCTCCTCTATCCGCTCCTCAAGCGCTTCGGGCTCGGTGCCGAGCGGCGCGATCCGGGGCTGCTCGCCCCATGACCCTCGGACAGACCAGCGCGGGGAAGGACCTCAAGACCCGGTACCTGTGGCTGGGCCTGGTGATGCTCGGCGGGCTGCTGCTGCTGGCCGTGAGGCTCTACCGGCTGCAGATCGCCCGGGGTGACGAGTACACCGCCCGCTCGGTCGCGAACTTCGTGAAGGAGATCCGGGTCAAGGCCGATCGGGGGATCATCAAGGATCGCCGCGGCGAGATCCTCGTCGACAGCCGTCCCTCCTTCGACGTCTTCGTCACCCCCGCCTTCTGCGAGCGGTGCAGCGACGAGGTGCTCCCCCGGCTCGCCGGATGGCTGTCCTGGGACGAGGAGCAGTCGCGGCACGTCGAGCAGTTGCTGCGTGCGGCACGGAGGAGCGCTCCGTTCCAGCCGGTCCCGGTGCAGCTCGACCTGAACCGGGACGAGCTGGACACCCTCAACGCGCACAAGCTCGAGCTCCCCGGCGTGGACTGGCCAGCGGTGCCGCACCGGAACTACCGCACCGGGACCGTGCTCCCCCACGTCCTGGGCTACATGAACGAGATCACCCAGGATGAGCTGGAGCGGCTCAACGCCCAGGGCGAGGGCTACGCGCTGGGCGACTTCATCGGGCGGCGCGGCGTCGAGCGCTACTTCGAGCGCCGGCTCCGGGGCAGGGACGGCAGCCGCAAGGAGGTGGTGAACGCCCGCGGCGAGACCATCCAGGACCTGAGCGAGCTCATCACCGGCGGGGCGGCGGTCGCGAGCTCGCCCGGGGACAACGTCGTCCTCAGCCTCGACATGCGGCTGCAGTCGGCCGCGGAGAAGGCCTTTCCCGGAGCAGCGGGCGCGGTGGTGGCCATGGACGTCCGCTCCGGATTCATCCTGGCCATGGTCTCCCGTCCCGGGTTCGACCCCAACCTCCTCACCGGGCGGGTGACCCCGGCCCAGCTCCAGGCCCTGAACAGCGACCCGCTCCAGCCGATGATCTTCCGGCCTGCCCAGCAGCACTACAGCCCCGGCTCCACCTTCAAGGTGGTGAGCATGTTCGCCGCGCTGGAGAGCGGGCGCTTCAGCCCCCAGAGCTCGGTGAGCTGCAACGGCGGCTACCACCTGGGCTCGCGGACCTGGAGGTGCTGGAAGCCCGCCGGCCACGGGCTGATCGACGCGCGGCACGCCATCCAGCAGTCCTGCGACACCTGGTTCTACAAGGTGGGGGACACGCTGGGCCTGGACCCGCTGGCCAAGATGGCGCGTGACTTCGGGCTCGGGGCTCCGACCGGGATCGGGGTGGTCGCCGAGGTCCCGGGCATCGTCCCCGACGTCGCCTACCACGAGCGCGTGACCCCGGGCGGCTACTACAAGGGCCTGGCGCTCAACAGCGTCATCGGGCAGGGCGACGTCAACGTCACCCCTCTCCAGCTGGCGATGGTCTACGCCACGGTGGCCAACGGAGGTCATCTCTACCGGCCGCAGCTGGTCCGGCGGCTGGAGAGCCCGGACGGCCGGACCATCCAGGAGTTCCAGCCCGAGGTGGTCCGGGAGCTGGATCTCGACCCCGAGGCGCGGAGCGTGGTCATCGACGGGCTGGCCGCGGTGGTCAACGACCCCGGTGGGACGGCGTACAGGGCCCGGCTTCCCGACGTGCGGATCGCCGGCAAGACCGGCACGGCCCAGGTCATCGCCATCGGGAAGACCCGTCTGAAGAAGGAGGCGATGACCTACTGGCAGCGCGACCACGCCTGGTTCGCCTCCTTCGCCCCGGCGGAGGATCCGGAGATCGCGGTGGTGGTGCTCAACGAGCACGGCGGTCACGGGGGCCTCGACGCGGCACCGACCGCGACGGCGATCATCAAGCGCTACTTCGAGCTGAAGCGCGAGGACGCGCAGGCCACCATCGCTGCGTCCACCGCGCTTCCGGTGATGCCGGTGCGGCCGGCGCCGGCGCCCCCCGCGATCCGTCCGCCCCCGATCCCGGAGGAGGTCCCCCCGCTCGCGCCGGAGAACCCGTCGGTGGCCCAGCGGCCTCCGGAGGACGGGCGCTGATGCTGCTGCGAGTCGAGCGCCGGATGGTGCTCAAGATTCCCTGGGGACTGGTGGCGGTGACCCTGGCCATCGCCCTGCTGGGCATCTGGAACCTGGCCTCGGCATCGCGCCCGCCGCACAGCCCGCTGTGGGCGCGGCAGCTGCTGAACCTCGGGGTGGGGGTGGTGGCGGCGATCGGGGTGTGCCTCGTCGATTACCGGCTGGTCCAGCGCAGCGCGTGGACCATCTACGGGCTGAACGCGGCGGCGCTCTGCGCGCTGAAGTTCATCGGCCACCGGGCGAAGGGCGAGGCGAGCTGGTTCGCGCTCGGGCCGCTGCGCGTCGAGCCGGCGGAGTTCATGAAGCTGGCGCTGATCATCGCCCTGGCGCGCTTCTTCCACGACGACTACCGCGAGGGCGAGCCGCCGTACGGTCCGATCCGCCTGTGGAAGCCCTTGCTGCTGAGCCTGCTCGCGGCCGCCCTGGTGCTGCCCGACCTCGGCAACACGATGATGATCCTCCTCACCGCCTGCACCATCCTGGTCTTCTCCCGGCTGCGGATCTGGGTGCTGGGCGTGGGGGTGGCCGGCGTGCTGGCGGTCTCGCTGGTGATCTGGAACGACTACGTGCGCGACCCCTCCGACGGGCACCGCACGGTCATCCGCCAGATCCTCAAGCGGCACCAGAGCCAGCGGATCGCCGGGTGGCTCTCGCCGGACGCGGACCTCAAGGGCTCGGGGTACCACGCGGCGCAATCGAAGATCGCCGTGGGCTCGGGAGGGCTGACCGGGAAGGGCTGGCGGCAGGGGACCCAGACCGGGCTCTTCTTCCTGCCGGAGCAGCACACCGACTTCATCTTCTCGGTGTGGGCCGAGGAGCACGGCTTCCTCGCCTCGATCCTCCTCCTCGGGCTCTACGGCCTGATCTTCGCCTTCGCGCTCGGGGTGGCGATGCAGGCCCGCGACCGCTTCGGGGCGTTCGTGGCGGTCGGCGTGGCGGCGATGATCTTCTGGCAGGTGTTCGAGAACATCGGGATGGTGGTCGGCCTGCTCCCGGTGACGGGGATCACCCTTCCGCTCATGAGCTACGGCGGCTCGTCGATGATGAGCGTGCTCTTGTCGCTGGGGCTGCTGGCGAGCATCGCCATGCGCCGGCACATGTTCTAGGCAGCGCAGCGTCCCGGATCCGCCGGACCTTCGGGCGTCTCGCTCCCGCTGACGTGTCGCGGCACGCCCCCGACTGTGCTGGCCACGAGCCCCCCCGGCAGGGCAACCTCCCGGTCTTCCTGTCCCCCCGGAGGAGCTCTTGAGGGCCGAGCCGATCGTCAGCAGCCCCACGCCGCCCGTCGCCATCCCCGTCGAGTCGAGCCGGCAGCTCCCCCTCGACTGGCTCAGGGGCCTGGTGATGGTGCTGATGACCATCGACCACGCCTCGGGCGAGTTCAACGCCGGCCGCCTCTTCACCGACGCGACGTTCCTCTACAAGCCAGGCACGCCTCTGCCGCTCGCCCAGTTCCTGACCCGGTGGATCACCCACCTCTGCGCGCCGGTGTTCGTCTTCCTGGCCGGGTACGTCCTCCAGATCAGCGTCCTGCGACGACAGGCGCAGGGAGAGTCGGAAGGGAGCATCACCCGGTTCATCGTCACCCGCGGGCTGATCATCGCCGCGCTCGAGGTGTGGATGAACCTCGTCTTCTACCCGCACGCCGGCAGGTTGATCGTCCTCCAGGTCCTCTACGCGATCGGCCTCGGCTTCGTGGCGATGGCGTTCCTTCGCCGTCTCCCCGCGGGGTGGCTCGGCGCGCTCGGAGTGCTGCTCGCCTTCGCCGCCGAGCCGCTGCGGGAGGTGCTGATGAGGATGGGGGGAACGGTCGCCGTGGTGAGCGCGTTCGTGGTCGGCGCCGGACGGGTGCCGCCGTTCGTCGTCGGCTACCCGCTCCTCCCCTGGCTGGCGATCATGATGATGGGCTGGGGTGCGGCGGCGCTTGCTCGCTCGGCCCCGACCCGCTTCCCGGCGCGGGCGGCGCTCGCCGGAATCCTCGCCCTGGCGATCTTCGTCGCGTTCCGGGGCCTCAACGGATGGGGGAACATGGGGCTGCTCCGCGCCGACGGGTCACTGGTGCAGTGGCTCCACGTCTCGAAGTACCCGCCCTCGGTCACCTACGACGGACTGGAGCTGGGCATCGGGTGGCTGTTGCTGGCGCTGTTCTCGGTGTGGAGGCCGCCGGCCTGGGCGGACGCGGTGCTCCGGCCGCTCGGTCAGAGCGCCTTCTTCTTCTACCTCCTCCACGCCCACCTCCTCGCGCTCGTCGCGCGGTCGCTGCATCTGGAGAAGGGCGGGCTGCTCTCGACCTACCTGGCCAGCGCGGCGGTGATCGCGGTGCTCGTGCCGGCGTGCAACGTCTACCGCCGCTACAAGCTCGCCCACCCGAGGTCGTTCGCGCAGTACATCTGAGGCCCGGGCGATGGAGCGGTCGGGGGGCATTCCCCCCCCCCCCCGGCGCGTTTCCCAGCGGGCGAAGTCCCTCCCGGTCATCCACCACGCCCGGCGGCCCGGCGCCTCAGAGCAGCGCGCCGCGGAGGATCAGGCTCGCCGTGTGGAAGTAGATGATGAGCCCGCTCACGTCCACCAGCGTCGCGACGAACGGCGCCGACGCCTTCGCCGGGTCGAACCCGAGCCTCCGGAGCAGGAAGGGAAGCATCGAGCCCACCAGGTTCCCGTAGAGCACGACCCCCACCAGGCTCAGCCCCACGGTCAGCGCCACCAGGAAGTAGTGCTCGCCGTAGAGGTGGAACACCTTCGCCCAGATGACGATCCGCAGCAGCCCGATCGTCCCCAGCAGGCAGCCCAGCGCCACCCCCGAGGCGACCTCCCGGCCCGCCACCCTCCACCACTCCCGCAGCTTCACCTCCCGGAGCGCCAGGGAGCGGATGATGATCGACGTCGCCTGCGACCCCGAGTTCCCACCGGAGGAGATGATCAGGGGCAGGAACAGCGAGAGGACCACCGCCTTGGAGATCTCGTCCTCGAAGGCGCTCATCGCCGTCGCGGTGAGCATCTCGCCCAGGAAGAGCGCCGACAGCCAGCCCCCGCGCTTGCGCACCATCGAGCCGAAGCTGACGTCGAAGTACGGCGCCTCGAGGGCCTCCACGCCTCCGAGCCCCTGGATTTCCTCGGTCGCCTTCTGCTCGGCGACGTCGAGGACGTCGTCCACGGTGATCACTCCCACCAGGACTCCGCGGGAGTCGGTCACCGGGAGCGCCACCCGGTCGTACTTCTCGAAGGTCGCCACCACCTCGTCGCGGGTGGCGGTGGCGGGGATGCTCACCAGCGTGGCGTCGTTCAGGTCGGAGACCTTTTGCTCCGGCTTCGCCAGCACCAGGATCGGCAGCCGGATGTCGTCGAGGAGCACGCCCCTCTCGTCGGTCACGTAGACGACGTTCAGCGTCTCCACCTCGCGTCCATGCTCTCGAATGAAGTCGAGCGCCTCCCGGGTGGTCCAGTCCGGCCGGATCGCCAGGTAGTTGGGGGTCATGAAGCGACCGGCGCTTCCCTCCGGATATCCCAGCAGCTGTCGCGCGACCTTGAGCTGGTCCGGGGACAGCATGCTCAGCGCGCGCTTGGTGACCTCCGCCGGAAGCTCCTCGAAGAGGCGCGTCCGGTCGTCGGGCGCCATCCCGTTGAAGACCCCGGCCATCTGCCCGGTGCCCAGCGTCTCCACCACCTCGGTCTGCTGATCGACCGGGAGGTACTCGAACACCTGTGTCGCGGTGTCGCGCGGCAGCACCCGGAAGATGACGCCCGAGTCCTCCGGCGGAAGGTCCTCGATCACCTCGGCGATGTCGGGGGGGTCCATCTCGGAGAACGCCTCGCGCAGCGTGGCGTAGTCCTTCGCCTCGATCAGCTCCTCGAACTCGGGCTTCAGGAGATTTCCGAGCATCGTTCTCTCGTGTCCGCCGGCGGGTAGGAACGTGTGGCCGAGCGGCATGGTGATATGAATGGGAAAGACTCGCCATGGCCAAAGCGAACGGGACGCGCAGCCGCAGGCCCACGCCCACCGGGCCGGCGGCCCGCGAGGGTCTCTCCACTGCACTCCACCGTGCGGACCTGGTCGGTCCCCGCATCGAGCTGGACACCCAGGACGACGGTCCCGAGCACCGGGCATTCCCCCGGGCCAAGCTCGCGGTGCCCTTCATCCTCTGGATCGGGGAGGGGGACGGACGCCGGTTCTCCGCCACCCTGACCTCGACCAACGTCAGCGTCAGCGGGGCCTTCCTCCGCAGCAGCTTCTTCCTCCCGGTCGGCACCGAGATGTCCGTCCGCTTCCAGGTGGAGTCCACCGGCCCCGCGGTGGAGGCCCGGGTGGAGGTGCTCCGGCAGGAGACCGAGGCCGACCGCACCGGTCGTACCGGGATGGGCCTGCGGTTCCTGGAGTTCTTCCGCCAGACCGAGGTGACCCTGGCCCGGCTCTTCCTCGGCGAGCAGCTGCGGAAGTTCGCCGAGGGCTACCTGGCGTCCTCGCGCGCCCGGTCGCTCACCTCCGAGCTGGACCGGGTCGTCGACGCGCTCGCCGCCTGGGAGCTGATGAAGGTGACCTCGCCCAACGACCCCTGGCGCTTCGCCAAGTGACGGCCGGGTGACGTCCCGCTAGGCGTGCTTCTTGAAGCTCTCCTCGAGCTTGCTCTTGGGCACCGCGCCGAGGATCTGGTCCACGACCTTCCCCCCCTTGAAGATCAGGAGCATCGGGATGCTGCGGATGCCGTAGTCCTGCGCGGTCTGCTGGTTCTCGTCGACGTTGAGCTTGGCCACCTTGACCTTGCCCTTGTAGCGGGTGGCGAGCTCGTCGAGCGCCGGCGCGATGGCCTTGCACGGCCCGCACCAGGGGGCCCAGAAGTCGACCAGGACCGGCTCCTGGGACTCGAGCACCGTCGTCTTGAACTCCGCATCAGTGACGCTCACCGTGTCTGCGCCTGCCATTGTTCCTCCTAATACTCCGACCAGCCTCTGCACATCGCACCGGAGCCCGACGGACCGTCGGACCGGCGCCCCGATGGGCCGGATGATGTACACGGGAGCGGCCCGGCGCGCACGCCTCTCGATGCTAAGCTCCCGCGACCCATGAAGCTTTTCCTTCCCCAGCGCACCCTCGAGGAGTGGGCCGGGGCCGACAAGGCCGACGTCCGCGAGCACGCGCTGCTCCTCACCGGCGAGACGATCCGCTATCCGGTCGAGCCGGCGGTCCAGATGACCGCCCTCGTCTCCGGCCCCGACGAGCACAAGCTCATGAAGAAGGTGAAGACCGACGCGCAGCTGGCGCAGCTCGGCGCGGAGCGGCTGGCCGACTCGGTCGTGGCTGGCGAGAGCGCCTACGACGTGGTGGCCGGCTACGTGGTCCAGGTCCCCGATCCCCCGGGGCCGGGCACCGAGACCGCCATGCTCGCCGACTACCTCCTGGACAAGCTCTAGTGACGGCCCGCACCTGCTTCACCCTCGCCTTTCACGC
>Ga0335082_10004157_pt1 | contig 15759 bp, 13 predicted proteins | sample Lox_Sample_41_FD_206718 | JGI IMG/M metagenome (GOLD analysis project Ga0335082, IMG submission 206718) | Soil microbial communities from Loxahatchee National Wildlife Refuge, Florida, United States - Lox_Sample_4.1 | ecosystem: Environmental > Terrestrial > Soil > Wetlands | place: USA...
CGCCCTGGCCGAGGTCGATGACCGTGTCCTCGGGCTTGACCTCTCGGCTGACGAGCTTGAAGGGCTGACTCACCGGGATGGCGTCGGCCACGCCGGGCATGAGCCGGAACGGCTCGGGGTCGACGGCCCCTGGATTGCCGGTGATGCCGATGGCGGTGCGCTGGGCGCCGGGGATGGCGTGCGGCGTGAAGCCGAGCGAGCGGATGTAGTCCTCGACGTCGCGCTGCTGCTCGGGCGTCACGTCGGGCTTGAGGAGAACGAGCATGTCGGGGGCGGACGGTGCCAGATGCGCCCGGGTGAGCGCAAACCTTTGACCCCGTCGGTGCCGTCGGTTGCGCTTTCTCCGGCACAAGCCCAGGCTCTCCGGCCAGCGTTGGCTCGCCGCCTCGGGGGGGAGAATCGATGTCGCATACTGCCGCTCGCCGTAGGCCGGTCGAAGACCGTCGCTCTGATCAAGGACGCGATCCGCGACGACCAGGTGATCGGCGTGGTCACCCAGCGGCGCGCGGAAGAGGAGGACCCCGGAGCCGAGGATCTCTACGCCATGGGGACGGTGGCCCGAATCGTCAAGCTGCTCAAGATGGGCGAGGACAACTACTCGCTCGTCGTCCAGGGCCAGGCCCGCTTCCGGGTGGTGGAGCTGGTCCGGGAGTCTCCCTACCTCAAGGCCCGCATCGAGGCGGTGGAGGACCGCACCTCGGCGGACAGCATCGAGGTCGACGCGCTGCAGATCAATCTCAAGAAGGTCGCCCGCGAGGTAATCGAGCTCATGCCCGAGCTTCCCACCGCCGCGACCGAGCTCGTGGAGGCAATCAACCATCCGGGGCACCTGGCCGACCTCATTGCCGCCAACGTCGACGTCCCCATCGAGGAGAAGCAGGCGGTCCTCGAGACGGTCGACCTCGTGCCGCGGATGAAGCTCGTGTTCGACCTGCTCCACCGTAAGCGCGAGATCCTCGAGCTCGCGAACAAGATCGACCTGACCGCCCGAGGCGAGCCCTCCAGAGCTGAGCGAGAGGCTTATCTGCGCGAGCTACGCGAGGCGATCGACGGGGAGCTGAGCGGGAAGAAGGTCCCCCTGCCACTCCCGCCCCACACCGACCGGCTCGAAGTCTTGGCGAAGCGCCTGCAGACTCTTCGGCAGAAGCTGGTCAGACACGCTCCTCCGGATCTTCTCGCTGAGCTCGACAGCCTCGTCGCCGCCCTTGCCTCTCTCGTGCCGTCCCGGGACAAGAAGTAGGGCAAGGGCGCTTTGTCACAAATCCGGGGTCGCTGCTGCCGGCGCCTCTCGCTCGCCGAGCCCCCGGGAGAAGTTGCCGATGCGGACCCAGGGTGCCTCGCGGCGGAGCACACGGAGCATCGTCCGGATTCCCATCGGCCGGCCCCCGGCTCCGCGGTCGCGCGCCACGTCCAGGTACTGGAGCGGGTCGATGCACAGGCTCCGCGTCTGCACCTGGTCCACCCGGTGGCGCCGCACGAGCCGGACGAGCGCCCTCACCTCCCCTTCCCGGTCGGTGACTCCCGGGAAGGTCAGGAGGTTCAGCGAGACGTAAGCGCCGCGCTTGTGAGCCAGTGCGACGGACGCCTCGACGTCCTCCCACCCGTATTTCACCGGCTGGTAGTAGGCCTCGTAGAGGTCCTTCACCGCCGAGTTGAGCGAGACGCGCACCGAATCGAGCCCGGCGTCGAACAGCGCGGACAGACCGTCCGGCAGGCTGGCGTTGGTGTTGATGTGCAGCGAGCCCCGGTCGGTCTCTGCCCGGACCAGCCGGATGGCGCGGGCGATGACCGGCCAGCGGGTGAGCGGCTCGCCCTCGCATCCCTGACCGAAGCTGACCATCACCCGTCCGGTGGCGTGGGCCAGGTGCTGCAGCGCCACCCGCGCCATCTCCTCGGCCGAGGGTCCGTCGTCGATCCGCTGGTGCGAGGCCGGCGGCCCGTCCGGCGGCTGCTCGGAGATGCAACCCACGCAGGCGGCATTGCACATCACGGAGACCGGGATGGCCGCCTCGTCGCGGCCGTAGAAGACGTTCTGGCTGGTGAAGCAGCGGTAGACCAGCGCGCAGGTCTTCAGCTGCCGCAGCACGCGGTTGTCCGGGTCGGCTCGCAGCGCCCGGTCGACGCGGCCCTTCATGTCCGGCGTGGAGAAGTGCGCCGGATCCCAGTGCGTCCTCCGGTCGGTGCGCGCCGCCCAGGTCACCGCACCACCCGGGCCCCAGGCCGCGGCGGTGTACGCCCACTGGGGAAGCACCGGTCCGCCCGCCTTCACCTCGCCCGGAAGGAACGTGCGCGTATAGCCGGGCGGGAGCAGCGCTCCCACGGCGTGCGGCTCGATGCGCCGCCCGCGGACCATCACCTCCGAGACGAGGGCCAGGGCGCCGGTCGACGCATCGATGCCCACCGGCCTCCGTCCCGGAAGGTGAGCGAGACGCCCTCCCGGCGGCAAGGCGATCGGCGCTTCCTGGGGTGGCAGAAGCTCATCGCCCGACCGCACCGTGGCCAGCAGCGACGGGTGGTCCATCACCCGTCCCTCGGCGTCGGCGAAAAGCAGTCTGGGCCTCGAATTCACGGTCAGTTTCGGCAGGGTGTTCTAACGCAGGGAGTCGCCCCGGGGCGCGCCTTGACCGCGGCCGGCCGACGTGATTTCCCCCGCCCGCCGCCGGCGGCCCCCTTCGGTGGCGCCCCCCAATTCCCAGGAGCATCAAAGTGATCGTCGGCGTCCCGAAGGAGATCAAGGTTCGCGAATTCCGCGTCGGCATGGTTCCCGCCGGCGTCCGGGCACTGACCGAGAGCGGGCACAAGGTGCTCGTCGAGACCGGGGCCGGCATGGGCTCGGGAATCCCGGACTCCGAGTACACGCGGGTGGGCGCGGAGATGGTCGCCAGCGCCGATGAGGTGTGGAAGCGCGCGCAGATGATCGTCAAGGTGAAGGAGCCGATCGCCCCCGAGTACGCGCGGATGCAGGAGGGGCAGATCGTCTACACCTATTTCCACCTGGCGGGCGTCGACCCGGAGCTGACCCGGACGCTGGTGAAGAAGAAGGTGGCCGCGGTGGCCTACGAGACGCTCCAGCTCGAGGACGGGAGCCTGCCGCTGCTCCGTCCGATGAGCGAGGTGGCCGGCAAGATGTCCATCCAGGTCGGCGCCGCGTCCTTGGAGAAGGAGCGCGGCGGCAAGGGCATCCTCCTCGGCGGCGTTCCCGGCGTGCGGCGCGGCCGGGTGGCCATCCTCGGAGGCGGCACGGTGGGGACCTGCGCCGCCAAGATTGCCGTCGGAATGGGCGCCGAGGTGACCGTCCTGGACGTGAACCAGAACCAGCTCGCCTACCTCGACGACGTGTTCCTCGGGCGCATCACGCCGCTCATGTCGGACACCGAGACCATCGCCAAGACCGTCCGCGAGGCGGACCTGGTCGTCGGGGGCGTGCTCATCACCGGCGGCAAGGCGCCCAAGCTGGTCACCGAGGCGCTCATCCGCGAGATGAGCCCCGGCTCGGTGGTGGTAGACGTCGCCGTCGACCAGGGAGGCTGCATCGAGACCTGCCGCCCCACCACCCACGACAACCCGACCTACGTCATCCACGGCGTCGTCCACTACTGCGTGGCGAACATGCCCGGCGCCGTCCCCCAGACCTCCACCTACGCCCTGACCAACGTCACTCGGCCCTACGCCAAGAAGATCGCCGGGCTGGGCCTGGTGGATGCCGTGCGTCAGGACGCCGCCCTCGCACGCGCGGTGAATACCTACGGCGGCCACGTCACCTACGAGGCCGTGGCCCGGGACCTCGGCCATCCCTATGTTCCCCTGGCCGATGCGCTCCAGGGTCAGCGCTGACCCATCCCTTGGTCGGTTGCCCGTCGGGCAGGCATGACGCAATGAAGCAATGGCTCGGGTGTCTCGTCCGTATTCATCCGATGCAAGGAGGGGCACGCCCCGAGGGGGGCCCGCCCGACTGAATGCTCGACTTCCGTCCGTCGACCAGAGCGAAGCAGGAATTCGAGGTCCTGGCGCTGGCGCATCTGGACTCGCTCTACGCTTCCGCCCTGCGCCTGACCAAGAACGAGCGCGATGCCGAGGACCTGGTGCAGGACACCTGCATGCGGGCCTACCGGTTCTTCGACAAGTTCGAGCGCGGCACGAACATCAAGGCCTGGCTCTTCCGCATCCTCACCAACACCTTCATCAACCGCTACCGCCGTAAGGTGAAGGAGCGGACCGCCACCGAGGGGCCCGAGCAGGAGGCCGTCCACGCCCTCTTCTTCAGCCGGGATGCGACCGACCAGGCGAGCAACCCCGAGCGGTTCCTCTTCGACCGCCTCCTCTCCGATGACGTCCTCCGGGCCATCGACAGCCTTCCCATCGATTTCCGGATGGTGGTCATCCTGGCGGACCTCCAGGAGTTCTCCTACCGCGAGATCGCCGACATCCTCGGGTGCCCGGTAGGAACGGTGATGAGCCGGCTCTTCCGCGGGCGGAAGCAGCTCCAGAAGATGCTCAGGGATTATGCGGCCGGCCTGGGTGTTCTACCTGCGCGGGAGACTCGCGAGGCGGGCACGCCCACCGACCTGGCAGCCTACCGGCGGCGCAAGGCCACCGGCGGCTGACGGCAGGTCCTTGGTCGCGGCGCGCCAGGGCGGGTAACCTTCCGCCGACGAAGCGCGCGCGATGACCTGCCTCGACCTCGACGGATTTGTCTACCCCTACCTCGACGGCGAGCTCGAGGCGGACGACCGCAAGGATCTCGAGGACCACCTGGCCGGGTGCGGCGCGTGCGCCAAGTGGGTGGCCACCGAGGCATCGTTCCAGGCCGCCCTTCGCCGCTCGGTCCGCGTGCAGCGCGCACCGGCCCCGGAGGCGCTCCGGGCCATGCTCCACGCCGGCATCCGCCGCGAGCACCGGCGGGTCCAGCTCGTCTCCTGGGGGCGGTGGGGGGGCGCAGCGCTCATCGCCGCCGCCGCCAGCGTGGCCTGGCTCCAGCTCCGGCCCCCTCCCCCGGATCTGGTGACGGACGACGCCGCGCGCCGCTTCCAGAGACGGCTTCCGCTCGAGGTCACCCATCCGGCGCCGGAGCAGATCGAGACCTGGTTCGACGACAAGCTCGACTGGCGCGTTCCGGTTCCGCGCCTCCCCGATGCCCAGCTCGCCGGGGCCCGGATGTCCCAGGTCGGTGCGCACGAGGCGGCCTACATCGCCTACCAGGCCCGGGCCGCTCCCGATCCCGGCGCCGCCCAGCGACAGATGGGGCTGTTCGTCATCGCCGATCCGGAGCGGTCGGTCTCCGCGCGGCCCTGGCCCGACGTCCAGGTGGCCGCGGCGCGCGGCTACAACGTCGCCCGGTGGCGCACCGGGGATCTCGTCTATGAGGTCGTCACCGACCTCGACGCCGACACGCTGCGCAGGATGATCGCCGCCGCGCGGCCGGCCACGCCCTCACCGCCCATGCCCGCGCGCACCGCCTTCGTCTCCGGCGTCCTCCGCCGCTGGCCGACCTACGACATCACCCCGGTCTCCGCGCATTGACGGTAGGCGAGCCGGCTGACTACCCTCGGTCGTCCCCGAGGGAATGCCCACCCACGTCCTGATCGTCGAAGGTGATGCGGCGCTCTCTGCACGGATGCGCGGCGCACTGGAGGAGCGGGGCTTCTCGGTGGAGGAGACGACGGATGGGCGCACCTGCATCGAGCTGGCGCGCCGTCTCCGGCCGGCCTGCGTGGTGCTCGCCGTCGACCTTCCCGCCGGACAGAACGGCTACATCCTGTGCGGCAAGTTCAAGAAGGATGAGGACCTCAAGGCGCTGCCGGTGGCCATCGTCGGAAGCTCCGAGGGCTTCGCCCAGCACAGCAAGCTGAAGAACCGCGCCGACGCCTACCTGGCCAAGCCGGTCCAGCTCGACGAGTTCGCCGGCTCCATCGCCGAGCTGACCGGCGAGGCGGCCCCGTCCCGACCGGCGCCGGCACCGCCGGCCGCCGCAGCTGCGTCCGAGCCCTTCGAGGAGGAAGCTACCGTCTCCGGTGACCCGGACCTGGACCTCATCGATGCCGTCTTCGACACCGCGCCCCTGCCGCCCCGCCCGGCCCCGGCCGCTCCACCCCCCCCGCCGGCGGCCGCGCCTTCAGCCCCCGAGGAAGATCACCCCGCCCTGGAGGCGGTCGACGCGCTCGGGTTGACCCCCGCTCCGGTCGAGCCCCCGCCCGCCGCCGAGGCGACGGACCTCGGGCTGTACACCCCCCTTCCCGAGACGGCGGCCGCCGTCGGCGGAGCGGAGGGCGAGGATGCGGAGGCGCTCCGGCGTGAGCTGGCCCGGCTCCAGGCGGCCCTCGAGGATTCGCAGGCGCGCTCCTTCGCCAGCGATGTCCGCATCAACCAGCTCGAGGCCGAGCTGGCCGGGCGGGGAGCCCTGGAGGAGGCGGAGGCCCCGCCGGAGGGCCGCTCCTCGCGGGAGGAGACCCTCCGGAGGGACCGCGAGCTCCTCCGGCTGAAGGCCGAGCTCCAGACCAGGGACCAGGAGCTGGCCGACGTGCGCGAGCAGGCGATGCACCTCGAGCAGCAGAACCTCGAGCTGAGCGGCGAGATGTCCCGCCGGGACGGGCAGCTCAAGGCCATCCAGGGCCGCGGCGAGCAGGACAGGAAGCGCGTGGAACAGGTGGTGGAGCACGCCCAGGCCGAGGCGCGCGACGCCGAGGCCCGGGCGGTCGAGCTCCAGGCCGCGGTGGAAGCGGCCAGCGCCCGGGCCGATGCCGCCGAGCAGCAGTCGGCCGACCTGCGCGCGCAGCTCCAGTCCGTGGAGGTGGCGCGCGACGCCGCCGAGGGAGAGCTGGCCGCGGCGCTGCGCGACCGCGAGCTGCACCGTGCCCATGCCGACGGCGCCCAGCGCCAGCTGGACACCCTCCGGAGCACGCTGGAACAGGCGCAAGCCGACCTCTCCGCCGCCCGCGAGCAGCTCGGCCTCCGCGACGTCGCACGGGACGAGGAATTGGCCGGTCTGCGGCAGCGGGTGCAGGAGCTCGAGGGGGCGACCCGCAAGCACGAGGAGCGGGTGGCCCGCCTCTATGCCCGGCTCAAGTCCGAGGAGCGGGCCCGGGAGAAGGCCCGACGGGCGGTGGCCATGGCCGGGCAGCTCCTCTCCCCGGAGAAGCCAGCCGGGGAGGACGAGCCCGCCTCCGCCCGCGGTCAGTGACCGGTCTTCTTCGGCTCGTTCCTCTTCTCCAGATTTTTCCGGGCCTGGAGCTGGATGCCGGAGGGGACGTTCTTGTCGCGTGAGATGTCCCGCACCTCCGCCTCCCGCAGGGTGGAGAGGAACTTCATGGCGATGGGCAGCGGAACCTTGGGGTTCTTCACCAGCGCCACCTTCACCGGATACATCTTCACCCACTCCCGGTTGCCGAAGATGACCCGGAGCACCTCGTCGTGGGCCTGTCGGCTGTTGGAGACGGCCAGGATCTCCGGGTCGGTGATGCGCGGGCTGCGGATGGCGGCCACCGCCACCAGCTTGTTGCTGTCGCGGAGCAGGTAGGCACGCGCCTCCTTGTTGCCCTTGGTGGCCAGCTTGATCTTCTCGGCGATGCTCATCCGCATGATGCGCTGGGCGAAGGTCAGCCGCTTGCCCTCCTCGAGCGGCGGCGCCGATTCGTCGCCCACCTGGTACTCGGCCAGCACCTCCTCCGCGGTGGGACCGAGATCCGGCACCCCGTCCGCCGCCTCCGGTCCGTAGATGCGGATCCGCGCCGCCCGCATCTGCGCCAGGTCGGCGATCTGCAGCCCGCTGCGTACGCAGAAGTCGCACACCCCGTCCACCAGCGCCGGGGTGGCGGCCGGGTTGGCACACAGCTGGCGGACGATGTCCTCGTGGCGCAGGAGGCGGAGCTGGTTCTGCCCGATGATCTCCAGCGAGCGCAGGCTGCACCGGCCGGCGGCCCGGGCCACCGCCTCGTCCGGAGTGGAGGCATTGAGGACCAGCATCTCGCAGTAGACGTCGTTGCCCACCAGGCGGTCGAGGCACCATCCCAGCACCTCGGCCGGGACCTCCTCGTCCCGCAGCGCGGCGCCGAGGATGCGATCGGGGAGCTTCTCCGCCGAGGCCACCGCGGTGGTGCGCACCCCCTCGTCCGGATCGAGGGTGAGCAGGTAGAGCGCCCCGAGCATCTCCGCCGGTGCCAGCGGGACCAGGGCCTTGGCCGCCATCATCCGGAGCGGAAGGGGCGAGGCCGGATCGACGTGCTTGCGCATCGCCGGCGGGAGGAAATCCAGCGACCGCCCCGGGTCAGTCGTGCCCATGGTTCCTTCCGTGAATGATGCGCAGCCCTTCCAGGGTGAGCAGCTCGTCCACCTCGGTGATGCAGCGCGACTCGGCGGCCAGCAGCGCGGCCAGGCCGCCGGTGGCGAGGACCTTCACCGGGAAGGCCAGCTCCCTGGCCATGCGCTCGCAGATGCCGTCCACCAGACCGGCGTAGCCGAAGACCAGCCCGGACTGCATGGAGTGCACGGTGTTGCGTCCGACCACCGCCGGGGGACGGGCGAACTCCACCCGCGGGAGCCGGGCGGCATTCTGGAAGAGCGCCTCCATGGAGATGGCGATGCCCGGGGCGATGCAGCCTCCCAGGTACTCGCCCTTCGGCGTCACCGCGTCGAAGGTGGTCGCCGTCCCGAAGTCCACCACCACCAGGCCCTGGTGGTGCTTCTCGTAGGCGGCCACCGCGTTGACGATGCGGTCCGCGCCCACCTCGCGCGGGTTGTCGTACAGGATGGGCATCCCGGTCTTCACCCCCGGGCCGATGAACAGCGGGCGCACCCCGAAGTAGCGGGAGGCCATCCGCTCCAGGCTGAGCTGCATCGGCGGAACGACGCTGGAGACGACCAGCGCGCTCACCCGGGCCGGCTCGATGCCGGCGTAGGGGAGCGCCTGGCGGATCCACAACCCGTACTCGTCGGCGGTCCGGCGCGCGTCGGTGGCCAGGCGCCAGTGCTCTACCAGCCGCGGCCCGTCGAACACGCCGAGGACGGTGTTGGTGTTGCCGACGTCGATGGCCAGAAGCATGGCGACCCTTCGGGTCAGGGGCTTACCACGCCCGGGGCGGCGGCGGCGGCGCGAGGCGGGGCCGGACCTGCTCCACGTCGCCGGCGAGGACGCGCTCCTCGGTCCCTTCCTCGGTGCGCACGCGCAGCGCGCCGTCCTCGTCGACGTCCACGGCCACCCCCCGGATCTCCCGTCGCTCGGCCTTGACCAGCACCTCCTGGCCGAGCGTGCTGGAGAGCGCTCGCCAGCGCTCCCGCACCGGCCGAAACCCCTCCGAGGCGTGGACGTCGAGCCAGTCCTCCAGCCGCCGGCACAGTCCGGCGGTGAAGGCCGCCCGCGCCACCGGGCGCCCGGTGACCTCGAGGAGGCTGGTGGCCACCTCCTGGACGTCGGGAGGGAAGTCGGCGAGCCGGGCATTGAGGTTGACGCCCACCCCGAGGACGACGAACTGGACGCGGTCCGGGTCGGCCGACAGCTCGGTCAGGATCCCGGAGATCTTCCGTCCCTCGACGAGCAGGTCGTTGGGCCACTTGATGTCCGCCGGCGCTCCCGCCGCGCGGAGCGACTCGGCCACCGCCAGCGCCGCGACCAGGGTCAGCTCGGGGGCCCGCTGCGGGAGCAGCTCGGGGCGCAGAATGAAGGAGGCGTAGAGATTCAGGCCGCCCGGCGAGGACCAGCTCCGCCCGCGCCGTCCACGCCCCTGGGACTGCCGCTCGGCCACCACCAGCTCTCCGTGCTCCGCACCCTCCACCGCCAGGCGAAAGGCCACCGCGTTGGTGGAGTCGACCTCGTCGAAGGCGTGCACCACCCTCCCCAGGTCATGGGTCTCGAGCCTGGGCAACAGCTCGAGCGAGGTGAGACGGTCCGGCGCCTCGACCAGCCGGTAGCCGCGCGAGGGGACGGCCTCGATGCGGTACCCCTTTCGGCGCAGCGCATTCACCACCTTCCACACCGCCGTCCGTGACAGCCCGAGCTTCCCGGAGAGCGCTTCGCCGGAGACGAACTCCGCGCCTCCCTCGACGAGGAGTCCGAGGATGAGCTCCTCGTGGGTCGCTTCCGGAACTTCGCCGTTCATTGCAGGGTGCACCACCGGCCCAGGGTCCGAGCTGGGCGAGCGTACTCCGGCTGGATGACGCCCCGGAGGCCCCGGCTCAGCTCGAGGGGCGTGGCCTCGGCGGAGCGACCTGGTAGGCGGTGAGGACGAGCTCGGTCTGGGGAGTCTCGCGGCTTCCCCGCACCAGCGCGGTGCGGATCTGCACGATGCCCACCTCGGCGGCGAAGGTGATGCGGTTGAGCAGCTCCGCGCCGCCCGCTGCGGCGGTGCGGCTCTCCACCTGGATGCAGTCCGAGAACCGGCCGGCCGGTGCGCTGCACGGCTGGCCCACCGAGACGATGCGCCAGTGCTCGACCGCATCCGGGCCGAGCCTCACCGTCCAGGTCCGTCCGGCCTCCACCGGCGCACGGAGCAGCACCCGGGACTGGTCGCGCAGCCCGTCCTGGCTCACCCAGAACAGCCGGCCCCGGCTGTCCCGGTACTGGCCGTCCTGCACCCCGAGGATCTCCACCTCTTCGACCGCCGCCTCGCCCGCGCCGGTGGCCCGGTAGCTCCACTTGTTGCCCACCGCGAGCGGGAAGTAGCGCGCCGGGCTGGTCGGCGGAGGAACGTCCGGGGGTGGCGCGTGCGCGCAGGCGAGCAGCCCCCAGGGAACAACCAGGCGGAGAGCCCTCACCGTGTCGGGCTCCGCTTCATCTCCGCCGAGGCGCCCTGCATCCCTTCCGCGGCCCGAGCGCTGCGCTGGGTCAGCTCGTCGAGCGCACGCTGCGCAGCCTCGCGGACGCCCGGGCTGTCGTGGCCCTGGGCCACGGTGTACAGGTAGGCGCGCGCCTCGTCGCCGCCGATGGCGCCGAGGGCGAAGACCAGCTCCCTCAAGAAGCCCGGGTCCTTCCCCCGCGCCAGATCGATGAGGGCCGGCACGGCCTGGGTGGCATGCATCTCCACCAGCGCCCCCATCGCCCGCCGGACTTGGAGCGCATCGTCGGCCTGGAGCCGCTCGAGCAGCACCGGCACCGAGCGCGGATTCTTCCGCGCCGCGAGCACGTCCAGCGCCGCGTCGCGGATGCGGGGGTCGGGCGAGTCGAGATCCCGCACCAGCGCCTTGTCCGGCTTGTCCAGGGCGTCGAGCTGGGCGCGGCTGCCGTGGATGAGCTCGTCCAGCGCCTGGTCCAGCGCCCGCCGGGCCGCATCCTGTCGATCCTCGAAGGTCTCGCCCCTGGGACGCGCGGCACCCGACGCCCAGAGCTCGGTCCGCTCGTTTCCGGCCTCCGTCTTGCGGCGCAGCGTGAGGTCGGCCACCACCTCCACCTCCGGCCCCTCGCGGCCGGTGCGCACCACCTCCCGCACCCCGGAGAGCTCGAGCACCAGACGCACCACCGGAGCGCCCTGGGGGGCCCGCGTTCCGGCCGGGAGCAGCTTGAGGCGTGGCTCGGCCGCGACGCGGCGCTGGAAGTTGGCCTGGAGCTGGGAGGCGGAGATGCCGAGGAGCGGCGCCTCGACCACCGATGCCGAGACGACCTCCACCCGCTCGACGAGGTGGGGTGCCGGCCGGCACCCGGCCAGTCCGGCGAGGGCCGCCCCGAGCAGCATCGGTGAGAGCCGCATGGCTGTGGGCGAGCTTACTGCACGCCCTCGCCGCCCGCTCCTTCAGGCGGCGGCCCGCTTGCCTCGCCGGGCGCGCCGGGCTCGGGGGCCGCGGCCGGCCCGCCCTGCGTTGCCGCCTCCCCCCCGGCCGCGGCCGAGGCTCCCTCCGGGGAGCGGCCGCCGCGCCCGCGCCGGCCGCGTCGCCTCCGCCGGCGCCGCTTGCGCTCCCCACCGCCCTCACCCTCGGCGGACACCTCCGCTGCCGGGCCCTCCCCGCCGCCCGGGGCGGCACCCGCCTCCCCGCCCGCCTCCTCGGCGTCCTCCGCCCCGCCCTGCTCGGCGCGCTCCCGCCTGCGCTCCGCGCGCCGCTCGCGCACCTCGGCAGCGACACGGGCCGCGGCCTGGAAGAAGGCCGGATCGACCTCGTACAGCTCGGCGTGGATGACGCGCGCCCCGGCGTGGGACTCGAGGAACTTGTCGGCCAGCCCCTCGCCGCACCAGAGCAGCACCAGCGGGCTCTGCGCGAGCGCCTCGCTGCGCGCCTCGCCCCGGGCGTCGCCGCTGGCCAGGAGCAGGCCGAGGTGGGCGGAGCCATGGCCCATCTCCCGCCGGCACTCCTGGACGGCGCGCCGTTCCACCCCGGCCGCGCCGCGGAGGATGCGAATCGTGTAGCGCAGCTCGAGGCTGCCGTCCCGGCGCCGGGCGGAGATGAGCGGGCCCTCCTTGCTGCGGCGGGTGACCTTGAGCTCCCGGAACCCTTGGGCGTGCAGCATCTTGATGCACGCCCGCTCGAAGGTCCCGGCGTCGAGCGCGGCGAGCTGCGAGCGGAGCGCCCGGGCCGCGGCGCGCCGGGCTTCCCGGACCGCCACCCGGGCGGCGCTGACCGCCGCCGCCTCCGGTCCCGGCTCGGCCCGTTCCGGCACGCCCAGCACCACGCGGCCATCCTCCACCGGAAGCTGGAGCGCGGTGGCGAAGGGGGCCTGGATCTCCTCCGGCGGAGTCTCCGACCGGTCCAGGCTAAGCGTCCCCTCCTGCGAGAGCGTGAAGTGCGGCCGGCGCCCGGCGTCGATGCGCCGCTGGTTCTCCGCGACCAGGGCCAGGAGCAGCTTCTCCGGCCGCAGCTCGGCGGAGGCCAGGTCCCGGGAGACGGCCAGCTCGAGCAGGGCGGCGGCGGTGAGGGGCTCGCTGGCCTCGCTGAGCAGCTCGAAGGCCACCTCCTCGAGCGGCGGGAGCCGGCGCCGGCCGCGGTCCTCCTCGGCGCGGCGGCGCTTGCGCTCCGGGCGCCCGCCGGCCCGCGCGCCCTCGGACCGGATGCCCGGGTGGCGCTCCACCGTCCGGAGCGGGGCCGTTTCCTCGAGGGGGGGCAGCTCCTCGGCCTGGCCCATCTGGGCGGCCGCCTCGGCGTCCTCGGGCAGGCCCCACTCCGAGAGGGCAAAGGTATCCGGCCCGACCACGGTCACCCGCCGGTCGCGCTGGCGACGGGCCATCACCCCCAGCCGGGAGCGCAGCGTCTCGTCGGGGTTCTTGCCCACGTGGCTGAGGAGGCCCTGGGCGATGCACCGCTCGGTGATCTCCGGGGCGGTGAGCGGACGCTTCTCCGCCTCCAGCACCCGGATGGCAGCCTCGTAGAATGTCATAGGAATCAGAGCCGTTTCCGCGGCAATTGGCCTGCGGAAGAAAGGGCGCGCACCGTACCGGGCGCCGTCTCACCCTGTCAATCGACCATGCTCCGCATCCGCCTCGGACAGCGCTGGAAGCAGGAGGCCGTCGCCGAGGCGGTGGACGGCTTCGGGGTGGAGCTCGACGGGATGGCACTGCTCCCGCCGGCGAGCGAGGAGCCCCTGCTGGTGGTCATGGAGCACGTGCTCGCGGCGACGGCGGCGCTGGTCCGGGGCCAGCCGGTGGCCCAGATCTCGCTCCCCGAGTCGGCCCAGGAGCTGCTCCTCGTCCGGGAGGGAGACGAGCTCCTCTTGCGTGTCTTCCGGCTGGCGCGTCCGGCGGCCGAGGTGCGCCGGCCGGTGAGGCTCGACCTTCTGGCATGGCAGCACGGCGTGGTGCGAGCCGGGCGGGCCTGGCTCACCGATCTCCGCGCCGCCTCGGTTCCGGCGCGAGTGCGCCAGCGCGCCCGGACGCTCCTCACCCGGGCGGAGCGCGAGCCGGTGGCCCCTGCCGCCGCCACCCCCGGATGGGGCCTCCGCCTCGAGCCAGAGGGGGCGCCGGGGTTCCGGCTGGAGGCTGCGGACCCGGGTGGTCTCCTCGACGGGGGGCACGCCTCGCATCCTTTGCCCCTCGGCCCGCTCGCCCTCCCGGGGACGCTGACCCTGCTCGCCGCCGGCGTCCCCCATGGCCAGCTTCGGGGCCCTTCGGGCGTGCTCGCCCTCGAGCTCCTCCGCCAGGCGGAGGACACCGTCCACGCCCTCGAATCGGGCGAGCGGACGCTCCTTCTCGCGCCGGCGGGCATCCCACCCGCCTGGGAGGTGGACGTTGCCCTGTCGCAGGTGAAGGGCCCCGGCTGGGAGCTGAGCTGGCCCACCGAGCAGCTCGTCCGCGCGCTGGTTGCCCCGGGGCTCGGCCTGGCCAGCCTGCTCTCCGCCCTGGACCCGAAGCTGGTCGACAACCCGCATCTGGTGGACTTCAAGGTGCGGGGGAGGTCCGTCCTCGCCGCGCTGCGGGGGCTCGTGGCGCGCCCCGCCGCGGAGCCCCCGGCCGCGCTTCCGCGCGCCCCCCGGAGGGCGCCGCCGCTGCATCGCCGGGCGCGCGTCCGCCGCTTGGGCTTCGTGCGCCGGCTGCAGGCCGCCGGGCTCGGCGGCGAGGGTGCCGCGCTGCTCCTCCCCTTCCCCGAGGGCTTTGCCCTGGTCGGCCGGTCCCAGGCCGTCTTCATCGCCTCGGACGGGAAGCTGGGGAGACGGTGGACGGCCGGGCGCGGCATCGCCGTGGCTCCGGGCGGCGAGGCGCTGCTCGCCGAGGACGCCCGGTGGTTCCATGCGCTCGTGGACGAGGCGCAGGCGCGGTGGATCCGGGACCACGAGGGGGTGACGCTGGAGGGGCAGCTCCTGGCCAGCGCCACCGAGCTGGTGGCCACCACCGAAGGCGAGGGCGTCCGGGCAGTGGCCCGCTTCACCGGTCGGGAGCTGTGGCGCTTCGTCCCCCAGCGATCCCAGCGGCTCCACCTGGCGCTTCACGGGCGGCGGGTGCTGGTCGCCTCGGAGTCCGGTGCGTTCCACGGGCTCGATGCCGCGGAGGGAACGGTGCGCTTTCGCCTCACCGGGGACATGCCCTTTCTCGGACCGCCGGTGGCCTGGGGCCGCGCGGTGGTGGCCGTGCTCGGAGCGGCCACCCGGAGCGCGGTGCTGGTCGCCGACGCCCAGTCCGGCGACGTGCGCTGGGTGCGGGAGCTTCCGCTGCCACTCCTCGCCCGCCCGCTTCCGCGCGCCGCGACGGTTCGCCTGATCGGGGTCCAGGAGGGAGCGCCGGTCCTGCTCTCCTTGGGGACACGGGGAGCGACGCTGTGGGAGCGGCGCCTTCCGCCCGGCCCCGCACCGTGGGCGATGGCCGCGGACGCCGAGGCGTCGCTGGTCGTCGCCTCGGACGGGTCGACGACGCGCGTGGACGCCCAGGGACGCATCGAGTGGCGGCTGGGGGGGCAGGCGGTGCGCAGCGTCGCCCCGCCGGTCCTCCGGCGGGGGGTGCTCCTCGTCGCCGGGGAGACGGTTCGCGCCGTCGACCCGCGCTCCGGCCGGGTGGTGGCCGAGCTGGAGGCAGCGGGTGGCGTCCATGCCCTGGCCGCCACCGGCGCGCTGGACGTGGCGGTGCTCGATGCGGCCGGCGACCTCGGGGTGTGGAAGCTGGGGGCGAGCCTGGGGGTGGTCGACGACGGGTAGTGATCCCAGCGGGGCTACTTCTTCTGCGGCTTGGCCGCCGCCTTGGCCGCCTTGGCCGGATCGATGTCCTCCTCGCTCCGGACCGCCTCCTGCGCCCCTTCCCACACCTCGCCCGGGCCGAGGCGCCAGTCCTCGGGCACCGGCGCCTTCCAGGAGTAGGTGGCGTTGGCGTCCCCGCCGCTCGGCGCGTGCGAGCGCACGCTGAACGTCGCCTCCATCTGGGCCAC
>Ga0335082_10004158_pt1 | contig 15759 bp, 14 predicted proteins | sample Lox_Sample_41_FD_206718 | JGI IMG/M metagenome (GOLD analysis project Ga0335082, IMG submission 206718) | Soil microbial communities from Loxahatchee National Wildlife Refuge, Florida, United States - Lox_Sample_4.1 | ecosystem: Environmental > Terrestrial > Soil > Wetlands | place: USA...
CCAGCAGATCCACGAGTCCGACATGCAGTTGCTGCCCGACCCGTCCACCGCGGTGCTCGACCCCTTCCGGACCCACAAGACCCTGAACCTCACGTTCTTCGTGCACGACCCGCTGACTGGTGCGCCGTACACCAGGGATCCGCGCAACATCGCCCGCAAGGCCCAGGACTACCTGCGCGGCACTGGCATCGGCGACACGGCCTTCTTCGGCCCTGAGGCGGAGTTCTACATCTTCGACTCGGCTCGCTTCTCGACCTCCGCGAACGAGGGCTACTACCACATCGATTCGCTTGAGGGCGCGTGGAACAGCGGCAAGGATGAGGACGGCCATAACCTGGCCTACAAGCCCAGGTTCAAGGGCGGCTACTTCCCGGTGCCGCCGATGGACCACTACACCGACCTGCGCTCGGAGATGGTCCGCAACCTGATCGCGTGCGGCATCGAGGTCGAGATGCAGCATCACGAAGTGGGCACGGCAGGCCAGGCCGAGATCGACATCAGGTTCGGCCCGCTGCTCGAGATGGCCGACAAGCTGATGCTCTACAAGTACGTGATCAAGAACACCGCCCGGGCGGCGGGCAAGACGGTGACGTTCATGCCCAAGCCGCTGTTCGGTGACAACGGCAACGGGATGCACTGCCACCAGTCGATCTGGAAGGACGGCTCGCCGCTGTTCTACGACGAGGTCGGCTACGCGGGCCTGTCTGACACCGGCCGGTACTACATCGGCGGCCTGCTCAAGCACGCTCCCGCGCTGCTGGCGTTCACCAACCCGACCGCGAATTCCTACCACCGGCTGGTGCCCGGTTTCGAGGCCCCGGTCAACCTGGTCTACTCGCAGCGCAACCGTTCGGCCTGCGCCCGGATCCCGATCACCGGGACCAACCCGAAGGCCAAGCGGGTCGAGTTCCGCGTCCCCGACCCGTCTTGCAACCCGTACCTCGCCTTCGCCGCGATGCTGATGGCGGGCCTAGACGGGATCAAGAACAAGATCGAGCCGCCGGAGCCGGTGGACAAGGACCTGTACGAGCTGCCACCGGACGAGGCGTCCGCCATCCCGCAGGTGCCGGGCTCGCTGGATGTGGTGCTCGACACCCTGGAAAAGGACCACGCCTTCCTCACCGAGGGCGGCGTGTTCACCGAGGACCTGATCGAGACCTGGCTGGATTACAAGCGGACCGCCGAGCTCGACGAACTCCGGCTGCGCCCGCACCCGCACGAGTTCGAGCTCTACTACGACGTCTGAGCGTTAGACGGGTCGTGACCCGCGCCGCCGCGGCGGCGCGGGCCTCTTCCTCAGGGCGCAGGCGTTGACCCCGGGCCATCTCCTCCACTGCCACGGTCGCCTGCTGGGCGAGACCGGCGAACGGCGAGTCGATGAAGCCGTGCTGGCGGCTTGCCACGTACTGCACTCCAGAGCAACAGGCCTCCCACGAGTGTGAGAACGAGCCCGAACAGGAGCATGACGGCGTCAATGATTCCGGATCCGACCTGGGCCCGGACCGAATCAAGCCGCGCATGGCGCGGATTCCCGGGATCGTAGCGAACCTTGACCGAGTCACCGACGCCGTAGCCCACGTCGAGGTCGCTGGTGAACTCGATCACCTCCTCACGGGCGGTGACGAAGCGCACCACCGGGTGGTGGCATATGCTCCTATGGGAGCTCGAGCCGCAGGTCACGGTGTCGACACGGATCACTACCCCGTCGGCATGCCGGTTCGACGACGGGGGGTTCACGAGGTCCGCGAAGTCGCGTACCGCGAAGCCCGCGAGCACAAGGCCCCCCAGCAACATGAAGCTGAACAGAACGCCAACTAGCGCCGAGGGCCACCGCGACTCCCGACGCGCCCCCCGGCGGGGCGGTCGGACGCCTGGCCTCATCGACGGCGCACGTCTGGGCGATGGCACCGGCGAGGTGCTGGTGCCCGCCGTGACGGATTCCGGCGAGGCGCAGGGGTCCGCCACGCCGGGTTCCGCCACGCCGGGTTCCGGCGCCGTGTCCTCATTCCGCCGAGCGTCCGGAGCGACCCTCCACGCGGCTGGCTCATCGGTGTCCCGGCGCGTCTCGCCCGAAGCGCGCGGCGGGCCGCCCTGCAGTTCTCCCACGGCCACCGCGTTCACGCCCCGGTCGTGCCGCAAAGGCCAGCCCAGCGGCCGGCCAGCCGACAGGTCCCACGTGCGTACCGTAGTGTCGTCCCCGCCGGACACCGCGATAGGCCGGTCGCCGACCGCTGCGACCGCCACCGCGTTGACCCAGCCCTCGTGCCCCGCCAGCGGTTCACCCAGAGGTCCGGCCTGCTCCAGGTCCCACGTGCGTACCGTGCCATCGTCGCCGCCGGACACCGCGATCGGCCGCCCGCCGATCGTTCCGGCCGCCACCGCGTTGACCCAGCCGCGGTGCCCCCTCAGCGGCCTGCCCAGCGCCCCGCCCGTGTCCAGGGCCCACACCCGGACGGTCTTGTCGTCGCCACCGGACACCGCGATCGGCCGCCCGCCCAGCTCCCCTAGTGCCACCGTATGCACGAACCCTTTGTGACCCTGAAGCGTGCCCAGGGGCCTGCCGGCTTCGAGGTCCCACATCCGCAAGGTGAAGTCCTCGCTGCCGGACACCGCGATAGCGCGGCCGCGCAACTCACCGACGGCAACAGCCGTGACGTTGCCGTGGTGGCCCGCCAGCGGTTCGTATAGGAGCCGCCCCGCGTCAAGGTCCCACACCCGGACGGTGTTGTCGTTGCTGCCGGACACCACGATGGGACGACCGCGGACCTCTCCGATGGCGACTGCCCGGACCTTACGGCGGTGGCCCTGCAGCGCCGCGCCCAGCGATTCCCCCGAGACCAGGTCCCACAGCCTCACCGTGCGGTCGTTCCCGCCGGACGCCACGATGGCGCGGCCGTGCAACTCACCCAGAGCAAGCGCGTTGACGTTACCGTCGTGACCTGTCAACGGCTGGTGCAGCAGTTCCCCCGATTCCAGATCCCACACGCGCACGGCGTCATCGCCGCCGGACACCACGACCGGACGGGCGCTCGACGCCGGGGGGCGCCGGATCGGCGAAACGTCCCCAGGTTCCGGGTGAGCCATCTGCGGGCCTCCTCCGCCGAGACTCTGAACCAGTCAACATTCTCCGCCTCGACATGCAGGTGCACCACCCGCGGACCTGTTCGCCAAGCCCCTGATCGCCGCCGCGGTCCAGGCGTGCGGCCTGACTGACCCTAGACCGGGACGCCGCACCCAGGCGTCGGCTCGACCCGGGCAACCGGGTCCGGGGGTCTGCGTCGGGATCAGCGCCGCACGCACCTTGTATCAAATCGGCCGACTGGGCCTCCGTAGGAGCAGAGGTGCCATAGCGGATTGTCATCGGCACCGTCCCGGCGCTTCATGGCCTGAGGGGGAGATGTCCGATGTACAGCGCCGTCGAAAGCTTCAGGAAGCGTCAACAGTAGAATAACCGGCGGGCGAGACGTAAATGCTCGCTCCGCTCCTGGCCTTGCTGGCCCAGTGTTCGTGGTGGCAACTATCTGATTTAAAATGGCTACACGGCTGGCAGCAACAGCATTCATAATGTTCTGATAAATAGCCATCCTCGCGGCGGTCATCCTTTCGCGGAGGTCGCCGCCAGAACTATCGAGGATATATGGAAGTCTACAAGAAGCTTACAGTCAAAAATGGCTGGGTGGATGGATTCACTCACCATCCTGGCTTTCATGGTGGCCCGCTGCCGACGTCCGCCGTCATGGGACTGATATCGCACACCATGGAAGGGAACCTCCCGCACACCGACGAGCTGTTCACGCCGGGACCGCAAGGCAACGGAAATTCCGCGCACTTCGGCACCGCCCAGGATGGCACTGTCATTCAGTGGGTGCCGCTAGGCATGGTGGCCGAGCATGCGATTGCTGCGAACCCTCACTGGTATGCGGTAGAGAACGCCGATGACGGCGACCCGAATAATCCGTACACCGACGCCCAGCTCTCGCGCATCGCACAGATCCTCGAGCTGACCTCAAGGCCGGAATACGGCCGGTTCACGATCCAGGTGACCGACTCGCCGGACAAAGAAGGGCTGGGGATGCACAACATGGGTGGCGCCGCCTGGGGCGGCCACTCCTGTCCCGATGCGGCAAAGCACCCCAAGCACACCCGTTCGCAGGCCCGCGCCGAGATCGTACGTCGCGCAAAGATCATCCGAGAGCAGGGGCAGTACGCGACTCTGCTCACGCTCGCTTCTACCACAATCCTGGAGGATTCCATGCTGCTCAACAAGGGTCAGGACGCGATCACCCCGATCGCGCTGCCGGACGGTATCAAGACGCTCCGGTTCTTCTCGAACCAGCCCGCTCAACAATGCCAGCGCGCAGGTAGTGACCGTACCCCCCGCCATCCACGCCTTCGTCGCCCATCGCCTCGACGGCGGAAGCAACGACATCTCCGTCGCTTTCAGCGCCTGAGCGCCCGGAAACAAGCCCGGCCAAGGCCTAGGCAGCATGGACAATTCCCAGTCCTCAGGAGACAACCGATGGATGTAGCAACTATACGGCGAGCTTTCCCGGGCCTAAGCGCGGCGCGGGCAGCGGAACTCAACAGCGGACTCAATACGGCGCTGCGGATGGCAGGCTGCACGACGGTGCAACGCGCAGCGATGTTCTGCGCGCAGGTCGGTGAGGAGTCCATAAGCCTGACCGCCCCGACCGAGTTGGCGAGCGGCGCCGAGTACGAAGGGCGTGCCGATCTTGGCAACACCCACCCCGGGGATGGTAAGCGGTTCAAGGGCAGGGGCTTCATACAGATAACCGGGCGTTTCAACTACAGCGAGCTTTCCCGGTGGGCCCACTCCAAAGGGCTCGCACCAAGCTCAACCTACTTCATCGACCATCCGGGGCAGCTGGCCACCGACGAATATGTATGGCTGGGCGCGGTCTGGTACTGGACCATGGCCCGGCCGATGAACCATTTCGCCGATGCCGGAAACATTGAGGGCGCGACCCGAGCCATCAATGGCGGCCTGAACGGCCTGGCGGATCGGACGAACCGATGGCGTCTGTGCCTCGAGCTAGGGGATGCGATTCTGCCCGCACCCGCTTCTACCACAATCCTGGAGGATTCCATGCTGCTCAACAAGGGTCAGGACGCGATCACCCCGATCGCGCTGCCGGACGGTATCAAGACGCTCCGGTTCTTCTCGAACCAGCCCGCGCAACTCGCAGTCGACACCCGCGACGGCCACCCGGTGACCAAGCTGGACCTCAACAATGCCAGCGCGCAGGTAGTGACCGTACCCCCCGCCATCCACGCCTTCGTCGCCCATCGCCTCGACGGCGGAAGCAACGACATCTCCGTCGCTTTCAGCGTCTGAGCGCCCGGAAAACGAGCCCGATCGTGACCCGCGCCGCATGGCGGCGCGGGGCGACTCGTCCTGGCCCGCCAGATGTGGCCACCGGTGGCGCTGGTCCGCGCGGCTGGGTTCAGTCCCGGTGATTCACGATGTTGATGACGTTGCCGTCCGGTGCCCGGACGAAGAACCGGCGCACGCCCCATGGCTCGGTAGTTATCGGTTTCACGATCTCATAGCCGAGTTCCTGTGCCTCTTCATAGGCACCTTCGACGTCGGGCGTGTGGATGGAAATGACCGAGTCTTCGGCTGCGGTTGCGTCGCGCGTGACGAGCTGGACGTTCGCCCCGGTGTCGGGGGACGTGTAGCGCGCCACCCATCCCATGTTGAACTCCTCGGTACTGAGCCCGAGGAAGCCGGTGTAGAAACCCTTCGCTGCGTCGACGTCAGCCACCCGGAGGCTGGGCATAATCCGTATGACGCGCATCAGGCCCCCCGGAAGGGCCGGTGCCGGCCGGCCAGCTCGACGCCAGGCGGCTGCTGGACGAGGATCCGGCGGAGCGAGCGGTGGCGGCGGCCGACGCCGGCGCCCGGTGGGCCCGGGTCATGGACGCCATCGGGACACTTCCCGAGGCCGAACGGCAGGTCCTCCTGCTCTTCGCCTGGGAGGAGCTGAGCTACGACGAGATAGCCTTGTGCGCCTCACTTCGTGCGACGCTGGAGGTGAGAAATGACCGACGACCTGGAACCCCTGCGCCGGGTTCGTCCCGACCGGCTGCTACCTGACGATCCGCCCGACCCCGAGACCCTGGCCAGGGAAAAGGCCCGTCTCATGTCGGCCATCACCGGGCCAGACAGCGCGGTCGTGCATCGCCGCACCCCGTCGATCTATCCGCGCCTTGCCTACCGAGACGAGGTGGCCGCCCTGGACTTCCTGACCCGGGCGTTCGGCCTCGTGGAACGCCGGGAATCGCGAATGGAGCAGCCCGGGGGAATGCTGGCCTGGCTGGAAATCGGAGACGGCGTAGTCATGATCGGCCGGGCCGGGGAGGAGCGTCACGGCCTGCACAGCCCGCTAGATGTGGGCGCTCCGACGGGCATGGTGAACGTGTACGTGCACGACATCGACACCCACTACCGCCGGGCGGAATCGGAGGGCGCCCAGGCCGTCACGCCATTGGAGGATATGTTCTGGGGCGACCGGCGCTACGAGGCCCTCGACCTGGAGGGGCACCGGTGGCACTTTGCCGAGCGCCTGTCGGAAACCCGGGCCTAGCCACTCCGGTAGCGGTGAAGGGTGGCCACTACCTTGCCCATGATCCGGCAGCCATCCCCAGGCATCGGCTCGTAGCTGGGGTTTTCCGGCATTAGCCAGACGTGGCCTTCGATGCGCCGGAACGTCTTGACCGTGGCACCGTCGCCAAACCGCGCCGCCACGATGTCGCCGTTGACCGCGTCGTTCTGCTGGCGGACCACCACGCAGTCACCGTCGAAAATGTTCGCGCCGACCATGGAATCGCCGGTCACCTTGACCGCGAACAGGTTCCCGGAACCAACCACGTCCCGAGGTAGCCGGATGGTGCCAACAGCCTCAGGATTGGCATACGCCAGGCCTCCGGCCGCCATCGACTCGAAGAACGGCATGCTGACCGTTTCTTCCGAGCCCGGGTCTGCTGAAACCTCATCAGGCCCTGGCTCGATACTCCGCAGACGCGGGGGCTTCGCCATGATCGTGCGCGGCATCCGGTCACGGCGGACCAGGCATCTTTTCTCCTGCAACTGTTCGACCTGATACTTCACGGTGGAGCTGGACTTCAGGCCGACCGCATTTCCGATTTCCCGGTAGCTCGGGGAAACGCCGTAGCGCTCGGCGTACGCCTTGATGAAGCCCAGGATCTGCAGCTGCCGCCCGGAGAGCACTGGGTCGGGACCGTCATCGGCTCCCGGTCTGCCAGCCACCCGCCATCACCTCCACAGGAAATGAGATTTCGTTTCTCTTATCCTAGGTCAAGTAAGATTCGAACACAATAGCGGTTGACAACAGCGTGGACCATTCGTCTACAGGAACTGGCCGGGCGAGCTCTCCGTTTCGTCGTTCCAGACCACGGCCACGATCTCGGTGGGGTCGATCACGGCCCAGCCGGTCTCGCGCACCAGGCGGAGCATGCCGTCCTCCCGGATCTCCACGCCGGTCAGCTTCCGGTTCGGCCCGGTGGCGAACCCGATCTGGCCGCTGCTGCTGACGACCATGAAGATGGTCCCGGACTTTCCGATGAGGGGCCTGAGCAGATCGCCGATCACATCGCCGGTCATGAAGCATCACCTCCAGATAGCGCTATGAGCAGGATGCCCCGCGCTGGCGGCTACGGCCAAACTCTCAGGTCCGGGGCCAGGCGGCGAACCGGGCGCGCAACTTGGCGATGCCGTCGGGGCCGAGGCCGAACGAGGCGAATACCCCGTCGCCCCAGTGGTCCAGCCGTTCCGCCGCGTCGGCGAAATCCCGGTCGGTCAGGCCCGGGTCAAGCCGCCGGGCGAAGCCGATGATCTGCTCCGCGGTGTAGCGGTCCAGCGCGGCCGCGGTGTCCACATAGTCACGCGGCTCGACCCGGCTGGCCAGGGCGCACACCTTGCCGCCGACCACGTCCTCGAGGTCGAGGACGGGGCCGAACTCCATGATCACCGGGCGCCGGGCACGGTCGAAATAGGCCATCTGAAGCATCATCTGCTCTCCGCCCGGCGCGGTGACGATCCACTCGGCCATGCCCTCGCCCAGACCGTAGAAGATGTCGCCCAGGCCGTCGGCCTTGTCGCGGCGCTCGGTCCCGAACCCAGCTGCGCGCAGCGCGGCCTCCACCGCGTCGGCCGCGGCGTCCACGCCGCCCTCCTCGTCACTGAAGACGTCGACGTCCTGGGTGAATCGGTCGATGACTCCGTGGGCGATCAGGGCGTTGCCGCCGCCCAGGGCGAACCCGTGCGGAGCGGCGGCGCGCAGCGCGGTGGCGGCCACCTGGCCGTGGAACTCGCTGACCGGCATCAGGCGGACGCGGTAGCCGCGGCGCGCAGGACCGGGTGCTGCTCCTCCCACGCCTGCCGGACACCCTCGGGCAGGTACAGGTCGGGCCAGAGGGCGATCAGCGTACCGCCGTCCAGATAGGCGGTGAGATCCTCGGGGCTTCCCGCTTCACGCAGCACGATCTGGTATAGCCAGCGGCGCATATCCTTGTTGCCGAGGTCGAACGTGTGATCGGGGCTGCTCCAGAACAGCCAGATCGGCAGCTCGACGATGCCCTCGGCGGGTCCGCGGAGGTCCGCCAGGCTGGCGACGACAACCGCGCGCCGACCGGGACGGGACTCGTACCGCGCCCGGGACACGTCAGGCTGGATCGCCACCATGGGTACAGAGTACACCCGCACTCCCCCGATGTCGAATATACGATCGACGAATGCCGGGCCGTAAGGCCCGCCAGGGCTCCGCGCGAGCGCGGAATCGGGTATTCCCGGTCGGCTCATGGGCCGAGGCTGGGCGGTGCGGCCCGGAAAGCCGGACTCGGGCCACACCGGCACCATCAGCATCACGCTCAGGGTGCGCCGGACCAGCCGGAACGCCATGAAACCCGGGATCCAGTGCGTAGTAACACAGTGAATGCCCGGTTTCAGTGCGTCCGGCGGGCGGGCGGCGGGCGTCCGGGGGCGGGCGGCGCTTGCCGGGTAACGCTTTGCCGCGGGGCACGGCGAGTCGGGAGAATGCTGAGCGGGGCGCAACGACGGAACGGGGAGTTATGCCGGCCGAACCACAGCCTGTCGTCCGCGCGGCGGTCCCGGCAGACGCCGGACCGGTCGCCGCGATCTTCGCGCACTACGTCGCGACCAGCGTGGCAACGTTCGAGGAGGTCGCGCCGACAGCGGCGGACTGGCGGCAGCGGCTCGGCGAGCTGGCCGCGCGGAACCTGCCCTTCCTGGTGGCCGAGGCCGCCGCGGCCGGGGCTGGGCCGGCCGGGGGCGGCGGGTCTGTCTGCGGCTTTGCCTACGCTAGTCCGTGGCGGCCCAAGTCCGCCTACCGGCACACGGTCGAGGACACCGTGTACCTCTCCCCCGGCTGCACCGGCCGCGGGATCGGCAGCGCCCTGCTCGGTACGCTGCTGGCCGGGTGCGCGGCGGCCGGCGTACGGCAGGTCATCGCGGTCATCGCCGACACCGGCAGCGACGCCTCGGCCGCGCTGCACCGCCGGTTCGGCTTCACCCAGGCGGGCCTGCTGTCCGGCGTCGGCCGCAAGCACGGCCGCTGGATCGACACCCTGCTGATGCAAAGAGAACTGGAGTCTTGGAGGCCGACCCGATGAGCACCGCATTCAGCGCCGGGGAGCGCAACTGGCAGGCACGCCTGGGCAAGCTGCGGGACGTGGTGCGCCAGGAAATGGTGGCGCGGCAGCTGGAGCGGGAGCTCCCGGCCCCGCCCGTTCGGGTCATTGATCTCGGGTGCGGGCAAGGGACCCAGGCACTCCGGCTGGCCCGGCGCGGGTATGACGTGACGGGGGTGGATGCCTCGGCCGGCCTGCTGGCCCGGTTCGAGCGGGACCTGGCCGCCGAGCCGGCCGGGATCCGGGGCCGGGTGCGGGCCGAGCACGGCCTGATCGAGGATTGTCCCGAACGGGCCGGGGCATCACGCTTCCCCGCCGTCCTCTGCCACGGCGTGCTGATGTACCTGGCCGACCCCGAGCCGGTGCTGAGGGCCATCGCCGCTCTGGCCGAGCCGGGCGGCCTGGTGTCGCTGCTGGTGCGCAACGGCGATGCCCTGGCCATGCGGCCGGGCCTGTCCGGCGACTGGGCAGCGTGCCGTTCGGCGTTCGGCTCGGACCAATACGAGAACCGGATCGGCGTCAACGCCCGCGCGGACCGGCTCGCCGACCTGGCCGGGCGGCTGGCCGGCCACGGGCTGCGGGTCACCGCCTGGTATGGGGTGCGGATCTTCACCGACACGGCGGACGCCGACGCCGAACCTCCGCCAGACCTGGCGGCGCTGCTGGACTGCGAGGAGCGGGCCGGGCGCACCGACCCGTACCGGCGGGTGGCGGCGCTGCTGCACGTCATCGCGCGGAAGGAGGCAGAACCGTGCGGCTGACGGTGCTCGGCGGCTGCGGGGGCTGGCCCGCGGCGGGCCTGGCGTGCAGCGGCTACCTGGTCGAGCACGACGGGTTCCGGCTGCTGATCGATCCCGGGTACGCCATCCTGCCCCGGCTGCTGGCGGTCGCGGACGCGGTGGATGCCGTGCTGGTCAGCCACGGGCACCCGGACCACTGCGCCGACCTGAACCCGCTGCTCCGGGCCAGGGCCATGCAAGACGAGCCGCCGGCCGCGCTGCCGGTGTTCGCGCCGGTCGGCGCGCTCGGGCCGGTGCTCGCGCTGGACCGCCCGGGCATGCTGGACGACGCGATCGCGCTGCGCGAGTTCACGCCGGGAGACCGGCTCGAGGTCGGGCCGTTCGGCGTGCAGAGCTGGCTGCTCCCGCACTGGGTGCCGAACGCCGGGCTGCGGTTGGAGGCGAGTGGCCAGGTGCTGGCTTACACCGGCGACAGCGGGCCGAGCCCGATGCTGGCCGAACTCGCCCGCGGCGCCGGCCTCTTCCTGGCCGAGGCCACCAACCCGTGGCAGGTAGAGGGCGGCTCGGCCCGCTACCTGTCCAGCGCCCGGCAGGCGGGCGCGGTGGCCCGGCAGGCCGGAGCCGGACGGCTCGTGCTTACCCACCTGTGGCCGGGCACCGACCCGGAGGAAGCGGTGCGGGCCGCGGCCGCGAGCTATCCCGGCGAGATCGCCGTCGCCACCCCCGGGCTGGTCGTCGAGCCCGGTCTCCGGGGAGAATGAGCCGGTGACGGGACAGCTGTGGCCGGACCTGCTGGCCGAGGCGTGGTCGGCGCTGAGCGGGGAGCCCGGCGGTGCGGGTGAGGTCAGGCTCCCGGCCGGGCTGGAGGTGCTCTGGATCAGCGGCGCCCCCGGGAACCTGCCGTCCCGGCTGCCGGCCGAGGATGTGGCCATCGCCTGCGCCGGGGCCGCGCTGCTGGCCGCCGCGGCCCTGCACTCCCAGCGCGGCGGGGACAGCGGGTCCCGAGGCTCGCCGGTCGTGCGGCTGGACCGCGGGCACGTCGCGGCGGCCTTCCGCAGCGAGGCCTTCCTGCGGGTCGGCGGCCAGCCGGCCGGCCCAGGCTTCGCGCCGCTGTCGCGGTTCTGGCGCGCCGCGGACGGCTGGGTGCGTACGCACGGCAACTACCCCTGGCACCGCGCGGCGCTGCTACGCGCGCTGGGCTGCGCGGGCGACGTGGAGGGCGACCCGGAGCCGGTGGCGGCGGCGATCGCGGAGCTCGGCGCCAGGCAGGCCGAGGATCTGGTGACCGGCGCGGGCGGGGTCGCGGCCGCCGTCCGCGACGAGGCCAGCTGGCAGGCGGAGCCGCCGGGCCAGGCGGTCGCCGCGGCGCCGCTGGTGGAGGCGGCCTCGGTCGCCGGCGCGCCGCCGCGCTGGCGCCCGGCCGGGACGCTGCCAGCGTCGGGTATCCGGGTGCTCGACCTGACCCGCGTCATCGCCGGCCCGGTCGCGACCAGGTACCTCGGGGCGCTCGGCGCCGACGTGCTGCGGCTCGACCCGCCGGACCGGCCGGAGCTGACCATGCAGACCTACGACGGGCTGCTCGCCAAGCGCAGCGCGCTGCTCGACTTCGGCGTGGACGGCGGCCATGACCGGCTGCATGACCTGCTCTCCGGCGCCGACGTGCTGGTGCACGGGTACCGGCCGCACGCGCTGGACCGGTTCGGGCTGGACCCGCAGACCCTGGCGGAGCGGCATCCCGGCCTGGTGGTGGTGAGCCTGTCGGCGTGGGGCAGCCGCGGGCCGTGGGGCGGCCGGCGGGGCTTCGACAGCATCGTGCAGGCGGCGTCCGGGATCGCGCTGGCCGAATCCGGAGACGGCGAGCGGCCCGGCGCGCTGCCGTGCCAGCTGCTCGACCACGGCACCGGCTACCTGTGCGCGGCCGCCGCGTTGCAGGCGCTGGCCCGGCAGTCCGCCAGGGGCGGCACCCAGTTCCGCGAGCTTTCCCTGGCCAGGACCGCGCACTGGCTACTCGGCCTGCCCCGGGACGCGCCGGGCTCCACCCCGGCCACGGCCGATGACGACGGGCGGACGTGGCTGACCACGCTGGACAGCGCGGCCGGGCCGGTGATCACCGTGCTGCCGCCCGGCCGGCTCGACGATGAGCCGCTGACCTGGCCGCGGCCGCTCAGCCGGTACGGCGCCGACGACGCGGCCTGGCCGCGCTGAGCCGGCCCAGCTAACCGGCAGGGCCCTGGATTTGTGGTTGGTCTGGGGCGCGCGGGACCTTAAGGTAAGTACTGCTGTGAGAACTTACGAGGTCATTGAGCGGATTGACGCGTTCTGCGACGCCGTCCCACGGCGCCGGGCCCGCGCCACCGAGTACGGGCCACTCGTGCTTTTCGTTCCCACCGGCCCGGGCTGGCCGTACTACGCCCGGCCCAGGCGCGACCCGAGGCCGCGGATCACGGCCGCCGACGTCCGCGCCGTCCGCGCCCGGCAGCGCGAGCTGATCATCCCCGAATCCTTCGAGTGGATCGAGCAGTCCGCGCCCGACATGGCGGCGGCGGCGGCCGAAGCGGGCCTGGAGGTGCAGACACACCCGCTGATGGTGCTGTCGGCACCTCCGGCCGCGCCGGCGCTTCCGGCCGGCATCGCGGTGCGCGCGGTCGCGCCCGAGGATCCTGAGCTGGACCGGATCTGGGCGGTGCCCGCGGTCGCGTTCGGGCACCCGGGCACCGCGACCGGGGAAGCCGGCCCGGCCGAGCGCGACAAGATCGCCGCCGATCACGACGGCGGCACGATCGAGATGCTGCGGGAACGGCTGCGGTCCGGGCAATCAGTGCTGGCCGCGGCGTTCGGACCGGACGGGCCGCTCGCGGCCGGAAGCTGCCAGGCTGTCGACGGGGTGGCCGAGATCACCGGCGTGGGCGTGCTGCCGTCCTCGCGCCGTCAGGGTCTGGGCGCCGCCATCACCGCGCTGCTTGCCCGGGACGCGCTGGACCGCGACGTGCAGACCGCCTTCCTGTCCGCCAGCGACGACGCGGTGGCGCGCGTCTACGCCAGGATCGGCTTCCGTGAGATCGGCACCGCCATGATCGCCGAGCCCCCGGCCGGGTAGAACCGGCCAGTCCGCACCGCCGTTCCGTGGTGCCGTTTAGTGCGGCATCTCCGCGACACCCTGGGCTACCGCGCACGGCGCGCACAGCCGCACGTCCGACTGGCCGACCCGCCTGGTCAGCACGGCCCGGCCGTCGCACACACCCCTGTCATCCGGGTGGGCCGAGCCGCACTGGCACCGGCATGCGCGCCATTCTCCGGACAACGCGGAGCGCCCGGCCTCGACCGCGGCCCGGATCGCCGGATCGATTTTGTTCATCGCGTCGGAGGTCGCGGCCGACACCTGCTGCCGCCACTCCCCCAGCGCGGCCGTGGCGGCCTGCCACGCCGCGGCGAGTTGCTGGTTCGGGTTGCCTGCGTCATCAGCCATATCCGCATTTTCTCACTCGGCGGCCGTCATGGCCAGCCATGATCGCAAAGCGAGCCGGGCCGAACGGGCCGCGAGCTGCCCGGGTAGCGGCCGGATCGGCACACAGCGGTCACACCTGCTAGGCTGCGCCCGTCTTGGGGTGTTACGCCTGTGTAGGGGGGAGGCTGATGGGGGATTTTGAGGAGGTTGAACGCCTTCAGACGGGTATCCGCACGTGGCTGTTGCGGACAGCGCGAAGCGGCCGTCACGAGCTGCGCGGAATCAGCGCCCCGGCCGTGCTGCCGCTGCTGTGCGCGGCGGCGTTCGGGCCTGCCCTGGCCGACGCCGACGGCCCGGCTCCCGGCCTGGCCAGGATGGGCGTGCTCGTCTCGGTCGGAGCCGACGTGCTGGCTCATCTTCTGGAAGGGGCGTCCGGCCGGGCCCGTTCGGCATCTCCGGACACACCGGACCTGACCCGGAGCCTGGAGGCGGAGATCAGCCGCTCCGTCCGGGAGGTCCTGGACGCGGGCGGCTCGCCAGCCGGTGAGCTGCGCTCCGACATCGCGATGGTGATGCGGGAGATCGACGCGGGCGGCACGGCGTTCCGCGCCGCGATCGAGGCCGGCGACGAGGCACTCGAGCGCGAGGTGCTGGCCGCGCTGGAGTCGCTGGGCGCCGAGTTCGGCGACATGGCCTTCATGCTGTCCGACCTGGCCCGCGCGGCCGACGAGATCCAGGACAGCCTGAGCGGCCAGGACGCGGAGCTGCGGGCCGCCCGCGAACGGGCCGTCCGGCAGTCGGCCGACGTCCGGATGATCCGCGAGGAACTCGCGGTCATCGAGCAGCGGGCCGGCCAGTGGCAGCCGGAGCCGGCCGAACCCTCCGCCCCGGCCCCGCGGTGGGACCGTGGCTGCCCGTACCGCGGGCTGCTGCCCTACGAACAGGCCCACGCCGCGGTGTTCTGCGGCCGGGAGCGGCTCACCGCGGAGCTGGCCGGCCTGCTCGCCGGGGCCGGGATCGTCATGGTCACCGGCGCCTCGGGGGCCGGCAAGACCTCGCTGCTGCGGGCCGGCCTGGTGCCCGCGCTGGCCCGCGGCGTGCAGGTGCCCGGGTCGCAGGTCTGGCCCGTCGTCAGCCTCACCGTGACCGCGCGGCCGCTCACCGACCTGGCGGCCGGGCTGGCCCGGCTGGACGACCGGGATCCGGCGGCCGTCACGCAGCGGCTGGCCGACGCGCCGGGCCAGGCGCACCTGCTGATCCGCGAGCTCACCAGGAGCGCCGGCCCGGCCGTCCGGCTGGTGCTGATCATCGACCAGTTCGAGCGGGTCTTCGCGGCGGACGGAGCGCAGGAGCGGGCCGAGCGGGCCGCGTTCCTTGACGCGCTCAGCGCGGCGGCCGCCCGGCCGGCCGGGCCGCGGGGTGAGCCGCCGGCCCGGGTGGTGATCGCGGTCCGCGGGGACTACTGGGACCGGTGCGCCGCCCTTCCGCAGCTCGTCGGGGCTATGGAACGTGACCGGCTGGTGGTCGGCCCGATGCCGGACGCCGGGCTGCGCCGCGCGATCACCAGTCCGGCCGGGGCGAGCGGGCTGAGCGTCGAGAGCGCTCTCATTGACGCGATCGTGGCCGACACAAGCGCGGTCGGCGCCTCGCTCCCCATGTTCTCCCAGGCTCTGGCGCTGACCTGGGAGAACCGCGAGGACGGCCGGCTGACCAGGGCGGGCTACGACCGGGCCGGCCGGGTGGCCGGCGCCATCGAGGCCGGCGCCGAGGCGGTCTACGCCAGGCTGACCGAAGGTCAGCGGGCGATCGCACGGGACGTGCTCCGGCAGATGACGGCCGTGGACCGCGACGGCAAGCTGGTTCGCCGCCCGGTGTCCCGCAGCG
>Ga0335082_10004159_pt1 | contig 15757 bp, 13 predicted proteins | sample Lox_Sample_41_FD_206718 | JGI IMG/M metagenome (GOLD analysis project Ga0335082, IMG submission 206718) | Soil microbial communities from Loxahatchee National Wildlife Refuge, Florida, United States - Lox_Sample_4.1 | ecosystem: Environmental > Terrestrial > Soil > Wetlands | place: USA...
CTACGGGTGATCATATAAGTGCCCTCAAACAATTCTACTGCATAAAATCGATACCTACGCCTTTACAGTAGTGATACTCAAACATATCAGGCTTCGTCTGCCCCGCTGAGCAAGGAATTCTTCCGGAAAGTGTGATCTCTCAGACACTCCTCTTTATCCAACATTTCAGATTGAAATCGTTGGAACCTCTCCTTGTCTGAATAGCCATATTCACAATTCGAGGGTCTACTATTTGATTTCTCATCATATTTGGCGTAGCCTCATCAGGAGGATCAAAAATAAATCCTGCTTGAGCTCACACAAGAATGACTTCCAAATCCTGCAATCGAATAAGATTCATCACATACCAGTTGCCGGTTATTCTAGGGTACTTTCTGCTTACCGCATCACCAACTTGGGCCTGGGAGCCATGGAGTTATATTGCCGAGCCAATCGACGGACGAGTGCTTGATAAAGAGACCGGACAACCGATCGAGGGGGCGGTGGTTGTCGCAAACTGGGAATTGGCCAAGCCACCAGAAGGAAATACCGATGCGTGGGTCATTATTGAAACAGTGACAGAGGCTGATGGGCGGTATCATATTCCGGGCTGGGGCCCCAAAACTCGCCCGTGGTTTCGATGGTTTGATCACCAAGATCCCAACCTGATTGTTTTCAAACCTGGTTATTGGCATGAGTCCTACAGCAATGGTGACCCTTATTTTTTAAGGGGGACAAATCCTCCAGGGGCAAAGATACGAAAGTCATATTGGAATGGGAGAGACATTAGTCTGGTCCCTTTCCGCATGGGACAGGAGATTGAGCAAGGAGAGATTTTTAATTTTCCTGAAATGACACATGATGACAAAACAAAGAAGATAAAAATGACGGAAGAGAAGTGGGTGGATCAATTACAAAATGTGCAACTGTCTGTAGACTGGAGCGGTGGCCGCTCGGATGAATGGGGCGAGAAAGAGTGGCTCAGAATCAAAACGTTGATCAGAGCCATTAATGAGGAATGTACAAAGCTTTCTCCTCAGCGACGAATTGGCCTTACGGGAGTTCCAAAAAAATACAGAGCGTCTATTCTAGGAGATGTTGCGCCATGCCCTTAGCAATGTTGAAGATATGGCACAAGACTGGAATCGCTGTTGCAGTAATCTATATCACAGTTTTCACGTTCTTTTATTCACTGGTGATTATTTATGCTCCCCATGGAGAATCGGGCCTCGGTTACTTGGTTGCATTTATGACCATTCCGTGGGTTGGATTTCTATTTGCAGTAGGAATAGGCCAAGGAACACTCGGAGTTATGTTCTTGACAGGTTTATTTGCCGGGATAATGAATGGCGTGGTAGCAATGACTCTGGTGTATCTAGCCATGAGATTTAAGAGAGCAAATTGAGGGCACTTATCGGCACGCTGATGTTAGCGTTCATGCTGCTCTGGGCAACGATATGGCCTTCATCAGCCTGGGCGGATGGTCCCTATCGAGGGAAGGTGATTGATGCCGAAACAAAGGAGCCAATCGGGGGAGCGGTGGCCGTGGCAGTGTGGATGAGAAGAATTTTTAATCCCGTTGAAGGTCAAGAGAAATTTGCCGAAGCAAAAGAAGCGTTGACTGATAAGAACGGAGAATTCGTGATTCCGGGGTATACATGGACGTCGATATTTATAGATTTTATTGGTGTTCAGCCTCCTCGAATTTATATCTTCAAGGCGGAATATGGGGATTTTCCATGGCATCAAATATCCCCAAACCCAAAGCAGAGCAACGCAGCACTCTTGGAGCCACTTAAGACACACGCGCTTGTAGAATTACCACGATTAAAAAGCAGAAATGAAAGATTGAACGAACTTAGTAATTATTCGATTTGTTGCTTAGTTCCAAGTAAAAAGATTCCTAATTTTATTAGGATGGAAAATCTCGAGAGGAAGAACTTGGGAATCGAAGGAGAAATAAAATGAAGCTGCGAGTTTTGATTGCTCAAGCGGCGAATATAATTTGATGTTAACTCTTTCTCTCTGTAATCAATAAGTATCTGAAACTCCAATTTTGTCGCTTTGTCCGGTGTAATAGTGATCCGCGCTGTTAAACTGGTCCAATGAAAAATTTTATAAAGCAACCATGTTGGTGCCGGAGAGCCAGCGAGGGCAAACTATTCTCTACATTTTACTCATACTCCTCAAGGTGCAGCAGGGCTGGTGAGGAGCGCCGCCATTGAGGTGCCCATGTGATTGTTCTCGATGCCTAACTTTTTCCTTTCTTCCTCTTATTCCTCAGAAGGCTCCGCCTGGGTGGTGACGAATGCCGTCTGGACGACCGCCACCTCCATGGCGAAGATCAATGTGGCGGTCTAGAACTGAGGCAAGTTCTGAGCTACCCCTCTTTTTTTCTTCAAAAGGTGCGGTCATAGGCGGTGAGAAGTGCCGTCTCGGAGGCCGCCCATGTGATTGTTTTCTGTACCCATCTTTTTCATTTCTTTCTCTTATTTTTCAGACGGCTCAGCCGGCGGCGGTGCGCCGTGCCCTCTCGGCGGCCGCTCTAACTTACGGACTTTGTGTATTAATTCTCTCTCTTTTCCTCCTGCATTTCACAAGGGTGCAGCCTGCATTGTGACGAGTGCCGTGTCGGAGGCTGCTTCCTCAACTGGTTTCAATGCATGAAGCAGCCGAGACCCGAGGGCTGGCGAGCACCGGAAGCGCAGCCAAGCCCGTGCCGAGGAACCATGCAGGCTGCACCATACCTCCCCCGTGGTTGCGCAACGGTTTTCCCCACCGTTATAATAGTTGGACTATGCCATCCGTGACCCAAGAATCCATCCTGGCCGCCCTGAGCAAAATCCAGGATCCCGACCTGCACCGGGATATCGTTTCGCTCGGCTTCGTCCAGAATATCAAGATCGACGATTCGAAGGTTGCACTCGACATCGTTCTGACCACTCCCGCCTGCCCGGTCAAAGACCAGATGCGCGAGGAGGCGACTAGACTCGTGTCCGCCCTGCCTGGCGTCTCGTCGGTCAAGATCAACATGACCTCCAACGTCACGCAGGGACGCAGCCAGGTGCGCGAAAATTACATCCCGGAGGTCAAGAACACCATCGCGGTGAGCAGCGGCAAGGGGGGCGTGGGCAAGACGACCGTCAGCGTCAATCTGGCCGTCGCGCTCGCGCAAACGGGCGCCACGGTCGGCTTGCTGGACGCCGACATCTACGGCCCGAACGTGCCGCTGATGATGGGGGTCAAACACCCCGAAGAGGGCTCGGCGGAGAACAAGATCAAGCCGGCCGAACGGTACGGCGTCAAGATCATGTCGATCGGCTTCTTCGTGCCCGAAGACCAGCCAATCGTCTGGCGCGGGCCGATGATCCACGGCGCGATTCAGCAGTTTTTGCGCGACGTCGAATGGGGCGCGCTGGACTATCTGATCGTCGATCTGCCGCCCGGCACGGGCGACGCCCAGCTTTCGATCGCGCAACTCGTGCCCATGACCGGTGCGGTGATCGTCACCACGCCTCAGGATGTGGCGCTGCTCGACTCGCGCAAGGGGCTGGAGATGTTCCGGAAGGTCAACGTGCCGGTCTTGGGGATCGTCGAGAACATGAGCTACTTCGTCTGCCCCCACTGCTCAAAGACGACCGAGATATTCAGCCACGGCGGCGGCCAGAAGGCGGCTGAGAAGCTCGATGTCCCGTTTCTCGGCGAGGTGCCGATCGACCCACAGATCCGCCAGGGCGGTGACGAGGGGCGTCCGATTGTCATCGCCGATTCCGATTCACCACAGGCCAAGGCATTTATCGCCATCGCCGGCAAGGTCGCCCAGCAGGTGAGCATTCTGAACGCGGCGGCGCCTGTTGAACTGAAAATCATTCAGTAAGGGCGCAGCATGCTGCGCCCCTACGGCGCCGTACGATCTAATCATTGCCCTGTCTTGGCTTGAGGTTCTTGATCCATCCCGGCCGTCCCCGCGATTCCCGTTCCCTCAGCCTGACCAAAAACCGGATCGGGGTGCCGAAAAAGCCGTATTGCGCGCGCAGTTGATGCTCGATGAACCGCAGATACGACGGTGTAATACCTTTCGGGCGGTTGGTGAAGAGCACGAAGGTGGGCGGTTTTACGCCACCCTGAGTCAGATAGTAGAGTTTGACCGGCCGGCCTCGGTCGGTCGGCGGCGGCTGCTTGGCCATCAACCGACGGATCAACCGGTTCAACTGGCCCGTCGTGATCCGCTGCCGGCAGCCGTCCAGCACCCGGTCGAGCTGGCCGAAGATTTTATTGACGCCTCGCTTGGTCAGCCCGGAGGTGTAAAGCACCACGGGATCGGGAATAAAGGGGAAGAGCCGCCTGATCTCCGATTCCATCGCCTCCCTCGCCCTCGGCACGCCCGCCTTGGTGTCCCATTTATTGATCAGCAGGACCAGCCCTTTGCCCGCGTCGATCACCTGGCCGGCCAGCTTCGTCTCTTGATCGACGATCCCCTCGCTCGCGTCGATCACCAGCAGCGCCACGTCGCACCGTTCCAGCGCGTCCAGGGCCCGCGCCACACTGTAGCGCTCCACGCCCCGATCGATCTTGCCGCGCCGGCGGATGCCTGCCGTATCCACGAACAGATAGGGCCGGCCCTGGTGCAACACCAGCTCATCGACCGTATCACGGGTCGTGCCCGGCGTCGAGTCCACTACCGCCCGCTCCTCACCCGTCAGCGCATTGAGCAGCGTCGATTTGCCGACGTTCGGCCGGCCGAGAATGGCGATTTTCGGCGCATCATCCGCCTGTGGCGGCGCGGCCCGCTCCGGCAGACGGCCCGCCGCCTCGTCCAGCAATTCGGCGACCCCCTGCCCCTCCTCGGCGGAAATCGGATAGAGCGGGCTGATCCCCAGCCGGTAAAATTCATTGACCAGCATCCTGCCGCCGGCGGTGTCGGTCTTGTTGACGGCGTAGAAGACCGGCTTGCTCTGCTTGCGAAGCTTTTCTACGATCAGCTCATCCAGCGGGGTCAGACCGTCCCGGCCGTCGAACAGGCAGATCAGCACATCGGCTTCGTTAATCGCCTCCTCCGTCTGGCGCCGGACCAGCGCGAGCATTCCCGTAGTCGCCTCCGGATCAAGGCCGCCGGTGTCGATCAGCCGGAATGACCGCCCCCGCCAGTCGGTCGTCGCATAGTGGCGGTCACGCGTCACGCCCGGCAGATCCTCAACGATCGCCGCCCGCCGCCCGATGATCCGGTTAAAGAAGGTCGACTTGCCGACGTTCGGCCGGCCGAGAATGGCGATGGCGGGAAGAGGAGCGAGTGGTTCGACCATGGCCCGGCAGACTAACACGCCCCTTCAGAAGAAGACAACCACGGCCCGCCGTCGGCATGGCATCCCGGGGCATACCACGCACGAAGGCCGATTTCAACGATGAGCTTGCTTGCCGATCGACGGAGCCGTGTGATATGAATAGGCGCGGTATCTGAATCAAGGGGAGCTGCGCTTCGACTCGGCCATGGCCGTGGGCCATGCAGCCGGCTCAGATTCCGCCTTCGCAGACAGGGGCTGCGAAGCTTCATTCATCTCCCCTTGATAATCCCCATCGCCATACACAGCTATGGTTAAGTATGATCACCGACAGATCGAGCCGGCCTGGCAGGAGCGCTGGCTGGCTCAACAGGCACCGGTCACCGAAAAGGGGGACCGGCTCCGCAAATATTACTGTCTCGTCATGTTCCCCTACCCCTCCGGTCGGATCCACATGGGTCACGTCAGAAATTACACGATCGGCGACGTCATCGCCCGCTCCAAGCGGTTGCGCGGCCATCACGTGCTGCACCCGATGGGGTGGGACGCGTTCGGCATGCCGGCCGAAAACGCCGCGATCGAGCAGGGGGTCCACCCCGCCAGTTGGACGATGCACAACATCTCCTACATGAAACAACAGCTGCAGCGGCTCGGCATCTCCTACGACTGGAAGCGCGAGGTGACCACCTGCCGGCCCGATTATTACCACTGGAATCAGTGGTTCTTCCTCAAGATGTACGAACGCGACCTCGCCTACCGGAAACGGTCGGCGGTCAACTGGTGTCCGAAATGCCTGACGGTGCTCGCCAACGAGCAGGTGATCGACGGCGCCTGCTGGCGGTGCGATTCGGTCGTCACGCACAAGGAGCTGGAGCAGTGGTTTCTCCGGATCACCGCCTACGCCGAGGAATTGCTCGCCGGCTGCGACCGGCTGACCGGCTGGCCTGAGCGCGTCCTGACGATGCAGCGCAACTGGATCGGCAAAAGCGAGGGGGCCGAGGTGCACTTCCCGCTCGAGGACGGCTCCGGCGCCATCACGATCTTCACCACGCGGCCCGATACGCTCTACGGCGCGACGTTCATGAGCCTCGCGCCGGAGCATCCGCTGGTCGAGCGGCTGATCGAGGGCCGGCCTGAAGCCTCGACAGTGCGGGCCTTTGTCGAGCGGGCCGGCCGTCTGGACCGGACGACCCGGTTGACGGGCAACTTTGAAAAGGAGGGCGTCTTCACCGGCGCCTGCGCGATCAATCCGCTCACACGGCAGCCGATCCCGATCTGGATCGGCAATTTCGTCCTGATGGAATACGGCACCGGAGCGATCATGGCCGTGCCGGCCCACGACCAGCGTGATTTCGACTTTGCAAAAAAATACGCCATCCCGATCCGCATCGTGATCCAAGATTCCAGGCGGTCGCTTCGCCTCGACACCATGACCGAGGCCTACACGGAGGAGGCGGGCTGGATGGTCGATTCCGGCCCCTTTACGGGCCTCCCACAGGCCGAAGGCAAAACCAAGATTATCGATTACCTTGCCGAACACGCCCTCGGCAATCGCACCGTCAATTACCGCCTGCGCGACTGGGGCATCTCCCGGCAGCGCTACTGGGGCACGCCCATCCCGATCCTCTACTGCGACCGTTGCGGCGTCGTGCCGGTGCCTGAGGAGCAGCTCCCCGTCCTTCTGCCCCGCGACGTGCCGTTTACCGGCAAGGGGGGCTCGCCGCTGGCCGAAAGCGCGGAATTTCTCAACGCCACCTGCCCGCGCTGCGGCGGCAAGGCCAGACGGGAGACGGATACGATGGACACCTTTGTCGATTCGTCCTGGTATTTTCTCCGTTACACGGCGCCGCGTGAGACCGACCGCCCCTTCCGCCGGGAGGCCGCCGACTTCTGGATGCCGGTCGATCAATACATCGGCGGGATCGAACACGCCGTGTTGCACCTGCTCTACTCGCGCTTCTTTACCAAGGTGGTCCGCGACCTCGGCCTGCTCGACGGCGACGAGCCGTTCGTCAATCTCCTCACCCAGGGAATGGTGATCAAGGACGGCGCCAAAATGTCCAAATCGAAGGGCAACGTCGTCGATCCGAATCACCTGATCGAACAATACGGCGCCGACACGGCCCGCCTCTTCTCGCTCTTCGCCGCGCCGCCCGAAAAGGATCTCGAATGGGATGACCACGCGGTCGAGGGCGCGTCGCGCTTTTTGCACCGGGTCTGGCGGCTGATGACCGATCACGCCGGGCAGGTTCGTGCGGCGCCGCGATCATCCCCGGTCGATCCGCGGCAGCTGTCCGACCGCGCGCAGGCGCTGCGGCGCGTCACCCACCAGACCATCCGCCGGGTGACGGCGGACCTGGACAAGTCCTTCCAGTTCAACACCGCCATCGCCGCGTTGATGGAATTCTACAACGCGATCGCGGAGTGGCTGTCCATTCGAACGAATGGCCGCGCAGCCGCCGACCGGTCCGACGGCGACGGCGGCGAACCGGCCGCCCTGGCCGACGCGCTGCGGACGCTGCTGGTGCTGCTCAGCCCGTTTGCGCCCCATATCACCGAAGAGCTCTGGCAGCGGCTCGGTCACGACGGGTCGATTTTCGACGAACGCTGGCCGGAGGCCGATCCCCGGTGGCTCAAGGAGGAATTGGTGACGATCGTGCTGCAGATTAACGGCAAGCTGCGCAGCCAGCTGCAGGTCCCGCCGGAATTGGACGAACGGGAAGTGGAGACGCGCGCGCTCGCCGATCCCAAATTGCAGCCCTGGATCGAAGGCAAAACCATCCGCAAACGGATTTATGTGCCGGGCCGATTGCTGAATCTGGTGGTCTGAAATGAAGGGGCCGGAGTCCAGTAGCCGGAGTCCAGTAGTAACAAAGACCGCCGAGGAGTTTCGAGTTGTTTCCCTGGACCCCGGACCCTGGACCCTCATTTTTTTCGCTCTTCTCCTTTTTCTCTCAAACTGCGGCTATACGATCGGTTCGTCCGGCCCTCCCATGCCGCACGAGCACGGCGGCCATCCGGCGCGAACGATCGCCGTGCCCGTGCTGGCCAATGCCACTCCCGAACCACAGCTCGGGGAAATCGTGACGGAACAGGTCAAATCGGAATTGCTCGCCGCCGGTCCCTGGCGGATCCTGAACACGGGCCAGGAGCCGCAGTTGTTGCTCAACGGCAACGTCAGCAGGCTGAAGGAAACGCCGGTCGCCTTCGATGCCGACAATCTGGCCACCGAATACCAGATGGAAATCCACGTCGATTTCACGCTGGTCCGGTCCGCGGACGGTTCGACGATCTGGTCGGCGCCCGACCTGATCGGCCTCGCCGATTATTACGTCGACAAAAACAGCATTTCTCTGTCGCGCGAATCCAAAGTGCGCGCGTTTCATCAGGCCGGACAACGGCTTGGCCAGAGCATCGTGCAGCAGCTGGAACTGGTGCCGGATGCGACGGCGGCGCCCTCCGGCACGGCGGGCGGCAGCGCGACCGGCGCCGGCGCGGCAGGCGGGCCGCCCGCATCGCCCCCGGTCGCCACCCCGGGCGCCGAATGACCCGTCATGCACCGGCGCGGGGGCTCCGGCCCCATCAACTGCGTGCCGCGCTGAAACAGTCTCCGCCGGCGCCGCTCTATTTCTGCGTGGGGGAGGAGCCCTATCTGACGGCGCAGGCGCTCGACGTGCTGCGGTCCGCCACGGTCGGGCCGGATGACCTGTTCAACTATCAGCGATTCGACGCCGGCGACGTCCCGGTCACGGAGATGCTCACCGCCATCGACACGCTGCCGGCGTTCGCCGAACGGCGTCTGGTCGTGATCGCCCGTGCCGAAGCGCTGCCGGCCGAGGCGCAGGCCGCCCTGCTGGCCGCGCTCGACACGCTGCCTCCCACCACCTGTCTGGCGATCACGGCGTACAAGGTCGATCAGCGGCGCCGGCTGTTTGCCTGGCTCAACCAGCACGCGACGCCGATCAACTGCCAGCCGTTGCTGGAACGGGAACTGCCGGCCTGGCTCGTCAACCAGGCGGCTGCATGGCACCTGCAGCTGACCCCCGACGCGGTGCAGGCGTTGCTGGATCAGACCGGTTCCTCATTGCACGCCCTGGTCAATGAACTGGAGAAACTGCAGTGGCATGCGGGGAGGCCCGCCGGATCGACGCGGATGACGATCACGCTCGAACAGCTCCGCGCGGTGGCGGCCAGGGAGCGGGATCGATCCATTTTTGAGTTGACCGATGCGGTGGGCCAGCGACGCAGCGCCGAGGCGCTGTCGATCGTCCGCCGATTGCTGGAACAGGGCGAGCAACCGGTCGGCCTCACGATGATCCTGACGCGCCACATCCGCCGGCTCCTGCTGGCGAAGGTGATGCGCGAGGCGGGGGCGTCCACGGCCGACCTGGCGCGCCGCCTGTCCGTCGCGCCGCGCTACGCGGAGACGCTCGGTCGGCAGATCGCCGGCTTTACGCGCGCCGAGCTCCAGCAGGCGATGGCCCGTTGCCTGACCGCTGACGCGCAACTCAAAGGTGGTCGGGCGCCGAAAGAGTTCGTGGTCGACGGATTGATTCTCGAGCTGTGCGGGGCGATGACCGGGCCGTTGATGGTGACGCCGTGAACCCCGGCCGCCTCGGACGGATTATGACGCAGCGACGGAGAGCTGATGCAGCCGTTTGGCCAGGCGCGCCGTCGTGCGCGATGCGCGCGCTCTGGTGATGATCCGCTTGGACGCGGCCTTGCCCAGAGAGGAAGCGATCGGCGGCAGCAGCGCGGCGGCGGTCTTCACATCCTTCGCGTCGAGTGCCGCCTTGACGGCCTTCAATCGGGTCTTTAATTCGGAGCGGATCGCCCGGTTGCGCAGCGTTCTGGCTGCGATTTGTCGAATGCGTTTGGCTGTTGACGGTCGATTCACCCTTCCGTTCCTCGCTGTGGCTCCCGGCGGAGGCCCCGCCCGGGGAGCCACGTTCTATCACAGCGCACGACGGCGCGTCAAGTGGAACTGCCGCGCGGACCGCCGCCTCCGTCCCTCCATTCCGCCCGCGGAGCGGACCCCCGACCCGACTCACAGTCCGGCGCGACGCCGGCGCAGACTCCCGGTCCATGCCATGGCCTGCGTCGAAACGCCATGACGGACCACGACGACCATCACCGCCACCGACGGGCCCTGACGGGAGCGGCGGGCCTCATCGGCCTGTTTACGCTCCTGAGCCGGCTGCTCGGCCTGCTCAGGGAGATGGCGGTGGCCTGGATCTTCGGCGCGAAGGACGCGGCCGACGCCTTTTACGTGGCCTTCCGTTTGCCCAACCTGCTGCGGGAACTGGCCGCCGAAGGGTCGATGTCGGCCGGGTTCATTCCCGTCTTCACGGAGTATCTGTCCACGCGGTCCCGGCAGGAGGCGCGCCGCCTCGCCAATGCCAGCTTCACGCTGATGTGCGTCGTGCTGACAATCGTCAGCCTGATCGGGATGCTGGCGTCACCGTGGCTCGTGCGAGTCATCGCCCCGGGTTTTTCCGCCCACGTCGAGAAATTCAATCTGACGGTGTTGCTGACCCGGATCATGTTTCCCTACCTGCTGTTTATCGGATTGGCCGCGCTGACGATGGGCGTGCTCAATTCCCTGAAGGCGTTCCGGGCGCCGGCGCTGGCCTCCAGCGCGTTCAATGTCTGCGTTATCGCGGTGACGGTGGCCCTCGCTCCCCATCTCAACCAGCCGGTGATTGCCGTGGCGATCGGCGTGCTCGTCGGCGGGCTCGCGCAATTTGTCGTCCAGATGCCCAGTCTAACCACTCACGGCATGGGCTTTCAATGGCGGTGGGCGCCTTCCCATCCCGGTCTGAAGCAGATGTTCTGGCTGATTGTGCCGACGACGATCGGCCTGTCGGTGTCGCAGGTCAACCTGGTCGTCAACACGCTGCTGGCGTCGTGGCTGCCCGGCGGCAGCGTGGCCTACCTCAATTACGCGATGCGGCTCATTCAATTTCCGCTCGGCCTGTTCGGCGTGGCGGTGGCCACGGCGATTCTTCCGACCCTGTCGAATCACGCGACGCTTGGGGAGCAGGCCGCGTTCAGGCAGACGACGCTGTTCGGCTTGCGGCTCGTCTTCTTCATCACCGTGCCTTCGATGGCGGGCTTGATCGTCCTGCGTGAACCGATCGTCCAGGTGCTGTTCCAGCACGGCGCGTTCGACGCGCGGGCCTCGGCCGGCACGGCGAGCGCGTTGCTGGCCTACAGCGTGGGGCTCTGGGCCTTCGCCGGCGTGCGGGTCGTAGTGCAGGCGTTTTACGCGCTGCAGGACACCCGCACGCCGGTGCGCGCGGCCGTGGCGGCCATGCTCATCAACATCGCCTTGAATCTGCTGCTCATGGGCCCCCTGCAACACACAGGGCTCGCACTGGCGACTTCAATTTCGTCCATCATCAACTTTACCTGGCTCTTCTATCTGCTGGTGAAACGGCAGGGCGGTTTCGATTTGGGCGAGATGCGCCGGTCTTACGCCAAGGTCATCCTCGCGTCGCTCGCGGTGGTGCTCGTCGGCTGGCCGATCAGCGTCATGGCGCTGTGGCAGCAGAATGGTGACGTCTGGATGAAAGGCGTGTGGCTCGCGATCGGTCTGGCGGGCAGCGTCGCCGGCTTCTGCGCCGCCAGCGCGTGGCTGGGCAGCGAAGAACTGGCGGTCGTATGGCAATTGGTGAAACAAAAATTCATCAAACGATCCTGACTCCTCGGGCCGAGATCACAATCGGTGCGGCGCGCGCCGGCGCGCTCGGCACACCACAGGCGCGTTGGCCGTTTCCATCGACACGAATCATTGACAACCTTTTTCGCCTGTGTTATGTCTTAAAAGAGATCGGTCACGGAGGGAGAGACACGATTCATCACGCGCCAACACCGGACGTCGCAGATAAAAATTTTCGGCCGCTTCATCTCCGACCGTCAACCACGACGTCCATCCCTCCAGACGTGTGTGGGTGCGCCCTGCCATCAATCGTTTCAGCGCGTTCATTTCCTTTCATCCCGTCGTCATCATCATCCGTCGTGCGTGGCCCCGTTCGCTCCCGTCATGACTCCGTGACTGTCATGTGACCAGTCCGGCGCGGGGGATAGGGTGTTGATGTTGGGTCTTCACAGGGATGAAAGGGGGTGAGACGTACCGTGGCAAAGAAGAAAAAAGCCGCCAAGAAAAAGAAAAAGTAAGCAATCCTGATCACCTCAAACCGGGAGCCATCACGCGTGGTGGTTCCCGGTTTTGTTTTGCGCGCCGGTCAACGGTCAGCCCGCGTCGTCGGCCTCGAATCGGAGATAGATGCCACCGGGCGAGCCCGGGGTGCTTGACTGGATGTGCACTGCGTGCGCAACAGCTGCATTCACCCCCGCCACAAGGCGGGGTTCCCTGCCTCGCGCCGCCCGGAGGCAACTATCCAGCGAGCAACGCGAGCAAGAGGGGGGGCTCCACGGGCGAGGACAGATTGGATCCGTCCCCAGGGACGGACTGTCCCCGCTGGGGAGGGGGCGACGCGAGCCCCTATAAATGACGGAATGTGTGATGCCCGTTACGTGCCCGGCCCTCGGAAATTCTCATGTACTATATTGCACGCTCCGGGTTACGCTGAGCCTTCGGACTTGCGCCCGTCTGGTCGGGAGGCACGGATGGATGTGTTGACCGGCCTTCCGGAGCGGACCATCTTCAACACCATGATCGCGGCAGATTGAGTGTTGAGCTACAATGCCGCAGAGAGGCGACGGGAACGGGACGAGAAGAAATTACAGCGGAAGAGAGGCGGGGACGGACAACGCCAGCGAAGCCGGCTGCTCCTCGCGGATCGGAACCGGCTGATCAGGCGCCACCAGGACGCAGGCATCCGGTTGTGCGCGGAGCGCGCGCACCAGTTCAAAGTTCATCGCGTGGCCCGCGCAGGTCGCCGCCACCTGAGCCACCAGCGGCTGGCCCAGCAACGCGAGGTCGCCGATCATATCCAGCACTTTGTGGCGGACGAATTCGTCCTGATAGCGCAATCCTTCAGGATTCAGCACGCCCTCCTGGCCGACCACCACGGCGTTGTCGAGCGACGCGCCCTTGATGAGGCCGTGCGCGCGCATCCGCTCGACATCCCGCAGAAAGCCAAACGTGCGGGCCGGCGAGATGTCCTGCACAAATTCCTCTTCAGTCCAATGGAAGAGGTAGTGCTGCCGCTTCACCACGGCGTCGGCAAAATCGATGGTGTAGCTGATCGTCGGAAACGGCGCCGGGATGACCGTGACCCCGCTGTCCGGCTCGCCGATCTGCAGCGGACGAATCAGCCGCAGGTAGGGTTGAAGCCGCGCCTGCTTCTTGATGCCGGCCTGCCGCAGCAACGCGACAAACGGTGCCGCGCTGCCGTCCAGGATCGGAATTTCCGGCCCATTCACTTCCACCAGCAGGTTGTCCACCCGCAGCCCGGCGCATGCCGACAGGAGATGCTCGACCGTCTGAACGGATGTGCCGTTCGCGCCTAAAGAAGTCGACAACATCGTGCCGACCACCTGTTCGGCGATCGCCCGGATTGCCACGGGCCGCCGGAGATCGGTCCTCACAAAACGGATGCCGTGATCCTCAGGAGCCGGATGCAGCCGGATTGACGTCGCCGTCCCGGTATGGAGCCCCACTCCCGAGCAGGAGATACTGGATTCGATGGTCCGCTGATATCGCATGGGCAACACTGCCTCTCTCTATAAGCAAAAGCCGTACCTGATTTTATTAAAATGAATGAAATAATAATTATTACGACAAATCAATGACATAGATGAATCAATAGGCATGGCTATAAATAAAATGATCAACTCTACTGTTGTAAATTATACACAGTTTTAAAATGACTGCGTCATTTTCGCTATACTATTATTATTGATACCGCTATGACACGGTTTAATAAAAAGAGCCGATGACATTCACAACAATCACTTCACAACGGATATGATGGCTGCCGATCCTGTTGAAAAATTCAGCACTCTCCGCCTCCGGGAAGATGGGTTTACGCTCGCTGTCCGGGTTCAATTGACTCCGTTCTGTGCCCATGCTATAAGCAATTCATGTCGTTGATATTTTCAACTTCCCCGCTATCCTCTCGGTAAGAGGCAATCGTTACTATGATGTCGTTCGATCCTTCCCCATGGGACACCCCATGAAGATCGGCGTGCTGACCGGCGGCGGCGACGCGCCGGGCCTCAATGCCGTCATCCGTGCAATCGTTAAAACGGCGACCCACCGGTATCGATGGGAGGTGGTCGGTATCGAAGAAGCGTTTGAAGGGTTGATCACCCCGGATCTGCAGCGCCCCCTCACTCTGCAGAGCGTGCATGATATTCTGACGCTCGGCGGCACGATTCTGGGCACGACCAACCGGGTCAATCCCTTCCAATACCGTCGGGTCGTCGACGGCCGTGAAGAAGTGGTGGACATGTCCGAGACGATCAAACGAACGATCGCGGCATCGGGCCTGGAGGGCGTGATCGTGATCGGCGGCGACGGCACGCTCACGGCCGCCCACCGCCTCTGGCAGATGGGCTGTCCCATGGTGGGCGTGCCAAAAACGATCGACAACGATCTGCTGGCCACCGACGTCACGTTCGGCTTTCAAACCGCCGTGACCACGGCGACCGAGGCGCTGGACAAGTTGCACACCACGGCGGAGGCGCATCATCGCGTGATGGTGGTGGAAGTGATGGGCCGCTACGCCGGCTGGATCGCCCTGGAAGCCGGCATCGCCGGCGGCGCCGACGTGATCCTCCTGCCGGAGATCCCTTTTTCTCTCGACGCGATCTGCCGCAATATCGATGAGCGGCGGCGGCTCGGCGATCATTCCAGCATCGTGGTCGTGGCGGAGGGCGCCATGACCAGCGGCGGCGGCCGTGCGGTGGTGGGCACGTCGCCGGAGGGCTACGAACGGCTGGGCGGCATCGGCTCCAAGGTGGGCGAGGCGATCGGACGGCAAACGGGCATCGACGTGCGGGTCACGGTGCTGGGCCACCTGCAACGCGGCGGGTCGCCGACGCCGTTCGATCGGTTGTTGGCCACCCGATTCGGCATCGCCGCGGTCAGCCTGATCGCCGAGGGAAAATTCGGGCAGATGGTCAGTCTGCGGGTGCCCCACATCGTCGCGGTGCCGCTCGAAGATGCGATCAAAGGGCGTAAGATGGTCGATCCCGACGGAGAGATGGTCCGCAGCGCCGAAGCGATGGGTGTATCATTTGGACGATGAAGGGGCCATCCTCGCGCCCGCCGGCTCGGTCGGCGACGGGGGGATCGTCTCCGCTGCCCCTTGCATGTTCTACGGTCTGACGCGGCCCTTGCGCCGCTCCTCTTCGTCAAACGATCGGTTCGCCTCAGCGATCGCGCTCAGATAATCCAGGCGGCTGCCGTCGCGCGGCGATTCAATCCGGCTGCGGTGATGCGCGGCCGGATCCCCGGTGGCCAGCGTCGCCAGGTTGTTGATCCAATAGCCCTGATCACGCGCCAGCCGTTCCTGGATCGCCTCACC
>Ga0335082_10004160_pt1 | contig 15755 bp, 13 predicted proteins | sample Lox_Sample_41_FD_206718 | JGI IMG/M metagenome (GOLD analysis project Ga0335082, IMG submission 206718) | Soil microbial communities from Loxahatchee National Wildlife Refuge, Florida, United States - Lox_Sample_4.1 | ecosystem: Environmental > Terrestrial > Soil > Wetlands | place: USA...
GGGAGGCAGCGGGGGCGTTTTCCACAGTTGCGCCCGTGCATCCCTTGGACTCCCGAAAAGACAGCAGATCGTGAGGAGGAGAGAACTGCTGACACTAAATAGACGTGAGCCGACAACTCTTACGGTGCTCCTTGCGCGAAATACCGGTGCCATTGTCATCGATACGCCCCGCTTTCCAGGAACTGTAGCTCGGCAAAGAGAAATTGACTATCGAGCCCTATTTTTTGTCGAGCATCAGAACGACACTGGCATGTGGCTCAAGTGCAGCGCTGACGCGAACTCCCGCAGGCAAAGGCTCTGCGCTCCAAGCGTTTCTTAGGTTGTACTGCGCTGCCGACGAAACGAAGTCCGACGAAGGGCGATCGAGAGCGATGGCCTTCTCGCCGAGATTGAATGCCGCGAGAGCACGCTGGTTTCCCGGCAGGTCAGCAGTCCAGATCACGAGATCGCCCTCGTGCAGCACTTGCCGCGACGCCATAGCCGTCTGGTCGATCTTCAAGATGTCGGCATTGCCCAGCAGGCGCAGAGTGTCCTGATCGAGCAGGGTGAGATTGGCGCCGATGATCAGCGGACTCCGAGCCATGGCCCAAAGGCTCAGTTGCGTCTGTTGCTCTGCAGGCGTGAGGCGCGTATGGCGCGGTCCCGGGCCGACATCGGGGTACGGACGCAACTCGCCGACCGGCAGCATGTCCGCGTCAGGCCAGTTTCCGGGTTTTGTATATTGAGCCCAACGCGCCGCGTTCTCGAACTGGTTTTTTATGCCAATGGGAAAGTCCGAGTTACCAATCCAAATGTCCCAGATATCGTTCGATATGCGCCACATCTGGGCAAGATCAGCGACTTCGGCATGACGATCGAGGGCGGTCGGTCCCGGCGAGAGGCTCAGCACAATGTCGCGGCCGCTACGCTGAATCGCCAGCTTGATCTGCCGAATTTCGCTGGGCTTATAAGGATGGTCCGCAATGCAGTCAACCTTCAGGAAGTCGACGCCCCAGGTAGCGAATTGACGAAGGAGAGAGTCGTACCACGCCTGGCCGGCGGCAGTGTCCTTGATTCCCCAGCTTGTGGGGTCCCAGGGACAGGCGTCATTTTGGTCGGCGGCATCCTGAGCTTTGAAAGCTGAACCCTCGATTGGCAGATTGCGCAGAACACTCTCCCGAGGAATGCCACGGACAATGTGCACCCCAAACTTGAGACCCTTGGCATGGACCGACTTCGCAAGCTCCTGGAAACCAGCGTTTTTGCCGTCCTGCAGCGCAGACGGGAAACGTACGGTTACAGGAATAAACCGGCCATTTTCGTCCACCGCATACTTCAGCAGGTCGGGCTTGGGCCGGTCCTCGGGATTGACCATATACCAGCCTTCATCGATGACGGCGTAGGTATAGCCAAAGGGCTTCAGTTTCGTCGCCATCGCCTCCACGTTCTCGCGGAACTGCTGTTCGTTGATGCGCAAGCCGTAGGAGTCCCAGCTGTTCCATCCCATGGAAGGCGTTGGCGCGAGCACCTTACTCAGCGTGTGAGTCTCTTGCGCCAGCAGCATGCCTTGCAGACACAGAACACTGCCGACAATCAATAGCGTAGCTATCACATGGCAGAATGAAGAATTGCCTGATCTCATGGACCCTCCTTCGATTGATGCCAGCCGCACCGGCAGGTCTCAAAACGTCAACCGGAGTACGTATGCATATTTGGCCGGTGACTGTGCGGGCAGTTGTACGTGTAATCCATCGGGACGCTGCTGGAACGTTGGCTTTGCATCGCTTCCCAACAGGGACACGCTTTGTACGGATTGACTTCCCACCGTCGCCGCGAGCGAGCGGATCACCGCTTCTCCATTCGTCGGCCATGCGAGTCCGATCGCGTAGAGTACATCGCCTTTGGTGGTGAAGCGAAAATCCGCAGGTGTGTAGCGGGCCGTGTCCGTATCGTGAAACGAACCAGCCGCCACCTTTGTCGGTCCCTCGCCGTAAGTCCTCCAGGGGCGAGTGTCGTAGATGGCGTCTCCGTTGACATTCAACCATGAACCCACGTCAAGCAGTACCTGTTGTGCCTCTTCAGGGATGGTCCCGTCAGAACGCGGGCCGATGTTTAGCAGTAGATTTCCGTTCTTGCTGACGATGTCAATGAGCTGGTGAACCACGAATTCCGGCGACTTGAAGGTGTCGTCCTTGATGTAGCCCCAAGACTTGTTGCTTACGGATGTGTCTGTCTGCCAATGGAGCGCGCGCGTGTCGCCGAGTTGGCCACGTTCCACGTCCAGCACACCAGCGTGCTCCTGCATCGCGTAGTCCTTGTAGTTGATGACTCCGACGTGATCACCATACTTCAGGGAACGGTTGTAATAGAACGCGGCAAAGCGGGTGAGATTCGTCCGGATCGATGCGTGGCCGATCCACCAGTCGAAGTAGACGATGTCGGGATGATATTTCTCGACGAGTTCGGCCCCCCGCGCCAGCCAGTCGTCGGCCCATGCCGACGAAACATAGGTGAAATCATTGCCGACGGGAGTTCCCCAGTTCATCACCCCCACTTGTGCAGGACCATAGAAGGCGGCATATTGCGGGTCGTTAACGTCAGAGGGGATCTTGCGGCCCACTCCCATGAAAAAATCGTGTTCCACGCGATGTGACGACACGCCAAAACGCAGGCCTTGCGCCCGTACGGCTTTGGCCAGGTCGCCAATGACATCGCGGTGAGGCCCCACCTTCGCAGCTGTCCAATCGCTTAGTCCGCTATCGTACATGGCAAAACCATCGTGATGTTCTGCGACCGGCACGACGTATTTTGCACCCGCTTTTTTGAACAGCTCGGCCCATGCCGAAGGATCGAAACGCTCGGCCTTGAACATGGGAATGAAATCTTTGTAGCCAAACTTGTCCAGCGGTCCGTACGTAGCGATGTGGTGCTTGTACGCATCGAATCCAGGCTCATACATATTTCGTGGATACCATTCGCTGCTAATAGCCGGAACTGAATAGGCTCCCCAATGAATGAAAATGCCGAACTTCGCGTCCTGGTACCACTCAGGAGTTTCATATTTCTGAAGCGACTCCCAGTCGGGCCGGAACGGGCCTTGGTAATCGATGGCATCCACTTCCTTCAGGAGAGCTGCCCGTTGCGCGTCATACTTACTGCTCGCCTTCTGCCAGATCTGATCGATCTTCGCGGGGTCCTCGGAAGCGGTGGGAGCCGTGGGGCTTTGAGCGTACATGACGGAGATCGCGGAAAAAAACAATACGATACCGCCGAACCAACGAATCAATAACGGTGAGAACAGTTGATGCAACCTCATGATCTCCTCCCGGTCAATCTCGGAGCGTTGCCGTATGCCGAACTGCAATGAAGTGCGTTTCCGGCTCTCCAAAGCATTGACGGTTCCAGATGACCCTAGCCACGCAGTCATCTGCCTTGCTTACTCCGGAAGCGTCTTGGAGCCTTTGACTTCAAATGTCCCCGCGACCGACGGCACTCCGGTATCGGGCTGACCTCCGCCGATTGACACCGAGTACTTCCCTTCGGCGATGATCGGTTCGCCGGCTTCGGTGACCATGCTCAAGTCACGGTCTCCCAGATCGAATTGCACTGTCTGCGACTCGCCTGCCTTCAGATGAACGCGCTTGAACCCACGTAGCGCACGCAATGGCGCACCCGCGACGTGTGGAAATGCTAGATATAACTGCGCCACTTCGTCTCCGTCGCGCCTGCCGCTATTCGTAATCGTCACTTCCACGTCAAGCGGATCGCCGGCTTTGATCGGACTCTTGGGAAGAGTTAAGCCGCTATATGAGAACGTCGAGTAGCTTAGGCCATATCCAAATGGATAAAGCGGCTTGCCTTCGAAATAACGATAGGTTCGCCCCTTCATTGCGTAATCCTCGAAGGGCGGCAACTGACCGACGCCGGTGTAGAAGGTAACTGGAAGTCGCCCGGCTGGATTGTTCTTGCCGGAAAGAGTCTCCGCGATTGCCGCGCCGCCTTCCTCGCCCGCGTACCAGGATTCGAGAATCGCATTGGCGTGTTCCTTGGCCCAGTTCACGGCGAGCGCGCTGCCGTTGGCGAGCACCAGAACCACGGGCTTCCTAGTCGCCGTCACCGCTTCGAGCAACTCCTCTTCGGGCTTCGGCAGATCGATGTTCGTGCGGTCACCACCCTTGAAGCCTTCCTCGCTGACCGGCATTTCTTCGCCTTCAAGTTCGCTTGTGATTCCCAACACTGCCACGACAACGTCCACCGCTTTTGCCGTGGCAATCGCTTCAGAACTGGGCTTGGGATCGTACTTCGACCAGATCAGCTGCGCTCGTATCGGACCCGCGTCGGGCTTCGAGTATTCCACCTTGATCGAGGCCTTTTTTCCCTGCTCGAGATGAACGTGCCCGACTCTAGTCTCCCCCGCGTCGTCGGCGCCGGCCCACCCCTGAGCGACGGGTTTCTCATTCACCGAGACTTTCGCGAACCCGGCTTGAAACCGCACGCCGATGCTGTAGTCCCCGGTGTCGGTGGGCGTAAGGAAGCCATTCCACTCAGCTCGCATTGGATATTTGCCCGTGGCCTCTTGGGGAATGTCTTCCGTCTTCAAATCAACGGTGGTTCTGTCGCGGGTGGCGAGAAGGGTCGGCTTACCACCGAATATCTCCCCAGTAGCAAACTCCAGCTTGAGGCCCGGCTGCCCATCGCTCGTCGTAAACGCCGACGCAGGAACCGGGTCACCATCACTGCGAAGGAACTGCGTCCCGGGAACAAAACTGATCTTCGCTTCAGGAAATTCTGTCTTGAGTCCTTCCAGTACGGAGACCGTGCGCGTCGGAACTCCGTTGTAGTTTCCCAGCAGGTATTTGGTTTGATCTGCGAGCGGCCCAATCAGCGCGATTTTGAGATCTCCCGGCTTCAGAGGAAGCGTGCCGTCATTCTTGAGCAGTACCATCGATTCATTGGCGATTGCACGCGCCATCGCGCGATGCTCGGGAGTGTTGAGTTCTTTCCCGTCAATCGTCGAGTATGGAACCGCCTCCGGCGGGTCGAACAGGCCCAGCTTCATTCTCGCCGTGAACAGGCGAACCAGTGCGGTGTCAATCTCGCTTTCTTTCAAGAATCCTTGCTTATATGCCTCGAGGTAGGGCTTGTAGTCGTGATCGTCTTTCACCTTGGCGAAGTCAATGCACTCGTTGTCCATCCCACGTTGCACAGCCAGCGCGGAAGCTTCCGGCTGGGTCTTGGTGAAGTGATGATCCCGGAAAATATTGATGACTGCGTCGCAATCCGACACCACGTAGCCCTGAAAACCCCACTTGCCACGCAGCTGATCCTGCAGCAGGAATTCGTTTACGCAGGCCGGCTGCCCGTTGATGCTGTTGTAGGCGCACATCACCGAAGCGGCCTTCCCCTCCGTCACCGTCGAGCGAAACGCGGGCAGATAGGTATCGACTTCGTCATGCTTGCTGACTTTCACGTCAGCGGTGTGGCGTGTAGTCTCGGGGCCGCTATGTACCGCGTAGTGCTTGGGAGTCGAAATGACTCGATAATATTTTGGATCGTCGCCCTGCATACCCGTAACAACCGCCACCCCCATGCGCGCAGTCAGAAATGGATCTTCGCCGTAAGTTTCCTGACCGCGTCCCCATCGAGGGTCGCGAAAGATATTGATGTTCGGGGCCCAGAAATCCAGCCCCTCAAAGATGTCGCTGTGCCCGTCGCGCATGCCCCGAACGTAACTGGCACGCGCTTCGGTGCCGATCACGACGGCCATGTGGTGGATCGCATCGGTGTCAAAGGTCGCGGCCAGACCGATCGGCTCGGGAAACTCGGTAGTTCCGTTGCGGGCCACGCCGTGCAACGACTCGCTCCACCAGTCGTAATCCGGCACATTCAAACGCGGCACCTCCCGAGACTGGTTCACGAGTTGGGTGACCTTTTCTTCGACGGTCATGCGATGAACAAGGTCCACTGCGCGCTGCTGTGGCGACAATGTACGGTTCAAATACGCAGACTGCGCGGCGTCTTGGGCGTACGCGCCGCTAACCGCTAGGAATATAAAGATTGAAATCAGAACTTGCGAGTTGGGTGCCTTCATATCTTCTCCGACAAATGTGGTCAAGAAATTAGTAGATGGGAAAATTCGGCACATCAGGAATTACCCTCATGGATCTCGTGGTATACGGAGTACCGTTCGTGCACAATGCCCGACAACGGAATGAACGCTATGGTTCGATTTTGTGACACGGCGCGGAACGTGAGCTTTTCGCTCGCATGCTCGAGCCAACTCGCCGGATCGCCGAGCTTCCCTTTGAATTGCAGCGTGGGAACTGGCTCTTGCTTCTCTTCCGCTCTGAAGTGACGGTACCAGTTCTCTTGAGGCTCCTCTTCGAATCGCGCCGCCACCACGAGAGGGCCATACATCGCAGCTTGAAGACTTTCCTTGTCGGGCATAGGAGCCGCATGCAAGTGCATGGGAAGGCTGAGTTCGATGCGGTCGCCGTTCTTCCATGGTCCACGCAGAACCAGGTAGCTTCCAGGATCGGCAAAAGCCGGCACCACGCGCCCATTGACCTTCACGCATCCGCTTTTCGCCCAGTACGGAACACGCAGTTTCAGATCAACGTCAACCGACTTTTCCGCTGACATCAGCAGAGTAGTTCCTTGCTCCTCCGGGAAAGATGTTTGTTGGAGTACGCGAATGCTTTTCTCTGTCCATTTCACGTCGGAAGCGATGTAGAGATTAACGAAGATCGAACTGTCATCATGGAAATAAATCGTGTCCGTGAGCTTGGCGAATTCCTCCGCGCCCGTGCCGTTGCAGCACCAGAAGGAGTCGAAAGGCTTGGCATAGATTTTGGAGTAACCATTCCCGTGCGGCAGGTAGTAGACGGTCGTGCCAGTTTCGGGATCAATCGTGCCCATACGATGGTTGAACAGCACGCGTTCGTAGTAATCCATGTAGCTCGCTTGGGGCGACCAGCCGAACAGGTGCCGGGTCAGCTTCATCATGTTGTAGACGCAGCAATCTTCGGCCGTCTGTGCGCTGAGCTGCGTTGAGAGCACGCCGGGATCTGATCGCCAAAGTTCGAAATTGCTGGTGCCTCCTGTGCAGAATGAACGCTCACTCGCAACTTCGTTCCAGAAGTAGTCGGCGATGTTCCAGTAGCGCCTGTCCCCGGTGAGTTCGTACAGCCGGGCGGCGGCGATCACCTGCGGAACATGTGTATTCACGTGCAGGCCCTTGAGTTCGTCACGGTGCGCCGCAAGCGGGTCGAAGAACCCCTTCTTGTCGAAGCGCTGTGCCAGGTTTAGATACTCGGCTTTTCCAGTCACGTCGTAGAGGTTGGCGAGAACTTCGCCCATTCCCCCATACTCCACCAGAAGCACGCGTTGCATTTGCTGTTCGCTCAGCGGGTCGGACCAACTCCGCACCCAGCGTGCCATCTTCTCGACTGTATCCAGAGCTTGCTCGTTGCCCGCCAGTGTGTACATGTCGAGGTGTCCAGCCATCACTTTGTGAATGGTGTAGAACGGAGCCCATACGTCCACTCCATCACGCAGGCGGTCGAACAATTCCTGAGGGAACGCGCTGAGATAGCCGTTCTTGTGTTGCGCCTGACACTTGGCCAGTCCGGCAACCATGAGATCGCCGTTGCGCTTGAGTTCTTCGTCTCCCGAACTGGCGAACGCCAGCGCGCAAGCCGAAAGGTAATGCCCGCCGGCAAAATGTCCGCGCAGTTCACAATCGGGCTTCTCCCAATCACCCAACGGCTCGGCGGAAGATGGCAGGCCCACCGTGAGGCGAAACGTATGGAGTAGGCGGTCGGTAGGGAGCGTCTTCAAATACTTCCGGTTAGCCTCCGCCGCCGCGCTGAATGCTCCCGGCTGGAGTCTCACATCCTTCAAAGGAAATGGACTCACTTGCGGCACCGCGACCTCGCGGGTCACGGCTTTGGACGTGGCGGAACTGGCGCCGGTGCTTTGGTTTTCCAATCCAAGCGCGGACACACGAAGCATCGCGCCTGCGCCAATGGCAGCGGCGGTCGTAACGAACTCACGGCGGTTAACAGTATTCATAACGATCCTTAGAGACAAGAGACTTTGTTCCCACGCTACCCAGCTACTGCACCGCAAACGAATAGATATTCACGCTAAATCGGGGAACGGGCACTCCATCAGGCGTCGACGTAAGTTCTTGCTCCTGCACTTCGACCCCCGGCTTTTGCCCCACCGTGATGGTTGCGTCAACACTCGACGGAGCCATGCGCCACAGATGGCCATGACTTGCGAGGTTTACGCCATGGATCGCGAGTTGCACCTGCTGTTCGGAATCCGACGGATTCAGCACAGCGAACGTGAGCGTTCTGCGGTCGTCACTAAGGGCAGCACTCACATCCAGAGGATAGGTATCGCTCCCCGGGTTGACCGCAGGCTGGTCGCCCCCGGTGGGGTAAATCGGCTTAGGCTGCGGCGAGTCCCCCGTCACTTTAACCGGAATCATGCCGAAATGTTCGCGGTACATCTTGAATAGAAGACCCGTCGGATTCAGAACCGCGTCGGTGCGGTCTTCGCTGATCATCGCGGTTGCGAAGGTGAATGCGCCAAGTTGATAAAGATCAGAATGGCGAAACATCTCGTGGAAAGCCCAGGCGTAGGCGGGAACCACTTTGTAAGAATTCGACGGAACCCCGAGATACGCCCACTCGTCGAGACTGATCGGCACCGGCCTTCCTTTGAGTTCCGGAATGCGCTTCAAGTACTCGTGATAGTGCTCGTATTTCGACCGGACCTGGGTCGCTGGTGCCCGCTCCCACTCGATTAGGCTCTGTGGCCCGACATCGATTTTTTCACCTGTCTGGAGGTCGGTTCGCTTCCCGCTGGTGGAATAGAAATGCTCGCTGAGCATATCCATATTGTCGAGACAATGCGCGAGCAAGTTGCCACTCCAATCTCCCGGGGAGAGGTAGTCCGGGACGATTTGGCCGTTTAGGCGCTTCGCCTGCTTGGAACCCGTCATTGCGTCCGGCATTGCACCAGCGGCAATCAGTTTGATCGTTGGATCTGCCTTTCGCATCGCCTTCGCGAACATGTTGTGCTTCAGTTCCCATTGTGCGACGGGCATGAAGCCCAATTGCCACTCGCCCCAAGGTTCGTTACCTACCCCCCACAATTTGATCTCGTACGGCTCCCGATGACCATTCGCAGCACGCAGCTTCCCCATGGGCGTGGTGACAGCGCCATTTGTGTATTCGACCAGTTGAGCCGCAGACCATTCGTCGCCAAAGCCGCCATTGACGGTCACGTAAGGTTCTACATCCAGAAGACGGCAGAGCGTCATGAACTCATCCGTCCCGACGTCGTTGGGCTGAACCGCGTGCCAGACGGGGTCCATGATTGGAGGACGCTTGTCCGGATCGCCGATCGCATCGCGCCACTCGTATCCGGAAACGAAGTTGCCCCCGGGCCAGCGGTACACGCCGGAATGCAGTTGCTTCAGCACGGCGATGACCTCCGCCCGAAAGCCTTGCACATTGTCAGCTGGCATTAACGAAACTGCTCCGACGTGAAGCGAGCCGGTGCCCCTTCCGACAATCTCGAGCCGGGCGTCGTCGCTATCACTTTGCGCCTGGAACGTCAGCGGGAACTTCCGATATTCCGATCCGACTTTGTTGATGACAACCGTCTGGCGGTCGGTCGCAGCATTGCCCCAGATCAGACTAACTTTCACCGTTGTGCCAGTTGCACCTGCCAGGACCACGCGCCCCGTGTACCATTTGCCTTTACGCACCGCCAGGCCTGCTTGCTGGATTCCGTGCCCTTCGCTGGAACTCAGCGTCACCAGCGGGGTGTGCTCTCCGACGTAAGGACTATCCTTATCCATCGTCACGAATTCGTCCGCGCCGATCGGCATCCAATGGCGCAGCGCCGTGCGCCTCCAAGCCGGTCCGGAGGGTTCGGCGGGCGGGTGCGAGTTGATCGGGAAATAAAACTTGCGGTCGTCCAGCATCTCGGCCCAAATGTTGTTGTTCACGATTCCGCTAATGTGCTCGAGAAACTGGCCGTAGATGTACTTCGAGATCGGAGCGCTGGTTTTGGATGCGTCGATCGTCGCGTGCAGCGGTTGACTCTGGGCAGAAGATAGGGTTGAGAAAAGCAGGACTATAAGGGGCAGAATCGAATTCTTCGATTTCCACTGCACGGTACGAAACCTCCAGCTATAAACACGAGGAGACCTATATCGTAAACGTTTACGGTCTCGATCACGCGGGATCATGATTCGCTGCCCACGGTACCGAGACTTTGTTAGATCGTCTACTCGAAACCACCCTTCGGCGGACCCGAGTATGTCTTGCAGTATCTCGGTCGCTATACCCATCGTGTCGCCGTGCGTAAAGCCGGTAATACGCGGCCTGTCGACGACGGAGGCATCCGCAGAGCTTTCTTCGGCGCTACCCCCCGCCGGCGATCTTTGACGAGGTGCAGTACGCCCCCGGTTTGTTTCGCTACAGGCGCGGCTCGATGCTACGTGGAATCCACATGTGCTAGATATCCAATACGAATGGATATTTTGCAAGACCATTGCGCACCGGTCGATTAACTTCAGCAATCCTCTCATACGCAAGTCGAAGTCCCGAACCTTGCGTGACAGTAGCGCACACCCATATTTCCAGCGGTGACAAATCTACACCGCACTCCCCTCGGACTTGGCATTCAAACAGCTGACTGCGTGCGCGGATCTGCAGCCGATCCGAATGCGACAGGGATCGCGGTAGGGATTCTTGCGTAAGGCTTCCCATCCTGCACTGCCAACGTGCGACTCAGACTGGAATTTGTGTAACAGTGATCTTGATGTCGGTGGGCGAGAAGTTTCTCCCCTTGCACGTAATGGTCCCTTGAGCTTGCCGCGCAGCCATTCCCTTTTTCCAACCCAAGCGAGAGGCCAGCGAGGAGATGCATCAAACCGCTTTGGCCACTACGATAGAGCGCGGCTGCTGTGATTGCAGTAGAGAAACAGCCTTCGAGGTGAAGGAAGCGAACTCGTCGGCGCCTAGCCACTCTCCTTTGTAGGCGATTAAGCACCCATTCAAATTGAAGGATGAACCGGGATGACCGATTCAATTCGGCCGCCGCCGCGGTTGTTCGCGTCCTTACGGGCTCGTACTGGTGCAGGATGGGAGACTTGGAACCTCAACGCACCGGGACTTTCGAGGCCTCTTGCCGAATAGCGTCCCACAAAGGTAAGATTGTCTTACCATGCAAACCAAGGTTTCGACTAAGGGGCAAGTCGTTCTTCCCGGTCCGATTCGTCGCCGACTTGACATTCGTGCCGGGGACCCACTGGATGCGAACATCGAGGACGGGCGAATTGTATTGACGCCCCAGCGGAAGCGAGTGCATCGAGTCAAGCTTGTGACTGACCCCATCACAGGACTGCCTGCCCTCAGTGCCGGTCCCAATGCGCCGACGTTGAGCAGCAAAGAAGTTGAAGAAATCATGGCGAATTTCCCATGACCTATCTGCTCGACGTAAACGCTCTGGTCGCTCTCGGGTTCATGAATCATGAATTTCATGCTCGCGTCGCCCGCTGGGTTCGAGCGAATAGTCCACTACAGCTAGCGAGTTGCCCGATTACGGAGCTCGGATTCTTGCGGGTTCTGACCCAGGCTCCAGCCTACGGATTTACCGTGTCCCAGGCCCGCTCTCTCCTGCTGCGTCTCAAGGAAACGCCCACATCTCCACTTGCGTTCCTCCCTGATGGACATGGTGCATCCCACCTTCCAGGCTGGGTCAAGACACCCAGACAGATCACCGATGGCCATTTGACCTCTCTAGCGAAAGCAAATGGCGCGCTCCTCGCTACCTTGGACGAGAACATCCCTGGTTCGTATTTGATACCGAAGTAGCGCCCTCATCATGGAGAGAATTGCGACGGTGCGCTTCACAAAATCGAGCGATACGGTGCCTATTGAACGCCTGTTTATTGAACATCACTTTCCCGAGGGATCCAGTGGCGGCAGCAAGTCGAAGTCCCGAACATTGCGGGACAGTAGCGCACAGCCATATTTTCGAGCGGTTGGCAAATAGCAACGCGTCACAGCGCGATGCATCCTGCGAGTCGCCGTGACGAGGCTCTTGCGCATATCCCAGTAGCCTACCTCCAGTCTTGGTTTCAATGTTCTGCGAAGAGAACAAACCTTCTTCTCCCACAAAGCATCCACGTTGTAGTAGAGAGATCGGAACCGGAATGAGCAAAAAGAATGGTCTCGCAGACCCCTCCCGCCTCACGCCTTTCGACTCCGATGACAAGCAATTGCTCCGAGTAGTCATCGAAACTCCGAAAGGAAGCCGAAACAAGTTCGCTTTTGATCCCGATGAGCGCATCTTCGAATTGAAGAAGGTATTGCCGGCGGGCATGACTTTTCCTTATGACTTCGGATTCGTTCCTTCAACCAAAGCCGACGACGGCGACCTAGCCTGGATTATTCGCTGAATTTACTCGCAAAAAAAGAAAGGATGCTCTAAAAGGTAGATGAACACTGGGTTTAGCGGACCCAGCATTCCCTTTCGGAGCATCCATCACTTGATACAAAGTGTTTTATCACAACTGAACTTCTCCTTCTACCGTCATCAGCCGATCTTGGCTGATTTTTCCGGGGGACAAATCACCAGCGATGCTGGACTTCTGCCCTTGCGTGCCTTCGATCAGCGCCATGGACTCACGCGGGCGCTGGCTCAGCATCTCAGGGATCCCAGGCAGGGCGGTCGCGTTCGGCACTCCAGCTTGTCGCTGCTGCGGCAACGGGTGTACCAGATCGTGGCCGGCTACGAAGATGGCAATGATGCCGATCGTCTACGCCATGATCCGGCCTTCCAACTGCTCGCCGATCAGCCTCTGGGCCAGCCTTTGAGTTCTCAACCTACTCTCAGTCGCTGGGAAAACACGCCCTCGGCCCGCGAGCTCATCGGCGCTCACGATGGCGGGCTCGATGCCTTCGTTCGCCTCTGCGGAAAGCAGGTTCGGCAACGCGGCGAAATCTTGCTGGATGTCGATTCCACCGACGATCCCACCTACGGACAGCAACAGCTGAGCTTCTTCAATGGCGCCTACAACCAGCACATGTATCACCCGCTGTTGATCTTCGAGCGGCATACCGGCTGTCTGCTAGCAGCCCGTCTGCGTCGTGGCACTGCCTCCAGTCATGCTCGCATCGTGCCTCTGCTCCTCCGCATCCTGCGTCGTCTGCTGCGCGAGTTTCCCGGAGTCACCATTCGGCTACGCGCCGATGCTGGTTTCGCCTTGCCCCTTCTCTATAAGTTCTGCGAGTTCTTCGGCATTCACTACACCATCGGCATTCCCGCCAATGTCGTGTTTCGTCGTCGTACCGCCGCTTTGCAGCGTCGCCTGGCTCGCCGCTATGGTCGTACCCGTTTGCCCCAGCGCTCCTTCACCAGCTTTCGCCATCGCGCCCGTACTTGGCCTCGACTGCGCCGCATCGTCGCCAAAGCCGAGCATTCCGCCACGGGTACCAATCTTCGTTTCCTGGTCACCAACTGCCCGGGCCGCAGTGCCCAGGTCTTTCGCTTCTACAACCAACGCGGAGAATGCGAGAACCGCATTGAGGAGTTCAAGAACGGCTTCCGTGCCGACCGGCTCAGCTGTCATCGCTTCCTGGCCAACGCGTTTCGCTTGCTCCTGCACACCTTCGCCTACAACTTGGTCAACCTGTTCCGCCTCCACCTGCCTCTCGCCTTACGTTCCGCCCAGATTGAAACCCTGCGTACCCAGCTGTTCAAAATCGGAGCTCGAGTCCGGCAAACCGCCCGCTGCGTCCGCATCCACCTGGCCAGCGGCTGGCCTTTCCAGTCTCTGTTTCAAACCGTCGCCCGGCTCGGCGACACCAGCTAACCGCTCTTTTCCTTTCCAACTTACTCGCCCCTCGCAGTTCCTGGCGGAGCCTTGTCGCAAAATGCCTCCCAATCGCAGGCTAACTGTCTTGCTCTTGCCCTATCCCCAAATCTGTCTCGCCTCCTGCCTCTCAACCTCGATTCCAATAACAGTCCTGCTCACTTTCCAGCGCTGATGAATAATGCAGGCTAGTAGACGTTTTGGTTCTGATGGACGAGCCTGCATTTGCAGGGTGCGTACTATCGTGTCGTCCGATCGGTGTGATCGAGGGCGAGCAGGGGGATAAAAAAGACAGAGAACGCAATGATCGAATCATTGCGGTTGAGAAGGATGCGCACAGTTGGGCAGACATAAAGACGATCTCTGATCTGGGGAAGGAATTCTGTCGTGAATTGGAAGAGTTTTTCGTGAACTACCACAAGCTTTCCGGGGAACAATACCGCGTGCTGGGAGTGAAGGGACCGGATCAAGCTCGAAAACTCGTGAAATCAGGGATGCGATGAGGGATCGAAACAGATGAGCCAAATTCTCATCCGGTTCCTCGTCGGGGGTGCAGTCGTATCTGCGTTCGCAATCATAGGCGATCTATTAAAACCGAAGAGCTTCGCAGGGCTATTTGGCGCCGCACCGTCAGTCGCGCTTGCGACTTTGGGGCTGACGATAGCGACCGAAGGCGCATCCTATGCCGCCATTGAATCGCGCTCAATGATAGCAGGGGCAATAGCGTTCATGGCTTTCGCCTCTTGTGTCAGTTGGGTCATGATGCGTTACAAAGTGAGCGCTTTGCTGGTCACGATCTGCTCAATTCCTCTGTGGTTTGGGATAGCCTTCGGACTCTGGTACATCTGGCTGAAATAGCAATGCAGATCAAGGTCGATCCTTCCGTTATCAGGCAAACGAAGTGGTATGAGTACGCCGTTCGATTCCTCTTCGGCGGACTAATTACCGTTGCCGCAGGCATCATTGCCAAGAGGTTTGGTCCTGACATCGGCGGGCTGTTCCTAGCGTTCCCGGCGATCTTTCCAGCCAGCGCAACCCTGATTGAGAAACATGAGAAGCAGAAAAAAGAGGAGGAAGGGCTACAGGGGACGCAGCGTGGAAGAGAGGCGGCCAGCGTCGATGCCGCAGGTTCCGCGATGGGGAGCGTCGGACTGTTAGTTTTCGCTTCGACAGCCTGGCAATTCGTGCCCCGCTTCAGCACATGGATAGTGCTCATGGGTGCCACTGTAGCTTGGATAACGGTTTCCGTGCTGATCTGGCATGTTCGAAAGCGGGTATAGCCATAGTGTCGTGCTGCCTTCAGCAAGATGGCTATGTAACTCACAGGCATTTTCCTCTTTCGATATTCCCAGCGCCAATGTGATTTCCGTAAGGAACTTCAGCCCATGTCCACCTTGCCGGGATTCACGCTTCCAGGTGACGTTTCTGCCAGCCGACGTTACTGGAGCCAGGACATCATCGAGCCGCCAGTGGAAGTCAGTCCCAAGGGAACGATTTCGGCTCCCTGTGGTTTCGGTTTGGGTTACACCGTGAATCGCGAATTGGTTGACCGGATGACGGTGCGCACCAGAAGCTGGCGAGATGGCGTTTCCGCAAGCTAGATTCTCGCAGTCGTTTTGACCCGAGGGCAGTACCGGCGGACTGCAAACCTCTTATTACTCTCATTCGCCAACAGACAGTGTTGCAGATGCCGACGCCCGGCTACTCCCGATCTCCTATGGTGCATCTACCGTCATTCTCCGGATGGCAGACAACTCACCAACTGAATCTGCAGATCACCTTGTCCAGTGCGAGGCTGGTTATTCGCAGCGCAAGGCGGTCATGGGGTGGATGTTCAAGGCTCGCCGTGCCGGGATGTAACACGCCAGCATAG
>Ga0335082_10004161_pt1 | contig 15753 bp, 13 predicted proteins | sample Lox_Sample_41_FD_206718 | JGI IMG/M metagenome (GOLD analysis project Ga0335082, IMG submission 206718) | Soil microbial communities from Loxahatchee National Wildlife Refuge, Florida, United States - Lox_Sample_4.1 | ecosystem: Environmental > Terrestrial > Soil > Wetlands | place: USA...
CAGTCGGTGGTTCGCCACCGTTCCACGGAATGACTTCGAGCCGCACGCTCTCACTCTCTCACACTCTCACGCTCTCACTCTCCAACGCCCCACGCATCACTCCGGTTCCTCCCCGAAGTGCGCGCGTGCGATGCGCTCCTTCAGGTACTCGAGCGTGCCGAGGTCTTCGACGATGTCGCCGCCGGTGTCGTAGAAGAAGATCTCGCCGTTCTTGTTGCGGCCGACGGCGACCAGCCAATCGAGTTGGTCGCGGTCTTCAATGAGGTAGTTGATGGTCTGCGCGACACCTTTGCCTGGAATGATGGTGATCTTTGGTTTGACGGACTTCTGCTGCTGCTTGGCCATAGGCATCGTACCTCGATACACCAACCCAGCCCGCGAATGGTGGAGTGTGGAGATGCGCGTGCGGCTGTGTTCCCCCGGGCATTGGTAACGACCTGGGTGCGAACATAGGAGCCACCCCTCAGCAAGTCAATACTGAGTTGACGACGGCTTCGACGTGGTACGAGTGCGGAAACAAGTCGATCGGCTGGACCGCAGCGATGCGATAGCGTTGCACGAGGCGCTTGAGGTCCCGCGCCAGCGTCGCCGGGTTGCACGAGACATAGATCAGCCGGCGCGCGGCCAGGTCGAGCAGGGCGTCGATCACCTCGGCGGCGCCGCTGCGCGGCGGATCGAGGACGACGGCGTCGAAGGTCGCCGCCGCCATCTCGCGCAACGCCTGGCGCGCCGGCGCCGCGATGACATGGCAATTCGCAAGCCCCAGCGCGGCGACGTTGGCGCGCGCGTCGGCGGCGGCCAGCCGGTGCTGCTCGACAGCGACGACCTGCGCGCACCGCCGCGCCAGCGGAATGCTGAGGTTGCCGACGCCGGCATAGAGGTCGAGGACGCGATCGTCGGGGCCGAACGCGCCCATGTCGAGCACGATGCGAACGAGCAATTGATTCGCGGCGGGGTTGACCTGCGTGAACGCGCCACAGCGTCCGGTCAGCGTGAGATCCCCTTCCGGTGAAAGCGTGATGCGCTCGTCGCCCCAACTGCGTCGCCAGCCCTTCCCGGTGAGGACGACGCCAGCCACGTGGGTCTGTCGTGCGAGCCATGCAGTGACTGCGTCCTGGTCGGCGCTGTTGAATCGTCCCTCCACTTCGCCCATGACGACGACGCCCGGCAAGGTGCCGCGTCCGGCAACCTGCACCCGTCGCACTGCGCTGCGCAGCTGCGGCACGAGGTCTGCCACTGGTTGGATCGCGGCATCGACTTGCTCATCTGCGAGCAGGCAGCGATCGACATCGACGAGATCGTGGCTCGTGGCGGCGTAGAAGCCGATGCGGCCCGATTCGGTGCGCAAGCTGATGCGGCTGCGATAGCCGAACTCGTGCGGCGACGGGATGATCGGCAGGACCGTCACGTCCGACAAGCCGCCGATGCGCCGCAGCTGCTCGCGCAGATTCTGCTCCTTGGCGCGCAGCTGCGCGTCGTAGTTCAGGTGTTGCCACGGGCAACCGCCGCAGCGTGGTAGATACGGACACGGCGGCGCGCGCCGCTCCGGCGCGGCGCGCAACACGGTGTGCAGATCAGCGTATGCGAACGAGCCGCGGTCTTCGCGCACCGTGACCTCGACCTCCTCGCCGGGCGCGACGCCGCGCACGAAGATTGCCTTGCCATCCAGCCGCCCGATGCCGTGCGGACCGTAGGTGAGGCCCGTGATGTGCAATCGCTGTAACGGTAGCGGGTTCTCCATCGGCGCGTGCGGGAAAGGTATACCCGCCTGGGCCCAGCAGCAACGCGCCGCACGCCTACTCGAGTCGCATCTCGTTATTCCCGATCTGTTGGCAGTTGGGATGCACGGTCGGTGTCCTCTCCCGCGCGTCTTCTCCGCGCGGGAGAGGGGAGGGTGAGGGTACGATACATGCCGTCATGCTACCGCATCCTGCTCCAACGACTTCAACAGCGAACTTGTGACTCAGAGCACCGGCTACGCATCCCGCCTCGTGTCATTCGGAGGGACGTGATATCAAATCCCCGGCATTGGGGTTCAGAGTACATGCGCGCCGGCTGCGGCCGGCGTGCAACGAATGCCGAGGTCCTGGGCATCAGGGTCGATGCCGTCAAGAGCCGTCTGCACCGCGCGCGACTCGCGGTGCGCCAGGCGATCCTGCCACGACTTCATCGTCGCGATCGCCGACGCCGTCATCGAAGCCGGTGCGACGCGACTGCGTCCGATCTTCCTCACCGCCGGCGCCGCCATGTTCGGCTCCTTCGTCATCACGCTCGATCCCATCTTCTCGGGCCTGGCGTGGAGCTTCATCTTCGGCATCTTCGCATCGACGGCCTTCTCGCTGGTGGTTGTGCCGCTGGTGTATTTCCTCATTAGCGAACGGCGACCAGCGAGTCGCCACGAGGGCTGATGACTTGGGGCAGAGTCGTCAGTGGCTCAGCCGTGTGGTTTGCCGCCGTGCAGCATCGGACAAGCCGTCCGAGCTGTTGACGGAGTGAGAGCAGTACGGTTAGCTATTGTTGGTGCCACGGATATCGGAATTCTTCGGGATTGTGATCTACATGTACTGGTTCGATCAACAGAAGCACAAGAGCCCGCACTTTCATGCGCGTTTTGCCGGTGAGGAAGCCGTGTTCGACCTCAGCGGCCGCTGTCTTGAGGGTGATATCGGCGCGCGCGCCGCTCGACTGGTCGAGGAGTGGTGCCGAGAGCGGTCAGTCGAGTTGCACGCCGCCTGGGCAGCTGCGGTCGCAGGAAAGGACATCCCATGGGTCGCGCCACTCCGGTGATTCGCACCGCCATCACGCCAGCGTACGGGAGGGTCGTGGTCGAGGCGAGCGACGGCAATCGCTACAGCGCCGACCTCTCATCGTTTCGCAGCGTGTCCTGCTACCCGCCGGACGCCGACAGCTGGTCGCGCGTCTCTGTCGACAGCTACGGTTTGGCGCTGGTGTGGGCGTGCCGCTTCGAGGTCCACGCCGACCAAGTGGTCGGCCTCGCCGACAAGGTTGAGCGCGTCCACGCGGCGGCGTGAGCGCGCAGTCCGTCCCGCCTCGGCCAGAGGGCAGGCCGTGATGGTGCTGATCGTCTCGAACGCCCGCGTGGTGCGGGAGTCGTGCAACTGCGGGCGTCAACCTCAGCTCTGCTCCTTGAGGTTGTTTTCGTGAGTCTCACTACGTGCGTGGCCGAACGCGTTGCGACGCATCGCACCGCCTTGGACGAATGCCCGCGGCCTTGCCGCGGTTCGCCCGCTGTGTATACTCCCGAACACCTATCGACTGTTTCGCGCGCCCCTTTGCCCGGGGTGGAACAGGCCAACGAGCCGTGCCCGGGCGTGTGGCGCGTGGGAGGAGGAATGCGATGTGTGCAATGTTGCGTCCCGACCCTACCTTCTACCCTTCACCGCGCCTCGCGATGGAAGCGCCCGACGAACAATACGCGTACGTCGCGCTGCTGCGGCCCGACAAGAGCAAGCCCGATGCGATAGCCGTAGTCGACACCAAGCCCGGCTCGGCGACGTATGGCCGCGCGGTGCATACGGTGGAGCTGACAGAACGCGGTGACGAGTTGCATCACTTCGGCTGGAACGCCTGCAGCTCCATGCTGTGCCCGATGAATGGCCACCCGTTCACCGAGCGGCGCTACCTGATCGTGCCCGGAATGCGCTCGTCGCGCCTGTACATCATCGACACCAAACCCGAGCCCACCCAAGCCAAGATCGTCAAGGTGATCGAACCGGACGAACTGATCCGGAAGACCGGCTACTCGCGTCCGCACACCGTGCACTGCGGGCCAGAGGGTGTCTACATCAGCACCTTGGGCGCCAAGGGCGCGGACGGCACCGATGGGGTGCCGGGAATCTTCTTGCTCGACTGCGAGAGCTTCGAAGTGCTGGGGCGCTGGGAGATGGAGCGTGGTGACCAGCGCTTGAGCTACGACTTCTGGTGGAATATCCCACATGACTACATGATCTCGAGCGAGTGGGGCCTGCCGCCCCAGTTCGAGAACGGCCTGGTCGCCGAGGACCTGCTGGGCAACCGCTATGGGCATCGGCTCCACTTCTGGGATCTGCGGGGACGCCGCCATACCCAGACCATCGACCTGGGCGCGAACCATCAGATGGTCTTGGAGCTGAGGCCGGCGCATGAGCCGACGAAAGACTACGGGTTCGCCGGTGTCGTCGTGGACACCACCAATCTGGAAGGCTCCATCTGGACCTGGTGGCGGGAAAACGGCCAGTTCAAGGCCAAGAAGACGGCAACGGTGCCCCCCGAGCCGGCCGATCCAGCCCAGCTACCCGCGATCATCAAACCGTTCAAGGCGGTGCCGCCGCTGATCAGCGACATCGACTTGTCGCTCGACGATCGGTTCCTCTATGTCGCGTGCTGGGGGACTGGAGAGCTGCGGCAATACGACGTGTCCGATCCGATGCAACCGAAGCTGTCCGGATCGGTGAAGCTCGGGGGCGTCGTCAACCACACGGCCCATCCGAGCGGCAAACGCTTCGGCGGCGGGCCGCAGATGGTGGAGATCAGCCGCGATGGCGAACGCGTCTATTTCACCAATTCGCTCTACAGCACCTGGGACGATCAGTTCTATCCCGACGGCGTGCCCGGGGCGATGGTGATGGCCAGAGTGAAGCCGGGCGGCGGGATGGAGCTCGACCGCGCGTTCCACGTCGAGTTCGAGGCGGGGTATCGCTCCCATCAAACGCGGCTCGAAGGCGGCGACTGCTCGACCGATTCATTCTGTTTTCCATCGGTCTGATCGGCAGTGGTGCAGGGGCTGGCGGAGAGCCTCGGCCAACATCCCTGGGCGTGGTTGGCAATCGTCGCCCTCGGTGTCTACCACGGGTTGAACCCGGGGATGGGCTGGCTCTTTGCCGTTTCCAACGGCATGCAGGCGCGGCGGGCGAGTGGGGTGTTCCTCGCCCTGCCGCCCATCGCCTTCGGGCACTTCCTCGCCATGGCAGCGGCCCTGCTGCCGTTTACGCTGCTCGGCTTCTACATCGAACGGCTGAGCGTGATCAGCGCAGCGGCGGGACTGATCCTGATACTGTTCGGCGTCTACAAGCTGGCCTCGCAACGCCATCCCCGTTTTCTCGCCCGCATCGGGCCCTCCCATCTGATCTTGTGGTCGTTTCTGATGGCCACCGCGCACGGCGCCGGGCTGATGCTGGTTCCAGTGGTACTCGGTCTGGGCACGCAGACGCACGGCGCGCATAGCGGGCACCAGATGCTGTTCGAGTTCGCGGGCGGCGACCTGACGCTGACGCTGATCGCCGCGACGGTGCACACCATCGCCATGGTGCTGGCAGGCGGCGCGATCGCGTGGGTGGTGTATCGCTATGTCGGCCTGCGTCTCCTGCGCCGCTCCTGGCTGAACCTCGATCTGTTGTGGGCCGTGTTGCTCATCGTCGTCGGCGGCATCGCGCTCGCCGCGGCGCTCACCGCTGGTTGAAAGACGTCCGGAGATCGAGCGCTCAGCTGTGCTGGAGATCCTGAAGCGCCCCGCACGCGGCGTCCGCAATCTGGCGCAAGAACGCGCCGTGCGGGGAGGTCGGACGCCACGCCAGCACGATGGTCCGCTGCGGAGCGGGGCGCGCGAACGCGCGAATGCACAGCTGCCCGCGCCGGTTCTCGAGCGCGACGGCCATCTGCGGCAGCAACGTGACCGCCCCTCCACCCGCAACCATCTGACACAGCGTCGGCAGGCTGGTGGCCCGAAAGCCCAGCTCCTGCGCACCCGCACGCGAGCACAGGTCGAGGGCCTGATCGCGAAAGCAATGGCCGTCCTCCAGCAGCAGCACCTGGACGTCACGCAGGTCGGCGAGTCGCACGGCTCCGCGCCCGTGAGCGAGCGCGTGCGGCGGTGAGGCGGCCAGGAGGAAGGTATCGTGTCCGACGACGGCGTGTTCGAGATCGCCCAGATCTGATTCCAAAGCGACCAGCGCGGCGTCGAGCTCTCCGGCCTGCACCAGTCCCACCAGTGCAGCCGTCTTGTCCTCCGTCCACAGCAGCTCCAGGCGTGGAAAGGCGCGGCGCAACGCCGGGTCGAGGTCGGGCAAGAGGTACGGACCGATGGTGGGAAGGACCCCAACGCGGAGACGACCCGCGAGTGGGTCGACGTACCGCGCCGCCGCCTCGAGCAGATCGTCCATCGCCAGCAGAATGTTGCGCGCGCGTCGCACGAGTTCCGCCCCCGCTGTCGTGATCAGGACGCGCCGGCGGTCACGTTCGAATAGACACACACCCAGCACGCGCTCCGCGTCGGCGATCTGCGCGCTCAAAGACGGCTGGGAGACATGACAATTCGCCGCGGCGCGATGGAAGCTCCTCGCCTCCGCCACGGCGACGATGTACTGTAGCTGCCGCAGGGTCAGGGGGTGGGCTCCGAGCTTCATGCTGATTGCCTCATCCTATCACCGTGATCGAAAGGTTGTATTGGACGAGTCCGCCGCGGAAGTCGATACTCTGCGTCGACAGCGCCGCCGCACGCGGCGCCGCAGAGACCGTCACGAAAGGAGTCCACCATGAGGACCAAACGTTCGACGCTCACCACCGCCGGCGGCAGTCCCGTCGGTGACAACGAGAACTCCTTCACCAAACGGAATGAAGCGCAGACGCAGAAAACCAAGAAGAGGAGCACGCCATGAGCGACCAGAAGAAGGCGACCGCCGCCGCGGGGGCCCGCGTTCCCGACAGTCCCACCGCTGCTTCCACAGAAGGAAAGTGCCCGGTGATGCACGGAGTCGCCTCGAATGCGACCGGCGCGGGCAAGTCGAACCGTGACTGGTGGCCGAATCAGTTGCGGCTTGACCTCCTGCACCAGCACTCCTCCAAGTCCAATCCGATGGGGGAGGACTTCAACTACGCCGAGGAGTTCAAGAGCCTCGACCTGGCGGCCGTAAAGAAAGATCTCGTGGCGCTGATGACCGACTCGCAGGACTGGTGGCCGGCGGACTTCGGTCACTACGGGCCCTTGTTCGTTCGCATGGCGTGGCACAGCGCCGGCACATACCGCCAAGGTGACGGCCGGGGCGGCGGTGGCAGGGGGCAGCAGCGCTTCGCGCCGCTCAACAGCTGGCCGGACAACGTGAGCCTGGACAAGGCGCGTCGCCTGCTCTGGCCGATCAAGCAGAAGTATGGCCGCAAGATTTCCTGGGCCGACCTGATCATCCTCACCGGCAACGTTGCCCTCGAAACGATGGGATTCAAGACGTTCGGTTTCGCTGGCGGGCGCGAGGACGTCTGGGAGCCGGATCAGGACGTCTACTGGGGCGCCGAGCAGACCTGGCTCGGCGGTGACCAGCGCTACTCCGGCCAGCGGAACCTGGAAAACCCGCTGGCAGCCGTGCAGATGGGGCTGATCTACGTCAACCCGGAGGGCCCCGAAGGCAAACCGGATCCGATCGCCGCAGCCCGGGATATCCGCGAGACCTTCGCGCGCATGGCGATGAACGACGAAGAGACGGTCGCGTTGATCGCCGGCGGCCACACCTTCGGCAAGACTCACGGCGCCGGCCCGGCGTCGCACGTGGGGCCCGATCCGGAAGCGGCCGGCATCGAGGAGCAGGGCCTCGGCTGGAGGAGCAGCTTTGGCACGGGCAAGGGCGGCGATGCGATCACCAGCGGTCTGGAAGTCACCTGGACCACGACACCCACGAAGTGGAGTAGCAACTTCTTCTGGAATCTGTTCGGCTACGAATGGGAGCTGACGAAGAGCCCGGCCGGTGCGCATCAGTGGATCGCCAAGGGCGCCCCCGCGATCATTCCGGACGCGCACGACCCGTCCAAGAAGCATCCGCCGACCATGCTGACCACGGACCTCTCGCTGCGCTTCGATCCGGTCTACGAAAAGATCTCGCGGCGCTTCATGGAGAACCCGGATGAGTTCGCCGACGCCTTCGCCCGGGCGTGGTTCAAGCTGACCCACCGCGACATGGGCCCGCGCGCGCGCTACCTCGGCCCGGAAGTTCCGACCGCAGAGCTCATCTGGCAGGACCCGATTCCCGCGGTCAATCATCCGCTGATGGATGAGAATGACATTGCCGGTCTCAAGGCCAAGGTGCTGGCTTCGGGCCTGTCGGTTTCACAGCTCGTTTCGACCGCCTGGGCGTCGGCGTCCACGTTCCGCGGCTCCGACAAGCGTGGCGGGGCGAACGGGGCGCGCATCCGCCTCGCGCCGCAGAAAGACTGGGAGGTCAACCAGCCCGAGCAACTGGCGAAGGTGCTGAAGACCCTGGAGGGCATCCAGCGCGAGTTCAACGGCGGAAAGGCCGGCGGTAAGAAGGTCTCGCTCGCCGACCTGATCGTCCTCGCCGGTTGCGCAGGCGTCGAGCAGGCGGCGGAGCAGGCCGGTCACCCCGTGACGGTGCCGTTCTCGCCCGGGCGCATGGATGCCTCGGCGGAGCAGACCGACGTGACGTCCTTCACCGTGCTGGAGCCGATCGCGGACGGCTTCCGCAACTACCGCAAGCCGGAGTGCAACGTCCCGGCAGAGGCGATGCTGGTGGATCGGGCGCAGCTGCTGACGCTGACCGCGCCCGAGATGACGGTGCTCGTTGGCGGCATGCGTGTCCTCGGTACCAACGTCGGGCAGTCGCAGCATGGGGTCTTCACCAAGCGGCTGGAGAAACTGACCAACGATTTCTTCGTGAACCTGCTCGACATGGGCACGGAGTGGAAGGCTGTGTCGGACGCCAAGGACGTGTTCGAGGGGCGTGATCGCAAGACGGGTCAAGTCAAGTGGACCGGCACGCGGGGGGATCTCATCTTCGGTTCGAACTCCCAGCTGCGTGCCCTGGCGGAGGTCTACGCCTGCGCAGACGCCGAGCAGAAATTCGTACACGACTTCGTGGCGGCGTGGAACAAGGTGATGAACCTCGACCGCTTCGACCTGGCCTGAAATCGGCAGCAAACCATGGAGGAGATCATGAAGATCGACATCGGGATCGACGGCAAAAAGCGGCAGGAGATTGCGAGCGGGCTGTCGCGCGTCCTCGCGGACTCGTACACGCTCTACCTCAAGACCCACAACTTCCACTGGAACGTCACCGGCCCGATGTTTCAGACGCTGCACCTCATGTTCGAGGGCCAGTACAACGAGCTGGCTCTCGCCGTGGACCTCGTCGCGGAGCGCATCCGCGCGCTCGGCTTCCCGGCGCCGGGCACCTACAAGCAGTTCGGCGCACTGTCAGCCATCAAGGAGGAAGACGGCGTGCCGAAGGCGCAGGAGATGATCAAGAAGCTCGTCGACGGGCACGAGACTGTGGCGCGGACGGCGCGCGAGGTCTTCAAGCTCGCCGAGAGCGTGAGCGATCAGCCGACGTGCGACCTGCTCACGCAACGCCTGCAGGTCCACGAGAAGACCGCGTGGATGCTGCGCAGCCTGCTCGAGTAACGGCGCACCTCTGCGAGAAGTGTGGAGCGGTCCTCGTGTAGGAAAAGCCCGTCGGTGTGCCGCCGCAGCGTCGCGCGCCGAGTCCCGTGCTTCGACAGGCTCAGCATGAGCGGATCCCAACCCCGATTTCAGAGGACCTTTTCCGCTCACCTGAGCTTGTCGAAGGGTCCGTCAGACTTTTTCAACGGGCTGTTAGTTTAGTTTAGGTGGTTACGTTGTTCGTTGTTGATCAGACCGGCGAAAGGCGACCGCAATCAGCACCGCAAAAGCACGAGCCGGTGTAGAGGTACTCCTAAACTCTTTGCTTGCTGATACTCGGGCATTAGTCGAGTCGACCAATCGGCCGTTAGTACAAACTATCCGTCGCAGGGTGCTGCCTCGGAACCCGTCACTTCAGCCGCGGGCATGGCCCATCGACGGCACAACGACTGAGGAGACTGACAGGGTGTCAGGTGGGCACGGGTTCCTGGCTCCGGGCACCACCCGCGTCGCCGGCGCGGGCACTCCGCGCGGCAAACCGGACGACATGTGCATTCAAATCTTCGCCGTGGGACCTGATCGTATACCGGGAACTCCGGATGACGAACTCCTCGCCACCGGTGGGACAGACGCGGAAGGCCATTTCGTCGACGCTGCGGAGATGCCGGGAATCGGGCTCTCTCGCCCCCTCGGTCTGGGCGCATCGCCGCATCGAGGTCGAAGCCGGGGTAAAGCTCCTCCACCGCGTCCAGCTCGCGCATTGCCGTGACCGCGAGCAGGTTCGAGATGCCCGGGCTCGCACCCATCCCGATGACGGCAGTGATGCCCGCAGCGCGCGCCGCATCGTCCATCTCGAGCATCGCAACGGTCGACTCCCAGTCGTCGTTGATGTCGAGGTAGTGGCAACGCGCACGTATCGCGGCACGCAGCACCGGCGGGCCGAGCCGGACGAACGGGCCGACCGTGTTGAGCACCGCGCCGGCCCCGGCGAGCAGCCGCTCGAGCGCCGGGGCATCGGTGACGTCGACTCCGACGGCGCACGCCTTGGGTCCGAGCGTTGCAGCCAGCCGTGTGGCGGCGGCCGCGTCCAGATCCGCGACGGTCAGCGTGCCGACGAAGTCGAACGTGACTGCCGTCTTCGCCGCGTACCGCCCCATACCCCCGCTGCCCAGGACAATGACCTTCATCGCATCGCCAGCGAGCATCAAGCCGATGAGCGCACTTTACAGCGTCAGCGGCAGCTCGAGATGCTTCTCGTAGATCTCGTCGCGGTGCTCGATCGGCATCCACGGTTCGGACCCATTCAAGAATCGCCCGAACATTCGTTGTAAGCGCCTCGCGCGCAGCTTGCCTGCTCCAAACACCCGTGGGAGTCGCGACGTTCGGCGGTTCGTCGCCACGATAGAAGAAGTAGGGGATCTCGGCATCGACCACATCGGTCGCTCGGCCATCGAGGCGATTGTCGAGCAGGTGCGGCGTGAGGAGCCGAAGGATGTTGCGATCGCTGACCGCGACGTGCTCGACGATGTGCGCGATCGACCAATGCGTCGCCGCGGGGCGGAACAGCCATTGCGCATCCGGCGCACTCGCCGAGAAGAGGCTCCGTGGCCTCGTCAATCTGTGCCTGCGCTGCTGTGGTGGTGACGGTTCTGTTCACCGACGTCGTGCTGCTACTCACCAAGACCAGGGTTTGTACCAGCGCCGCGTGCCGCCTTGTGTCTCCGCCTCGGCAAGCACGCCTTGGTCCTTGTCATACTCTTCCTGGCTGGGCTCGTACTCGGCGGAGACGGTGCTGACGACCGGGGTGATGATCCAGGTGAACGGGGGCCAGCCGTAGAAGTAGCTTTCCGAGGTGCCTTGGACGATGCGCACCTCGTTGCCGCCCTGCTCTTTGATGTCCTCGGTCAGGTCGCGCGTCAGGCCGGAGATCCCCATGTCGCCGATGAACGGCACGGCGATGAGCAGGTTCAGGCCGACCTTGGTGGTGGTCATATAGTAGGTCGGTTTCTCGTCCATACCTTTCAGCCCGTTCCAGTTTTTTGCGGTGGTGGAGAACGCGCAGCCGCACACGCTGAGCGTCGCGCACACCAGTCCCACTAAAATGACTACACGCTTCATCTCAACCTCCTTCGGTCGATGTCTTCGTTTCTGCGCCGGCCGGGCGCTGCCGTCACGCCTGCGCCGCACCGTCGCCGTTACCTCACCTTCCGCCTGCGGCGGTAGCAAGGACTGCGTGCTTTTACTTGGCATGTGCCCTCCTCCGTTCGCGTGGTGAATGTACTTGATGGCCAGGCTACTGAGGCTTGACGTCGTTACTCTGCGCGAATTCTCGGGATCGCACCAGACGGCATAGGTCGGGGACATGCGCTACCTCGCCAGGTCCGTGCACAGCTCTCGGAAGCGCGCCACCGCCCGGTCGGCGTCGCCGACGTCGTAGCACTCGAAGTGCTGGATGCGATCACCGTCGGTGAGGAAGATACGTACGTAGGCCTTTTCGAACGCCCCACCGCTGGTGGCGATCGTTCCGAACACGCGGACCACATCTACACGACCGTGGCCGTTCCAGGCGAGTATCCGCATCACCTCCCCACCCACGTCGGGAGCCAGATCGGCCTGCGCGCGCAGGGCGTCGATGAATTCGCCGCCGCGGACGACTCCCAGGCCCAGGGTGCTGCCATCACGGATCACGATGTCCTCCGAGAGACATCGCCGCATGCCCTCCCAGTCGCGCCGCGCGGAGGCGGCGCCGAACGCAACGACCGGCACCTGCGCCCTGCTGGAAGCCGCTTCACCGGCGAGAAACCGTGCCTGCGCCTCGTCGAACGCGACGCGGCGATCCTCGGCATCGAAGTTGATCGACACCGTGAGTCGCGCGTGCGCATCAATCTCGGTCAGCAAGATGAACTCGCTCTCGAACACTTCTCCCTCCGGCCCGACTCCGGTCACGACTCTACGTTGCAACACAATCCGATCACCGACCGTCCCGATCGGCTCATCGACGAACCGCACCCCGGACGCCGTTTGCACGACTTCCAGGCTCTTGATCCACATTTCGACCCCGCCGCGTATCACCGACCACTTGCGCCGGTCGTCGAACACGAAGTCGTCGCTCGCCAGCGAGCGGAGCGTGGCCCAGTCCCGTGCCAGGAATGCGTCGTTGAGACGATCGCGGATGCGTGACGCGGCGTTGGGTGGAATCCGCACGAGACCCGGTCGCCACTCCGCGAACCGCGCCCGCGCCAGGTCGAGGTCCTCGGGCTCGAACAGTTCCATCGCAACGGCTCGTCCACTCTCGAACCGGGTCAGTCGCGCGTAGACCGCCTCGAAGTCGCCGCCGGCGGCAAGGTTACCGAATGCGTGCGCCATGACCAGCTCCGCGTGCGTGTCGATCGCCACGGTGTACAGCGTCTCGACGGTGAAATCGGGTGCCAGCTGGAACAACGCTGCCAGGGAGGCGAGGAAGGCGTCGGCAGTCTCAAGCCGCCCGACGCCGGTGCGCCGGTGATCGTGGAACACGAAGTTCTCAGGGAGTGCGGCGCGCAACCGGTCGAGGTCGTGTTCATTCATCGCCTGCAGTCCTTCGAACGCTCCGGCTGGCAACCAGCGCGCGGCGTCGCTGCGGGCGTAGCGGTCTTGCATCTCCAAGCTGGCGGCCCGGCAGTCGCTGGGGTCGAATGCGACGATCGCGGTGATGTGACCCTGCGCGTCGACCTCCATGAGCGAGAGGTTTTCCATCTCGAAAGGTCCCCCGTCGGGGGCGCCCGTCCAGTGGAGACGATGCAGTGCCAAACGCTCGCCCCAAGTCGCAACCAGGGTGTGTCGCACCCGAGTGGTGCCTGACGAAGCAATCAAGCGGTTGTTGACAATGAACATCGCGCGATCGCCGCTCAGGCGAACGCCGCGACGGCGATCGTCGAAGACCATGTCCGGTGCGCACAAGCGCTCGGTGGCCTCGATGTCGCCGGCCTCGAGGGCTTCCCGATAGCGGTCGCTGGCGCGGGTCGCGGCGTTCGGCGGGATGCGCAGTGGATCGGTTCGGGTCGGCGTCGGCACCGGGCACAGCTCTTCGAAGCGCGCGCGAGCGACGTCGAGCTGATCCAGATCGTACTGGTCGAAGCGGCGGATCAGTCCCATCCCATCGAGCTCGCAGAGGATGACACTCGGTGATTCAAACGGCCCTCCTTCGCGGGTACCCACCCAGGTAGTGATGTAGAGGAACCGCGGGCCGGACATCGTGACGTGGTCGATCCGCAGGCGGACATCTGGCGCGAGATCGACCAACGACTTCAGCGCCTGGACGTAGGCCGCCGGGCCGTGCAACGGCTCCCAGCCGAGCAGCCTGTGGTCGGTCACGACGAGGTCGGGCGCGAGCAGCGTCGCCAACGTGTCCCAATCGCGCGCGGCGAACGCTTGGGTGAAGGCGCGCGTCAGCGCCGCGCGGCGGGCGGTGAAGCGCTCCCAATCCCTGGTGGCCCATGCGTCGCGCACCCGGTCCGCCGTTCGCGTCGCGGCGTTCTCGATGCGTGCGACCGTCGTCGGTCCCTTGGACAGCTCATCATAGCGCGCCAGCGCCGCGTCGGCGCGGTCCAGGTCGAACTGTTCGGCACGCGTCAGCAGGCCATCAGCGCCGAAGACACAGAGGCGCAGGAACTGCCACTCGAAGGCCCCGCGGCTGATGCGGTCGGTGCCCGAGGTCGTCCAGCGCACGAGGAAGGCGTCGGCTCGCAGCGCCAGGACATCGTCGACGCGGGTGGTGACATCGTCCGCCGTCTCCAGCAGCGTACCGATGCTGCGCAGGAGTTCCGCTACTCCACGGCCCGCGGGAAAGCCGACCCTGCGGTGGTCGACGTACTCGACGTCGGCGGCGATTCCCACTGCGTAGCGCTCGAGGTCGAAAGGGCCCAACACAGCGGCGACGGACCGCGCCATCGTCGCAGCGCGGATGCGCTCGGGGCTCTCGGGGAGCAGCTCGGCGTAGCGCTCGTACATGCGGGAGACCGCGTCACCGAGACGGTTGTCGGCGAACACCTCGACACGCAACGCGAGGCCCCGATCATCGACCTCGAACAGATTCACATAAGTCGAGCGCGACGCGCCGAAGTCGAGCTGCCGGTCCACGAATCTGGAGAACGACGTGACGTCGCGCCCCAACAGCAGGGAATCGCCAAGAGTCGCCAGGTGCTCGTAGGACAGCGCGAGGTCCTCCGTCTGGAAGAGCAGGCGAAATCGGCTCAACCCCTCCTCCCGGCGAATCGTCGCGCCGGTGGGGTGGTGCAGCACTTCGATACCATCTGCGAACAGTGCTTCCAGTGCATTGAGATCGCGGGCCCTGACCGCGGCGTGAACACGGGACACGCACGCAGTTGCGGCGTTCGCTTGCACGCGGCGAGGCGCCACCTGCGCGTTGGACGCCGAGACCGCGAGGCGCATGGGCGGGGCCGACGTTTCAGCGGTGGCCGGCGTGAGCGCGGCGCCGCCATCGGCGGGTGTTTGATCGTCAGGGCTGACCGGGCCGGCGGCGCGCCGGGCGCGCTCGGCGAGCAGCGTCGCCCCTTTGGCTTCCCACAACTGAATGACACGCTGTTCCTCGGCCTGGGCTTCGGCGCTGCGACCGGCGGCGCACAACGCCGTCGTCAAGGCGAGCCGCGCGTCGGCGTGGTCGAGGAGCGCGTCGGTGGCGGCGGCGATGTCGACGGCGGCACGCGCGAACTCGACGGCGGCGGCATGTTCGCCGCGGCGCGCCAGCGCTTCGGCGCGCACGCCACGCCAGGCGATCGCCGCTTTGAGGTCGTCGCCGGCGAGATCCTCGCTTGCATGGCTCAGCGCTTCGGCCTCTGCGGCTCGACCTTGTGCGAGGAGGGCACGGCCGAGCAAGGCGGCCGCCTGCGCGGCATCGATCGCGAGCCCATGGTTCCGAAGACCTTCGTAGGCGACGCGCAAGCAGCGCTCCGCGGCGGCAGCGTCCCCCTCGAGCAACTCGATCAGCCCGGCGAACACGTCGGCTTCTAGCAGGCGTTGTGTAATGCCCAGCTCTTCGACCATGCGGCGGGACGACGCGATCATCCGGCGCGCCGCCTCGGTGCGCCCGCGCAGCGCTTCGAGCACAGCCTGGCAACGCAGCGCGACGGCCTCGACCGCCGGAGCTCCCTGGGTGATGCGCAACACGCGCACGACGTCGAGGCAACGGCCGCTGGCGCGCGTCACCGGGCTCGGTCCCCATAGCGCGGCGAGCGGCGCGCCGGCGAGCACGGCATTCGCGCGGCGACGGTCCCCGGCGCTGCGGGCCGCGGCGAGAGCACGGTCGAGTGCCGCCTCGCAGGCGCCGATCTTGCCGAGGCGCGCGAGGGCAAGCGCGTGCACGGAGTGGGCCTTGG
>Ga0335082_10004162_pt1 | contig 15750 bp, 14 predicted proteins | sample Lox_Sample_41_FD_206718 | JGI IMG/M metagenome (GOLD analysis project Ga0335082, IMG submission 206718) | Soil microbial communities from Loxahatchee National Wildlife Refuge, Florida, United States - Lox_Sample_4.1 | ecosystem: Environmental > Terrestrial > Soil > Wetlands | place: USA...
TGAACGGTGTCGCGGAGGAGATTGGGATTGACCTGGAGGGAAGTGAGGTGCTCGACGCCGCCGATGTAAGCGAAGGTCTTGTACTTGGAGAAGTCGAGGTCTGGGTTGAAGTCGACGTTAGACTTGGCGCGAGAGGGAGCGGCGAGGATGAGCGCGACGAGGGCGAGGGAGGCGGCAAAGAGAAGTGTGCGGACCTGGCGTGGCATGAATCCTCCGGTGTGGAGACATGATACGGCATTTTGCGGCGGGAGGGGGCGGGGGTAATGGTCCGCGGCAAGTGCCGAGCAGGGCGAGAGGAGTAGCACACGTCATTGACTTGGAAAAGCGGGGAGACATAGTATCGCGATAGGTGCGCTCCAACCTGGAGTTGAATCCCTCGAAGGAGCGAACCAATGAGGCTCCGCCCTCTCGCGATCATGGCAGTGGCAGTGTGTGCAGTGCTGGCCGGCTGTTCCAGTGGACCCACCTTACCGGAAGGCGATCAACGCTTTCTGGATGCAACGAATAATCTGAAGGCATCGGATTTCAAGGCGGCGATGACAAATCTCGGGGCGACGCTGAAGTCGACGACGAGCCCGGGTGTGAAAGAGCAGGCGTACGTGATACACGTGGCGCTGGAAACGGCGATGGCGGAAGCAAACAAGAATATGGGGGAAGCGTACCAGCTGGGCGCGAAGCAGCCGGCGGCTTCGGGGCATACGGGAGCGTTTTACAAAAACCGGAGCGACTACTACAACACGGCACACGCGCAATTGATGGATGCGATGCAGGCGGTGCTGGACCAGAGAGCGAAACTGGGAGACGCGGCGCTGACGATCGAGGTGCCTTTCCCGGGATTTACGGGAACAAATTCCGGAATCGGCAACGTGAAGAATGGACAACTGATTTCGGACGGGGAACGAGCGGGCGCGGAACAACAGGCGGCTCGGGACGCGCTGGCAGGAGTGCTGAGCGCGATGGCAGGGGCGAAAGACAATCCAAACAAGGGAAAAGAGATTTATGGAGCGGGGAAAGTGCAAATCGATCCGCGGGTGTACCTGCTGGCGCTGAACGACAGTTTTCTGGGGACGGCGGTGATGTTCGGGCCACGGGGAACGAACGAGTCGGATCACCTGGCAACGGTGAATCAGGTGGTGAAGGGGAACCTGGAAATTGTGAACAAGCTGCTGGCGGCGAAGCCGGACAAGGATCTGGAAGCGCAGGCGAAAAAGCAGATGGATCAGGCGGAAGGAAAGCCGGAAAAGAAGAAGTAGGGCGGGCGAGAGTTCGCTTCGAGCAAGAAAAACAGGCGAATCGAGAGGTAGGGTAGAATCATCGGCGCCAGGGGCGACGAGAGCGGCGTAGTGTCGCCCGACGGATCGCGGGAGACGGAGGGAATACATGGGAAGGGGCTGGAAGGGCATGGTGGGGATGCGGCGGGCGTTGGGAGTGCTGGCGGTGGCGGCGGCGATGGCAGGAGCGGCGTACGCGTCGAAGGTGGTGTTTCAGTGGAAGAACGCGAAATACACGGGCGGCAGCTTCAAGAACGTGCTGGTGCTGGCGATGAACGGGAAGGCGGAAGCGCGCGCGGATTTCGAAGACCGCATGGTGAAGGAGATGACGCGGCCTGGGCTAACGGTGGTGCAAAGCTACACGCTGATGCCGCGGCCGAACGCGACGCCGATCAATGAAAGCGATCTGCGGGGGTATGTGCAGGATCTGAAATTTGACGCGGTGGTGGTGTCGCGGATGGTGAAGTTCGACAAGAAGACGACGGAAGTGTACGCGGATGATTTTCCGTTTTTCCCGTATTACGGAACGTTCTATGGATATTACGGAGCGATTGCGCCGCTGGTGTATGACCCCACGTACCTGCAGACGGAGATCGATGTGCAGGTGGAGACGAACTGGTATGCAACGGCGAAGGCGGACGGGGAACTGGTGTGGAGCGGAACGACGGACACGATGAACCCACGATCGGAGGCGAACGCGGTGGACGGGATTGTGAAGGTGCTGGTGAAAGCGTTCGAGAAAGAACAACTGATCGGGACGAAGAAGTAAGGGTCAGGTGGCGAAGCGGGCGGCGGAACGGGCTTTGGCTTTGGCGGCTTCGTCGTCGCGGTTTTTCGGAGGGGCGGAGGTTTCGAGGGTCTGGAGGAGTTGCAAGGAGATGGCGGCGATTTGATCGATGGCCGACTGGAAGGCGGGTTCGTTGGACCTGGAAGGCTTATTGAAGCCGGTGATCTTGCGAACGAACTGGAGTGAGGCGGCGCGGACTTCGTCGGGAGTTGCGGGCGGGTCGAAGTTATAAAGGGTGCGGATGTTGCGGCACATGGGGCCCTCCAAGAGCGGGTTGCGAATCCATTATATAAAGGCGAATGGAAGAACGGGGAGGTGAAGGTGTGAAACGGCCGTTAGCGGTGTGGGTGGTGGGGATTTTGTTTATCGCTGCGGGGGGCGTGGGGTTCGTGTATCACCTGAAGGACCGGCCGGTGGACGCCGGATGGATGGGGGTGGAGCTGTTGCGGGTGGTGGCGGTGGCGGGAGGCGCGTTGCTGCTGATGGGGAAAGGCTGGGCGCGGTGGGTGCTGCTGGCGTGGCTGGCGTTCCATGTGGTGGTGAGCGCGCTGCATTCGGTGGGGGAGTTTGCGGTGCATCTGGCGCTGCTGGCGGTGATTGCGGTGGTGCTGTTGCGGGGCCAGGCGGCGGAGTATTTCCGGAGGTAGAGGGGGTGGGCGCGAGTGCGGAAAGGCTCGCGCATGGGGAGGCAAGACGCGAAGGTTGAGATCCTTCGTCGCCGAAGGCGCTCCTCAGAATGACAATGTTTTTCGTTTGGCAGCGAGAGCAGCGGAGGAACGAACACGTGGAGAAGCGGCGCTAAGGGGTCTGTGCGCCTTCCGTGTTGACGTAGAGGGAGTAGAGCGACTGGCTGGCGGCCATGAAGAGGCGATTTTTTTTGGCGCCGCCGAAGCAAAGGTTGGCGCAGGTTTCTGGCAGATGAATCTTGCCGATCAGTTTGCCAGCGGGTGAGAAGACGTGGACGCCGTTGAAATCGGCGCCGGCCCAACCCGCGGCGGACCAGATGTTTCCATCGACATCACAACGAATGCCATCTGAAGAACCGGGCGCGAGGTTGGCGAAGAGGCGGCCATTGGTGAGGCGCGCGGCGGAGTCGACATCGTAGAGACGGATGGGGTGAGGCTGGCCGGGAGTGTCGACGCCGGTGTCAACGATATAGAGTTTTTTTTCGTCGGGGGAGAAGCACAGGCCGTTGGGTTTTTTCATGTCGGCGGCAACGACGGTGGCTTCGCGGGTATTGGGATCGAGACGGTAGACGTTGGCGGGAAGTTCGAAGGTGGCTTTGTGGCCTTCGTAGTTGGACATGATGCCGTAGCCGGGATCGGTGAACCAGATGGAACCGTCGGAGTGGACGACGACGTCGTTGGGAGCGTTAAAGGGCTTGCCCTGGAAACGATCGATGAGGACGCTGAGGGAGCCGTCGTGTTCGGTACGCGTGACGCGGCGGACGTCGTGTTCACAGGTGACGAGGCGGCCCTGGCGGTCGCGCGTGTTGCCATTGGAGTAGTTGGAAGGGTGGCGAAAGACACTGACCTCGCCGGTATCTTCGAGCCAGCGAAGGATGCGATTGTTGGGGATATCGCTGAAGAGAAGATAGCGGCCATCGCCGAACCAGACCGGGCCCTCGGCCCAGCGCGTACCGGTGTAGAGACGTTCGACGGCGGCGTTGCCCACGACATATTTGGAGAAGAGAGGATCGAGAGATTCGACGGCAGGATCGGGGTAGGGAGTCGGGGGCTTGCGGTCCTGCGCATGAGCGATGGAGAGCTGGTGGAGGGTCGTCGCGGCGGCGGCAGCGGTGGAGGCGTGGAGAAAGTGGCGTCGGTTCATCGAATGATCCATCCGAGGTGGATTTGGTGGAGGAAATGTATCACGGGATGATGCGAGCGATGGGGCAGGATGAGCGGAGGGCAGAAGGACGCTGGGTGAGAGGCGGAGGCACAAGAAGACACCCGTGCCTCCGCGATAGAAGCCGTGCTTAGGTCCCGCCGGGAACGAACGCCGGGAGAGAGAGGGCGTTCGCAAGATGGAGTGTCAGCGAGGCTCGACGACGAGATAGAGCCTGGATGCACAATAGGTGTAGCCGCCCATATCCATCAATTGAATGTGAATCCAGCCATCGCGGCGGATTTCATTGGTGACATCGATGGGCTGCACGCCGGTATAGCAGACGTCGGGGTTTTCACCCAAGTGGCGCTTGGGGTCAGTGGTGACATTGAGGAAGCCACCATGCATGGAGCCATTCACGAAGACCGCGTCATCGACAATGATGGGGGCTGGTGTGAAAGGCAGGGAGGAGAGGAAGAGGCGGAACTTCGCCGTGTCGATGTTGCCAACCCAAAACTGGGATTGCTGGAAGATCCGTTGGGTCTGGCCGCCGCTATCGATGATAGGGCAGCCATTGCTGACAATGTAGAAGCTAGGCATGCTGGTGGCCGTAAGAATACGCGGTACCGCAGCATGGATATCTTCGAGGACCTGCTTTGCAGTTGTTGCCATAAGAAAACTCCTTTCAGGGCTCAAGGTGCACTGAAAGGTGGAAGAGGAGAGGCACCGGACAGTTCATAAAGGGACAGCCGCAGGTGGACTCTCCTTTCCACCTACTGGGGGCGTGGGTACGCCGTTGGGGCGAGGGTGTCAAGTGTCGGGCGTCACGGATCGAGGCTCAGGCGAACATAGAGAAGGCGTACGCGGGGAAGAAGGCACGAGTTTGAGTGATGCGGCGGGGCTAGCGCGGGGTGAGAGGGGAAAGGGGGCAGGAAACGGAGCGAGGAGCGGAGACGGGGCCGCTGGCGTCCTGACCAACGATGACACGGCCGGTGAGAGGAACGGCGCCGGAGGCGGAGAGCGAGCCGTTCGGTTGGAGGGTGAGAGAGAAAGGGCCGGCGGAGTTCTGGAAGAGGACGACCATCTGGCCGTTGCGGGAGTCAATGGAGTAAGACTCGCCGACATGGACGGGGCCGCAGGAGATGGCGGCGGCATCGGCAGAGAATTCAATTTGCAAGGGGCCGTTGGAGGCAGCGTAAGTGCCGCGGAGGCGAAGGCCCGGAGGAGAAGGCTGCTGGCTGGGACCCATCATGGAGATCATGGTGCCGAAAACGGCGCCGGGATTTTCGACGATGTCGGCGCCTTTGAGAGTGGGACCGGTGGCGGAGAGAACGGTGGAGCCGCAGTGGACGACGCGGTTTTCGTAGATGTTCTCCTCGATGGGAGCGCTGGTGTTGTCGCCGTAGACGCAGTAGCCGGTCTTTTTGCCAACGACGACACGAGCGTTGTAGTCGATGGGGCCGACGGCGAGCTTGTTGCCGGGCTGGTAGGTGAAGACATAGGGCTTGGGCGAATGAGGAATGGTGACGAGAAGCTGATTGCCGTTTTGCGAGATGGTGTAGGGAACGGGAGCGGGCTCGCCGGGCCCGCAGGCGAAGAGAACGGAGTTGGTAAGAAAGGTGAGCTGAGTGGAACCGGCGCGATAAACGCCGGTCATGCGGAGGCCAGGAGTCTTGTTTTGCGCGGGCTGGCCGGTAACGGCGCTCATCACGGAGCCAAACATATCGCTGGACTGCTGGTTGACAGCGCTGCCGAGACAGTCGGCTTCGGAGCGGCCGGTTTCGACGCAAGCGCGGAGAGCGGCTTGAGTTTTTGAGGGACCTTGCTGTTGAGTGTTGGCGGCTTGTTCGGCGGCTTTGGCTCGCTCGAAGTCAGACTGCTGTTTTTGCACAAAAGCGTTGTGGCGGGTCTGATCATTGGCGAGAGCCTGAACGTAGAGAGCGTGGACGTCGGGAGCGAGAAATTTCTGGAAAATCTGGGTATCGCGGCCGAAACGGGGATCGTTGCGGGGATAGGTGTTGATGTTGGCGGAGAAGCGCTTGCGATCGCCGTACGGGCCGGGCCATTTCTGATCGCAATCCTGCATAAAGTGATTGAGGCCGACGCGATAGGCGCCGGTGACGCGAATTTCGTCGGGAGTGAGGCCATTGGCGTCGCGGCCAAACTCGCGCGGGCCGGCGAGTTCCTTGACGGTTTCGCCGAGTTCCCAGAGGGCCTGCATCTGGAGGAGGGCGGCTTGTTTGGGATCGGGGGCGGAGACTTCCTGAAGAACGCGTTCGACGGAAGGAAAACTCTTGAGATAAGGCGGATTGAGTGTTTGAGCGGAGAGCGGCGTGGACCTGGTGAAAAACAAACACGCCGCGGCGAGCAAGGGGATTGAGACTGGGCAAAAGCGGATGAGGCGGATTGGCGGATAGCGCATAAGAGAGTGAACTGAACGAGCTATTTCGCTTTTTTCATGACGCCGATGAGGCCTGGGCCGATGAGAGAGCCGTCGTCATTGATGCGATAGACAGCTTTGTCGCCAGCACAGGTTACCTGAAGCTGCTTGCCGTTAACGGTGTAGGTGCAGTCGGCGACCTGGCCGAGAAGGCTGACGGTGGCCTTGCCGCCGGATTTGAGTTCGATCAATGCGAGGCCGGTGGAGTTGGAATAGGTGCCTTCGAGCCGGGATCCACAGGCGGCAAGCAGGAGAAGCAAGACGAAGAGGGCAACTGCGAAGCCTGGGGAGGTACTCGAGTTGGGCTTCATCGTGATTCTCCTGTTGCCGGAAGCGGCGGTAGCATGTGCCATGACCTGTGGCTCCTTACGGAGATGTTTGTGCAAGCATCAAGCCGGGATAAAGGTGTGCGCGCAACGATTGCACTGGAAGCCGCTCTGCTTCATAGCGACGGGAAGATTGTCGTACTTGGATTTTCCCTTGTTCTTGACCCATTTGCGCGCGAGATAACCAAGGAAGCAGACGCCGGCAAAAGCGGCGAGGGCAAGAGTCCAGTGAATGAAAGCAAAGATAATGGCGAACATAACGGCAACGAGAAAAGTGACGAAAGGCACCCAGACATTGGCGAAATAGAAGACGCCGAACTTTGCGCCTTTTTCCATCACGCCCCCCTTATCCATGGCCAGGGTGAGCTTCTGGGTGTCCTGACTGCCACAACTCGGACAATTCAGATTCATGTACGACCTCCGTAAGGTGAAGATTTGCCGCGGAGCGAGACCGGCGACAAAGAGCGAGGCGGCTTCATGGGTGAGAGCCACTCCCTTGAGGCTTGCGCAGCATGCGCGCGGGGAGGATGCCGCGCTTACCGTTCTCGAGAGCGACGTCATACTCAAGCGCGGTGGGGGAGCCATGGGCCTGGCGGATGCCCTGCACTCTGCCGCGGACCCAGGAGCCGGCATATTTCGCCTCGATCTGCTCGCCGATGGCGAAATCGGGATGGAGGGTTGGCGGAGTTGCGGGAGAGGGCTTGGAAGTCGACGAGGGAGCGGGAGTCGCAGCGGCCGGGGCGCCCTTGAACGGGCCGGGGCACAGAAGCTCCCATTGCTGGGCGATCGAGAGACCGCCGCTGGCGTTATCCTGGCCGACGAGCTTGCCGTCCGCACCACGCCATTTGGAACGCCCTTTGCCGATGTCGGAATTCCAAACTCCGGCATAGGAGTAGGTCTGACCGTCGAGATTGGTGATGCGGCCGTGGACGCAATCGGCGGAAGCACGGTAGGTCTGGCGGGCATCGTCGGAAGCGAGTTGCTCCTTGATGCAAGGCTCCAGGTTATCGCTGGGCTGCCAGGCACCGCACCACATCTCCGCATCGCGGCGAGTGACTTTGCCTTCCACGACGGCATGATCGGTGCCGATGCCGGACTTAGAGGTGACGGAAGGGCTAAGACATTGATTGCAGAGAGCGAGCCACTCCTGCTGGTGCTGGCTCGTGGCACTCGCGGCGAGGGCCGAGGCCAGAAGGAGAATGGTCAACCGACCGATGTGATTCAGGCCAAGCATTTACAACCTCTTTGCGCCGGCAACGGAGAGAACCGAGCGCTTTTCGTTGAACGGCGGCCTTGGCGGGTGTTATAGTTCGGCCCCTAAAACAGGGTCGGGCTTGCCAATCCCCCGCGAACGAGCAACCGGTCCGCTGCCTCTTACTGGACAATGCGCAAGAGAGACGGAAAAACCGTCATGGGGTCGCAAAAAACTGAAGCCAGCCCGGAAGTAGCGGGAGGGGGCAGGAGCGCGGGTGTGTGGGAACGGCAGGAACTGGACGACCTGTTCAGCGTGGCGTACGAGGAGTTGCGGCGGCTGGCGACGAGCGTGAGGCGAGGGGACCCGAGCGCGACACTGAGCCCGACAGCACTGGTGAACGAAGCGTGGTTGAAGCTGTCGAAGGCACCGAGCATCGCGGCGACGTCGAAGCTGCACTTCAAACGAATTGCAGCGCGGGCGATGCGGCAAATCCTGGTGGAGGCGGCGCGGCGGCGGAACGCGGACAAACGCGGCGGGACGGACCTGACGGTGACATTCGACGAGACGGTGGCGGACAAGGCGGCGGGAGGCCGGGAATTGTTGGCGCTGAATGCGGCGCTGGACGCGTTGGCGCAGATGAATCCAAGACAGGCGTCGATGGTAGAGAGCCGGTTTTTTGGCGGGCTGGACGTTCCGGAAACGGCGGCGCTACTGCAGGTCTCGGAAGCGACAGTGCTGCGGGACTGGCGAGCGGCGAAGGCGTGGCTGGCCCACGAGTTGAAGCAGACATAGGGCTGAGATCGAAATTCGAGTGACAGGTTGGCGGAATGGATCGGGAACGCTGGCAGCGGGTGCAGGCGCTGTTTCATGAGGCTGCCGATCTGCCCACGGGAGAACAACGGGCTTTCCTGGAGACATGTTGCGAGGGGGACGCGACGCTGGTCGTGGACGTGATGGCCTTGCTGGAAGAGGACGCGCAGGGAGATTCGCTGCTGGATCGAGACGTGGGGCAACTAGCGCACGAGATCCTGGAAGAGACGAGCGAGGCGGCGGAGAGTTTGAAGGATTTCGGGCCATACCGGATCCGCACGGTGATCGGGGAAGGCGGAATGGGCGTGGTGTACCTGGCGGAGCGGAAAGATCTGTGGAGCCAGGTAGCGATTAAAGTGCTGCGGGATGCGTGGGTATCGCCGGCCAGGAGAGAACGGTTCACGCTGGAGCAGCGGACGCTGGCGCAGCTGAATCATCCGTTTATTGCGCGACTGTACGACGCGGACAGCACGGCGGACGGCACGCCGTTTTTCGTGATGGAGTACGTGGAAGGCGTGCCGATCACCGCGTACTGCCGTGAACACAAACCAAGCGTGGCGGTGCGTCTGGAACTGTTCCGCAAAGTGTGCGAAGCGGTGTTGTATGCGCACCAGCACGCGGTGATTCACCGCGACCTGAAACCTTCAAACATCCTGGTGAAAGAGGATGGAACGGTGCGCTTGCTGGATTTCGGAATTGCGAAGCAGGTGCAGATACTGGGCGAAGCGGCAAACCAGACGATACCGGGCGCGCGGCTATTGACGCCGGCATACGCGGCACCGGAACAACTGCGAGGCGAAGCAACGGGAATACAGGGTGACGTGTATTCGCTGGGGGTGGTGTTGTACCAGTTGCTGACGAACCGGCACCCCTTCGACGGAGCGGCACAGACTTCTGCGCAGGCTGAGAGGGCGCTGACGGAGAGGAAGTTGGAAAAGCCGTCCGCGGTGGCGGGGAGGCAGGGGGCGAATTCACAAGGCCGGGAAGGTGGAAACGCGGAAGGAAAGGCGGTGTGGGCGGACCTGGATGTGCTTTGCGTGAAGGCGATGCATCCGGAAGTGCAGCAGAGGTACGCATCGGTGGAAGCGCTGATCCGGGACATCGATCATTATCTGAAGGGTGAGCCGCTGGAGGCGCGGCCCGATTCACGGATGTACCGGCTGCGAAAATTCGCGGCGCGGAACCGGACGGAAGTGATTGTAGGCGCGGTGACGATAGCGAGCGTGCTGGCGTTGGTGATCTATTTCACGGTGCGGCTGGCGCATGCGCGGAATACGGCGGTGGCGGAAGCGGCGCGAACGCTGCGAATCCAGCAGTTCATGACGAACCTGTTCCAGGGGGGAGATGCAGCGGCGGGACCGGCGGACCAGTTGCGCGTGGTGAGCTTGCTGGATCGCGGGGTGCAGGAAGCGGATGCGCTGAGCGAGCCAGCAATGCAGGCGGATCTGTACGCGACACTGGGATCGATTTACCAGAAGCTGGGGAAGTACGAGCGGGCGGATGCGCTGCTCGGAAAAGCGCTGGAGAAGCGCCGTGCGATCTATGGAGGAAGTTCACCACAGACAGCAGAGAGCTTGATCGCTTTGGGAATGCTGCGGGCGGAACAGGCGCGGCTGGACGACGCGGAAAGGCTGGTGCGGGAAGGGCTGGAAATCGAGAGGCGGCGGACGACTGTAAACGGGGAAGCGCTGGCGAAGGCCGAATTGGCGTTTGGCCGGGTACTGGCTCAGCGCGGTTCATACGAACCGGCAATCGCGGAATTGAAGAAGGCGGTAGAACTGGAATCGAAACAGGGAGCGCAGCCGGTGAATCTGGCGGCGAGCCTGGCGGCACTGGCGGACGCACATTACTCGGCGGGGCATTACGAGCAGGCGAATGAGTTGTACCAGGGGGTTCTGGAGATGCACCGGCAGATCTACGGGCCAACGCACCCACTGGTGGCAGACGATCTGGGAAATTTGGGATCGATCCAACAGGATCTGGGGTACTACGCGGAAGCGGAGCAACTGAACCGGCAAGTGCTGGAGATCGAGAAGGCGTACTACGGGGCGGCGCACCCAAAGGTGGCGAAGGCGCTGACGACACTGGGGCGGTCGGAGTTGTATCAGAAGAAATACGACGAGGCAGAGGAGGCACTGGCGGAGGCTCTGGGGATCAACGAGAAAGTGTACGGGCGGATGCACCCGGAGGTGGCAGACACGCTGAACGAGTTGGGAAATGTGGCGTCGATGAAAGGAAACTATCCGGAGGCGGAGAAGCGCTTCACGGAAGTGGCGGAGATCTACCGGACGGCGTACGGGGACAAGCACTACCTGGTGGCAATTGCGCTCTCGAACGTGGCGTATGCGTATTTGAACCAGAAGCTATACGCGCGATCGGAGGAAATGTTTCGCGACGTGGTGCAGCGGTTCACGGCGGCGTTGTCGGCGGACAACGTGAATACGGGAATCGCGCGGATCAAGCTGGGGCGAGCGCTGCTGAGGCAGGACAAGTTTGGGGAAGCGGAGCAGGAGACGCGGGCGGGGTACGAGATCTTGAAGAAGCAGACGAGCCCGTCCATCAGCTTCCTGCAGGCGGCACGGAAGGACCTGGCAGCGGAGTACGACGGGCTGCAACAGCCGGAGAAGGCGGCGGCATACCGGGAAGAGCATGCGGCAGCGGAGAAGGCGGCGATGGCGAAAAAGTGAGCAAGGGGGAGTTGGCTGAGTGGGTGGGGCAAGCCACGGTGGATGACAGGCGTTTTTGTGTCGACATGCGCTTGTCGCGGTCAGTCGAGGAGGATGGGGATGTAGAGGAGTTTGCCGTCGCGCTGAATTTGGAGAACGAAGGGAGTGGCGGGAGGATTGGATTTGACGGCCTCCTGGAGGCGCTGGAGAGTGGTCATGGGCTTGTTGTTGAAACTGCGGATCACGTCGCCGGGAAGAAGCGGAACATCGGAGCCCGAGCCGCTGGCGCGAGCGGTGACGACGATGCCATAAGGATCGCGAAGGCCGCGAACGAGAGAAGCGGTCTTCTTATCGATTTCGACGCCGAGAATGCCGAGACCGGTGACGAGATTCTTGTCGGGGTCGGCAAGGGAACTGAGCTGGTCGAAGTCCTGCGCTTCCTCGGTGGGCTGCACCTGAAAGGTTTCGTGCTGGTTGCCACGCTGGACCTCGACGGCGACCTTGTCGGTGGAGTCGCGCAAGAGGAACTGGTAGTTGACGGAAGGAAGATTGTCGACGGCCTGGCCGTCGATGGCGACAAGGATGTCGCCGACCATGAGTCCAGCAGCTTCGGCGGGCCCGCCGGGTTGAACATCGGAGATGATGACGCCGTAATTGCGCGGCAAAGCGAGGCCGGTGGCCATCGAGGGAGTGATGGTCTGGATGCCAACGCCGATTTCCTGGCGACGAAGATGACCAAACTGCTTGAGCTGGCGAAAGACGGTGCGGACGGTGGCGCAGGGAATAGCGAAGCCGAGGCCTTCGTTGCCGCCGGACTGCGAAAGGATGAAGGTGTTCACGCCGACGACTTCGCCGTTCATGTTGACGAGCGGGCCGCCAGAATTACCGGGGTTGATGGGGGCGTCGGTCTGGAGGTAGATCAGAGGCGAATCGGGATCAAGTTGACGCGAGACCGCGGAGATGACGCCATGGGAGATGGAATTGCGGAGACCTTCGGGGCTGCCGAAGGCGAAAACGGCGTGGCCCTGGCGGACGTCGCGATATGTGGCGAGGGGAAGGGCGGGGAGCTTGGTACCGTCAATCTTGAGGAGAGCGAGATCTTTTTCCCGGGCGACGCCGACGATCTTTGCGGTCAGTACTTCAATGCGGGGCGAGAGCGCCGTGGAGAGAGAACCGTCGGGCTGCGCAGGCGGGAGGATGACCTGGACGCGCTGTGCGCCATTGACGACGTGGGCGTTGGTGATGATGTAGCCGTCGGATTCAACGATGAAGCCGGAGCCAACGGCGCGCTGGCGTCCGAGAACGACTGCGGCGCTGCCACGGTCGGCATCCTGGAGGGGCGCGTAGGCGGTGACGATGATCTGGACGACGCTGGGGGAGACCTTCTTGATGAGGTTATCCATGGCGGTGTCGAAGGAGGAGGTGGCGGGGGTTTGCGGGAATGCGGCGCAGGAGAGGAGCGGAAGAAGGAAGAACGGTGCGATGCGGCACGCGCGAAGGATACGTCGACGAAGGATCGATGTAATGGTCATGGCCGGCTCCTCGGGTGTCTAGAGAAACGGCGGGGAGTTTAACGAAAAGATGAGAAGAGGGGAACTAGGAGTTTTCCCGGGGGGAGGGGAGGCACGCCGGGTCGTATGAGCGGCAAGATACAGAGGTTGAGATCGCTCGTCGCAGGCGGCGCTCCTCAGGATGACACGGGCGTCTTTTGCTCTTTGAGGGTTACTGGGAGAAGAAGGCAGACATGGTGCGGTAGAAGTCGAAGACGTCGGCCTTGGACGACATTTCGAAAGGGGCGTGCATGGAGAGCAGGGGCACGCCGAGATCGATGACCTGCATATCCTGGGCAGACATGAAAAGGCCGATGGTGCCGCCGCCGCCCTCGTCGACCTTATAGGTGTGGGTCTGCCAGGGGATGTGATTGCGATCGAGCAGGGCACGGATTTGGGCGGTGAATTCGGACGGGGCGTCGAAGCCGGGGCCATAGAGTTTGATGGCGACGCCGTAGCCGACACGGGCGGCGTTGGTGGGTTCGCTGGTAGCAGGGAAAATGGGATTGATACCGTCGTTGGTGTCGGCGGAGATGACAAGAGAGTTGCGAAGAGCGCGGCGGAGATCGAGGTCGGTGTAGGAAGAGCCGCGCTGTGCGGAGATGAGCTCGGCGTAGGCGGTATTGAGGAATTGCGAGCGTGCGCCGGTGTTGTTGACGGAGCCGACCTCTTCAAAATTGGAGAGATAGGCGAGCGCGGTGAAGCGCGGAATGCCTTTGAGATCAAGGATGGCGCGAGCGGCGCAGAAGGAAGAGAGGCGGTCGTCCTGGCCATAGGCGCCGACGAGGCCGCGATCCAGGCCGACGTCGGCAGGAGCATCGGCGGGGACGAGGTCAAGTTCGGAGCTGACGAGGTCTTCTTCCTTGATGTTGTACTTCGCAGTGAGGAGTTTGGTGACCTCGAGAGCAGACGAAGTGTTATCTCCAGCGAGACTGCCAAAGATGGGTTCGAGTTCTTCGCCTTTAAAGACTTCGGTGTATTTGCGGTTGTGGAGTTCGTCGTCGGAGTGCGGGGCGTTGTCAGGAATGACGAAAACCGGTTCACCGGGATGGAGGCCGATGGAGACGTCAATGGTGCGGCCGTCGGTGGTGTCGATGCGGCCAATGAGCGCGAGCGGGCGATTGGCCCACTGATATTTCTTGATGCCACCGTAATAGATGGTCTTGAAGAGGGTGAGGTCGCCGGCGGCGGGGAGAATGGGGCGGCCTTTAAGTTCGATGTGTGGGGAGTCGTGGTGCGTACCAACGACGCGTGAGCCGGAAAGGACAGGATCGGAGCCGATGACGACGAGGACGAGGGCGCGGTCGCGGTTGGGGAGGATGAGCCTGGCGCCGGGCTTGACCTGCTCGGGTCTGGTGAATTCCGTGAAACCGGCGGCGTGAGCGCGGCGAATGATTTCTTTGGTGGAAGTGAGAGCGGAGCGGGAGACATTGAGGTAGGACTTGTAGTCTTGAGCGAATTCGGTGGCGAGCGTGCGATCAGAGGGGGAAAGAAGAACCCAGGACGGTTTCTTGTGTGCCCAGGCGGAGTCGCTCTGGCAGAGGAGCGGGGCGGGAAGAGCGAGGAGAGAGGAGAGAAAGACGGCGAGCGGCAAGCGAAAACTCATGCGAATGGCGCCTCCGGGGGCGAATGATGTTCGACGTTTGGAGCGCTAGAACGTTAGAACGGGAGAATGGGGAAAGTCAAAAAGGGGAGCGGGAATGACAGAGGGGTCGAGATGCTTGGAGGCAAAGAGCGCTGCTCAACATGGCAAGCGGCTCATACTGAGTCAAGCACCGCCGTGTCATTCACAGAGGCCCAACAAGCCGCACTATGACAGCGGCACTGGGCGGAATTGAGGCGCTACTGGAGCGGGGACCAGGTGCTGCAGTCGGCGATGGAAACGGGGGCGGTGATGGCCGCGTCGGTTGCCTTAAAGCGGATGATGCCTTCGGAAGTGGAGCAGAAGCTGCGAGTGCCGGTTGATCCGGGGGTGATGGGCGTGGCGACGACGACATAGTCGGTGCAGGGTCCTTTGGCGCAGCGGTGTGCGTCGGTGCGAAAACGGTAACCGGATTTTGTGCACCAGCCATCGGAGGCGCAAGTGGAGCCGGCGAGAGACGGGTCGAGCAGAGCGGCGTGCTGGGGAGAGACGGCGTTGGGAGTCTTGTCGTCTTCGCCCATGGAAAGGATGTTTCGCGCAAATCCTCGGTCCGGGAACGTGGCGGTGTACGTGACCTGCGCGGTGTTGAGGGTGCGGACGGTGCCGACAGCGCTGGACTCGTTGGCGGCCATGCGGGAGCGGAGGAGATTGGGGATAGCGATCGCGGCGACGATGAGGACACCAGCGGCGTCGAAGGTGGCATTGGAGCTGACTTCGCGGATGGCGGATTCTTCTCCGTAGACGTGCATGGCAATCGCGGGGGAGTCCGACTGTGCGATGGAGTCAGCGAGCTGGGGCATCACGGAGCGCAGCTGGAAACGCGAAATGAGGGCGGGGTCTTCATAGAAAAGGCCGGAGGCGGAGTTGGAATGACCGGGAGGGACGGAATCGAGGAACTTGGCGGACTTGGCGAGGGAGGCACCAGAGCGGCGGAGCTGGATGGCGGCGTCAACGGATTCGAGGGTGGGGGCGACGACCATGTAGCCGCCGGCGAAGGCGTAGGTGAGCTTTGTAGTGGCACCTTTTCCGGTAGGAATCTCAATCGAGGTGAAGGTGATGTCGCCTTTCTCAGCCGATTCGGAATGGGCCTGGCCGGCGAGAGCGAGAGTGGCAAGTGTCTTCTGGAGGTGCGCGGCGTCTTTGACGGCAATAATAGCGCGCCAGTCGGGCTTGGTGGGGGAGAGAGATTCGAGTTCAATGGTGAGTTCGCCGGAAAGTAGATTAAGAAGATCGTCT
>Ga0335082_10004164_pt1 | contig 15743 bp, 16 predicted proteins | sample Lox_Sample_41_FD_206718 | JGI IMG/M metagenome (GOLD analysis project Ga0335082, IMG submission 206718) | Soil microbial communities from Loxahatchee National Wildlife Refuge, Florida, United States - Lox_Sample_4.1 | ecosystem: Environmental > Terrestrial > Soil > Wetlands | place: USA...
ACTTCACGGACACTTTCGCGTTCACCAGCGAGCTGCTGATGACGCTCGCCGGCCGCTACAACATCGCCACCATCGAGATCGCCGATCAACTCGATGCCAGCTCGAACATCAACGGCACCAACACCTACCAACGCTTCAACCCAGCCGTCGGATTCAACTACAACCCGAGCAAGGCGCTCAACACCTACATCAGCTACAACGAAGGCATGCGCGCCCCTACCGCCGTCGAGCTGACCTGTGCCGACCCCAATGCGCCCTGTCCTCTGCCAAACGCGTTCGTCTCGGATCCGCCGCTGCAAGCCGTGGTCGCCAAGACGCTCGAGCTCGGAGGCCGAGGGGCGCTGGGTCCGAACACTTCTTGGAACGCGGCCGTCTACCGCGCGAATCTCTACAACGACATCCAGTTCGTCAGCACGGGTGCCAATGGCGTCGTCGGCTTCTTCACGAACATCCCGCAGACCCGCCGACAGGGCATCGAGCTGGGGCTGCAACAGCGGCTTGGACCGGTGAATCTGCAGGTCAATTATGGATATGTCAGTGCCACCTATCAGACCTCCTTCTTCATGCAGAGCCCGAACAATTCCTCCGCCAATGCCGCGGGCGACATTCAAGTTCAGCCAGGCGACCACGTCCCGGGCATCCCAGCCAACAACCTGAAGCTGCGCGCCGACTGGCAGGTCAGTCCCAAGGTCTCGCTGGGCGGGGCGATCGTTTATCAGAGCAGTCAGTACGCCATCGGAGACAACAACAACCAGGACGTAAACGGCACGATCCCCGGCTATACGATCTTCAATCTCGATGGCCATTGGCAGGTCACGGACCAGCTGCAGGTGTTCGGGCGCATCAACAACGTGTTCAACCTCAAGTACCAGACGGCGGGTATATTGGGCCAGGACTTTTTCAGCGGTCCCAACTTCAGCTACACGCTGAACCCCACAAACAGCGTATTCAGCACGCCGGGCGCGCCGTTTGGCATCTGGGTCGGCGTGCGTTACGACTTCGCCAGGCCCGCCAAACCGGCAGCGGGCGGCGACGCCAATTGAGCGAGCGCCGCGTCCTGCCACTCCGCTCCGGTCGGCGAGCGCTTGCTTGCGGCAATACACGCTGGACCGCCCTCGATAGCGTCGCGCTATACTGGTCGACGAGGGTTTCACCAGCGCGGGGTTGGAGCCTACCGAGCGGCGTCGACAGCGCAGCGTAGCGGTTCCCTGACGGTCCAGGCGTGCGTCAACGGCACGCGACGCAGCCGGCGCGCCGCCTCCACAACGACGGGAGCATACGCATGTGCAGAAGCGTGATCGCGGTGTTGGTGCTTGTGTTCGCCCCGCCCGTAGACGCCGCGGAACTCACTCTGGAGGCCGAGGTGCTGGAGCCCACCACCGAGGTGGAGCTTCCGGCCCTGTCTCCGCATCCAGTCCAGTTCCTGGTGCTGCATCACAAGCATGACCAGGATCAGGCGAGCCTTGCTGCATGGCTGCGGCAACATGGCGGCGCACAGGTGACGTTCCAGACGCTCGATGGCACGGTCCACCAGGCCGTTCTGCAGCGACTCAAGCACTGCTTCGGACGAGGTCTGTTGCTCTACACCGATCCGGTCCGGCTGAAGGAAAAGGACGTGATCCGCCTGCAGCTCGGCCCGCAATGAGACCTGAGAGAGAATTCCATGGACTTCGCGTGTCTGACTCGCCGCTCCGCTCTTGCCGCGCTTGCCGTGTACGGCTCGTTCCTCATGTCGGCGGCTTACGCCGGCGTTGTGGTGACCCGCGAGTTTCGCTCGGCGGCGCTGGATCGCAACTGGAGCTACGCCGTCTATTTGCCGAGCGGATATGACAGCTCCAACCTCCGCTACCCTGTCCTCTACCTACTACATGGGAACGGGGCCGACCTGTATGAGTGGGTCGTCAAGGGGCGCATCCAGCCTACCGCCGACGCCCTCATTGCAAGCGGCGATATCCCTCCTGCGGTGATCGTGATGCCCGATGCGGGCACGAGTTGGTATGTCGACCGCAAGGAGAAGATGGAAACTGCGTTCCTGCAGGACCTGATCCCGGACGTGGAGAAGAGCTTCCGCGTGTTGACTCAGCGCGACGGGCGCCTGATCGGCGGCGAGTCGATGGGGGGATACGGATCGTTGCGATTCGCGCTCAAGTACCCGGAGATGTTCCGCGCCGCCGCCCTGCTCTCGCCTGCGATCTACAACCCGGAGCCGCCGCAGAACTCGTCGGCGCGGCGCGTGGGCGTGTTCGGCGCTCCCGACTTCGACGCGGCGATCTGGAAGTCGCTCAACTACCCCGCATTGTGGGACGCGTATCTCGCGAAGAGAATGCCGGTGCCGATGTACCTGAACTCCGGGGACGACGACGACTTCTATATCGAGAAGGAGGTCGTGCAGCTCTACGAGCTGCTGCGCGCCAACAAGCAGCCGGCGGAGCTTCGGATCGTCGACGGCGCGCATGTGTGGCCGGTCTGGGACTCCACCATCGGCGATGCGATGAAGTACATCTTCGGCTTTGCCGCTCGGCCGGCGATCACGCCACCGACGCACTGACTCTTCGCGCGGCGGTGAAGCCATCCGCCGCGCGTCGTACCGAACTCGCAGCCGTGATCCGGGCCTGTCTCGCGCCCCGACCGTATGCGCCCGGACCCTGACATCTTCCCCGAGGTAGCATACGATCTCGCACTGTGACCGGGCTGCCGTCTGGCAGCGACCCGCTCACTGGCGACAGGGGAACGACGTTGCTGGAGATCAGGAAGATCGCGGGCGCCCTGGGAGCGGAGATCCGCGGCGTGGATCTGTCCCGAGCGTTGTCGGCACCCACGGCAGCCGAGATACGAGCGGCGCTGCTCGAGCACCTCGTCGTGTTCTTTCGCGATCAGAACCTGACCGTCGCGGAGTTCCTGGCCTTCGCTAGCGCGATGGGCGAGCCCACCGAGTATCCGTTCGTCAAAGGGTTGCCGGGATTTCCCGAAGTCATCGAGGTGGCGAAGCTGGAGCAAGAGCGGGTCAACTTCGGCGGCATCTGGCACACCGACACCGCCTATCTGGAGCGCCCGCCGATGGGTTCCATGCTGCTGGCGCGCGAAGTCCCGCCAGCCGGCGGAGACACGCTGTTCGCCAATCAATATCTCGCATACGAAACCCTGTCCCCGGGGCTGCGCCGCATGCTGGAAGGCGTGTTTGCGGTAAACAGCTCTGCGAAGGCGGACGTGACGCGAACGCGCGAGGACCGGATGAGGACGGATGCTCGAGAGGATGCCAGGGGCGAGTACCTCGCCGAGCATCCGGTCGCGCGCACGCATCCGCAAACCGGCCGCCGATCGCTCTACGTCAACGCCGCCCACACGGTGCGATTCAAGGACATGACCGAGGCGGAGAGCGCTCCGCTGCTGAGCTACCTGTTCCACCACCAGGTCCGGCCGGAGTTCACCTGCCGCTTCCAGTGGGAAGTGGGTTCGCTCGCCTTCTGGGACAATCGCTGCACGCTGCACAACCCGGTGAACGACTATCACGGGTACCGCAGAGTCATGCATCGGATCACACTCGCGGGCGACCGGCCGCGCTGAGACTGCAGGCATTTGCTGGAGGATGAAGAGGATGGCTGCCTACCTCATCGGCCATATCAGCGTGCAAGATCCACAGCTCTGGGCACAGTACCGCGCAAGAGTCCCAGCCACGCTTGCTGAGTGGGGCGGGGAAGTCATGCTGCGCGGTCAGCGTGTCGCCGTGCTGAGCGGCGAGCATCCGTACACGGATTGCGTGGTCATCCGATTCCCGGATGCGGCCGCAATCGCAGGATGGTACGAGTCTCCCGCGTATCAAGCACTGATCCCGCTTCGCCAGCGCGCCGCCGATATGCTGCTGGTGAGCTATGAGTCGTAGGTCGGGTCGCGCCAGGCCGGTGCACAGCTCCCGGCTACGTCACTAGCATATTGAAGGAGGAGCCATGAAAGTCGGAGTGCTCGGATCGGGTATCGTAGCGAAGGTGCTGGGCAGCGGCTTGGTGAAGCATGGCCATGACGTCATGCTGGGCTCGCGGACTCCCGCCAAGCTGGCGGACTGGGCGGCGCAGAACTCCATAGCCCATGTGGCCAGTTTTGCGGACACCGCGAAGTTCGGCGAACTGCTGGTGCTGGCGGTCAAGGGCACCGTCGCCGCGGATGCGTTGCGCGCGGCCAACCCCGCCCATCTCTCGGGCAAGGTGGTCATCGACGCGACGAACCCGATTGCGGATGCACCCCCCACCCATGGAGTGCTGAGATTCTTCACCACGCTCGACGAATCGCTGATGGAGCGCCTGCAACGCGAGTTCGCGGGCGCCCGCTTCGTCAAGGCCTTCAACTCGGTCGGCAGCGCGCTTATGGTCAACCCACACTTCAAGGGGGGCCGGCCGACCATGTTCATCTGCGGAAACGACGAGGCCGCCAAGAAGACGGTCGGCGAGATCCTCGATCAGTTCGGATGGGAGACGGCGGACATGGGCAAAGCGGAAGCCGCCCGGGCGATCGAACCGCTATGCATGCTCTGGTGCATCCCAGGCCTGCTTCGCAACCAGTGGACGCACGCGTTCAAGCTGCTGCGCTGATCCGTACGGTCTGGCTGCTGCAACCTGCGGCCGCTTATGCAAAGCGGCTGCGCGCCAGCGCGCTGCCCGCGGCGAGCGCCCTGAGCTTGGCCGCCGCCACTTCCCGGTCCATCGGCGCCATGCCGCAGTTGGTGCATGGGAAGAGCCGCGCTTTGGGCACGTATTTCATCGCCTCTGCGATTACGCTCGCGACCTGCTCGGCCGCCTCGATTCGGTCCGTCGCGACGTCGATCACTCCGACCAGCACGTCCTTCCCTTCCAGCAGCCGCAGCAGGCTCATCGGCACGTGCGAGTTCGCGCACTCGACGGACACCTGACTGAGCCGGCTCTTCGCGAGCGCGGGGAAGATCTGCTCGTACTGGCGCCACTCGCTCCCCAGCGTGCCTTTCCAGTCGATGTTCGCCTTGATGCCGTAGCCATAGCAGATGTGCACTGCGGTCTGGCAGCGCAGGCCGTCGATCGCGCGGTGCAGCGCCTCGACTCCCCAGCGGGTAACGTCGTCCATGTAGACGTTGAAGGCCGGCTCGTCGAACTGGATCACGTCGACGCCATCCGCCTCCAGTGCGCGCGCCTCTTGGTTGAGCAGATCGGCGAAAGCCATCGCCAGCTTCACGCGATCTCCATAGTGCGTGTCCGCGATGGTGTCCACGATCGTCATGGGGCCGGGCAGCGTGAATTTGAGCTTGCGCTTCGTGTGCGCGCGGGCAAGCCGGGCCTCGGTCTCGTGCACCCGGCCCTTCAGCCGCAGCGCCGCGACCACTGTCGGCACCATCGCCTCGTAGCGATTGTTGCGGATGCCCATTTTCACTTTGTGCTCGAAGTCGATGCCTTCGATCGATTCGAGAAACCCGTGCACGAAGTGCTGGCGCGATTGCTCGCCGTCGGTGACGATGTCGATCCCCGCGTCCTCCTGCGTCTTGAGCCACACCAGCGTGGCGTCGCGCTTCGCTTCCGCGAGCGTCTCGCCAGCGAGCTTCCATTGGGGCCAGAGTTTGCGCGGCTCGGCGAGCCAGGATGGCTTAGGCAGACTGCCGGCGATCGTGGTTTCGAACATGGCTTGCGCTCGACGCTAGGATGAGAGACGAAACGGCGCGAACCAGCGGCTCGCGCCATACCGGCGTCCACTGTACACGATTCACCCGATCCGCACCCACGTCGCGCCTAGGTGCGGCTGCGGGGTCGTGCTCTACGCTCTGGCCTCACGGCGCCTCGCCGAGCAGCCCGTCCAGGACCCCGATCATGTGATCGATCTCCGCGCGAGACACTGTGAGAGCCGGCATGAACCGCAGCGAGCTGGGCCGCGGAGAATTGAGCAGCACGCCGCGCTCGCGGGCGAGATCCACGATGGCTCCGCCGGTTTCCGACTGGAGCTCGAGCGCGAGGAGCAGCCCTCTGCCCCGCACTTCGCCGCACCCGTGCTTGCGTGATAGCGCGGCCAAGCGGGCTGCCAGGTACTCGCCGGTTTCGGAAACACGGCGCAGAAACTCCAGCCTGGCCACCTCCTCGATCACGGCGCAGCCCGCAGCGGTGACCAAAGGGTTCCCGTTGAACGTGCCGCCCTGATCGCCATGCTCGAAGCAGCACACCTCCTCGTGCGCGACCAACGCCGCGAGGGGAACACCGCCGCCCAACCCTTTGCCCAAGGTCATGATGTCGGGCCGCACCCCCGCATGTTCGAACCCGAAGAGCTTCCCCGTGCGGCCCACCCCGGTCTGGATCTCGTCCAGGATGAGCAAGATCCCTTTGCGTTTGGTCAGGTCGCGAAGATTGCGCAGGAACTCGTCTGTCGCCACAAAGACGCCGGATTCGCCCTGGATCGGCTCGAGCATCACGCCGACGGTTTTGTCGGTGATGGCTGCTGCAACGGCCTCCAGGTCGTTCAGGCGCACCTTGGGGAAGCCCGGCACTTTCGGCTCGAAGAGCTTCTCCCATTGGGCCTTGCCGGAGGCGGACATGGTGGCCAGCGTCCGGCCATGGAAGCTGTGGTCCATGGTGATGATCTCGTAGGCGCCGTTACGGTTCTTCTGCCCCCATTTGCGAGCCAGCTTGATCGCGCCTTCGTTAGCCTCCGCGCCGCTGTTGGTGAAGAAGGTGCGATGCAGGCCGCTGTGCCGGGCGATCATCTCGGCCAGCCGGATCATCGGCTCGTTGTAGAAGGCGGGGCTGCAGTTGATCAACCTCGCCGCCTGTCTCGAGATGGCTTCGACCACCGGCCGCGGGCAGTGACCCAGGCAGTTCACGGCCCACCCCTGCACGAAATCGAGATAACGCTTGCCGTGCTGGTCGGTAAGCCACGAGCCCTGGCCCTCGACGAACACCAGGGGCGGCCGCTTGGTGATCTCCATCAGCGCGTCGAAACCGGACACAGCAGTAGGCATCTCATTCCTCCCTGAACGTCGAACGGAATTTCTCCGGCATGTGGCCATCGCCTTGCCTGAGCGCAGGCCGATGACCGTCCGCGTGCGATCTCAATCGGAGCTCAACTGTCGCGGCTCGGTCGCGACGATCTCCGGGCTTCCCCTGTACGTTTTCACGGTGCCGGTCACGCACACGCGCTGGTGCAGGTACACGACCTCCGGCTTGCCAAACGCCTCGCGGTTTTCCTGCCAGATGACGATGGTGAACGCCGGCTTGGGATAAGGCCGCTCCAGATTGAGAAAGGTCGGTTTTCCCCGCGATTTTGGCGCGTACCGAGCGCTGGCAACGACACCGCACACCCGCACCCGCTCACCCACATGCGCCTGCGCGTCCGTGGCTGCGATCGTCGGCACATCCGGCGCGTCGGCAACCGCACCATGCGCGTCCAACAGCAGACCGCACAGCAGCGCCGTCGCTGCCAGGCCCGGACGCCGGCTGCGACCACGGCGCGCCTCGCTCGTGGACTCGATGAAGGTCATCCCCGCGCTTATAACCGGGACGTGGCAAAACTTCAATAGCCGTGCGTCCCGACGCGCCCTCGCGCGTATCCATGCCCGCCGCGTGTTTGTTTAGGCGTCTCCCCTCGGACCCGGTGGTGCGCAGGCATCTGCAGCCGCTGGCTGGGCGCCGCGCGCGGATGGCGAGTTCCATGGGCTACACTGTGGCCTGCTCCGCTAGCGACGTTGCTGCGCCGGTTCACTCGGCTGTCAGGGATGCGAGGGCGGCAGCGACCTGATGATTCGCCCAGAAAGCCCTGTGGCCACGCTGCGGGCGGCGCGAACGGACGAACGATTTACGAGTGAGGTTGCCATGCGGGTGCGCACGCTGTTGATGATGCTTGTCGTGTCGGCGATCGTCCTCTTCATTGCGCTCAACTGGAGCGCATTCACCGCCCACACGCAGTTCTCGCTTGGGTTCTGGAACGTCGAGGCGCCGGTCGGAGTGATGATGCTCGTCCCGATGGCGTTGCTCACCGTGCTTTTCCTGATATACGTGGTCTATCTGCAGACCTCGCAGCTGCTCGCGGGGCGCCGGCACGAACGCGAGTTGCAAGCGCACCGCGAGCTGGCCGAGCAAGCGGAGACTTCCCGATTCAACGAGCTGCGCACATTCCTGGCGACCGAGCTGAAGACGCTCGCGACACGACGCGACGACTCGAGAGGCGAGCTGCTAGGCAGGCTCGATCGAGTCGAAAGCGAGCTGCGCGCGGCGATCGAACAGTCCGGCACTTCGGTGTCTGCCTACATCGGCGAGCTCGAGGACCGGCTCGAACGCATAGCCAGCGGCACCGCTACGAAGGGCCCGGGCTGAGCCCCGAGACGGGATCACACAGTGTGTGGCGAGACTCAAACGGCGTACACTGCCCTTCAGGTCTTCGCGTGATGCGAAGATATGCAGCGATGGTGGCCCGGAGGGTGAGTCCGGTGCGCGTGCAGCTCGCTTCACGGACCAGCCAGCTAACCAGCGCAGAGGAGAGACCATGACGATTCGAACGATCACCGCAATCCTTGTCGGCGCCGTGTTGGCGAGCGGGCTGGGTATGCTCGCGGCAAGTGGTGACGAATCGCCGCCGAGCGGGGCTGCTACGCAGGAGCCCGGCGGGCTGCTCACGCTAGAAGACATCGTGCGACAAGCGCAGGCGCAGCATCCTGGGAAGGTCGTCGAGACCGAGCTGGAACACAAACACGGCCGCTACGTCTACGAGGTCGAGGTGGTGGACGACAAGGGCGTGAAGACCGAGCTGAAGTACGACGCCCAGACCGGTGAGCTGATCTCGAGCAAGGTCGAGCACGACGAGGACGACGAGGACTGAAACCCATTTCATCATCGCCAGCCACGCCGACCTCGCGGGCGTAGCCGGCCCCACCTCCCCCGAAGAGGTTCCGCGCTGTTGTTTCCAGTCGTGGAGCCTCTCGCCTGCTACCGCGATTGGCCGGCCCACCGGCCCCCATGCTGCCGGCTGGCCCTGTGCCGGGCGGACCACCCCTGGGCTTCAAGGCGTTCGGTGCTGCCGCAACCGAGCGTCATCGCGCTGGCAGAGATGGTGGCGGTATTGACAGCCAGGTAGATGAGACGTATTCTCATTCTCATGGACGCCGACAAGCCGCTCCTAGCCCGCGGGCTGGAGACAGAGAACCTGCCAAGGTCCGAGCCACGCGCTTTGCCCAGGATCACCAGCGGTGCGTTGCTCGCCGGCAAGCGGGAACTGATCATCGAGCACGCCGGGCGCGAGTATCGATTGCGCGTTACGGCGCAGGGCAAATTGATCTTGACGGCGTAACCGACCTCTCCCCCGAGGAAGCCGGTCCGGCCCACCGGTTCGAGACAACGGGCCCTTAGCCAGCCAGCCCGGGCTCCCCTGGGCGAGCCAGCCATTTCTTTCACTGCACCGGTGAGGAGGAATGGCAGGCATGAACGGCGCACCCTTGTCCACGACCTTGGCAGTGCTGCTGGCTGCCTCGTCCACGACCGTTTCAGCGGCGGATCCGAGTCCGGCCGGCACGGCACCTACAAGCGTCGAGACGCTGGAACAGAAAGTGGAAACGATGTCCAAGCAGCTGGAGGAGCTCAAGGCCCAGCTCAAGGAGCTGAAATCCCAGACTGCGGCACCCACTGCCCCGCCGGCCCAGCCCCCGACGCAGGCACAGCAGCCCGCGGAGGCGACCCCACAGCAACCCACGGAGGCAAAGGCACAGCAGCCCGCCGAAGCAAAGGCGCAGCAAGCGAAAGCGGAACCGTCGATGCCACAGCCTGCAGAGCAACCGGCGCCTGCCGAACGCTCGCCTTGGGACAGACTGAGTGTCTGGGGATACGGCGAGGTCTACTACATGCGTCCCACCACCGAACCGTCACAGACCGTGGCCGATCTCGCCCGCGCCGTGATCGGATTCGGGTACCAGTTCAGCCCAACCACGCGTTTCAATTCCGAATTCGAGTGGGAGCACGCGGTGACCTCGTCCGACGACGTCGGCGAGGTGGAGGTCGAGCAGTTCTATGTCGACCACAACCTGAACGACTGGGCATCGTTTCAAGCGGGACTGTTTCTGATCCCGGCAGGCCTGCTCAACGAACACCACGAGCCGACCCAGTTCTACGGTGTGCAGCGCAACTTCGTCGAGACGCTCATCATCCCCACGACATGGCGTGAAGGCGGCCTGGCGTTCAAAGCCGTCATGCCCAATGGCTTTACCGGCCAGGTGGGCTTGACCACGGGGCTGGACTTCTCGAAATGGAACTTCACGCCTGCGACACCGCTGTACAACAGCGCGTTCGAGCTGGAGTTCAACAATGTGGCGCCGATGCAAGCAACCCATCAGGAGCTCGCGATCGCCAACGCGCAGCACCTGTCCGGATTTGCAGCGTTGAACTATACGGGTGTGCTGGGCCTGCTGGTGGGAGGGTCCATTTTCAGCGGGGGCGTCGTTCCGGCGCTGTCCAACATCCCGGACAACGAACGCGCGACGCTCTGGGAGCTCCATGCGCGTTGGACGCCCGGCAAGTTCGATCTATCCGCCGTGTACGCGCACGGCTATTTCATCAACACCGCGGAAGCGAACGTCCAGTTTCCGGGAGCCAGCAATCCGTTGCCCGCCTCGTTCTATGGGTACTACCTGCAAGCCGCCTATCAGCTTTGGCAACAAGGAGAGATGCGCCTGAATCCTTTCGTGCGCTGGGAACGCTACAACATGGCCTCCAGCTACGCGGGCGTGAGTTGGACGGTGCCGCCCGCGGGCTTTCCGCAGCCTTATGACAACGTAGCCACCATCGGCCTCAATTACTATCTCACGCCGGGTGTGGTGTTCAAGGCGGACTACCAGCACTTCGCCGTGAACGAGACTTTCACGCGCTTCGATCTCGGCGTGGGATTGTCCTTCTGACAGGGTGATGTAAAACGCACGCTGATGGTCTTAGCGCACAGTGATGGGAATGCGAGCCCTCGCACGTTCAAACGCGTGTGCGCGTGTGCGCCCCGCAAAATTCCCGCGGGCGCTCGCGTCGTGGCTTTTGCATCAAGCTGCTAGCCCGGATATTTCAGTGCGCCGCGGCCAGTATGCCGATGGCACGTAGGGGGATGTCGACTGGGCCTTTGTCGAGCACCCCGGCCACCCTTCGGCAGCCGCGGCTCTTGGCCGGATGAGGCTAGCGGCCGGCAAGCGGCGATCGACGGGCGAGATGCTTGCGCAGCAGGGCTAACAACGCATCGGGATCCACCGGCTTGCGCACCAGCGCAGCCACGCCGCATGCGCCCATCTTCTCTTCGTCCGCCAGCTCGGCGTATCCACTGTAGAGGATCACCGGGAGATCGGCGCGTAGCGCGTACGCGTAGCAGGCTAGATCGAGTCCCGTCAGCCGCGGCATGGTGTAGTCGGTCACTACCAGGTCGAACGCACCGGGATCGCGCTCGAGCAGCTCGCGTGCCTGCACCGAGTCGGCGAGCAGCGTGACCTCCAGTCCCCAGTTGCCGAGCAGCTCGCCCATGAATCCTCCCGCCATCTGGTCGTCGTCGACAACCAGTACCCGGCCAGAGAGCTGCCGGCGCGCACGGCGCCGTAGCGCACGGTTTCGCGCCGGACGATCGAGCATTTCGCGCTCACCGGGCACCGGTTCGAACAGCAGGCGGAACTGCGTGCCCTGGCCCGGCACGGAGGTGACCGCGATGTGCCCGCCATACTCGTGCACGATCCCGTGCACCACCGACAGGCCCATCCCGCTTCCCTGGCCCGGCTGCTTGGTGGAGTAAAACGGCTCGAACATGCGCTCCGCCACCCCCGGAGCGATGCCGTCCCCGGTGTCGGTCACGCTCAGCTCTACCAGCCGGGCGCTTTGGACCGGCTTGCGGCAGGACGCGCACACGTGATCTTGCAGGTCTGTGGTGCGCAGCGCGACGCGGATTCGCCCCTGCGCGCGCATCGCATCGCGCGAGTTGATGGCGAGGTTGAGCAGCACTTGCTCGAGCTGTACGGGGTCCATCACAACCGGCGGAATTGCGCTCGCCAGTTCGGTCTCGATCTCGATTGTCGCCGGGAGCGTCGAGCGCATCAGCTTGACCGCATCTCTGACCATCGGCGCGAGCACGAGCGGCTTGCGCTCTCCGCGCTGGCCGCGGCTGAAGGTGAGCATCTGACGGATCAGATCGCGTGCCCGGGTCGCGGCCAGGTGCGCCCGGTCCAGGTACTGGCCCAGCCGGCCGTCGCCCATTTCCGCCTGCCGCTCGCTCGCGAGCACGATGTAGCCCATGATGCTGGTCAGGATATTGTTGAAGTCATGCGCGATCCCCCCGGTCAGGTGACCGATCGCCTCCATCTTCTGCGCTTGACGCAACTGTGCTTCCAGCTGTTCGCGCTCGGCCTCCGCCTTGCGCCTCTCGAGCTCCGACACGGCACGCGCCGCGAAGATCTTGAGCACCGACTCGACCAGCGTGATGTCGCGCATCGGCTTGCGATCCGACACCGCGATCAACCCCAGCGCCGCGCCGCCGCGGTCGCACAGCGGGAACGCCGCGTAGCTCTGCGCATCGAACGGCCAGGGCGCAGCGGGAAACTGCTGGCACACGTCTCGCGGATAGGCTCGGAACTCCTTGCCGACGACGGTCTCGCAAGGCGTACCCGGCAGCGCGTAGTCGAAGCTGTCCTGCGCAGCGCCATCGACCCATAAGGTCAGGAAGCGCAGCCGCTTCCTGTCGCCCTCGGGAAACACGGCGATGAAGGCCAGGTCCACCGTCAGCGTCGTGGACAGGCGGCGCACGAGCTCCTCGAATACCTGTTCGCCCTCCGCGGTCGACACCGCGAGTGCCGCGTTGCGCAGCGCATCTTCGGCGAGCTTGCGCTCCGTGATCTCGCGCGTGAAGGCGAGAATTCGCTTCTTCCCGGCGATGACAGCGGGTTTCAGGGTGACCTCGTCCCAATGCAGGCTGCCGTCGCGGTTGCGGCGGTGCCACTCGAAGCGCATCTGCTCTCCGGCGCGCGCCCGTTCGATCAGCGCCATGGCGTATGAGCGCGTAAAGGGCGGCACGCCGGAGCTGAGCTGTTCGACCGTCAGCCGCATCATCTCCTCGCGGCTCCACCCGTAGTTGTTGCACGCCTTGGGGTTGACGTCCACGATCGCACCGCTATCCCAGTCGTGGACGAAGACCGCGTCCTCGGCCGCCTCGAAGATCGCCCGGTAGCTCGCCTCGGAAGTGCGCCGCGCGTCCTCGCTGCGCTGGCGGTCGATCTCCGCCGCCGCGCGGGCCGCGAAAATCTTCAGCATCGACTCGATGAGACCGGGGTCGCAAAGCGGCCGCCTCGACAGCACCGCGATTAAGCCCAGCGGCTGACCCGTCGCGTCGTTGAACGGGAAGGCGGCGTAGCCCTCGATGCGCAGGCGCCGGAACATGGGGTCGGCCGGGTAGTGCTGCTGCACGCCCGTCGGCAAGTAACGGAACTGCTGACCCACGACGGTGCCGCATGCAGTCCCGGCGAGCGCATAGTCGATGTTGGGTTCGAACGAGCCGTCGGCGTAGATCGCCAGCGTCGCGACGTGGTCGTGATCCGGTGTCGAGCAGCGCGCGATGAACGCGCATTCCGCACCCAGGGTCGTGGCCAGGTAGCTGGTCAACTCGCGGAAGAGCGCGTCGCCCTCCGCGGTCGAGACAGCCAGCGCCGCGCTGTGCAGCGCGTCCTGGGTGCGGCTGGGCCGGGCGGTCTCAGCCAGCGCCTGCAGCTGACTCGCGTCACGCTCGACCGGAGGTGGGATTTCGGCACAGGAGTCGTGAGTCGGATCGAGCATGGCAACGGAGCGCGTCCGGAGGCGATGGACCTCAGTCTAGGCCAACGGCCCGGTCCGCGCACCTGGAATTACGGCTCGGAAACAACTGAAACGGGCCGATTACAAAGTAGCGCCGTCACCCGCCCGGACGACGCGCGGCCGTGCCGGGCACGAACATGTAGCCGGCGCCGCGAACGGTCCGGATGAGCGACGGCTTTTCAGGGTCGGTCTCCACTTTCTTGCGCAGCCGTGCGACGCGGATATCGATGCTGCGGTCGAACGGTTCCCATTCGCGATTGCGGGTCAAGGTCAGAAGCCTGTCGCGAGTCAGCACCTGATGGGGACGCTCGACGAAGATCTGGAGCAGCTCGAATTCCATGCTGGTGAGCGGGATCTCCTCGCCGTCCGACCGGAGCAGCTGGTGGGTATCCAGGTCCAGCAGACATTCCCCCACCGCTCTCCTTCGGCTGCCGCTCACGGCGCGGGAGCCCGGTGCTCCAGCGGTCTCGCGCTCTGCGCGAGTCTGCAGGCGGCGCAGCACGCTGCGCACCCGTGCGCGCAGCTCGCGCGGATCGAACGGCTTGGTGATGTAGTCGTCCGCGCCGACCTCCAGGCCGACGACCCGGTCGACCACCTCGCCCGCGCCGGTCACCATGATGATGCCGAGCTCGTAGCGCTCCCGAAGATAACGCGCCAGCGTGAGCCCATCCTCGCCAGGCAGATTGATATCCAGCAGGACGACGTCGGGCACAGCACGCTCCAGCGCGGCACGCATCGCCTGTCCCGACTCGGCCTCGGTGACCCCGAACCCGTGCGAGCTCAGATACTCGCACAGCATCGTGCGGACCTCGGGGTCGTCATCCACGATCAGTACACGTGCGCTGGTCTGCATCGCTGCGTCTCGGCATCTTGGGCCTTCGGCCCATTATAGGCCCGCGATTCGCATCGCGGCGGCCGCCGATACAAACCGAAACAAACTGTTTCCGGACGGATAACCGGCGGCTACATGCGCGCAGTAGCCTCACACCATGTCGGCGTGCCATGTCGGCGCGTCCATTCAGACAAGGAGCCCGAATCATGTACGACGATTCCGATGACGACTTGTTCCTTGCACCGGAAGCCATGGTGTCGTTGCCCTTCGACGTCGGGTCGGAGGACGAGAGCGACTGGGATCTCGACTACGGCGATGCGCGCACACACATCGAGCGCGCCGCGCAGGCACGTTCTGTGGCACCCTCAAACCAGTTCCCTAGCGACCTGGTCGCTTTCGATACCGACAGCGAGGAGCGGCCGACGCTGCGCGATGCGATCCGCCTGGTGATGGAGTTGCCCTGAGCGCTGCCGGCCGCGGTTCGCAACCCCGCCCGGGTTAGACACGTCGACGGGCCCCAACCGTGGTCAGGGCTTTGGTACTTCTTCCGTCCGAAGGAGACTGCCGTGGCCGCAACCTGCCCTACTGGATTCGACATCCCGCGCCTGCGCGCCGAGGTGCGCGAAACCGACGAGCGCGTCGCCCGCGACCCGGAGGGTGAGCTGCGCAGCGGCGACTTCGACGATCTGCCCGTCGCCGACGGCAGCGTCGATGTGGTGATCTCCAACGGGGTGGTCAACCTGTCTCCCGACGAGTATCGCGTGTTCGACGAGATCTATCGAGTGCTCATGCCGGGGCCGGCTCGATCTGACTGACGTGGTCGTGCAGCGCGGGCCCAAGCTGGAAGCACGCAACAACCCCGACCTGTGGGCGGCCTGCATCGACGGGCCTTTGCCACAGGACGAGCTCACTGAGCTCGCCGAGCAGGCCGGACCGAAGGCAGGGCGTATCGCAGATTCCTTCGACTGCTGCCGACGGACTTCCGCGAAGCAAAAAGTATCGAAGGACAGTCGCCCGATGGGCGGCAACTTCCACGCGCAGAGGTGAAGCATCCGAGGAGGACAGACCGTATGCCTCGTTACGCAAACAGCATGATCAGCACGCCAACATACCGATACAAACTG
>Ga0335082_10004165_pt1 | contig 15741 bp, 11 predicted proteins | sample Lox_Sample_41_FD_206718 | JGI IMG/M metagenome (GOLD analysis project Ga0335082, IMG submission 206718) | Soil microbial communities from Loxahatchee National Wildlife Refuge, Florida, United States - Lox_Sample_4.1 | ecosystem: Environmental > Terrestrial > Soil > Wetlands | place: USA...
TGGTGAAGATGGGGGATGCGCTGCTGTGGTACAAGTACATTTGCAAGAACGTGGCGCGCCGGCATGGGAAGACGGTAACCTTCATGCCGAAGCCGGTGTTCTTGGACAACGGCAGCGGCATGCACACCCACCAGAGCATCTGGAAGGGGGAGAAGCCGCTGTTTGCGGGCAACGGCTACGGGGGGATGAGCGAGTTGGCGATGCAGTACATTGGCGGGATTTTGAAGCACGCGCCGGCGCTGGCGGCATTCACCAACCCGACGACGAACAGTTACCGGCGGCTGGTGCCGGGGTTCGAGGCGCCGGTGAACCTGGCGTATTCGAGTCGCAACCGCAGCGCGGCGGTGCGCATTCCGATGTACAGCCCGAGCCCGAAGGCCAAGCGCATCGAGGTGCGCTTCCCGGACCCGAGTTGCAACGGGTATCTGGCGTTTGCGGCGATGTTGATGGCGGGGTTGGACGGGATCGCCAAGCGGCTGAGCCCGGGGGACCCGCTCGACAAGGACATCTATGCGTTGACGCCGGAGGAGTTGCACGAGGTGCCGGGGATGCCGGCGAGTTTGGACGAGGCGTTGAACAACTTGAAGAACGACCACGAGTTCCTGTTGCAGGGGGATGTGTTCACCGAGGACGTGGTGGAGACGTGGATCGAGTACAAGATGGGCAATGAGGTGAACGCCATGCGGCTGCGCCCGCATCCGTACGAGTTCAACCTCTACTTCGACGCGTAACTCGGCAGGCAACGTGCAACGGGGCCGGTGGTGCAGACCACCGGCCCCGTTGCGTTTGGCGCCTGAACGGGGGGGGGCTCCGCGCCCGCCGAGCTATGCCGGCGCAAAAACCTAGCGCGGGCTAGACGCCCGCAACCCAACAGCGAACGGTCTTGGAGCCGGCGTGCCCTCACGCCGCGTCGGATGTTCCACCTGACGCGGGCTGAGGGCAGCCCGTCTCCAGAAATCTTGGCGCCGTGCAACGATCCATGGCTTGCGTAACTCAGCGGGGTGTAGCGGGCGAGCTGTCGCCTTCGTCACGCATGAAGAACGAGTACAGCAGCAGTATCACCATGCCCGTGCTGATGAACGAGTCGGCAACGTTGAAGGCCGGCCAGTACCAGCCGTGCCAGTGAAAGTCGAGGAAATCGGTGACTTCGCCCGACGTCATCCGGTCGACGAAGTTGCCGAGCGCGCCACCGAGAATGGCGCCGAGCGCGAACAGCAACAGCCGGCGCTGCGGCTCGACACGGCGCACAAAGAGCAGCAGCGCCGTGACGGCGACGATCGAGACGAGCAGGAAGAACGGCAAGCGGACCGCGCTCGGCGCCCCGGCGAAGAGGCTGAACGCACCGCCGGCGTTGCGCACGTGGGTGATGTGGAAGAACGAGTCGAGCACGACGACCGACTCGTACAGACCAACGGTGTGGCGGATGTACCACTTGGTCACCTGATCGAGCCCCAGCGCGATCGCGGCGACGACGAGCACGAAGCCGTATTTCCTCATCCGGCCTGCGCTCGGATCACCGGCAGGCACCGGTCACACAGCCCCGGATGCGCCGCATCGGTGCCCACCGCCTCACGGTAGTTCCAGCAGCGCTCACACTTGCCGCCGCGTGCCCGCTCGACGCGCACCTTGAGTTCCGGCAGCAGGGGGCTCATCGCCTCGGCACCGAGGCCGTGGCTCAGCTGCACTTGTGAGACGATCAGCAGCGCCGGCAGCGTGCTCTCTTGCTGCTCCAGCAGCTCGCGTAGGCCGTCCGCCGCACCGAGATGCACGCGTGCGTCCAGGGAGTGGCCGATTTGCCCCGACTGCCGCGCCTCCTCCAGGGCCTTGGTGACCGCGGCGCGCACTGCGAGCAGCCGCTCCCACTTCTCCGCCAAGTGGTCGTCGCGGTATGTCTCTGCCGGAAAACCGGCGAGCAGCGGGCTGGCGGGCCGTTCGTCGCCGGGAAGGTAGGACCAGATCTCGTCGGCAGTAAACGACAGGATCGGTGCCATCAGCCGTACCAGGGCATCGAGGATTTCCCACAGCGCGGTCTGTGCCGCACGCCGCCCCGGCGCGCGCGTGGCGGAGCAGTAGAGCCGATCCTTCACGATGTCCAGGTACAGCGCGCTCAGATCGACCGCACAGAAGTTGATGAGCTGCTGAACGACGAGGTGAAACTGGAAGCCTTCGTACGCCTTGCGCACGCGCGTGGTCAGCTCGCCGGTGCGATGCAAAATCCAGCGATCCAGTTCGGGCAGATCGGGGCGCGGCACGCGGTCGCGCTCCACATCGAAGTCGTACAGGTTACCCACCAGGAAACGGCACGTGTTGCGGATCTTGCGATACGCTTCCAGCAGCGGCGCGAGCAGGCTATTCGAGAAGCTGGTGTCGGCTGTGTAGTCCACCGATGCGAACAACAGCCGCAAGATCTCGGCGCCGTGCGCCTTGATGACTTCCTCCGGCGCCACCGCGTTGCCGAGCGACTTCGACATCTTCTTGGCCGCCTCATCAAGGATGAGGCCATGTGTCAGCACCGCTTGATATGGCGCGCGACTGCGTGTTGCCACCGCCGTGATGAGCGAGACCTGGAACCAGCCGCGATGCTGGTCGACGGCTTCGACGTACAAATCGGCTGGCCAGCTCAGATCGGTGCGCTGGCGCAACACCGCCTCATGCGAGCAGCCGGCGTCGAACCACACGTCGAGAATGTTGTCGTCGGTGTCGAACTCATCGCCGCCGCAGACGCAGCGGAACCCCACTGGCAGCAACTCGCGGCTGGGGAGCTCGTACCACGCGTCGGAGCCGCGTTGCGCGAAGATCTCTTCCACGTGCCGGATGACCGGTGGGTCGAACACGAACGTACCGCAGCCGCGGCAACGGAAAGCGGGGATCGGCACGCCCCAGGCGCGTTGGCGTGACAAGCACCAGTCCGGGCGCGTCTCCATCATGTTGTGGATGCGATCGTGCCCCCATGGCGGGATCCAGTTCACGCGGTCGATCTCGCTGAGCGCCTTGGCCCGCAGCTCGGCGTGATCCACCCGCACGAACCACTGCTCGGTCGCCCGGAAGATGAGCGGACTCTTGCAGCGCCAGCAGTGTGGATACGAGTGCTGCAGGCGCTCCACATGCAGCAGCGCGCCACGCGCCCGCAGCTCGTCGACGATCGCCTCGTTGCTTTCGAAGACGCGCCGTCCGGCGTACGCGCCGGCGTCGGCGGTGAACTTGCCAGCGGCGTCTACCGGTGTCAGCACCGGCAGGCCGTACTTTTGTCCGACCGCGAAGTCCTCGTAGCCGTGCCCCGGTGCCGTATGGACGCACCCGGTGCCGACGTCGGCTGTAACGTGCGTCTCGAACACCAGACGGGACGGCCGGTCGATGAACGGATGCTTGAAAACATCGCGCCCATCGAGCGGCGTGAGGTCGACGGGGATGCGCCGGCCACGGTCGGTCAGACCCGTGGCGGCCAGGAAGGCATCCGCCAGGCGGGCAGCGACGATGTAGTACGCACCGTTCACCGGAACGGCGACGTAGTCCAGGTGCGGGTTCAAGCAAATGCCGAGGTTGGCGGGGAGCGTCCACGGTGTGGTCGTCCAGATGACTGCCGCGAGTTCCTTGTGGTGATGCGCCAGCTCCGAGGCGTCACCCGGGTCGATGGCTATCGCCCCCGCGTCGTCGGCCGATCCGGTAAAAGCGAACTTCACGTAGATCGACGGCGACGTGTGATTGTTGTACTCGACCTCAGCTTCGGCCAGGGCGGTGCCGCACACCGCGCACCAGAGCACCGGCCGCAAGCCGCGGTAGATGAAGCCACCCTCCACCAGCTCGCGGAACACCTTGATGACCGACGCCTCATACTGCGGCGCCATCGTGAGGTACGGGTGCTCCCAGTCGCCGAGGATACCGAGGCGGCGGAACTCCTCACGTTGGATCTTGACGTACTTCTCGGCGTACGCGCGGCAGCGTCGCCGGATGTCGAGCTGCGTCAGGTCGCGCACCTTGCCGCCCAGTTCCTTGGTCACTTGATGCTCGATCGGCATGCCGTGGCAATCCCAGCCCGGTGCGTAGGGAGCATCGAACCCGGCCATCGCCTTCGACTTGACAACGATGTCTTTGATGATCTTGTTTAGCGCCGTGCCGAGGTGCACGTGCCCGTTGGCGTACGGCGGCCCGTCGTGCAGGACGTACTTCGGCTTGCCGGCGTTGGCGCGCAAGAGCTGCTCATACAGACCGATCTCGTTCCAGTGCGCCACGACCGCCGGCTCGCGCTGCGGCAAATTGGCGCGCATCGGAAAGTCGGTCTTCGGCAGATTCAGTGTGTGCTTGTAGTCCATCGCGTGCTGGTCGCTGCCGGCAGGCCCTTGGCCTCGGTCTCATAGCAGCAGCAGTTTGTGGATTCAAATTAATCTCGACGACGAGCAATGCCCGGATCACGAAAGCACGAAATCGCGAAACCACGAAAGAGAACCTGAGTTTCGTGCTTTCGACCTTTCGGGGTTTCGTGATTCTCTGGACTTCACGGACTACGGAAGTTGCGCATCGTAGGCGAGCGTCCCGTCGACCCACGTTTGCGCCACTCGTGGCGGGTGCTCGGGATCGAGGTCGCCCTCGAGGACGACGAAGTCCGCGCGCTTTCCTGGGCTCAGTGTGCCGCGCTCGTGCTCTTGTCCGCCGGCGTAGGCGGCGCCGGCGGTGTAGGCGCGCAACCACTCTTCGTAGGCCAGCGCTTGCTCGGGGCCGAGGATGTTGCCAGAGCCGGTGCGGCGCGTGGCGCCGTGTGACGACGTGCGCAGCGGCTCGTGGAAGGCGCATGGATCGTCCGACGAACCCGCGAGCGGGATGCGGGCGCGTGCCAGATCGCCGAACGGCAGCCAGATCTCCTCGTCCCACGGCACGGCTTCCACCGACTGACCGATGTGGTGCAGAAAGCCCGGCTGCACCACACCGATCGCTCCCAGTGCAGCCATTTCGCCGATTTGCGCAGGTGACGCGAGGCAGGCGTGTTCCACGCGGAAGCGATGGTCATCATCCGGCCGCATGCGCGCCGCGCGGGCAAACGCCTCCAGTGTGTTGCGCAGGCCGACGTTGCCGATGGCATGCACGGCGACGCGAAAGCCGCGCTCGACCGCGCGGACCACGCTTTCGGCAAGGCCCGGAAACTCGATGCCAAAGGCGCTGCGCTGCCCGGCGATGCTCACGTCCATCGCCGGCGCAATGCCGCCGTCGGCGAATAGCTTCACCGGCCCGACGCGCAGCCGCTCATCGCCGTCGCCGCTGACCGGCCCATCGAGCGGCGGGTCCATGAGAATGGCTTCGGCGTGCGGCATCATCAGGACGGATATCGGCAGTGTCCCGGCGGCATGCATGGCTCGGTAGACCGCTTGCGCCGTCTGCCCGCACGCGGCGTCATGCACGCACGTAATGCCATCGCGCAGGAGCTGACGCATGCGCGCCGCGAACAAGTCGGCCCAGCGCTCCGGATCGCGATAGGTTGCCATCGACTGCGCGTGCGCCGCACTCCAGGCCCGCTCGATCAACAAGCCGCTCGGCGCACCGTCTGCTCCGCGCGCGATCACGCCGCCAGGTGGGTCGGGCGTGTTGCGGCCGATCTGCAGCTCGTCGAGTCCCTGTGAGCTGACGACGCACTGGTGCAGCGTGTAATGCGCGGCGATGACCGGCCGGTCGAGACCGAGCGCGTCGAGGTCGTGCCGATCCGGCAGAACGCCGGTCGTCACTTCGTTCCAGTTCGCACCGCGCGCCCAATGGGCGTCCGGCTCGCGGCTCGCTTGCTCCAGCAACGCGGCCTTGAACTCGTCCAGTGTCGCCTCCCGCGAGAGATCGGCCCAGATCGGGTGGAGCGCAGCGATCGACAGATGATTGTGGGCGTCGATGAAGCCGGGAAGCAGCGTGCGGCCGGCCAGGTTCTCGATGATCACGTCGGGGTACGCACGCAGCAATGCACGGTCGCCGACAGCCGCGATGCGACCGTTGTCGACGACCACCACCTCGACGCATGCCGGCGAAGGATCCATCGTCAAGATGGGGCCACCGGTGAAGGCACGCGCCCGATCAGCGCGACGCCGGTCCATGGCGAGCGTCCCCGATCAGCCTTCGCTGAGGTCGCCCAAGCGCTTGCCCTTCGCGGCTCGGACGCGGGCCCTCTCAACCACCTCCGGCGGTACCGGATCGGTCTTCGCCATGCCGAAGCGCAACACCGCCGGGAACAGCGTGCGCAAGACGTTGGCGGCCATGAGTTGCAAGCTCCACCGCGGTATCGTCATTTCGTGGCGCCGCTTCTCGATGGCTTCAAAGACGGCCGTGGTGACGATCTCCGGTGGATGCTTCCGTCCGTTGTACGCCGGGGGCTCGTCCTCCTTGAGCCAGATCTCGGTGTCGATCGGGCCGGGGTTGATCAAGGCGACGTGAATGTTGGAACCGGCGAGATCGTTCCACAGGCCGGCGCTGAAGGCGTTCAGGGCCGCCTTCGACGCCGCGTACATCGTTTCGCGCGGCGGCGATACCTTGGCTGCGAATGACGAGATGTTCACGATCGTGCCGCCGCTGTTGCGTAGCATGTGCGGGATGGCGGCCAGCGTCGTCCACACGCACGACATGAAGTTGACGTCCATCACCAGCGCCGCTTCGTCGGCGGACATGTGGTAGATCTGCTTGTGCTTCGAAATCGCGGCGTTGTTGATGAGAATATCGAGCCGCCCGTGCCGCGCGATGGTCTCGTCAACGACGCGCTCGGCGACCGGCCGCGCGCCGAGGTCGCCCGCGATGTATGACGATGACGGCGAGTGCGGTTGACACTCGCTCATCAGCTGCTGCAACAGCGGCTCGCGCCGCGCCACGCCGACGACTGTCGCGCCGCGCTGGGCAAACGCCTTGGCGGTGACGTAGCCGATACCCGACGAGGCACCAGTGATCAGAACGACCTTCTCGCGGTAGTCCATGCCGTGTTGTTTACGCAGAATCGAAGAGAACGGGCAACCGGTTCGGCGAACGAAAGCTCACGCCCTGAATCCAGCAGTCCTGCGCCGGGTCGAGCCGCAGGTTGGGTAGGCGGTCCAGTACCGCGTTCACCGCGGTGAGCACTTCGAGCCGGGCGAGGTGGTAGCCGAGACAGAAGTGCTTGCCGAGCCCAAAGGAGAGGTGATCGTCCGCGTGCCGATGGAGGTCGAAGCGATCGGGGTTGGGGTAGTGGTTCTCATCGTGGTTGGCGGGGCCGATCATGGCCGACACTTTACCGCGCGCAGGAATGTCCACGCCGCCCAGCGTCACGGCGCGGGTCGTCTCGCGCGCCGTGCCCAGCAGCGGCGGTTCCCAGCGCAGCGTCTCTTCCAGCGCCCACACGAGCTGTGTTCGGTCGCTGCGCACTTCCGCCAGTTGCTCGGGATGCGACAACAGAGCGTAGAGCACGTTGCCGAGGAGCCGGAAGGTCGTTTCCGCGCCCGCCGGCAGCAACAGCAGCAAGAAGCCGAAGATGTCGTCTTGCGACAGCCGCTCACCCTCGACCTCTGCGGCCAGCAGCTCGCTGATCAGATCTTCCTGCGGTTCGTGCCGGCGCTGCTCGATGATCGGCGCCAGGTAAGCCTTCAATTCGCGTGACGCGGCGAGCCCAGGCTCAGGACGCGTCGCGCGGTACCCGATCAGATCGAGCGACCACTTCTGGAATTGCTGATAGTCGCTGATCGGCACGCCGACCAGGCGCGCGATGACGGTGAGCGGGTACTGGCTGGTGAGCTGACTGACCAGCTCCGCGCGGTTGCCGTTGCGCCGGATGGCACCGAGGTACTCGTCGACCAGTGGTTCGACCAGGAGCGTGGCGTAACGCTCGATGGCTTGCGGGCGGAAGGCGTTCGACACCAGACTGCGGTGCACGGTATGGGTGCGGCCGTTCATTTCGAGGATCGTGCGGCCCATCACCGGTCCCATGACTTGACGCATGATGCTCGACGAGAACGTGTCGGCGTCGCGCAGGACTTGCGAGACGTCGTCGTAGCGCAGCGCGAGGTAGAAGACCTGGCCCTCGACCTCGACGCGTGCCACGCGTTCGCTGTGCCGCATCGCGGCGAACATCGGATAGGGGTCGCGGACGTCCGACAGAATCGACCCGTCGAAGAGGGGTTGCTCGCTCATGCGTCACTCCGTCAATGCGCCCCGTACTACCCAAACGATCGTCAGGAGACAACTGCATTCTCATCGTCTCGGTAATCCCTCTCAGCCTCAGTCGCATCGTGCTGATGAAAGCCTGGAAGCTGCCCTCTCCCGCGCATCTGTTCCGCGCGGGAGAGGATGAAGGTGAGGGTGCAGCGCCTCGGTACAGCACAAGCACGCACCCTCACCCTCCCCTCTCCCACGCTGAGAGGACGCGTGGGAGAGGACAGCTTGCCGCACTCTGGGGCTGGGGTGAGTTTTGACATCGCGCCGGCCCGTTGCTACTGGCGCACGTGTGGAGAACGAGCGCGCCGCGTTGTTCGATGAGCTGGTACGGAAGCGCTTCGGAACGCGCACCGCGGTGCGTGGCGTCCAGGCACTCGCAGGCGATGCGTCGACCCGACGCTACGCGCGGCTGCAGCTCGAGGGGCCGGGCGCGCCCCCATCGGTGGTGGCGATGCTGCTGGCCGACCGGGGTATTGCACTGTCGTCGGAGGAGCTGGCGGTTCTGCAGCAGCCGCCCGCCGAACTTCCGTATCTCAACGTGCATCGGTTCCTCTCCCGCCTCGGGGTGGCGGTGCCAGAGCTGTATGCCGATGCGTCGGAGCGCGGTGTGCTGCTCCTCGAAGACATCGGCGACGTGGCGTTGTGGGACGCCGTGCAGCGGCAGTCGGCGGAGGCGGTGCAGCGCCTGTACGAACGCGCCATCGACCAGTTGCTGATCATACAGATCGAGGGCACGCGCCGCCACGACCCCAACTGCATCGCCTTCCAGCAGGCCTTCGACGAGCGCCTGTACACGTGGGAGTTCGAGCACTTCATCGAATACGGCATCGAGCGCCGTCTCGGCCAGAGTTTGCCGGCCGATGAGGCGGCGGTGCTGCGCCGCCACTTTGCCGTCATCGCGCGGCGTCTCGATGCCGCGCCGCGATATCTGAACCATCGCGACTTCCACAGCTGGAATCTGTTCGTCCAGGACGGCGCGATTCGCGTCATCGACTTTCAGGACGCGCTGCTGGCCGCCGGCCCCTATGACCTGGCCACGCTGCTGGGCGATCGCGATACGCCGCACGTGGTGCGCCCTGACGTGGAGGCGGCGCTCCTCGACTACTATCGCCAGCGCTGGGAAGCGCTCGCGGGTGAGGAGGTTCCCAAGGCGTTCGCGGACGTGTACTTCCTCTGCGCCCTCCAGAAGGCGCTGAAGGTCGTCGGGCGGTTCTACTTTCTTGATATTGAGAAGCGAAAGCCAGGGTACTTGCGCTATATCCCGTCAACCGTGCGACAGATTGACCGCATCCTGCCTCGTTTTCCGGAACACGCTGAGATGGCAGGGGTCTTGCGAAAGTGGCTACCGAGGTAAGCGGTGTGCGTGCAATGATTCTGGCGGCGGGCAAGGGAACACGGCTACGGCCGCTCACCGATACGGTGCCCAAGCCGTTGTTGGAGGTTGCTGGCCGTCCGATGATTGCGTATCCGCTGCGCGTGTTGCGGGAAGCGGGGATAGAAGAGGTCGTGATCAACCTGCACCATCTCGGACAACAGATTCGCCGCGGACTCGGCGACGGCCAGGCATACGACGTGCGCATCACCTATTCAGAGGAGGATCCGATCCTGGACACCGGGGGCGCCATCGCGGCGGCCCGCGCGTTCCTCAGCAGCGGCACATTTGTGGTGCTCAATGCGGATACGGTGATCGACCTGCGCTTGCGTGACGTCATCGACTTCCATCGCCGGCAGCGCGCCACCGCCACGCTGGTGCTGCGCTCCGATCCTGACGCGGCGCGGCAAGACGCCATAACGCTTGATGCGACGCAGCGCCTGCGCTCTATTCTCGGCCATCACCACGGCAGCGACGCCGTTGCTACCACACCCAGGAACCGTCTGATGTACGCCGGCGTCATGGTGCTGGAGCCGCGCGTGTTTGACTATATGGGACAAGGCGTTTTCAGCATCACGCGCGATGTTTTTCCGCGTCTGTTGGCGGCGGACGAGCCGCTGTATGGGTATGTACACGCGGGCTATTGGCGCGTGCTGGACACTCCCGCGGATCTCGCTGCCGGCCGCGAGGAGTTGGCGCGCTGCGACACATGATGAAAATTTTCTTGACAAACTGCGTCATGCTTGGTTAATCAAACAGTTGATTGAGAGGGGTTGCGATGGGGATCACTATCGTTCAGAAAGGTGACCTGTCGGTTCGCAAGAAGGATCCGAAGATCGCTCTCGTCCTCGCCGGTGGGGCGGTCACTGGCGGCGCCTTCAAGCTGGGCGGCTTGAAGGCCCTCGACGATTTCCTGGTCAACAAGAAGACCACCGAGTTCGACACCTACGTCGGCTTGAGCGCCGGCGCGGTGCTGGCTGCGCCACTGGCAGCCGGCGTGAGCCCCGCCGAGATGCTCAAGAGCTTGGAAGGTAAGTCGACCCAGTTCGATCATTTCCGCCCCGGCGACGTGTACGCTCCGGCGTGGGGCGATTTCATCTCACGTCCCGCACAGTTCGCCTACGACGTGCTGACGTTTCTACCGGGTACCGTCGGCGATCTGCTCCGCCAGGTGCCGCGTCTGGCGCGCAAGCTCGAAGAGCCCTTCGCCCAGGCGTGGCGTAACCCCAGCGCCACCAGCCTGCAGGAGTTGCTCACGCCCATCGGCGAAGCCATCGCCAGCCGCCGTGGCTTTCCGTCGCCGCTGGACTACCTCCCTGCCGGGTTTTTCGACAACTCCAGCATCGAACGCTATCTGCGACGTAACTTCGAAGCCTCCGGCATCCCCAACGACTTCCGTGATCTCTACCGGGAAACCAAGAAGGAGCTCTACATCGGCGCGATGAACCTGGATAGCGCCGAGCGCGTCGTCTTCGGCTACGATGAGGACACTTCGGTGACCGTGTCCGAGGCGGTGCAGGCGTCGACGGCGCTGCCGGGCTTTTACAAGCCGGCGCGCATCCGCGGCGTCGACTACGTCGACGGCGGCGTCCGCCGCACGGCGAACATCGACGTTGCCATCGAGCACGGCGCCGATCTGGTCATCTGCTACAACCCGTTCCGGCCGTTCTCCAATCGCGTGCGCCGCACGCTGAAGAACGGCGAGTACGAGATCGAGGGCAAGTTGCTCGCCGAGAGCGGCATCCTGACGGTGATCAATCAGGTCTTCCGCACGTTGCTCCACTCCCGCCTGCAATACGGGCTGCGCCAGTACCAGGACGATCCGAACTTCCGCGGTGACATCGTGGTGGTCGAGCCCAAGGAAACCGACCGGCACGTCTTCCAGCTCAGCGCCATGGCTTACTGGCAACGTCTCACCGCGGCACAGTACGGCTACGTGTCGGTGACCGAATCGATCGAGCAGAACTACGATCTTGTCAAGCACATCCTGGAGAGCTACGGCGTCTCGATGACTCGCCGCCAGGCGCGTGCCGGCGTGGAGCGCATCCGTGAAGAGGATCCGCAAGAGGTCTCGAAGGTGCTCATGCACGATGTGCCGCGCCGTGATCTGAGCGTGGCGTAGGGTCGTGCTCGTGTCCGTGCTCGTGCTCGGGTTCTGACGGGCCGCTATGCGGTCCCTTACTGTTCTGCACGAGCACGGACACGCGCACGATTCACGTCTTCACAGCCTTTCAATAATCGTCGCGATCCCCATGCCGATGCCGATGCACATCGTCGACAGACCGTAGCGCTTGTTCTGCCGCTCGAGTTCATCGAGTAGCGTGCCGATCAGCATCGCGCCGGTTGCGCCCAGCGGGTGACCGAGCGCGATGGCGCCGCCGTTGACGTTCACCTTCTCCGGGTCCATTCCGGTCTCCTGCATCACGCAGAGCGGCACAGGGGCGAAGGCCTCGTTGATCTCGATGAGGTCGATGTCGTCGATCCGCATGCCCGTGCGCTTGAGAATCTTCTGCGTCGCGGGAATCGGGCCGGTGAGCATGATCACCGGCTCGGAGCCCACAATCACCTGGTCGACGATGCGACCGCGCGGCTTCAGTTGTAGCTCCTTGACTTTCTTCTCCGAGGCCAGCAGCACGACCGCGGCGCCGTCGACGATGCCGCTGGAGTTGCCCGCGGTGATCTTGCCGTCCGGCCTGAACGACGGTTGCAACGCCATGAGCCCTTCGAGCGTCGACTGTGGCCGCACGTGCTCGTCGGTGTCGAACCGTTTCCTCTCGCCGTTGCGCGACACATCGACGGGTACGATGCTCTTCTTGAAGCGCCCTTCCTGAATGGCGCGCCACGCCTTCTGCTGGCTGCCGAGGGCGAACTCGTCGATCTGCTCGCGGCTGAAGTTCCACTGCTCGGCGATCATTTCGGCGGACAGTCCCTGCGGGATCAAGTTGTACTTCTCCAAGAGGCTCGGAGGTAGCGGCCCCATGTCCGCACCCATCGGAACGCGGGTCATGTTCTCGACGCCGCCGGCGACGACGAGGTCTTGCGCACCCGCCTTGATCGCCTGCGCCGCGAAGTTCACCGCCTGTTGTCCGGAGCCGCAGAAACGGTTCAAGGTGACACCCGGCACCTCGATGGGCCACCCGGCGGCCAGCACCGCACTGCGGGCGATGTTCGTGCCTTGCTCACCGGTCTCCGTGACGCAGCCAACGACGACGTCGTCCACGTCCTTCGGGTCGACCCCGACGCGCTTGACGATGGCGTTGAGCGGGACGCAAAACAGATCGATCGGATGCACCTCCGACAGACTGCCCTTGCGCCGGCCGCGCGCTGTCCGGCACGCATCGATGATGTACGCTTCTGCCATGGTTTCCTCCCGTCGATTGCGGATTGCGGATTTCGGATTGCGGATTGAAACTCCAGGTCCCGCTGACGTGGGTAACAATCGTGGGCTCCGCAGTCAACCGCGGCGCGGCTTGCCGCTGGCGTGGCGCAGATATTCCTTGAGTTCGGCAATCTCGTCGTGGACCGCCTGCCCGCGCGGCGTAGCGGCGGGAAACAGTGGCTCCGCTTTTTCGAACTGGCTGAGCGCCTTGTCGTACTCGCCACGCAGCTTGTAGGCGAGTGCCAGGTGGTAGTAGCCGTCGCCCGCCTGGCCGCTGCGTCCCGCGAGGATGCCGAAGCCATAGTGCGCGTCCGCCAGTGTGGGCGCCAGTTGGAAGGCGCGTTCGTACTCGCGCAGCGCGCCGGGGCTGTCATTCTGCGCTTCCAGGACCTTCCCCAGCTCGTAGTGGGCGACCGCATCGTTCGGTTCGATCTCGGTGGCGCGGCTGAGCAGCTCACGGGCTTTGTCGAGTTGCTGCAGGCGCAGCGCGACGCGGCCGAGGTCGCGGTCGACGCCGGCAAAGCCGAGCTGCCGCGCCGCCTCGAAGGACTGGCGCGCGGGGTCGAAGGCGCCGGTTTCGAGCTGCGCCACACCCAGCAAATAGCGCGCGCGGCCGTCCGCCGGCCGCGCCTCCGCCTGGCGGCGATAGTAGGTGACCACGTCCTGCGCCGGTTCGGAACGTGCGCGCACCACGACTTGCACACGCTCCAGCTCGACGCTGGTGGGCTGGCGAGGGCCCGCGTCCCACTGATGCGTGCGCAGCACCGCTTCCAGGTTGGTGAGGCGCGTCTCGGTGAGCGGGTGCGATAGCAGGTACGGCGGGGCGAACGTCGGCGTCGCGCGCTGCTCGTCCAGCATCTTCTTGAAGAAGTCCAACATGCCGCGCGGATCGTAGCCGGCCTGCCGCATGTAGCGTGCGCCGAGATAGTCGGCCTCCTGCTCGAACTCGCGACGGTACTGCAGCTGCACGGCGGCGTTCGCGGCCACCGCTCCGGCGCCGATCGCCGGCTGCACCGCGGAGAGCAGCACGCCGAGCAACGTGGCGTAGTTCATGAGCTGCGTGGCTTCTTGCTGGCGGGCCAGGTGATGCGCGTTGACGTGCGCCATCTCGTGGCCCAGGACTCCCGCCAACTCGTCGTCGTTCGCGGCGCGCGTGAGCAGGCCGCCATGCAGATAGACGTAGCCACCGGGGACGGCAAAGGCGTTGATGCGCGGATCACGCACCACCGAGAACTGATACTGAAATGTCGAGTCGCTGAGGTTGGTGGCGATGCGCTGGCCGATCCGATCGACGTAGCTGGTGACCTCCACGTCGTCGATCAGCGGCAGCTGCGCGCGTGCCCCCAGATCGAACTGCTTGCCCAGCTCCTTCTCGTCACTGATCGAGCCGGCGCTTGCGGCGCGCGCCGCTGCCAGGGTGCAGACGAGCGCGCCGATGAGAATGGTGATGCGGCGCTGACGTCCCATGATGCGGTTACAATCGTGCTAGCGGTTCTTGCTCGTTGCGTCCAGCTTGGGCGGAAAGAGCGGGGTGATCTGACCGGTCTCATCTTCGCCCGCCTCGACGTCATCCGTGCCGACAACGCTGGTGAAGCGCGTCTCCAACCGTTCCAGGCGGCGATCGGCTCCTGAAAAGCTGGAGATGGCGTTGTTCAAATGTTTGCCGACCAGCCGGAAGTCGTCGCGGAAGCGATCGAAGTCGCCGCGCAGACGACTGAGCTGCTGCAAGATCTCCTGCGAGCGTTCCTCGATGCGCAGGCCGCGCAGTCCGAGGACGATGGCCTGCAGATAGGCGTAGAAGGAGCCCGGCGACACCGGGATGACCTTGCGTGACAGCGCGTAGGCGCTGATGTCCGCGTCGCCGGTAGCGTCGTCCTTCACGACGATTTCGTAGTAGACGTTTTCCGCCGGGATATACATCAGCGCAAAGTCGAAGGTGCCTTCGTCGGGCAGGATGTACTTGCTGGCGACTGCATCGATGTGCCGTTTCACGTCGGTGACGAAGGCGCGCCGTACACGGCTGCGCTCGTCGTCGCTCTGCGTGTCCAGCAGGCGGCGGAAGTTCTCCAGCGGAAACTTGGCATCGACGGGCACCAGGCCATTGCCCAGCCGAATCACGGCATCGACCTTCTGTCCGCTGCGGAAGCCGTGCTGCGTTGCGAAGTGGTCGGCCGGCAGGATCTGTTTCAACAAGTCTTCGAGCAGCAGCTCGCCGAGCCCGCCGCGCAGCTTCGGCGCTTGCAGGATCTGCTGCAGAGACGTGATGTCCTTGCCGATCTCGTAGATCTTGCGGTTGGCCTCCTCGAGGCTGCCGAGGCTGCGGTGCACCGCGCCGATCACCTGCGCTGTGCTGTCGAGGCGCTCCCCGAGGGTGCGCTGCGTGTGCTGCATCAGCTCGACGTTTTCATGCAGGCGCTCGTGCACCGTCGTTGCGATGTGTGCCAGCTGCTGATTGAGGGCTTGCGTGTTGGCTTCGAGGGCGCGGCCGAACTGGTCGCGTAAGCCCTCGATCTGCTGCTGCAGCAGGATGGGCGAGCGGTCCGCCTCATGCGCCGCGCCCAAGGCTTCCACCCGGGCGGCGGTCTGGCGCTGATTGAGCAGCACCAAGACGAGCAGGACCAGGAGGACCGCGCCGACGGCGAAAGCGACGCCTAGTGCGGTTGCGAGAGTCACAGCAACTGCACCGCGTATTCCAGCAACGCGCTCAGCTGCCGCATGCGCCGGGCGTACACCGGCCGCTCTTCGGGCGGCGCGCTATCGAACAGATCCAGCGAGAGCCGCAGGTTCGCTTCGATGATCTCGATGCAGCGTTGGGTGCAGGCGCGCTCATGGGCGCGCCGGCGCGAGC
>Ga0335082_10004166_pt1 | contig 15741 bp, 13 predicted proteins | sample Lox_Sample_41_FD_206718 | JGI IMG/M metagenome (GOLD analysis project Ga0335082, IMG submission 206718) | Soil microbial communities from Loxahatchee National Wildlife Refuge, Florida, United States - Lox_Sample_4.1 | ecosystem: Environmental > Terrestrial > Soil > Wetlands | place: USA...
CCTCTACAACTACACGGCAACTCATGATCGGCGAATAGAATTTTTCCAGCTTATCGGCTTCCTTGCGAATCTGCGCTTCGATCCGGTCGGAATGCTCGATGTTTCGAAAACTAATTTGGATTGGCAAAGTCATGATACTTAGCCTCCAGAACGGAAATTTGGACTCTTCAGCGGATTGGAGTTTGGGCCTAGCCGATGACCTTCGGGGCCAGCAGATGAGTGCCTCGGCCGAGCGGATTGATGGTCAGTTCGACTAACATAGCTCCTCCTGCGGCTGGAGGGTTTGCACGTCGCCTGCCAGCGGCAAGAACGTAGCTAGAAAATAAGGCGGTGGGCAGTGCCCTTGCGACTGCGAGTGCTTCTAACCGCTCGGCCACCGTATACAGCGGGCTATCACCCACCCGAATTGGGGGACCTGACACCGAAAGTGACGCAGGTAGGCAAGGAAGGGCTTTGGTAGTTCACCTGCCAGTGAATCTACATATGGCGTCTCTTGCGGAGAGCGTTACCGAGCGCGCGGCGACCGTTCCGAGCGAACTGCCGGGATATTTTGGCCGCATCGCCCAGATCGATTCGGAGTTTATCGTTTTCGATGACGGATACCGCGGCTGGAGTTATAGCTACGCGGAGATGGCTCGAATGGCCGGATCGTTTGCGGCGCAGTTGCGGGCGGAAGGCATTCGGAAGGACGAAACCGTAATGATCTGGTCGGAGAATCGGCCGGGGTGGGTTGCGGCGCTCTGGGGATGCCTCCTGGAAGGCGTCGCCGTCGTGCCGGTCGACCAGCGGTCCTCGGCCGATTTGTTTCGTCGGATCGAACAAAGGGTGCATCCGCGCGCGATTCTGTTGGGCAATCATGTACCTGCTTTGCCCGAGGACGGACACGCTAAAATCTGGCGGCTTCGCGACATCGAACGAGTCGAAGCGAACGCGGCGCCGGCTGCGATAACGGCCCCGGACAGCGAGGATCTTGCGGAGATCGTCTTTACTTCAGGCACAACAGCCGAACCGAAAGGTGTGATGATCACGCAGCGCAATTTGGCGGCGAGCCTCCGGCCTATCGAAGAGCAGTTCGCTCCCTACCTGAAATTTGTCCGCCCGTTCGCACCTCTGCGCATCATGAACCTGCTGCCCATGAGCCATCTTTTCGGGCAAGCTCTCGGTTTGTTTCTGCCGCCGCTGATTAGGGCGTCAGTAGTGTTCATATCGAGCCTCAGCGCTCAGGAAATTGCCCGTCAAATCGCCGCACGTCGAGTGTGCGCGCTGGTAGCTGTTCCAAAGATTCTCGAAGTCCTGCGCGATTTCGTGATCCACCGGTTCCCCGAAGCTGCGGACTCGTCTCATTCAAACGACGCGTGGCCCCTCCGCTGTTGGCGCTTCCGCGCGATCCACCGGATGTTCGGCTGGAAATTCTGCTGCTTCTTTGTAGGCGGTGCGCCGCTGCCTCCGGACCTGGAACAGTTCTGGTCCAAACTCGGATTCCTCGTCGTGCAAGGTTACGGACTGACGGAAACCGCGCCGATCATAAGCTTCAGCCACCCGTTCCACGTTCGTCGTGGTACGACCGGAAAGCCACTGGCAGGCGTGGATGTGAAAATCGCGGAGGATGGCGAGGTCCTGGTTCGCGGCGACAATGTGACGCGCGGCTACTATCAGGCGCCCGAACAAACCGCGGCTGCGTTTCAGGATGGTTGGTTTCGTACCGGCGATGTTGGCGAGCTTGACGCCGAAGGGCATCTGATCATTCGCGGACGAAAGAAGGAGATGATCGTCACCCCCGAAGGTCTCAAGGTGTTTCCGGACGACATCGAAGGCGTCCTGAATCAAGTTCCCGGCGTTCACGATTCGGCTGTGATTGGAAAAGATCGGGTTCACGCGGTGCTGGTTTTGAAAGAGGGCGCTAGAGCAGAGGATGTCGTGCGCGCGGCGAACGAGCGGCTGGAGCGGGCACAAAGAATTCGCTCCTTTTCCATCTGGCCGGATGGCGAATTGCCGCGCACGAGTACAACGCAGAAACTACGACATGCCGAGATTGCAGACCGCGTGAGTAAAGGCGAGACCAAGGCCACTGGAGAACGCCAGTTGCAATTGAGCGAGGTCCTTCGGAAGTTCGCGCCGGATCGTGTCATTGTGCCCGAAACCACACTCGATGAGCTGGGGCTAAGCTCGCTGGATCGTGTCGAATTGATGATGGATCTGGAGGAAAAGCTCGATACCAGCATCGACGAGAGCGTTTTTGCGGCCGTGAGCAAAATCGCGGACCTGACGAAACCGATGGCGCCGGCTGAAGAGACGCCGTTTCCCAGGTACAACCGAACGTGGGTAGCGCGCGCAGTTCGCCGCTTCTCACTCGCCACCATTCTGCTCCCGCTTACCAGAGTTTTCGCTCATACCAAGGTGTTTGGCCTTGAGAATCTCGACAACGTTCGTGGCCCAGTGATTTTCGCCTCAAATCATCAGAGTTATATGGACACGTCGGTGATTCTGGCTACGCTCCCGCGAATCTGGCGCTATCGCATCGCGCCGGCCATGTGGAAGGAGTATTTTGACGCTTACTTTCACCCCGAGCGATATTCGTGGCGAGAGCGCTGGAGCACCAGCCTCATCTATTGGCTGGTAACACTTCTCTACAATGCCTTTCCGATGCCACAGACCGAGGCGGGAACGCGAGAGTCGATTCGTTATGCCGGCGAGCTGGTGGAAGAGGGTTGGTCGATTCTGATCTTCCCGGAGGGCGAACGAACTCTGACAGGCGACATCGGCCCCTTCCTCCCTGGCGTTGGGCTGATTGCTTCCCGTGTCAAGTTACCCGTGGTGCCGATCCGTCTCCGGGGGGTGGATCGAGTGTGGGCTCGCACAGCAAAGGGTCCACGCCCAGGACGCGTTGAAGTCCACATCGGCGCTCCAATCACGCTGGAGGGGGAATCTTATTCAGGTTTGGCTCAGAAGCTGGAGGACGTCATCCGAGTTCTTTGATTGGGGCGGATATCATCGAGCGTCTTCACCGCTACGATCCGCGCCACCCGTTTCATGACCTTCTTGTTTTGTGCAGCCTTCTTCAGATCGTAATCTGCTTGCAGGCGCATCCAGAATTCCGGCGTGCTGCCAAACAGACGCGAAACTCTCAGGCACACGACAGCCTTTGCAGTGGCCGTGACGGACAGGCCGGTCTCGGGGAGAATGTCTTCTCTAATGATTTCGCCAGGATGTACGGGCGGTAATGCTTTCTTGTTCTCCATCTCTTCCTTCTTAACCCGGCATAGCAGTAACCAAAAAGCTCTTCACAATACACAACAATCGGCTCCCGAAGCGGTAGCGGCTCGGAAACATTGTTCGCGCACAGCAACACGTTACTGAGCCACGACCGTAAAGGGAGTGGATTGGCGGGGGATCTTCGCACTGCCGCTAACGCGCGGTTATCTTACTCTGATGTTATCTCCACCTACGAACGCGTTGCGCGTTCCAGATTCGCTCGGTTGCGATTTCAACTGCCGCCTCGCGGGTCGAGACTCGCTCACGTCGAGACTTCTCGATCAACAGCGTTGTATTCCGCCGGATCTTCTCGTCTATTGCCGCAAAGGCCGTCGTCTCGCTGCCGCCATGATATTCGGTGGCGGCGCAGATGACCCCTCCGGCGTTCACAACGAAATCTGGCAGGATCAACACGCCGCGGGCTTCGAGCGCCATCTCTGCTTCGAGCGTGCACGGGATGTTGGCGCCCTCTGCGACGATCTTTGTCTTCAGACGCCACTCGTTGTCCTTATTCAGCACGTCGGGTCGAGCGGCGGGAATCCAGATATCGCAAGGAAGACCGATGATGTCGTTGATCGTCCCTTTGTTCGCATTCGGAAGGTCGATGACCGATTTGCCGGCTTCTTTCAGCGCGATCAGGGCACCTACGTCAAGGCCGCTCGTAGAATGCACTGTGCCAGAGCTATCGCTTGCGGCTACGAGCACACAACCCCGCTGGGCTAGGAGCCTCGCCGCGTGCTTGCCCACTGCTCCAAAACCCTGCACTGAGATTCGAGCGCCCTGAAGATCCAGCTTGATGGCTTTCGCAGCCACATCCACTGCAGCGGCCAAGCCGAAGCCTGTCGCGCCAAGCTCATCCAGCGGAATTCCGCCAAGTTCTCGCGGCAGGCCTACAGCTCGGCCAATCTCGTCGTAAACCCAGCCCATCGCCAGTTCGTCCGTTCCCATGTCAGGACCCGGTATGTACTCCATAAGATCGGCGATGGCGATGGCAAAAGCGCGGACCAGTTTCTCCTTCTCCAACGCCGCCATCTTCGGATCGGCGAAGATTACCGATTTGCCGCCGCCGTGCGGAAGGCCTGCTGCCGCATTCTTGAGAGTCATCGCACGCGCCAGGCGGCATGCCTCTTCCGCACTGACATCGGGCGCCATCCGCACGCCGCCGATCGCCGGACCGCAGGCAGTGTTATCCACTGCCACAACCGCTCTCAGACCTACCTGACACGACGAGATGTGCACGATCTTGGCGGGCCCGAGATCATCAGCGAGCCGGAACATGTCTTCCATGCACGTCACTCCTGCAGGACATGTGCCAGCGCGGCACGGCTCTATCAAGCGTATTCGTTGGTGCATAGAGTGGGTGATAGTACGCTAGTTTTCTGGGTCATGGCACTCACGACGGCGATCGCCTTCGTGGCTCGTTGATTCTCACGATTATCTTTTCCGGGATCACCCGAAGCTTGGTGCGCCACGTGCGCAACACTTCGTAAGCCTTCTTCCCTGAAGGAGATCATATGCGCAAGATTGCATTTCTCATCTGTTCTGTTTTCGTGTGTTCATGGGAGGCGCCGGCGCAGTCCCCCGCGGTTCCTGAGGAACAGTGGCCGCGAGAGTTCGACAGCGGCGGCAACCATTTCGTCATTTACCAGCCTCAAGTCGATCGTTGGAAAGGCAACCGCTTAGAGGCCCGGTCCGCAGTGATGGTCACGCAGGCGGACCAGACCGTACCGGCTTACGGAATTGTTTCGCTATCCGCCCGAACCGAAGTTGACAAAGAAGCGCGGAAGGTCGCGCTTGAGGATCTGAACGTCGCTGGTGCGACATTTCCGGCGGCGGCCTCCCGGCAAGCATATCTCGCTGACCTGATCCGCAAGAGTCTGCCTGACTGGCCGAGAGTCATCTCGCTCGATCGCTTGCTTGCTGACATGAAAATTACTCGCGCCGAGACTAACGCGGAATCTGTCCAGCTCAAGAACGAGCCACCCAAAATCATCGTCAGCAATGCGACTTCGGTGCTGATTCTAATTGACGGCGAGCCTGTATTTCGCCCGGTCCAGAGCACGCCATACAGGCACGTCATCAACAGCCCGGCGCTAATGCTGTTCGATCCGGCCACGAGTCGCTTCTACCTTGACGGCGAGCAATGGTGGATGACCGCGACCTCGCTGAACGGGCCCTGGAGTGTCGCCACTGCGCCGCCGGCTGACCTGGACCAGGTCAGAGCAGGCCTTCTGGCCGAAGAGGAGAAAGATCCTCACGCCCATCCTCAGGACCTCCCGCAAGTTCCTCCGGCCCGAGTGTTTGTGAGTACAAGCCCGGCTGAGTTGATCGTGATCCAGGGTGAGCCTCAATTTTCGCCGATCTCGAAAACCGAATTGGTCTATGTCACCAACACGGATCGCGATGTTTTCATGGATGTTAAAGGTCAGATGTTTTACGTGCTCCTGTCGGGACGCTGGTTCCAGGCGAAGACCTTGCAAGGTCCGTGGAGCTTCGTGTCAGGCGCCAGGCTACCTCGCGATTTCACATCGATTCCCGCGGAGAGCGCGAAGGGATACGTTCTCGCTTCCGTACCGGGTACCCAGCAAGCCCGGGAGGCGGTGATCGCCAATCAAATCCCGCAAACTGCAACGGTGAAGCGGAGTGAGGCGAAGCTGAACGTCCGGTATGACGGCGATCCGAAATTCAGACCGATTGTGGGCACACCGATGGAATATGCGGTGAATACGGACACCGAGGTGATCCTTGCCGAAGGACGGTATTGGGCTTGTACCGATGCTGTTTGGTTTGTCGCGGACGGTCCGCAAGGTCCATGGGAAGTGACGGACTACATTCCCTCGATGATCTACACGATTCCGCCCAGTTCGCCTGTTTACCGGGTTCGATACGTCCATGTCTACGGCTGCACCCCGGACTTCGTCTACTTCGGGTACACACCTGGATATCTGGGTGCGTTCGTCTCCGATGGGGTGGTCGTGTATGGCACTGGCTGGTGGTATCCCGGATGGTACGGGAACTGGTGGTTTGGATGGCCGTGGACCTGGGGCTTCGGCTTCCGTTTCAGCTATTGGGGCGGAGGATGGTTCTGGCGACCGATTGCCCCGTACTGGTGGCATCACCACACGCACGCATCCGCTCGCTTCTATTACGATCACTGGAACACGCACTGGCATTCGGGCGATCGTGAATGGATTCACAACAACGTTAACGTCTACAATCGTTGGCCGCAAAATGCGGCGGTCAGCCGCTCGTACCTGGCACGCCCGATGATGCCCGAGAGGCGACCTGCCGAACCCCGGCGCTCGGGAGATGTGTACGCAGGCCGGGACGGCCAAGTGTATCAGCATCGTTCAGACGGTTGGTACCAGCAGAATCGTTCGGGGGCCTGGAACAAGGTGACTCCGAATCCGCAACTGGAACAGCAGCGGCAGTCGCGATCGCTCGGCCAAGCGCGCCACGATGAATTCCAGAATCGCGGCCAGGTTCCCGGCATTCCACACACGGTTGCCCCGCGGCCCGCTGTACCAGCGCGCCCCGCTCCGTCGCGACCGGCTGCGCCCGCACGTCATCGCTGAACGTCGGTGGCATCGAGCTAGGGATCGGACACGGAGTGGACTTCCGATCCCTGGTCCTTAGCGTGCTGAATATTCACGTGGAGGTTCGCTATGCCCATCGGTGATGTTTGCGTCCGGGATGTAGTCGTTGTCAGTGCGAATACGACGGCACGTGAGGCGGCGAAGCTGATGGCCGAGAACCACGTGGGCAGTCTCGTGGTGGTTCGACAAGAACAAGGCGGGCGCGCCGTTCCCGTCGGGATCGTCACCGACCGGGACATCGTCCGAAATGTTGTTGCAGAGGCGCTAGATCCGGATGTGTTTACGCTTGGCGACTTGGGCGCTCGTGATCTCATAACGGTCCACGAAGATCAGGGTGTTTTTGAATGCATGCAACACATGCGCATAAACGCCATCCGACGCATGCCGGTTATCGACCGCCACGGCGGGCTGGTAGGACTGATCTCGCTGGATGACCTGATCCAACTCCTGGCGGAAGAGATGGATGAACTGGGCAAGCTGATCACTCGAGAGCAGATGCGAGAGGCGGAAATCGCGCGGTAGGCCTGACTCCCTGACGGTCGCGGCTTAAGGCATTGCTAGCACCGCACCATCCTTCCGACCCGCGGTTCGGCTCTCAAAAGGTTCGCTTGTTCTTGCAACTCTGGTCGTGGTTGTCATCGTGCATGGGTCTAGGAGCGAGAGGTGTACCGATGAAAACTACTCTTAGTGTCATCAAAGCCGATATCGGTTCGATCGGCGGCCACGTAGCTCCCTCGAAACGTCTATTGGAAACAGTTGAAACTTATGTTCACAAGAATGGGCTCGGTCTCGTAACCGACTACAACATTAGCCACACCGGCGACGACATCGCGATTCTCATGGCGCACACGCTGGGTGTTGGCAACGAAGCAATCCACAAGCTTGCCTGGAACGCCTTCCGCACGGGCACGGATATCGCTAAAGAGCAAGGGCTTTACGGCGCGGGTCAGGACCTGCTGAAAGAAGCGTTCTCCGGCAACGTCAAAGGCATGGGACCGGCGGTCGCTGAAATGGAGTTCGAGGAGCGCCCCAATGAGCCGTTCCTGTTCTTTGCAGCCGACAAAACGGACCCCGGCGCCTACAATCTTCCGTTATACCTGGCGTTTGCCGATCCCATGAACACGCCAGGATTGCTACTTTCGCCGCAAATATCGAAGGGCTTCCGCTTTGTCATCATGGACGTCAACTACACCGAAGGCGATCGGGTGATCGAATTGAATACGCCGGAGGATCTCTACGACATCGCGGCGCTCTTGCGCGATCCAGAACGGTTCGTCGTCGAGTCCATCTGGTCACGTGCCAGCGGTGAGCAGGCTGTCGCCGTGGCCACCACTCGTTTGCACAATATCGCGGGCAAGTACACTGGCAAAGACGATCCAGTCATGCTGGTGCGAGTCCAAATGAACTTCCCGGCTACGGGTGAAGTTCTAACGCCGTTCGCCATCGCCCATTTCGTCGGCGGCGGTATGCGGGGATCGCATCAGATGCCCTTGATGCCCGTGCCAGTGAATACCGGCATCAGCTACTTCGATGGACCTCCGATCGTCAGTTGCGCCGGCTTCTGCGTCCACAACCAGTTGCTGACCGAACGAGTCGATAACTTCGCTCACCCGTTCTGGCATAAGGTACGCGAGCAAGCAGCTCAGAAGGCCATTGAGATGCGCCGGCAGGGCTTTTTCGGTGCGGCGATGCTGCCGATGTCAGAGCTGGAATACACCGGTATTGTTGAGAAGATGAAAGTGCTCGATAAACGCTTCTCGATACGGCCAGTGACGGAACCGGTTACCGTACCGGCGTAAGAGTACCTAGTTGCACCAGGAGTGACGAGTGGCCGCTTCCATTTCAGATTCGGCTTCGATGGAATCTCCACAAACGCCTCAATCGCAGGGTCTAACTTCGATTGAGGCCACGGAACGGCTCGCCCGATTTGGCCCGAACGATCCGGCGCCCGCGCATGGGCGCTCGGGTATTGTGCAATTGCTGGGCCTGTTCCTCAATCCCCTGGTAATTATCCTGCTGATTGCAGCATTGGCTTCCGCCTTCCTCGGCGAGGTAGTGGACGCCTGCATCATCGTGACGATCGTCTTGCTGGGTGTGGCTATCAACTTCACTCAGACCTATCGTTCCGAGCGAGCAGTTGAACTTCTTCGCGATCAAGCGACTCCCACGGCAACGGTCTCGAGGGATGGCGAATGGCAAGAAGTTTTGCGGCGCGGAATCGTTCCGGGGGATCTCATTCGGCTCTCGGCCGGCGACATGGTTCCTGCCGATTCACGCCTTCTGCACTCGCGCGACCTCTATGTCCAACAAGCAGCGCTCACCGGCGAATCGATGCCGGTGGAGAAAGAAGCGGTGCAATCCGAGCCGAAATCGCACGCCGGGCCCGAATCTCCTGGACTGGTGTTTCTTGGCACCTCCGTCGTCAGCGGTACCGCGACCGCTGTGGTGTTGTCCACTGGGGCAAAGACCAGATTTGGAGGTATTGCAGAGCGCCTTGCCTTGCGACCGCCGGAAACCGAATTTCAGCGAGGGATCCGGCAATTCGCGCTCCTGATCATGCGCGCGGTCTTTTTTCTTGTGCTCTTCATTGTGGTCGTAAGCATCGCGCTGCACCATGACGCTTTTCAGTCCATCCTTTTCGCCGTGGCGCTCGCCGTTGGCTTGACTCCCGAATTCCTCCCGATGATTACCTCGATTACGCTGGCCAAGAGCGCCCTCAGAATGGCCAGCCGCAAGGTGATCGTAAAGCAGCTCCCGGCGATTCAGAACCTGGGAAGCATCGACGTGCTCTGCAGCGATAAAACTGGAACGCTCACGACAGGAAACATGGCGCTCGATAGCGCAGTTGATCCGTTAGGCCGGCCATCCGGCCGGACGCTCGAGTTGGCCTGGCTGAACAGCCACTTCGAAACCGGAATTCGCAGCCCGCTGGATGCCGCGATACTGAGCCAGCAGCCCAGTGGAGTGGAAGGCTATGAAAAACGCGACGAGATCCCGTTTGATTTCGAACGCCGGCGGTTATCGATTCTGGTTGCCCGACCTGGCGCCTCTGAGCGGTTGCTCATCAGTAAGGGTGCTCCGGAGGGAATCATCGCCTCCTCCGTTGCCTGCGAGATCGACGGCCAAGTCCGGGCTTTCGCCCCGGAAACTTCCCAGCAGTGTCATCGTATTTATGACGAACTGAGCGAGAAAGGCCTGCGAGTGCTGGCCGTCGCTTACCGCACGATTCCAGATCGTGACTTATGCGCTATCGCGGACGAGTGCGAGCTTACTCTCGCCGGATTCTTGACTTTCGCGGATCCGCCGCGCACGGATGCAGCAGAGACTCTCATCGATCTCCGCAAAGATGGTGTCGACGTGAAGATCGTTACGGGTGACAGCGACCTGGTCACACGGCATGTCTGTCACCAAGTCGGGCTGAATTCGTGCGAAGTCATTCTGGGCGATGACATCGCCGGGATGAGTGATACGGCTTTGGATCATGTGGTGGAGAATGCGCACGCTTTCGCGCGGATAACGCCGGCGCAGAAGACACGTATCCTGCTTGCTCTGAAACGCCGGGGCCACGTAGTCGGATTCATCGGCGACGGGATCAACGATGCTCCCTCGCTGCACGCCGCGGATGTGGGCATCTCCGTGTCGACCGCCGTAGACGTCGCTCGTGAAGCCGCGGAAATTATCCTGATGGAGCCCAGCCTGCGCGTATTGCACAATGGGATCATCGAAGGCCGGAAGGCTTTCGGCAACGTCACGAAATATATTCTGATGGGTACGAGCTCGAACTTCGGAAACATGTTCAGCATGGCCGGAGCGTCGCTGCTGCTTCCTTTTCTACCCATGCTTCCCACGCAGATTCTGTTGAACAACTTCCTGTACGATCTGGCGCAGGTGACCATTCCTTCCGACAATGTTGATGACGAGTACCTGAGCCGGCCGCAGCGCTGGAACATCCGGCTAATTCGAGATTTCATGATTTACATTGGCCCGATCAGCTCGATCTATGACTTCTTGACTTTCTTTGTCATGCTGTATGTCTTTCACGCCACCCAACCGTTATTTCATACCGGCTGGTTTGTGGAGTCGTTGGCAACCCAAACCTTGGTGCTGTTTGTGATTCGTACCAGAGGACGCCCATGGCGTAGCCGTCCGAGTCGTGCGTTGACCGTCACCGCCCTCGCCACTGTGCTTGCCGGTCTAGTGCTGCCTTATTCACCCCTGGCACCGGCCCTGGGGTTCACTCCTTTACCGGCTTTTTACTTCGGTTTCCTGGCGGCCGCTACGGCGACATATCTCGGGCTAGTGGAAGTCGCAAAACGTAAGTTGTTCGGCGCCCACGGTACGAAAATGTAAAGCAGCGGAGGAGAGCGCGTTCATTCGAAAAACGTGAGACACAGGATCATTCCCGCTCCGGCACCCATGGCCAGCAACTGGATCAGCGATCTCGCCAAGCTGGTTTCCTTGTGAAGCTCCGGAAGCAAATCGGAGCCGGCAATGTAGATGAAACCGCCCGCCGCAAGCGGCAGAACTACGTGCGAGAATGATGAAACTCTCGATCCTATCAGCAAGGCTAGGAGCGTGCCGAGGATCGCGACGATCGCTGAAAGAAAATTCAGCAGTAACGCTCTGGTCTTCGAAAAACCGGCGTAAAGAAGCACGAAGAAGTTGCCTAGCTCGTGCGGAATCTCGTGAAACATTACTGCTAACGTCGTGGAGATGCCAATCGGAATGCTCGCCAGGTAAGCGACGCCGATGATGACTCCATCTGTGAAGTTGTGAATGGAGTCTGCGGTCAAATTCATGTAGCCGATCGTTTTGGAAGCGCCAGTCTGCTCCAGGGTATGCCCGTGCTTCCAACGCAGGAACCTTTCGAGAACGAAGAACAGCAGGATGCCAGCCAAGACTAAGAGGCCTGCGCCGCTGCCTGATCGCCGGTAGGACTCCGGAAGAAGATCGAGAAGCGCATCGGCAAACAGGCCGCCAGTTGCCAACGACACCATCACAAAAATGATTCGCTTCAGCTTCTTTTCCTCGAAGCGAATGGTCGCCAGTCCGATGAGCGATAGCAGGCTGACGATGAGCACGCTACCGAGCGCATAAAGCCACGAGGGACGCACGGTCATGCCTCACAGCCTACGATTTCTAACGAAAGCACCAAAACCATCCTAACCGCAGGGCTTCAGTCCTGGACCTAGAAATGCCAAGAGTGGGTGGAAAGACGCATGGCGACATGCGCGACTACACGCAGACCATGATCTCGAAGTCGCTGATCTCACATTTTAAGCTGGCAATCTTTGGTGCGGCACGTGCGCAAGCATCTTATGCAAAGCTTCCTCCAAAGGGAGTGCTGAACGATCACGTCTTTGGCCCGGCTACACCGCAATACTCCGGCGCGGCGGGTTAGCTAAGCGACAAAGGAGGAGCACCATGTTCATAAGAGTGCTGGCTGCGTTTCTCTTTGCAGGCAGTCTGACCACACTTGCCGGCGACAAAGCCCCCGCAGGCGTTCCCGTCCAGATCGTGGTCACAATAGCCCATCATCACCAGGCTCCACCGCAAGCCGTCACAAAGAACGACTTGATGGTCAGCGAAAGATATGAACCCTTGCAGATCACCAACTTGGTTCCGCTGGAAAGTTCGCGGGCGGATCTCGAGCTGTTTCTGCTTGTAGATCATTGCTCGAATTGTGAATTAGGTCCGAAGTTGGACGAACTTCATCGCTTTATTCGTTCGCAAGCGCCCGCCACCGCCATCGGCGTTGCCTACATCCGTGAAGGCGCGGTGCATGTGATCGAGAATCCCACCAAAGACCGAGAGCGCGTGATTCAGGCGCTCACAGCTCCTTCCGGAAGCAAAGATGCGAATCCTTTTGGGGCGCTTACAGAACTGATCAAGACCTGGCCACAGAACTCGCTGCATCATGTTGTGTTGATGATCGCGAATGGGATCAATCCTGCCGCCAGCGACGAGTTCCAGAATCCTTTCGCGGAACGAGCTATCGAAGCCGCTGAACGCGCCGGGGTCATAGTCTATGCCATCTATCATCCGAGCGCCGATTATTCCAAGGGCGACTTCTCTCAAATCCATTCGGGACAAATTCTGCTGTCGCATGTTGCATACGAGACCGGTGGCGAGGCATATTTCATCGGGCCGGAGCCGTTACCATCGCTCGCACCTTTCTTGTCGGATATAGCAGAGCATCTCCAGAATCAATATCTGGTCGAGTTTCTCATCCCGCCGGGTGATGCGGCTGGGCTGCGGCGCATAACCGTGCAGACGAAGATCCCGAAAGTGGAACTCATGGCGCCCGACATGGTATGGGTGCCCGCCGTGACCCCCGCTGCCACTCCTCGTCGACGGGAGCACTAGCCGGTAAGGAGACGCGCGATGCCGACGACGGATGTGCAAACTGAGGCGAAAACGCCCGAGAATGCGGCAAAAGTTGGCCCTCCTCAAGGGGAAACACGCGAAGTCCACGTCTTGCCAAGACTGCACGTTCGAAAGGGGACTTGGCGCAAATGGTGGATCATCGGTGCAGTAATCGCCTGCATCGCACTAGGGGCATGGGCGCTGTTTCGGGGACAGAGCGGGACGGTATACCGCACAGCGCCAGTCGACCGGGGCGACATCGAAGCCACCGTCACGGCCAGCGGAAGCCTGAATGCCGTGGTCACTGTACAGGTGGGTTCACAGGTTTCCGGTAACATCTCGGAGCTCCACGCGGATTTCAATACTCCGGTAAAGAAAGACCAGTTGGTGGCGCGCATCGACCCACAGCTTTTCCAAGCGCAGGTGAATCAAGCAACGGCCACTCTACAGGCCGCCAGATCGGCGGTTGTGAATGCCAAAGCGAGCGTGGCGCGAGCGCAAGCGGACGTGGCCGCCGCCAACGCGAATCTAGCAAGTGCTCGGGCCAACATTCTGAAATCTCAAGTGTCCGTACGGGATAGCAAGGTCAAGTACGACCGGCGGGTGCCGCTGGCAAAAGAGGGCGTCATCTCGCCGGAGGACCTGGACACTGCTCAAGACGCTTACAATACCGCCGTCGCTGATGAAAAAGTCGCCGAAGCGATGGAGCAAGCCGCGGCAGAGAATCTAAACTCCGCCAAGGCCTCAGTGGATGTTGCGCAGACGCAATTAGCCTCATCCGGAGCTCAAGTGAATCAAGCCCAGGCGGCCTTGGACCAAGCCCAACTGAATTTCGACCACACTTACATCCGAGCTCCAGTGGACGGGGTTGTGGTCTCGCGAAACGTCGATGTGGGGCAGACGGTCGCCGCCAGCTTACAAGCTCCGACGCTTTTTCTGATCGCGCAGGATCTCACCAAAATGCAGGTCGACACGAACGTTTCCGAGGCTGACGTCAGCCGCGTGAAACTAGGCCAATCCGCTACCTTCGCCGTCGACGCCTATCCTGGCCGAACCTTTCGGGGCGAAGTTTGGCAAATCCGGAAAGCCGCTATCAATATCCAGAATGTGATCACTTACGACGTAGTGATTTCGGTCTCGAACAAAGATTTGGCCCTGTTCCCCGGCATGACAGCCAACGTCAAGATTTTGGTGAACAAGCATGAGAATGTGTTACGGATACCGAATGCCGCACTGCGTTTCCGGCCTCCCGAAGCTCTACGCCCAGCGGCCACCCAGCCAAGCGGCGTCCGGCGGGCTGCACCGGTCCCGACAGTTTGGGTGCTGCAGAAGAACGGCCAACTCCAGTCCATCCACATCCAAACCGGCATCTCCGACGGAACGTTTACAGAGAATATCGGCAACAACCTTACGGAGCGGATGGAGCTCGTGGTCGCTGCCATCTCGAAGAATGCTCAAAGCGGCGGCGCTCCAACGGCAACGCCGAGCGGCGGGGGGCGGGGTCCACGCTTTTGAACAAAGGTCTGGCCATGGCAGGGATCGTACAAATTCGAGACTTGGTTAAGGATTATCAGCTTGGCGAGATCACCGCGCACGTGCTGAAGGGCATCTCGCTGGACATCGAGCGTGGCGACTTTGTGGCAATCATGGGCCCATCGGGTTCGGGTAAGTCCACTCTCATGAACATCCTGGGCTGCCTGGATAAACCCACATCGGGCAGCTACCGGCTGGATGGCATCGCGGTAGACGAGCTCAATCGCGACCAGCTCGCCGAAATTCGAAACAAGAAAATTGGGTTTGTTTTTCAGCAGTTCAATCTCTTGGCCCGCACCAGCGCCGCCGGAAACGTCGGCCTGCCGCTGCTTTACGCCGATGTTTCGTCGAAGGAGCGCAATGAACGCGCCGCAGAGGCGTTGCGTGAGGTGGGTCTGGCGGGATGGGAAGGACATCACCCGAGCCAGCTCTCCGGCGGACAGCAGCAACGGGTGGCCATCGCCCGATCGCTTGTGAATCGGCCGCGGATCATTCTTGCCGATGAGCCCACGGGCGCTCTTGATACTCGCACCAGTTTTGAGATCATGGGGATTTTTCAAAGGCTGAACCGGGAATCAGGCATCACCATCATCCTGGTGACACATGAGCTGGACATCGCGGCATTCGCGAATCGGAACATCACTCTTCGTGACGGACGCGTGGTGGAAGACAAGCAGGTGATCCATCCATTGGAAGCGCATCAGGCCGAACAGGAGCTGGCCGAGGTATGAAAAAATTCCTAGCTAGCGTCGCCATTGCCCTTGGAGCTCTCCGGGCGAACCGGTTGCGCTCGGCGCTCACGATGCTGGGCATTATCATCGGCGTTGCGGCAGTGATCGCGATGGTAGCCGTCGGCTCGGGCGCCACGGCGAGAATCCAGCAACAGATCGAGAGCATCGGGAGCAACGTGATCCTGGTGAGCCCCGGCAGTATTACGAGCAGTGGGATTCGTCTGGGCAGCGGGGCGACGGTGACGCTCACCGACGATGATGCC
>Ga0335082_10004167_pt1 | contig 15738 bp, 14 predicted proteins | sample Lox_Sample_41_FD_206718 | JGI IMG/M metagenome (GOLD analysis project Ga0335082, IMG submission 206718) | Soil microbial communities from Loxahatchee National Wildlife Refuge, Florida, United States - Lox_Sample_4.1 | ecosystem: Environmental > Terrestrial > Soil > Wetlands | place: USA...
GATCCGCCAGATCCAGCCGGACTGGGTGATCCTATGGGGGTGGGGCGTGATGAACCCGACCGCGCTCAAGGCGGCCGCGAAGGTTGGCTATCCGCGCGACAAGATGATCGGCGTGTGGTGGTCGGGTGCCGAGGAAGACACCGTGCCGGCCGGCAGCGCCGCCAAGGGCTTCATCGCCGCCGGCTTCAACGTCGCGGGCACGAACTATCCGGTCATCCAGGACATCCAGAAGTACGTGTACGACAAAGGCGAAGGCGAGATGGCCTCCGACAAGTCGCGGATCGGCTCGGTCTATTACAACCGCGGAGTCGTGCTCGGCATCATCACCGCGGAAGCCATCCGAGTCGCGCAGCAGAAGTTCGGCAAGGGCAAGTCCGTCACCGGCGAGCAGATCCAGTGGGCGCTCGAGCATCTGAACCTGGACAGCAAGCGCCTGAAGGAGTTGGGCGCAGTCGGATTCATGCCCCCGACCAAGACCACCTGCCGGGACCATGAAGGCTCGGGTCTGGTGAGATTCCAACAGTGGGACGGAGCCAAGTGGACGATCGTCACCGACTGGATGGAGCCAACCGATGCGGACCGCAAGTTGGTGCGCGACAAGGTCGAGGAGTCCGCGACGAACTACGCGAAGGAGAAGGGCATCACCCCCCGTAGTTGCTCGTAGGAAGCGCATACGACCCGACGCCGTGCGTCCGCATACGCGCCCCCCGTCGGGTCGCGCATCGGGTGGCAGGCACGTACCCGCCACGCGACTCTCGGGGCATCTGGAAGGAGGGCTGAAGCATGGCCACCGTCCCGCGACCGCAGGCTTCCACACAGCCGTTCCTGTCGGTCAGCAACATCGAGGTCATCTACGACCATGTCATTCTGGTCCTGAAAGGGGTCTCGCTTCAGGTCCAGAAGGGACAAGTCGTCGCGCTGTTGGGTGCGAATGGCGCTGGCAAGACCACGACGCTGAAGGCGATCTCGAACCTGCTGCGCGCCGAGCGTGGTGAGGTAACCAAGGGCGCGATCGAGTTCATGGGCAGCCGGGTGGACCGCTTGACGCCGAACGCGCTGGTTCGCTTGGGTGTGTGCCAGGTGATGGAGGGGCGCCACGTGTTCGAGCACCTCACGGTGGAGGAGAACCTGCTCGCGGGCGCGTTCACGCGCAGCACGCGGCGGGCAGAACTCAAGCGGGATCTCGAGCTGGTCTATACATACTTTCCGCGCTTGAGGCAGCGGCGGGACAGCTTGGCCGGCTATACCTCCGGCGGCGAGCAGCAGATGACCGCGCTGGGTCGGGCGCTGATGGCGAAGCCTATCATGGTCCTGCTCGACGAGCCGTCCATGGGACTCGCTCCACAGATCGTCGAGGAGATCTTCAGGATCGTGGAGAATCTCAACCAGAAGGAAGGGGTGAGCTTCCTGCTCGCCGAGCAGAACACGCACATCGCGCTCGAATACGCCGACTATGGCTACATCCTCGAGAGCGGGCGCGTGGTCATGGACGGGGCCGCCTCCGAGTTGGCGCGGAACGAGGACGTGAAGGAGTTCTACCTCGGTCTGTCGGCGTCGGGCCGGACGAGCTACCGCGATGTGAAGCACTACCGGCGCCGCAAGCGCTGGCTGGCGTGAAGAGTGAAGGGTGACGGCGGAGCCGATGTAACGCTCGGGCGACGCGCCATGTCCAAATACTTCGACGATCTCGAAATCAGGCCGCCCCAGGTGCGGGAGCGCGCCCTGATCCATGCGCTGCAGGCGCAGATCGAGAACGCCAAGAGACATGCGCCCTATTTCACAGAGCTGCTGAGACACGTGCAGCCGCATGAGATCGCGGATCGAGCCGCGCTCGCCAAGCTACCCGTGACGCGCAAGTCGCAGCTCGCCGAGCTGCAAAGAGCGCGGCCGCCGTTCGGCGGCTTGACCGCGGCGCGCGTCGAGCAATTGGCGCGCGTGTTTTCCTCACCCGGACCGATCTACGAGCCGCAGGCGGACCAGCCGGATTTCTGGGGCTTTGCGCGCGCGCTGTACGCCGCCGGGTTCCGGGAAGGGGAACTCGTTCACAACACGTTTTCGTACCACTTCACGCCAGGTGGTTTCATGATGGATCTCGGCGCGCAGGCGATCGGCTGTCCAGTATTCCCGGCCGGCGCGGGGCAGACCGAGCTGCAAGTGGCCGCGATCGCCGACCTCCGGCCTGTGTGCTATGCGGGCACGCCATCCTTCCTCAGAATCATCCTCGAAAAGGCCAACGAGCTGGGCAGAGACGTAAGCAGCATCAAGAAGGCCGCGGTGAGCGGCGAGGCGTTCTTGCCGAGCGTGCGCGAGATGCTGGCCGAACGAGGAATTCAGGGCTACCAGTGTTATGCCACAGCCGACCTGGGTCTGATCGCGTATGAGACGGAGGCGCGCGAAGGGCTGGTACTGGACGAGGGGGTGATCGTCGAGATCGTGCGCCCGGGCAGCGGCGACCCAGTCCCGGACGGCGAGGTCGGGGAGGTGGTGGTCACCACGCTGACGCCTCAGTATCCGCTGATCCGGTTCGCCACCGGCGATCTGTCCGCGGTGCTGCCGGGCGCGAGTCCGTGCGGCCGCACCAACATGCGGATCAGGGGCTGGATGGGCCGCGCGGACCAGACCACCAAGGTGAAGGGGATGTTCGTGCATCCGTCACAGGTGAACGAGGTAATCAAGCGCCATCCCGAGATCCTGCGCGGGCGGCTCTCCGTGACGCACGATGCGGCCAAGAACGATGTCATGATGCTGCAAGTCGAGATCGACGGCACGCCGGCGGAAGGTCTAGCCGCACGCATCGCAGCTACGCTGCGCGAGGTATGCAAGCTGCGCGGCGACGTCTCCTTCAAGCTGCCGGGCGCGCTACCCAACGACGGAAAGGTCATCGAGGACCTGAGGAAGTACGAGTGAGGCGTGAAGAGTGAAGGGTGAAGAGTGATCCCCCTCACCCCGGCCCTCTCCCCCGGTAACGTGGGAGAGGGAGAGCCTGCTGCTCTTCGCTGATGGTTTTCACCCTTCACTCTTCACCCTTCACTCTTCACCCTTCACTCTTCACCCTTCACTCTTCACCCCAATCGGAGCAACGCGACGTGAGCAACCCGATCAGCCGTTACCCCGTCCCGGCGCTCGACGACCTCCCGCAGGACATCCGCGATCGGATGCTGCAGGTGCAGGACAAGGCCGGGTTTATCCCGAACGTGTTTTTGGCCCTGGCGCACCGGCCGGATGAGTTCCGCGCGTTCTTCGCCTATCACGACGCGTTGATGCTACGCGATTCCGGCTTGACCAAGGCGGAGCGCGAGATGATCGTCGTGGCCACCTCCGGTGCGAATCACTGCCAGTACTGCGTGATCGCCCACGGAGCGATCCTGCGGATCTACGCCAAGAATCCCCACCTCGCCGATCAGGTCGCCATCGACCATCGCAAGGCCGATCTCCCGCCGCGCCAGAAAGCGATGCTGGACTTTGCGGTGAAGCTCGCTCGCGCACCCGAGGCGGTGGCGGACCAGGACTACCAGAGCCTGCGCAGCCACGGCTTCTCCGAGGAAGATATCTGGGACATCGGCGCGATCACCGCTTTGTTCGCCCTGTCCAACCGGATGGCACATCTCACCTCGATGCGCGCGAACGACGAGTTCTACCTGCTGGGTCGGGTCCCTCCGCCGGCGAAATAACGGGCGACACGCTCCGCCCACGCCACGGCGCGCCGGGAGAGGCGCCGGATTCGCTGGTATACTTTTCCCGGCAAACCGGCAAGCGAAGGCGCTCGCATCACAAGTGCATAGCGCTGCATGGGCTTCAACCTTACCAGGGGCTGAACATGGATATGTCTCCGACTCCGGATGTCGATCCACAAGAGACCCAGGAGTGGCTCGACGCATTCGACGGCGTGCTCGAGTACGAAGGCGTGCAGCGAGCACACTACCTCCTCGAGCGCCTCGTCGACAAAGCGCGGCGCTCCGGGGCCTATCTGCCGTACAGCGCCACTACCGCATACATCAACACCATCCCGCCCGGTCAGGAAGAGCGCTCGCCGGGCAACCATGAGTTGGAGCACCGGCTACGTTGCTACGTGCGCTGGAACGCGATGGCGATGGTCGTGCGCGCGAACAAGATGTCATCCGAGCTGGGCGGACACATCGCGAGCTTCGCATCCGCAGCCACGCTCTACGACGTGGGCTTCAACCACTTCTTCCACGCTCCGTCGGAGCACCACGGAGGTGACCTCGTCTTCTTCCAGGGTCACTCGGCGCCGGGAATCTACGCGCGCGCGTTTCTGGAGGGACGCATCACGGAACGGCAGCTCGACAACTTCCGCCAGGAGGTCGACGGGCGGGGGCTGTCGTCCTACCCCCACCCGTGGTTGATGCCGGATTTCTGGCAGTTCCCGACCGTATCGATGGGGCTGGGCCCCATCATGGCGATCTACCAGGCGCGCTTCATGAAGTATCTGCAGGACCGCGGCGTTCTCGACACCGACGCGCGCAAGGTCTGGGCGTTCATGGGCGACGGCGAGATGGACGAGCCCGAATCGCTGGGTGCCATCTCGCTGGCGGCGCGCGAGAAGCTCGACAATCTGGTCTTCGTGGTGAACTGCAATCTGCAGCGCCTCGACGGACCGGTGCGCGGCAACGGCAAGATCATCCAGGAGCTGGAGGCGGATTTTCGGGGCTGCGGCTGGAACGTGATCAAGGTGATCTGGGGCTCGTACTGGGACACCCTGCTCGCACGCGACAAGAACGGGCTGCTCAAGAAGCTGATGGAGGAGTGCGTCGACGGCGAATATCAGGTGTTCAAGTCCAAGGACGGCGCCTATGTGCGCAAGCACTTCTTCGGCAAGTACCCCGAGCTGCTGGAGATGGTCGCCAACATGTCGGACGACGATATCTGGCGCCTGAACCGGGGCGGACATGATCCGCACAAGATCTTCGCGGCTTACGCCGCTGCGACGAAGCACAAGGGCCAGCCCACTGTCATACTGGCCAAGACGATCAAGGGCTACGGCATGGGCGAGGCCGGCGAGGGCCAGATGATCACCCATCAGCAAAAGAAGATGGGCACCACGTCGATCAAGGCCTTCCGCGACCGCTTCAACATTCCCATCCCCGACGAGCGGCTCGAGGAAGTGCCCTTCTACAAGCCGCCCGAGGACAGCGCCGAGATGCGCTACCTCAAGGAGCGCGTGCAGGCGATGGGCGGCTCACTCCCCGTCCGGCGCCGCAAAGCGCAACCGCTTGAGGTGCCCGAGCTCGCCGCCTTCGAAGCGCTGCTCAAGAGCAGCGAAGAGCGCGAGATGTCCACCACCATGGCCTTCGTGCGCATCCTCAACACCATCATCCGCGACAAGAAGATCGGCAAGTACGTGGTGCCGATCGTGCCCGACGAGTCGCGCACCTTCGGCATGGAAGGCATGTTCCGCCAGCTCGGCATCTACTCGTCGGTGGGTCAGCTCTACCGCCCGGAGGACGCCGACCAGCTCATGTACTACAAGGAGGACAAACATGGGCAGATCCTCCAGGAGGGTATCAACGAAGCGGGAGCGATGTGCTCGTGGATCGCAGCGGCGACCTCCTACAGTACGCACGGGATCCCGATGATCCCAGTTTACATCTTCTACTCGATGTTCGGCTTCCAGCGGGTAGGCGATCTGTGCTGGGCGGCCGGCGACAGCCGAGCGCGCGGATTCCTGCTCGGCGGCACGGCAGGACGGACCACGCTCAACGGCGAGGGCCTGCAGCACGAAGACGGCCACAGCCATCTGTTGGCGTCCACCGTCCCGAACTGCATATCCTACGACCCGACCTTCGCCTATGAGCTGGCGGTCATCATTCAAGACGGCATGAATCGGATGTACGCCAAGCAGGAGGATGTGTTTTACTACATCACGGTGATGAACGAGAACTACGCTCATCCCGCGATGCCGGTCGGTGCCGAGTCCGCGATCCTGAAAGGGATGTATCTGTTGTCGGAAGCGGCGGCCGACAAGAAGCAGCCGCGCGTCCAGCTGCTTGGCAGCGGCACCATCCTGCGCGAGGTGATCGCGGCCGCCAAGCTGCTCAAGGACGACTTTGGCGTGGCCGCCGACATCTGGAGCTGTCCTAGCTTTACGCAGCTGCGCCGCGAAGGCATGCAAGTGCAGCGCTGGAACCTGCTCCACCCTGAGCAGCCGCCACGGCGGGCTCACGTCGAGGAGTGCTTCGACGGGCGCGGCGGTCCAGCAATCGCTGCGACGGACTACATCCAAGCCTTCGCCGACCAAATTCGGCCGTTCGTGAAGCGCACTTACCGAGTGCTCGGGACCGACGGATTCGGGCGCAGCGATTACCGCAAGCAGCTGCGCAGGTTCTTCGAGGTGGATCGCTACTACGTCGCCGTGGCGGCGCTCAAGGCATTGGCCGACGACGGGATGCTCGCTGCCTCCAAGGTGAGTGAAGCGCTCAGGAAGTACAACATCGATCCGGATAAGCCGTACCCGCCCTCCGTGTAAAGGCGGGACGACCGGACAAGCGAACGGAGAGGAGATTGGGAGCCATCAGAGAAGTCGTCGTCCCCGACATCGGTGACTTCAAGGACGTGCCGATCATCGAGCTGTTGGTCCGGCCCGGCGATGCGATCAAGCCGGACGACTCGCTCGTCACCCTGGAAAGCGACAAGGCGACGATGGAGGTGCCATCGCCATTCGGCGGGGTGGTGAAGGAGATGAAGGTTAAGGTCGGCGATAAGGTTTCGCAGGGCTCGCTGATCCTCAGCTTGGAAGTGTCGGATGCCGCCGCTGCAGCTGTGGCTGGGCCCGCCGTCGCGACCGTCACCCCTGCGCCGCCGCCACCCGCCGCCACGGCTCCGGCACCTGTTGCGGCAGCCGCAAAGCCTGTAGCGGTTGCTGCCGAGATCGTCGCGCCAGTCCTTGCGCCCGTGGACGAGACTGGATTCGCCCAGGCCCACGCGAGCCCTGGCGTGCGCCGCTTCGCACGCGAGCTGGGTGTGGATCTCGCGAAGGTGAAGGGGTCGGGCCCGAAGAGCCGCATTCTCAAGGACGACATCCAAAACTTCGTGAAAACTGCGCTGGCCCGGCCCGCCGCGGCGCCGGCGCCTGGCGCCGGCCTCAGTGTGCTGCCGATGCCGGTGGTGGATTTCTCCAAGTTCGGGGCCATCGAGTCGAAGCCGCTGGCGCGGATCAAGAAGATCTCGGGCGCCAACCTGCACCGCAACTGGGTCACGATCCCGCATATCACGCAGAACGACGAGGTCGACATCACCGAGCTGGAGGCGTTCCGCAAGCAGATGTCCGAGGAGGTGAAAACGCAGGGCATACGGGTGACCCTGCTCGCGTTTCTCATGAAGGCTTGCGTCGCGGCCCTCAAGCGGTACCCGCAATTCAACGCCTCGCTGTCGCCCGATGCAGAGAGCCTGATCCTGAAGCAGTACTATCACATCGGGGTCGCGGTCGACACGCCCAATGGACTGGTGGTGCCGGTCATCCGCGACTGCGATAAGAAGGGCGTGCTGCAGCTCGCCAAGGAGCTGGGTGAGATCAGCGGCAAGGCGCGCGACGGCAAGCTGTTGCCTACAGACATGCAGGGAGGCAGTTTCTCGATCTCCAGCCTGGGTGGAATCGGCGGCTCGACATTCACCCCCATCATCAACGCGCCGGAGGTCGCGATCCTGGGTGCATCGCGCTCGGTGATGAAGCCGGTGTGGAAGGACGGACAATTCGTGCCCCGGCTGATGCTGCCGCTGTCCCTGTCCTACGACCACCGTGTGATCGACGGCGCAGAGGGCGCGCGCTTCATCACGTATCTGAACGCGGCGCTGAGCGACATCCGGCGCCTGATTCTGTGAGAATTGTGAGGCAAGCCCCGCAACGGTCCGAGCCGAGCTTCTGTACACATTGCGCGGCGGGCGCCGCAGGCGCGCCTCATGCTTGCGAAGCTGCTCGTGCACCACGTCACCGGCTCGGCCCTTCGCGGCACGTCACCGACCTCTCCTGAGCGCTCTTGTCTTCCGCGCCCGACCTGACCGGCATTCTCGGCGGCACGTTCGACCCGATCCACTACGCGCACCTGCGCCTGGCCGAGGAGCTGTGCGACGCGCTCGAGCTCGCACAGGTTCGGATCATTCCGGCCAGCGTGCCTCCCCACCGTGCGGCACCGCGGGTGACCGCCGAGGACCGGTTGGAGATGACACGGCTCGCGGTGCAGGGCAACTCGCGCTTTGTGCTCGACGACCGGGAATGCCGCCGGCAGGGTCCAAGCTATACCGTGGACACGCTGCGCGAATTGCGCGCCGAGCTGGGCCTCGAACCCCCGCTGTGTCTGCTGATGGGCGTGGATGCCTTTCTCGGCCTGACCACTTGGTCTCGGTGGGTGGAACTGTTCGATCTGGCGCACGTCGTGATCGCGCATCGCCCCGGATTCTCGCTGGACGCGGACGCGCTGCCGCAGGCGCTGGCCAAGCAAGTGAGCACCCGGCGGGCGCGCCGGGTGGGCGAACTGCGGCTGAAGCCGGCGGGCTTGGTCTGGCGTCAACCGATCACGCCGCTGGAGATTTCGGCCACGGCCATCCGCGCCGCAATCCGCGACGGGCGCAGCCCGCGTTATTTGCTCCCGGACTCCGTTCTCGATTATATTCATCGCAACCAACTGTATAAGGACGTGGATGCAGGCTGAGAGAATCAAGCAGGTCGCCGAGGAAGCGTTGGAAGAGATCAAGGCGCGCGACATCGTCGTGCTGGACACGGGCAAGCTGACATCGCTCTTTGATTTCATGCTCGTCGCGACGGCCGATTCGGTGCGCCAGACGAAAGCGCTGGCCCGCAACGTCATGGAGAAGATCAAGGCGGCCGGCGGCGAGGTCCTCGGGATCGAGGGAGAGCAGACGGGAGAGTGGGTGCTGGTGGACTTGGGTAGCGTGATCGTGCACATCATGCTGCCGGCGCCTCGCGACTATTACAATCTCGAGCAGTTGTGGGGTGGGACGCTGCCGCGGCGGACCCCGGCGGCGCGACGAGGCGCCGATCTGCGAACGGACGCGGGCGTGACTCCGCCCTGAGCTGCGTTCGCGCGGTAGCGACACGGCATGAAGCTGCTGGTGTGTGCCGTGGGACATCGCATGCCGGCGTGGGTTGCGGCCGGGTTCAACGATTACGCACGGCGCATGCCGCGAGAATCGCCCATCGAGCTGATCGAGATCCGACCGCAGGCGCGGCCGTCGAAGCCGCTCAACCCGGCGGAAGTGGAACGGCTGTTGAACGCGGAAGCCCAGCGCATCCGGGCCGCGTTGCCGGCAGGGTGCCGGACCGTGGCGCTGGACGAGCACGGAAAGTCGTACGCTACGGCCGAGTTCGCTCGTTTGATCCAGGGCTGGATGCGTGAAGGCGGGGACACCGCGTTCGTCATCGGTGGCGCGGACGGGCTGCAATCCCGCCTCAGGCGTGATGCCTCGCTCCAGCTGTCGCTGTCCCCAATGACATTGCCGCATCAACTGGTGCGCGTGTTGCTTGCCGAGCAGCTGTATCGCGCGATCTCGCTCCTCCACCGGCACCCATACCACCGAGAGTAATGGCGCAGCCGCCGACTCACCATGTCTACCTCGCTTCGCGTAGCTCGAGGCGGCGCGAGCTACTCAAGCAGATCGGCGTGAGTTTCGAGGTCTTGCTGCTGCGCGAGGGACCGGGCCGCAGCGCCGACGTAGACGAGAGTCCGCTGCCGGGAGAGGCACCGCGCGACTATGTGATGCGCATCGCGAGGCTGAAGGCGCAGGCCGGTTGGCAGCGGCTGTTTCTGCGCCGGCTGATCCGGTTTCCGGTGCTCTCGGCCGACACAGTCGTCGCGGTAGATGAGCAGATCCTGGGCAAACCCTCCGGACGCGAGCAGGCGGTGAGCTTTTTGCAGACCCTCTCGGGGCGCACGCACCTCGTTCACAGCGCAGTTGCGGTGTGCTTCGACTCCCGCCTCGAGCTGGCGGTGTCCACTACGGAAGTGCGCTTCCGCGAGCTGCGCGAAGCCGAGATCCGGCAATACGTCGGCAGCGGAGAGCCGATGGACAAGGCCGGCGGCTACGCCATCCAGGGCCGCGCCGCGGCTTTTATCGCTTCGATCTCCGGCAGCTACTCCGGCGTGATGGGCCTGCCGCTGTTCGAGACGAGCGAACTGCTGGCGAAGTTCGGATACAGCGAGCCCTGAGTCAGATCGGGCGCCCGTGCAAGAGGAGATCCTGATCAACGTGACACCGCAGGAGACCCGAGTCGCGGTCATCCAGCAGGGTGTGGCCCAGGAGCTACACGTCGAGCGCGCCACCGGCCGCGGGCTGGTGGGCAACATCTACCTGGGCGTGGTGAGCCGCGTTCTGCCGGGGATGCAATCCGCCTTCATTCATATCGGTCTGGACCGGGCCGCGTTTCTGCATGTGGCGGACATCTGGGAGCAGCGCCAGGAGGGGGAGCCGCAGAAGCCGATCGAGCGGCTGCTGCACGAGGGCTCCCGGCTGCTGGTGCAGGTCATCAAGGACCCCATCGGCACCAAGGGCGCGAGGCTCTCCACGCAGATCAGCATCGCGGGCCGGCTGCTCGTCTACCTGCCGCAGGAATGCCGCATCGGCATCTCGCAACGCATCGAGGATGAGGCGGAACGCGCACAGCTGCGGGAGCGGCTGCAGCATCTGTTGCCGCCGGACCAGCCGGGTGGGTTCATCGTGCGCACCATGGCAGAAACCGCCTCCGATCGGGAGCTGCTGTCGGACATCGAGTTTCTGCGCAAGATCTGGGGTGACATCCAGGAGCGCGCACAGACGGTCAGCGCGCCGGCACCGCTGTACCATGACCTCAATCTGGCGTTGCGCGTGCTGCGCGACATCGCCAACGAGGAAACCGAGCGCATCCTGATCGACTCGCACGAAAGCTACCGCGGGCTGCAGGCATTCGCGCAGGACTATACGGCGAGCTTCCTGGAGCGGGTGCAGCTGTACACGGGCGAGCGGCCGCTGTTCGATCTGTATGCCATCGAAGACGAGATCGAGAGGGCACTGGCGCGCCGCGTGCCGCTCAAGTCGGGAGGCTACCTCATCATCGATCAGACCGAGGCGCTCACCACCATCGACGTGAACACCGGCGGGTTCGTCGGAGGGCGCAGCTTCGACGACACCATCTACAAGACGAATCTGGAGGCCGCGCACGCCATCGCGCGGCAGCTCCGACTGCGCAACCTGGGAGGCATCATCGTCGTCGACTTCATCGACATGGAGAACGACGTGCATCGCGACGCGGTGCTGACCGAGCTCAGGAGAGCGTTGGCTCTGGACCGCACCCGCATCACGGTCAACGGCTTCACCTCGCTCGGCCTGGTGGAGATGACCCGCAAGCGTACCCGAGAGAGCCTGGCGCATACCTTGTGCGAGCCCTGCCCGATGTGTCAGGGACGCGGCGAGGTGAAGACCGCGCAGACCGTATGCTATGAGATCCTGCGCGAGATCCTCCGCGAGGCACACCAGTTCAACGCGCGCGAGTTCCGTATCCTCGCTTCGCAGAAGGTGATCGACCTGTTTCTGGATGAGGAGTCGCAGTCGCTCGCGATGCTGGGCGATTTTATCGGCAGGCCCATCTCGCTCCAGGTCGAGACGATCTACAGCCAGGAGCAGTACGACATCATCCTGATTTGACCCGGCGCGGCGATGCCGGGCACGGCGTGGGATCGGGGCTTGGGCGCAGGCGGCCCTGCTCCGAGACGGCGCAGGATTACGCGGCCATGGCGCGGGCGGTTTGCTGGAGCTCGGCGGTGCCGAGCACCTTGTACTTGATGCGCAGAAGGTCTTCCACCTGCTGGCCGAGCGCCATCTTCTGCGTCTCCAGCTGGTGCAGCCGCTCGTGCAGGCTGGACAGATCACCGGACAGCCGTTTGAGGTTCTCCACACGGCGTTCGAGCAGCGTCTGGTGTTCCTTGAGCTGACTGGAGATCGGCGTCAGGGCATTCCTCAGCCACACGTCGAGATCCGTGCGCACGGCCTGGAACACCCGCCGCGCCTCGCTCACCAGGCCGCCGTAGAACCGCCGCACCAGGAAGTGCTTCTCGGTCATCACGTTCATCGGATCGCGGCAGAAGCGCTCGGTGTTCGCCTTCAGCCCTTTCATGGCGAGGATATGCTTCTCGAGGTTGAGCGCCGGCGGGGTGAGGTTTGCGAAACCGTATTTCTCCTGGAACTCACGGTACACCATGTCCACGAAGGAGCGCGTCTCGGAGGCGAAGCTCAGGATCTTGTCGGCCTGCCGCGTGAACGAATCGAACAGGGAGTTCATGCTCCGCCACAGACCGGCCGTGTGCCAGCTGCCCTCGATGTCCTTAGCGCTCTTGGCGAAGATCTCGTCGATATGCTCCTCGTCCAGATTGGCCATCAGGGCATGCCCCTGCTTGAGCACCACACCGTAGGAGCGCTTGAAGCTCTCCATGTGCTGCAGGTAGACGGCGCGATCCTTCTCCAGGCGGGTCAACATGGTCTTGGCAAGCTCGCGGTTCTTGCCGGAGAGCTTGGACAGCTCCTGCAGCTCGGCCTGGGTCGCGGTGAGCTGGGCCATCACGCTATGCAGCGAGCTCTCCACCATGGAGCCCATTTCCTTCACCACGGCCGTGCGCAGGATCTCCTGCTTGGCGGGCACGATTTCGTTGGCGATCAGATCCTCGAGCTCGCGGATGTTGCTGCGCTTGAGCAGGGCGTCATCGGTCTTGATGCGTGCGAGCAGTGCCTTCTGCGCCGAGAGCGCGATGACGTGGTCGCCCGGGAGCTCGAGCAGCTTGCAGGTGTCATCGACCTGCCGCGCGATGGACTGGTCGATCTGCTCCGCGGTCTTGAGGTCGTCCCAGAGCAGGTCGATCTTGTTCAGAACGGCGATCCGGCGCGTCTGATACGTCTGCACATAGCGCTGCCAGATCTCGAGGTCGGACTTGGTCACGCCGGTGTCCATGGCGAGCAGGAACAGCACGGCGTGAGCGCTCGGGATCATCTTGAGCGTGAGCTCGGGCTCCGTACCGAGCGCGTTCAGGCCGGGCGTATCGAGAATCACCAAGCCGCTCTTGAGCAGCGGGTGCGGGTAGTTGATCATCGCGTGGCGCCAGGCCGGGATCTCGACCTTGCTGCCCCGGGTGATGACGGTGGTCGTGACGAAATCGTTCTGGTCGAGCAGTCCCAGCGCCGAAGCCTCCTCGACACGCACCGTCTTGGTCTCGGCCAGGCTCGCCATCGCCTTCGCCATTTCGTCCTGGGAGGTCAGGTGCAACTTGATCTTGACCCACTCGACCGGGTGTTGCTTCAGCGACGCGATGCTGTCCTCGCGCTTGCGCGTCTCGATCGGCAGCAGCCGGATGTAGGGCTCGTCGGTGGGGTCGTGGAAGATCTCGGTCGGACACATCGTGGTGCGGCCCACATCCGAGGGCAGCAGGCGCTGCTTGAAGTCCGCGAAGAACATCGCGTTGATCAGCTCGGTCTTCCCGCGCGAATACTCGGCGAGGAACGCGAGCACCATCCGGTCGTTGGTCAGGCCCTCGAGCAGATCGTAGATTCGCAGGCTGCGCTGGATGTCGACATGGCCATGTTGGTCGAGCCACGCCTGGTAGGCCTCGATCCCGCCGCGGATCTCCTCGCGCCAGCGCTGGTAGTTGGCGATCTGGCTTTCCAGGCGATTGCTCATAACCGATCCCAGTCCTGTATCGCATTGAGCGCCGCAGCGCCCGGGGCGAGAATCTCGACCGTCTTGTCGCGTCCGCGTGCGCCGCGAACGATGCTCACCCGGTTCGCCGGCACACCCAGCTTTTTGCTCAGGAATTCAACGAGAACCGTGTTCGCCCGCTGCTCCACGGCAGGCGCGGCCACGCGCACCTTGAGACACTCACCGTGCCGGCCCGCGACTTCAGTCCTGCGGGCACCCGGTTGAACGTGAAGCTTTATGCAAAGAACGTTCCTGTCGGCGTCCAGCCGGGACCAGGACGACATACGGGCGAGGCGTCAGCTCAGCGACTGCACGGCTTCGGCTTCGATCCAGGCCACGGCGAACAGCAGCAGTTGGCAGGCGACCAGCAGGAACAGGGGGGACAGATCGACATTTCCGACTGGGGGAATGCGGCGCTGGAACACCCGCAGAAACGGACGGGTGAGACTGTTGAGCAGCGGGCCGGCGGGGCTCGCGGGGCTCACCCAGCTCAGCACCGCCTGGATGATCACCGCAACGATGAGCGTCCACAAGCTCATCTTCGTGAGCTGGACCAGGGCCAGGAACCCGATCACCATCGCGCCGGCGCCCACCGCGGGGCCCAGCCCCGGGCCCAACACCCAGTACGTGAGCACCAGCAGGATCACCTCGGTGAGCCAGGACAACAGGAGTGTCGCCACGTCCAGACCTCGAAGGCGGGGCACGATGCGCCGCGTCGGCAACACGATCCAGTTGGTGAGCGCGACCAGGAACACGGAGAGCGGGTTGTGAGTTGGCGCCCTCAGCCATTGCAGATGAAACCGCAGCAACAGCGCGAGCGCGAACAGCCCGAAGAACGTCTCCAGCAGAAATTGAAGCGCGTCGCGCAAGGTCCGACTCCGCTAGCGCGCCGCCCCCAACTCCTCGCCGAGCTCCCGGGAGCGTTGGGCTGCCTGCTTGATCGCTTCTACGACCAGCTCTTTGACACGCGCACCTTCCATGCAGGCAAGGGCGCGCTCTGTAGTTCCGCCTTTGGAAGTGACGCGAGCGCGCAGCAGCGCGGGCTCATCGGAGCTGCCATGTGCGAGCCGTGCCGCGCCCAGAAAAGTGTCGAGGCTGAGCTGCCGCGCCTGCGCGGCCGGCAGCCCCAGCTCACGTGCCGCCTGGTCGAGCGCCTCGATGAAATAGAACACATATGCCGGACCGCTGCCGGAGACCGCGGTCACCGCATCCATGAGCTCCTCGCGCTCGACCCAGATGGTCGAGCCCACGGCACCGAGGATGCTCTCGGCGGTGTAGCGGTGGGCCACCGTGACAGACGGCATCCCGTACAGGGCAGCGACGCCCGCCAGGACGAGGGCGGGGGTGTTGGGCATCGCGCGGATGACGAGCGGATAACCCCCGAGCCAGCCCGCCAGGTCAGCGGTGCGGATCCCGGCAGCGATGCTCAGCACCAACTGAGATGAGAGCAGGGGGCGCAGCGCCAGGGCAACGCCCCGGAGCTGTTGAGGCTTGACGGCCAGGAGAACCACATCCGCGTTCGCGACCTCAGTGCCCGGATGTTCCGCGACAGCTACGCCTAGCGTACGTGACAGCCGCTCGCGTGCGGCCGAATCCACCTCGACCACGCTGATCTCATGACGCGCATAGCCCTTCTGGAGCAGGCCGCCGATCAGCGCCGTCGCCATGTTGCCACCGCCGATAAATGCGATGTTTGTCACCTCAACCTCACTCGGCCGGGACCTCAGCGCGCCGATGCTCAGAGACGGCGCAAGCGCAGTGAGCGTGGACGCATCGCCGGACCTGCCCCGTGCTACCCTTTCTCCGCTAGCACTTTGACATTCTCCAGCCCGGCCCGGTAGGCGTCGTTGATCATCTGCAGCACTTCCTCGTCGCTCTTGCCGCTGCCTTCCTTGTTCTTGAACTTGCCCTGCCAGGTGAGCTTGGTCTTCCCAGTCTTGCTCTTTTGCACCGCCAAGGTCGACACGTAGTCGGTGACCGGAAACGGGGAATCCCCCACGATCCGGTATCGCAGATAGTGCTTCTCATCGTTCCAATACAGCAGCTGCTCG
>Ga0335082_10004168_pt1 | contig 15738 bp, 13 predicted proteins | sample Lox_Sample_41_FD_206718 | JGI IMG/M metagenome (GOLD analysis project Ga0335082, IMG submission 206718) | Soil microbial communities from Loxahatchee National Wildlife Refuge, Florida, United States - Lox_Sample_4.1 | ecosystem: Environmental > Terrestrial > Soil > Wetlands | place: USA...
GCGGGGTCGTCCTGTGCGGTGGTCTGCGGCATCCATCACAGGGTAACCGCTGGGCGGAAACGATCCGCGGGGCGCTGACTGTCAATCAGGGAAGGGGCTGTCATCATGGTTGCAGATGCCGGACAACGATCGCAGCGGCGGGCGCCGCCCGGGCCTCGACGGCCCAGGCCCGAACGCGCCACGGACGCGGATGACCCCCTGGATCGTGATCGGGGCGGTCGTGCTGGCGCTCCTGGTGTTCAACCAGTGGTTCTCGAGCGCATCGCGGAACCCGGTCACGTTCACCCAGTACCGCAGCTACGTGGACAACGGCAAGATCGTGGGCAAGGTCACGATCTCCGACAACTCGATCAGCGGCCAGACGAACGAGTCGGGGCAGACCACCAGCTTCTCGACCACGCTTGCCGGCAACTTCCAGGTCCAGGACGAGGTGAACTACCTCCAGTCCAAGAACATCGACGTCACCATGACCACGCCCAGCCCGTGGGTGTCGTTGCTCGCGAGCGTCCTGCCGCTGGTGCTGTTGATGGGGATCGCGTACTACTTCCTGTTCCGGCGCGTGGGCGGCGGCGCGGCCAACCCCCTCAACATGGGGAAGAACCGCGTCAAGATCTACGACCGCAAGGAGATGAAGACCACCTTCGCCGACGTCGCGGGCGTCGACGAGGCGAAGGAGGAGTTGAAAGAGATCGTCGAGTTCCTCCGGAACCCGAAGAAGTACCAGCGGCTCGGAGGCCGGATCCCGAAGGGCGTGCTGTTGCTCGGACCTCCCGGCTGCGGCAAGACGCTGCTGGCCCGTGCCGTCGCCGGCGAGGCGAACGTCCCGTTCTTCTTCATGTCGGGCTCCGAGTTCGTCGAGATGTTCGTCGGGCTCGGCGCCGCGCGCGTCCGCGAGCTCTTCCAGCAGGCGAAGGACAAGGCGCCGGCCCTTGTGTTCCTCGACGAGATCGACACGATCGGCAAGGGCCGCTCGGGCGCGATGGGCGCGGGCTTCGGCGCGCACGACGAGCGCGAGCAGACGCTGAACCAGTTGCTCGTCGAGATGGACGGCTTCGACTCCTCGAAGGGCGTCATCATCATGGCCGCCACGAACCGTCCGGACGTCCTAGACCCCGCACTCGTGCGGCCGGGCCGGTTCGACCGGCAGGTCGTGGTGGACCGGCCCGACCTGAAGGGCCGCGAGGAGATCCTGCGCGTGCACGCGCGCGGGGTCGCGCTGAACCCCACGGTCGACCTGCGCACGATCGCGGCACGCACGCCGGGGTTCACGGGAGCCGACCTTGAGAACGTCGTGAACGAGGCCGCGCTGCTGGCCGCCCGCCGCGAGAAGAACGCCGTCACGGAGGACGAGCTCGAAGAGGCCATCGACCGCGCGTCGATGGGCCTGGAGCGCAAGTCCCGCGTGATGAGCCCGAAGGAGAAGACGCGGGTCGCGTCCCACGAGATGGGGCACGCGCTCGTCGCACAGTTCTGCGAGAACCTCGACCCGATCCACCGGATCACGATCATCCCCCGCGGCACGGCGGCGCTGGGCCTGACGATGACCCGTCCGCTGGAGGACCGGTACCTGGCCACCGAGCCCGAGCTCAAGGACATGCTGGCGTTCGCGATGGGCGGTCGCGTGGCCGAGGAGATCGTGTTCGGCGAGATCTCGACCGGCGCGCAGAACGACCTGGAGAAGGCGACCCAGATCGCGCGCGCGATGGTGGCGGACTACGGCATGAGCGCGGAGGTCGGTCCGCTGTCCTTCGGCCACGACGACCCGAACGCGTTCTGGGGCGGCGGCCCCAAGATGTCCGCAGGGACGGCCGAGAAGATCGATCAAGAGGTCCTGCGGCTCCTGCACGAGGCGCACGCGCGGGCCGACCAGATCCTGAAGGACAAGCGCGATCTGCTCGATTCGCTGTCCGCCTTGCTCCTCGTGATCGAGACGATCGACGGCGCCGACCTCGAGGCCTATGCCAGCGGGACGAAGCAGGTGCCGGATCCGGCCGAGGCCAAGCGTGAGCTGGAAGAGCGTTCCGCGGCGGCGATCGCATCACGGCCCGCGCCGATCGTGCACCCGACGCCGGCCCCCACGCCGATGATCCCGCCCGCGCCGCCGCTGCCCGCCGACTGACGTCCGCTCAGTCGAGCCGTCGATGCTCGGGGTCGCCTGAGAGCACCAGATCCCACCGGTCGCGCCAGCGATCCAAGAACCGGTAGTAGTTGCGCTTCGACCACCGCGCCCGCTGCTCCGGTGGCGTCTCGAACCACATCCGATGCTCGTGCTTCACCACCGGCACCGGCACGACCACGCAGCGACGACCGTGATCCTTCACCCGGAAGGACCATTCGATGTCCGCGGTGCGGTACCAGCGGAACTTCTCGTCGAACGCGCCCGCCTCCAGCAGGGTCGCCCGCCGGAACGCCATCAGGTAGCCCTCGATCGCGTCGCAGTCGCCCGGGCCGGGCGCCTCGTCGAATTCCCGCAGGTCGGTGGTGACGATCCCGAAGGGGCCGCAGCAACCGACCGTGTCGTCTCGAAGCTCGTCGGTGAGCGGACCGAGCACGTCGCCCGTCGCCTCGACGGATCCGTCCAGCGCGACGATGACCTCGCCGGTGGAGCGGCGCAGCCCCGCGTTCCGCGCGGCGGCCCACCCGGTGCCCGACTCGAGCGACACGACCTCGACGTCTTCGCCCCATCTGTCCGCCCGCTCACCGGTCACGTCGGCGACCACGTACTGGATCGAGCGCCCGCCCGCGTTCGCACGGAACGAATCCGCTGCGCGCCGGATGTCCTCCGGCCACCCCTCGCAAACCCAGTGCAAAGAGATGTCCGTCGAAGCCGGGAGCTCGAGCACCGAGGCAACCTCGCCGGCCCGAACCGGATCGCTCGGACCGGTCGGAACGATCGCCTCGAGCGGTTCCAGCGTCCAACCGCCGGGGGCATCGGCGACGGTCCATCCCGCGTCGGCGATCAGGTCGCGCAGTCGATCGGCGGTCGCGAAGTCCTTCCCAGCGCGGGCCGCCGCACGCTCCTCGGCGAGCCGAACCACGTCCGGAGACGGCTCGGCCATCGATGTCCGCCTACGTCGTGGCGGCTTTCGTGGCCCTCCGGAGCCGCGCCGCCATCGTCTCCAGGGTGTGCACGGCGATCGACGCATGCTCGGCGAGGAGCCCCCGGTAGACCCACTCCGTCAGCACGAACAGCCCGACGTCGGTGGTGGCCGTCACGGTGGCCGTCCGCGGGCCGCCGTCCAACAGCGCCATCTCGCCGAAGAAGTCCCCCGGCTTCAGCTGGTTCACCCGCTTGCCGCCGATCGTCACGTCGGCCTCGCCCTGGTCGATGATGAACAGCCCCGCGCCGGGTTCGCCCTCGGCCGCGATCACCGCTCCCGGGGGGTGCTGGACCTCGCGGACCGCGTTCGCGACCGCCTCCAGCTCCTTCTTCGAACACCCGGCGAAGATCGGGACGTTCTTCAGCCGGTCCATCACGTCCTTCTTCGCCATGGTCCCCTCCGTCCGTGCGGATCGCGTGGGCTGCCACGGCGATGCTACGCGGCCCGCACGCGGTGGGTCCACTCGGAAAGGTCGTGCCAAGACCTGGCCAAGACCCGGATGGAAGGAGGCCCTGCATCGCAGGCCTCCGCTTCGTCGCGGGGGTAGGATTTGAACCTACGACCTCTGGGTTATGAGCCCAGCGAGCTACCGGACTGCTCCACCCCGCAACGGCAGCCTAGCGAACGGGGTGGTCCGCGTCACGCCGCGAGGCAGGCCGGTACGGTGGCGGGATGAGCGATCTGCCGATCCGACCCGCCTTCCGGACGTGGCCGACCTACAACCAGCGCCTCCGCGAGGTCGTCGCGACGATGACCGCGGAACAGCTGGCGATCCGGCCGTCGGCCGACCGATGGCCGATCTGGGCGTCCGTGGGCCACACCGCCTGCCAGCGGGTCTTCTGGCTCTGCGACTTCGCCGGCGAGCCGGGCGCGGAGGCGACCCCGTTCACGAACGCCGCGTACGACTGTCCGGGCGACGACGACCTCGAACACGTGCTGGACGTGGGCGCGCTCATCGAGGCGCTGGACTCGACGTTCCGGATCGTCGAGGACTGCCTGGACCGTTGGACCCTCGACATGCTCGACGAGGTGATCCGGCGGCGGTGGGACACCGAGGAGCGCGTCCACGGCCGCGGCTGGGTCCTGGAGCGGGTCTTCTCCCACGACGTCTATCACTGCGCCGAGCTGAACGAAACCCTCGGGAGTGCCGGCCTCCCGCAGATCGACCTCTGGGGCTGAGGACCTGGTTCAGGTGTTGGTCCGGCGGTGTCGGCGTAGCTGGCCGCGGTCGAGGTCGGTCAGGAACGAGTCCACGTCCTCCAGCAGCTTCCAGATCCGGTCGGTCTTGCGCGGCTTCTCCGGCTCGCTCGTGACGGCGACCTGCTCCTGCTCTTCCTGAAGGGCCGACGTCGCAAGCGCGGTCAGATGGGCCGCCCCCTGGAGATCTCCGGAGGCCCGCTTGAACTCGATCAACTGCTCCAGCGGGGCCACCCGCGCGGTCACGCCGCGGCCCAGGTCCAGGGTCGTCGCGGCCTCGTCCAACTCCGCGAACCCCGTCGGGTTCTCGAAGCAGTCCAGGCGGCCGGCCACCGTCATGAACGAGACACGATGCTCGCCGACCGGCCCGTCCTCGCGTGCGCCGAGGTCCTCGAGCGCGTAGCCCATGCGTTCGAGGTTCTCGTTGTCCGGCGGCAGGCAGATGTCGACGTCATCGGTCTCGACCGGCGAACCGTGCGCCGCGGCCGCGACCCCTCCGATCAGGATGTACGAGACGCCGTGCGCCCGCAGCCCCGCGAGGATCCGCAGCGGATCGAACTCCTCAGCCATGATTTCCCCCTCATCAGCCGATACCCGCATCATCGGCTCCGCGGGCCCCGATCCTTGACCACCGTTTCGGCCGGTCCCGGTCCCCCGACCCGGTGAGGCCCTCCCGGCCGACACGCGGCGTACCATCGACCCATGACGCGGCAGATCGGCTCCCTCCTGAACGGCGCCCTCGTACCCGGCAACCCCGGCTCGCAACGGACGATCGCGAACCCGGCCCGGCTGGACGAGATCGTCGCCGAGGCGACCCTGGCCGATGAGGCGACGTTCGTGCAGGCGTGCCGTCTCGCGAAGCGGGCGCAGCCTGCGTGGGCCACCGTCCCCGCGCCCGTGCGCGGCCGGGCGATCCAGCAGCTCGGGCGGCTGGTGGAGGACAACGCGGAGGCGCTCGCCCGGATCATCACCCGCGAGATCGGCAAGCCGATCCGAGAGTCGCGCGGCGAGGTCCAGGAGGTCATCGACACCTGCACGTTCTTCCTCGGCGAGGGACGACGGCTCTACGGCATGACCGTGCCCTCGGAGATGCCCGACAAGCAGCTCTTCACGTTCCGCTCGCCCGTCGGCGTCGCCGCGATCGTCACGGCGGGCAACTTCCCGGTGGCGGTCCCATCCTGGTACCTGGTCCCGGCGCTCCTGTGCGGGAACGCCGTCGTGTGGAAGCCCGCCGAGTACACGCCCGCCACGGCCGAGTCCTTCGCGCAGCTGATCCTGCACGCCGGCTTCGCTGAGGGGGCGTTCCAGCTCGTACTCGCCGACGGGCCGACGACGTTCGCGGGGCTGGAGCACGCGATCGAGGACGGCTCGCTCGACAAGGTCGGCTTCACCGGGTCGACCGATGTCGGCCGGCGGATCGGCGAGCTGTGCGGCCGCAACCTCCAGACGCCGTGCCTCGAGCTCGGCGGCAAGAACCCGCTCGTCGTGATGCCGGACGCGGACCTCGACCTCGCGGTGGAAGGTGCGCTGTTCAGCGGGTTCGGGACCGCCGGCCAGCGCTGCACCTCGCTCGGCACCGCGATCGTGCACACGGACGTGCACGACGACTTCGTCGACCGCTTCACGAAGGCGGTGGCCGAGGCGCCGATCGGGGATCCGACCGCCGACGTCCTGTACGGCCCGATGATCGACGCGCGGTTCGCGGAGCGCTTCGAGGGGTGGTTAGGCCTGATCCGGGACCACCACACCGTCCACGGATCGAGCGCGATCGGACGGATCACCCGTGCGCAGCCGCGCGAGGGGTTCGTCGGCGACGACGCCGAGGCCGGGCTGTACTACCACCCGACGATCGTCGACGGCGTCACCGCGGAGGACGACCTCTACCGAACCGAGACGTTCGGGCCGATCGTCGGCGTCGCCACGTTCGAGACGTTCGACGAAGCGATGGCGCTCGCGAACGGCCACGGCTACGGGCTCTCGTCCTCGATCTACACGACCGATCCGCTGCACGCCTTCCGGTTCCGCGAACGCGTCTCGGCCGGCATGGTCAGCGTGAACAACTCGACGAGCGGGGCGGAGGCCCATCTGCCGTTCGGCGGCAACGGCAAGAGCGGCAACGGCAGCCGGCAATCGGGCGTGTGGGTGCTCGACCAGTTCACGCGCTGGCAGGCGATGAACTGGGACTACTCGGGGCGCCTACAGAAGGCCCAGATGGACGTGATGGGCGTCTCGGCCGATCTGTCGTTCCGGCTGCCCGGCTGACTCAGCCGGACGGCGAAGCGCTCGCCGAGGGCGAGGCGCTCGGCGACGTCGTCGGCGTCTGGCTCTGCCCCGACAGTTTCGCGGCCTGATCGACGTCCTGCTGCGCGGCGTTGATCTCCGACTGGTAGGTCGCGAGGTCGCCGCGGGTCAGCGCCGCCTGCGCGTTCTGGAAGTGGGACTGCGCCTCACCCAGCAGCCGCTGGATCTGCTGCGACACGCTGCCGGTGGGCGGCGGGTTCCCCCCACCGTTGCCGGTCGACGGCAGGCCGGTGACGGCTTCGCGGAGCGCCGAATCGAGGTCCTTCCCGAGCGAGACCTGGCCCTGGCTGCCGTTCACGATGATCACCTGCTTGAGCTCCGGCACGGCGGCCTCCTGCACCGCGCGGACGTAGACGGGCACGGCGTACAGGAACGAGTCGTCGATCGGGATGACGAGGAAGTCGCCGAACTGCACCGTCGACCCGCCCTGACCGAGCAGCGTCCGTTGCGCCGAGAACGTCGGGTCCTGGTTGATCCGCGACATCACCTGCGTCGGGCCCTCGATGTTGCGGCCCTCGGGTAAGCGGAACACCGTCAGCTTGCCGTAGTCCGCCGGGTCGGACGAGGCGGCCATCCAGGCGACCATGTTCTGCCGGTCGGCCGGCACGAACGGGATCACGAGCTGGAAGGCCTCGGTGTCCTGTCCCGGGAGCCGGATCAGTTGGTAGTACGGTCGCATCGGGACGGAGGCATCCGTCGCGGGCACGGTCGGATCGTCGGGAAGGGCCCAGAAGTCGCTCTTCTGGTAGAAGGCCGACGCGCTGGTCACGTGGTAGTTCGTGTACTGGAACGCCTGCACCTGGAAGAGGTTCTCGGGGTAGCGGAAGTGCGCCTGGATGTCCGGCGGCGCCTGGGTGATGTCGGTGAACAGGCCCGGGAAGGCGTTCGACCAGGCCTGGACGATCGGGTCGGCCCGGTCACCGGTGAGGTACGCGTAGTACGTGATCGTGCCGTCGTAGGCGTTCATGACGGCCTTCACGGAGTTCCGCAGGTAGTTGACGTTGCCCTGGAGCAGGCCGCCGGTGGCATCGCCGACGTCGACCGCCTGCGAGTAGGGGTACTGGTCGGTGTACGTGTACGCGTCCCAGATCCATTCCGGCTGCCCATCGATGATCGCGAAGTACGGGTCGCTGTCGAAGCCCAGGAACGGGACGGGCTTGCGGATCCGCGTCTGGATGTCGCGGTTGATCAGGATCTTGCTCTTCGACGTGATGCTGCTCGAAACCAGCAGGTTGTAGTCGCGGTACTTCCAGGCGAACATCGCGCGCCGGATGAAGTTCGACAGCTGGATCCCGCCCTTGCCGGCGTACGGCGCGGTCGAGCCGCCCTGCGGGTTGTCCTCGGTGATGTTCGTGTTCGTGACGACGAACGGCACGTCGTTGCTCTCGCCGTAGTAGATCTCGGGCTGCTTCATCTGCAGGGCGGGATCGTCCGTGACCGGCGGCAGGTCCTGGAGCCGGAACACCGGCTGCCCCTGGGATGTCGCCGTGTTCACCTGCGCGGCCACGGCCCCGTAGCCGTGCGTGTACGTGAGGTGCTGGTTGGGCCATGTCTGGGCGGCCGGCGCCAGCCCCGCCTGGTCGATCTCGCGGGGCGAGACCATCAACACCCGCTCCTGGCCCTCGATGTTGTAGCGATCGACGTCGACGTCGTCGAAGTTGTAGTACTGCCGCTGGCGCTGCAGCGACTGGAAGTTCTCCTCCAGGATCGGCACGCCGCGCCACACCCGGATGTTCGAGACGGTCCCGCTGTTGTCCTGGATCTGCTGGGCCGTGAGCGGGCCCGTGACCGGGTGCTGCTGCGCCTGGATCGTGTTCAACGCGAAGGCAATGTTCGTCGCATTGATGTTGTCCGTGATGTAGGGCGACTCGTAGTTCTGCTCGTTCGGCTCCACGCGGAACTGCTGCACGAACGCGGGATACGCGGTACCAAGCAGGACCGAAACCAACAGCAGCAGCCCGACGGCGATCACCGGCAGGCTCCACTGCCGCAGGCGGATGTTGAGGAAGAACAGGATCGCGCAGATCACCGCCACGATCGTCAGGAACGTGAGGGCCGGCAGTTGCGCCTTCACGTCGGTGTACGACGCGCCCTCCACGACGCCGCGCGTCGAGGTCAGCAGGTCGTATCGGCCGAGCCAGTACCCCCACGCCTTCACGAGCATGATCAGGCCCAGCAGTACCGAGAGGTGGGCGCGAGCGGCCGGGGTCACCTTGTCGGCGAACATCGGGGCCTGCGGCCGGATCCCGCCCCACAGCAGGTGCGCGACGCCAACGATGATCGTGACGCCGACCAGGGAGGAGAACAGCCAGCCCTGGAGGAACCGGAGCCACGGCATCGTGAAGATGTAGAAGGAGGGATCGCGATGGAACAGCGGATCGGGGTTCCCGAACGTGATGCCCGAGCCACCGCGCCACAGCAGGAAGGTCTTCCACTCGCCCGAAACACCGATCCCTACCAGCAGGGCGATGAGCGCGGCGCCGACCGGCATCAACCAGCGCAGGTACGGATCGGACGCATCGCGCACCCGGGCCAGCACCTCCTGGTCCGGCGTCATGATCCTGGTGGTCGGCCGGATCCGCCGGGCGATGATGAGGTTCGCGTAGAGCAACCCGAAGAACAGCAGGCCGAAGACCAGCCCGAGCAGGAACCTCGTCCGGATCGTCGTCCAGAAGACGCTGCTCTGCCCGATCTCGCGGTACCAGAGCAGGTCCACCACGGCGCCGGAGAGCGCCGTGAACAGGATGGCCAGCAGCACCAGCACGCCGATCACGATCAGCGGCCAGCGCCGAGACCGGGACGGGAGGCGGATCGTCGACATCGGGTACGGGTGCTCCTCGCGGACGCGGGCGGGGCGGGATGCCCCGCGCTCCAGCCTACTTCACGCGCTCGTTCCGTCGGCCCCCAGGTCCTTGAGGGCGTCATCGAAGCTCGACACCGAGAACACCCGCATGCCCCCGGTATCCACCTTCTGGAGCTCGGCCATGTTGTCCGCCGGCGCCAGGAACACGCTCGCCCCGGCCTTCTCGGCGGCGATCACCTTGTCGCGGATCCCGCCGATCGGCCCGACGGCGCCCGTGCGCGGATCGATCGTCCCGGTGCCGGCGATCCTTCGTCCGGCGGTCAGATCGCCGGGCGTCATCAGCTCGTAGAGCCCGAGGGCCCACATCAGACCGGCGGAGGGCCCGCCGACCTTGGCGCTCGCGATCGAGACCTCGAACGGGAACGGGTTCAGCAGGCTCACCCCGACGAGGCGCCGCGGGTCGTTCGCTACGCAGCGCCTGCGCGTGAACCGAGCGTGCTCGATCGTGCCGTCGACGTTGACGCGGAAGTCCAGCGCCTGGCCGGGCCTCGCGGCCTGGATCGCCTTCGAGGCGTCCCGCACGCTGCCGACCGGCCTGCCGTCGATCGCGACGATCACGTCCCCGGGGAAGAGCTGGCCGTCCGCCGGGCAGTCCGGGACGGTCGACTCCACGAGGGCGCCCCGACCGTGCTCCTTCGGATAGCCGTCGAGCTCCTTCAACACCAAGGCGGTGGCATCGATCTTGCTCTGGTCCATCTGAGAGATCGAGCGCTGGTTCTGGACGTCCTCGGGCACGCCCGGCTCGAACAGGTCGGACCTCGGGATCACGCTCAGGTCCGGATCCACCCACGCCCAGAGCGCCGTGAGGGGTGAGAGCTGGTAGTACCGGACGGTCGTCATCACGAGCTGCCCGGTGGGCTCGTAGCGAGGCTCGTCGTTCGCATAGTCGATCAGCGGGGTTACCGATTGCGCGGGGCCGGGGCCGAGCGCGTAGTAGGGGATGCGCACCCAGGCTGCGGCCAGGAGCCCCACGACGACGAGCACGAAGGCGGCGGTGCGGAACGGATGGCGCATCGGGGCACCCATGCTACGGGTGCTTCGCCGCGGACCTCGTCCGGGTTCCTCGAACCGGCGCCCGGGGAGCGGTAGGCTCGGCGCGATGGCGTACCTGCTGGTGCTGGTGGTCGCCGCCGCCGTGGGCGCGGGGGTCTACGTGTTCACCCTGCGGCAGCCGCCGGTCGGCCCACCGAGCGCCCCGGCGGAACAGGATCCGGCGGGCGGCGGCGTTGCCGACCCCGGTCTCGTCGGGCCCTACGTGCCGGTCGTCGCGGCCTCGACGGACTGGGAGTCGAGGCTCACGAGCGCGCTCGGCCTGGTCATCGCCGTGATCGTGGGCGCCGTCACCCTGGCGGCATCCACGTACCTCGCGTTCGCGGTCGTGGGGAAGCTGGTGCACCGCTTCACCGGCTGAGCCGGGCTACGAGATCTCGGGCGTGACGTCCCGCAGTTCGCGCAGGAGATGCTGGGACAGACGGTCGTCCTCGCGGAGACGGCCTTCGAGGTTGTACCAGCCGGCCCAGTCCTCCAGGGCCGCCCGCGTCCGAGCGTCGTACGCGCCGCTCACCTCGCCGTCGTAGCGGCCGACCCCCGCGAGCCGGCGCTGCACCTCGGCGACCAGATCCGGCGTGGGATCCAGGAGCGGGTCGTTGCGGATCAGCATCGTGTCGTCCCACACGCCGAACAGCCGCGCGAGCTCCGACGGCGCGTCCGGATGGTCGTCGACCCGAAGATCGATGTAGCGGTCGTTGCGACCCTCGTAGCCGCCCCCCTCGCGGACGACCAGCATCGCGGCCGACTGCTTGCCCCGTCGGTCACCGCCGGCGGCATCGCCAGCACGCAGCGCCGCCATCAGCCGATCCGACAGTTCGCCCTCCGCAGCGGCGAACGCGCGGACCAGCTCCTGCACGACCGCCTCCCCCGCGAGGATGTTCCCCTGCGCCGCGACGGTTCCGTCGGTGACCCCGCCGGCCCAGTGCACGCACCCCGATCCGGTGAACGTCGCGGCGCCGCCCCGCCCGTCGACGAACCCGGCCTGGCGCTCGTCGCGTCCGTCGTCGCCCTCCAGGACCGCGTCGAGCGCCTCGGCGGCGGGCATGCCCCCGGCCATGAGCCCCAGCCCGTCCGGGCCGAAGGCCGTGTTCGCCCAGGCCTGCGTCGCGACCGCTCCGACGCCCGCCTTCGCCCACGGCACCACGGCGCCGACGCACGGGAACTTCGAGGCCACCGCGACGCCGAGATCGCCGTTCGCCGGATCGAACGCCACGATCGAGAACGTCATCGGCTCCCTCCCCTCACCGGCGGCCTCCCGGCCGGACGAGCTGGAACGCGGAGCGGTACTCCTCGAGGTGCTCGAGCATGCGCCCCGCGCCGAGCGCGACCGTCTCGAGCGGGCGCTCCGCGATGTGCACGGGCACCTCGCACTCCTGCGCGAGGAGCAGGTCGAGGCCCTTCAACAGGCTGCCGCCGCCGGTCAGGAACATCCCGGTCTCCACGATGTCGTGCGTCAGCTCCGGCGGAGCGTGGGCGAGCGTACGCCGAGCGGCGTCGATCATGCGTCCGATCGGCTCGGACATCGCGTGGCGCAACTCGTCCTCGTCGAGCTTGACCTCGACGGTGTTGCCGGTGGCCAGCTCGCGTCCGACGACGAGAGCGGCACGGCCGCTGGCCGACGGGAACGCCGAGCCGAGTGCGAGCTTCAACTCCTCCGCGGAGGTCTCGCCGATCGCGACGCCGTACGCGGAGCGGATGTGCTCCTGGATCCCCGCGTCCAGGTCGAACCCGCCGACCCGGACCCCGCCGCCCGAGACGACGCCGCCCATCGACACGACGGCCATCTCCGACCGGGCGCCGCCGATGTCCACGATCAGGTGGCCGACCGGCTCGTGGATCGGCAGGCCGGCGCCGATCGCGGCGGCGAGCGTCTCCTCGACGAGCGTGACCTGCTTGCCACCGCTGTCGTCGATCGCCTCCTCGAGCGCGCGACGCTCGACCGGCGAGCTGGCCGACGGGATGCAGACCAGCACACGCGGCTTCGGGTAGCGGCCCGGCGCGGTCTTCCGCAGGACGCCGGCGAGGAACCGCTGCGTCACCTCGAACTCCGTGATCGCCCCGGTTCGGAGCGGCCGCATGGCGATCACGTTGCCCGAGTCGCCGCCGCGAACCCGCGCGACGTCGTCGCCGATCGCGATCACGTCGCCGGTCGACACGCGGAGCGCGACCACGGTCGGCTGCGCGAACACGATGCCGTCGCCCTCCCGGTACACGACCGTGTTCGCGGTGCCCAGATCGATCGCCAGGTCTCGCCCCACTAGGCCCCCATCACCCACCGGGCCTCGCCCGTCTCGAAGGACTCCCGCTTCCAGATGGGCACGTCGTGCTTCAGCTCCTCGATGCCGAAGCGGCAGGCTTCGAACGCCTCGGCTCGGTGCGCGCTGGAGACCGCGACCACGACGCTGGCTTCCCCGACCTGCAGATCCCCGACGCGGTGCAGCAGCGCGACCCGGCCGACGGGCCACCGCTCGAGCATGCGAGCGGCGAGCTCCTCGAGCCGCTCGACCGCGAGCTCCTCCCAGGCCTCATACGTGAGTCCCGTGACGACCTCTCCGTCCGGCCCGGCGTCGCGAACGGTGCCGATGAACATGCAGGTGCCTCCGGCGGCGGGATCGTCGACGTACGACAACGCTTCGTCGACGACGAGCGGCTCCGGGGTCACGCGGACGAGCGTGCGGTCGGGCGACACGGCGGCCATCGTAGCGCGAGGACGTCGTAGGCTGGCCGGATGAGCGATCCTGGCTTCCCGTTCGGCATGGACCCCGACGCGCTCCGCGACGCGCCGTTGTTCCAGGAGCTCCAGCGCGTGATGGCGTCCTCGTCCGGACCGGTCAACTGGGAGCTGGCGCGGCAGGTGGCGGTCGCCACCGCCGTCGAGGCCGGTGCCGATCCCGATCCCTCCGACGAGGATCGCGAGTCGCTGGCGCAGGCCGTCCGGGTCGCCGAGCTCCAGGTCGCGGGATCCACCGGCCTCGCGGCGCCGACCGACGTCGTCGAGGTCCGCCCGGTCCGTCGCGCGGGATGGGTGCTCGCGAACGTCGACGGGCTCCGCGGCCTGCTCGAGCCCGCGGCGGCTCGGATGGGCGAGGCGCTCGGCCGGGCGATGGCCGAAGGGATGCCGGCGGAGATGGGACCCATGGGCGGTCTGATGACGCAGCTCGGTCCCCTGCTCCAGGGGACGCAGGTCGGACAGGTCCTCGGGTTCCTCGCCCAGCGGGTGCTCGGGCAGTACGACGTCGCGGTGCCGCGCGACGAGGACGGTGGCGCGTTGCTGTTCGTCGTGCCGAACCTCGCCGCGTTCGAGCGTGACTGGGCCCTCGATCCGACCGAGTTCCGGACGTACGTCGCGCTGCACGAGGTGACCCACCGCTTCGAGTTCGCTCGGCCGTGGGCGCGCCCACGGTTCGCCGGGCTCGTCGACGACTTCCTCTCGACGATGACGATCGACGTCGACCGGATCCAGGAGCGGCTGGCGACGATCGACCCCTCGGATCCTGAGTCCTTCCAGCGGGCGCTGTCGGGCGACGAGGACGACGGGATGTTCGGCGCCGTGCTCGACGACGAGCAGCGCCTGAAGCTCGGGCGGATCCAGGCGTTCATGGCGGCGGCGGAGGGCTACGGCGATCACGTGATGCACGGGGTCGGCGCGCATCTGCTCTCGACGTATCCACAGATCGACGAGGCGATGCGCCGGCACCGGGAGGACGAACGCGCCGACCCGGTCTTCGAACGGCTGCTCGGCGTCGAGATGAAGCGGGATCAGTACCGGACCGGGCGCGCCTTCTGCGACACGGTGGTCGAGCTGACCGATGAGACGACGCTCGCCCGGATGTGGGATTCGGCCGAGGCGCTGCCGTCCCTGCCGGAACTGGACGAGCCGCGCCTGTGGCTCGCTCGCACCGTCTGAGCGACCCTCAGGGGGCCGGGAACGACACGAACACGGCGCGACCGCCGATCGTGCCGCGCGCGGTGGCGACGGCGCGCGGATGCCAGTCGTTCCACGCGAGGCGCAGATGCCCGGCGTCGACGCCCGGGCCGCGCACCCCGACCGACGCGCTGATCAGGCCGTCGGCGAGGTCCCAATGGACGGTGCCGCTGACGCCCGCATCGCGCACCCATCGGATGTCGTGCAGACCGAACCAGACGGCGACCCAGCCCGCCGTGTCGAACCGGCCACCGCGCAGGCCGACGCCGTGGTAGCCGTACATCTCCCACCACCGGGCGATCACGTCGGCCACGGCGTTCGCCGCGACCACCGCGGCGCGACGGCCCGGGCCCATCCGGCCGAGGCCGGCGGCCGTCATCGGGAACCGGTCGACGACCCGGACCTCGTTGTACCGCCGTGCGCAGGACGTGTCGCCGGCGTTGAGCGTCCGAACGAAGCGGACGACGATCGTCGACGCGCACCGCCCGTGGTCGTCCAGCGCGGCGATGTGGTTCATGTTCCGGACGTCGACGAACGTGGCGTCCGGGAACTCCGACGCGACATCCCGTGCCCCCTCCGGTGAGGTCAACGAGTCGAGGTCGCCCGACAGGACGAGCACGGGGACCGACGGGTACACGGGATGGGGCGGCAACGGCGGGTTCGCGCGCGACGGACGAGGCCACAGGATGCAGGAGTCGTAGGGCTGAACGCCGGACAACGGCGCGGAGAGCCACTGGGCGATCGTGAACGGTGCGAATGCCGCCGGGTCGGTGCGCCGCAGCCGGCGGATCCCCGCCGCGTACTGACGACGACGCACGGGCACCGTCGCGTTCCGGTCGAACGGCAACGTGGTGTCGTTGCAGTTCGTCGCCAGGTAGAGGCCCTCCGAGAACGCGTGCGGGTCGCCGGCGCCGGAGAAGTACAGGTTCTCGGCCGCCAGCCGGAGCAGCGGGTGGGTGTCGTGGGCCGGTCCGAGATAGGCGCGGATCGCGGGGTCCAGCTCCCGGTACAGGTCGAGGCTGCTTGCGGCGGCCGTCGCGAACGTGATCAGCGCGCCCACGTCGACCGTGACGTGCCGAAGGACCCCGTCGGCGTTTAAAGCTGTCCCGACGATCGGGTGCCGCTGCAGGGCAGCCGCCAGCCGGCGCATCCGCCGGATCGGCCCACCCGGGACACCGGCGCAGCCCGGATCGCGACGGCACGCTCGGCGGAACGCGGCCCGCAGCGCCCGGTTCGTGTCCCGGTACCAGGGATCCGGGCCGACGACCGGGTAGGCGCTGTCCAGCATGAGCGAGCGGAGC
>Ga0335082_10004170_pt1 | contig 15737 bp, 8 predicted proteins | sample Lox_Sample_41_FD_206718 | JGI IMG/M metagenome (GOLD analysis project Ga0335082, IMG submission 206718) | Soil microbial communities from Loxahatchee National Wildlife Refuge, Florida, United States - Lox_Sample_4.1 | ecosystem: Environmental > Terrestrial > Soil > Wetlands | place: USA: Florida...
CCGGCAGCTTGCCACGCAAGGGTTCGTCGCCGCGGCGCCCGAGCAGGCGGACTTCTGGGTCGGCTATCACGTGCGGCTGCTCGACAAGATCCATACGACGACCACCGGCACGTACTACGGATACAACCGATCCTGGGGTGGAGATGCCGGGCTCGACCTCGGGTGGAATTTGGGCGGCGCGCCCACCGTGTATTCGCACCGGTACGACATCGGTACCTTGACGGTGTTCGTGGAGGCGCCGGCGACGCAGCGCCCGATCTGGCAAGGTTTCGCGCGAGCCGAGATCGAGCCCTCCGACGATATCGAGACACGTGACCAGCGCCTCACAAAGGCGGCGGCCGGGATCCTCGAGCAGTTCCCTCCCCGTCCCGCGTCGCCAGCGAGCAGTGGCGCGCAATAGCAGCATGTCGAACCAGCGAGTGGTGGATCCCGCCATCTTTCTCCGCCGTGCCGCGGCGCCCACCCTATCCCATCAGCGGTAAGTCCATGTCGTGTGGGCAACTGACTAGCGGCGGGGCTCAGTCTGCACCCGCGAGGAACTCACGCCCACATCCGCATCTGAACTGCTCGTCGGCGGCCGGGTTCGCGCGGCGTTGGTGTACATCCGCGTACCCGGACAAAAGTCCGTTCTGCGGCCAACCGTGAAGCGCTAGCTCGGTTCTCGATTCTGGCGTGCCGCGACAGTGACCTTGCCCACTACCAGGCGCCTCGCAGCCTGAGTCGCGCATCGATCGAACGCCGCAGCCATCTGCGGAGCAAATGCCCGCGGCGAATGGGCGAAAGCGAAGAATCCACGCATGGGTGCCGTATGTCTGAATTCATACGTCACGCCTGCGGCCCCTGGTGCACGTGCCGAAGAGGTGCTACGATATTTTTCGCTGATTGTCCGGCGCGAGCACCCCCATCGGTCCTAAGGCTTCTCTAGCCCCCGCACCCACATTCAGATGACGCGGAAAGCGTCCGTGTCGCGAGGTGTGTAACCGCTCGTTCCGGGGTCCGGCAGCCCCCGAACTTGACGCTAACCGGTCGCTGCCGCGGCCTCCAACCAAGGAGTCATCGATGGGTAAGAAACTCTACGTGGGCAATCTCGGATTCGACGTGACGGACAAGGACCTCGAGGCCGTGTTCGCGCAAGCCGGTGTGTGTGACTCGGTCGCCGTCGTCACCGACCGGTTCAGTGGCCAATCGCGCGGATTCGGCTTCGTGGAGATGAGCTCGAACGCCGAAGCCCAGAGGGCGATCCAGCAGCTCAATGGACAGGAGCTGAAGGGCCGCGCGCTCAAGGTCAACGAAGCACGCGATCGCGAGGATCGCCGTGGCGGCGGCGGTTGGAACCGTCACTGAGCGTTGATGACGCGCAGGGCCATGCAACGCGCGACAACGAAGCAGGCACGTCCAGCCGGTGTACTGATCGACACCGAGAGTCGGTGCGGTACCTCGCCCGCAATACATTTCAAGCCGCTGCTGCGGAGTATCCAGCGCGCGCTCAAGTCTGGTGACACGACAGTTGCTCTATCGGGCGCCAAACTCAACGTCGTCATCCTCGCGCTGCAGAAAGCCATCTGGGTCGAAGAAGAGGTCGTCCCGCGCGATCGCTACGCGTTCAGCGCGCTCAATCAAAGCGGTGTTTCGCCGGCGCAGCGCCTCCGCACTCTGGCAACCCGAATGTTGCGCCGTCCCGAGGCCGGACGCGGGGGGCGGTCTGCAATCTATCCGGCGCAACGGATTGTCGCGGAATATCGCGCGCTCACTGGGCAGGGGGAAGGCGACACGTCTTTCTACTCTTCCCGAGGCTACTGCGGCCTTTCGCGCGAGCACGAAGATTTCGAGCCGATTCGCCTTCCTTTGACTCGCGCCGATGCGGTGCGAGCCATTCAGCGCATCCATGGCTTTCCGAGCCCCAGCGCTGCGCGGCAGTTCATCCAGGCGGCGATTCGCGAACTGCCAAAGTCGCAGCGTCCGCGACCGCCGGTCACCGATCCTTGATCCGACCTCGCCGTCGTCACAAGCGCTCCATGACCGGGCGCATTGTGGCGCGAACCGCGTACGAGGGCACCCACGAGCGCCGCTCCCGGGTGTGCGGGTGCGGCCCGCGAAGCTGACCGGGGCTCAATGCACGGAACCGCGAGCATCTTCTTTGAAGCTGGTGAGCTGCCCCTTCCAGCCCAAATGGCTTACGAACCGCAACTGGCCTTCGAGCACGGTGCCGCGCCTATAGCAGGGCACGTTCATGCTGGGCTCGGGGCGAAAGGCCGATGCGGACGATCTGCCTCAACCCCGCCAGTTCGGCCCCGGATGCCTCCGGTTGCCGCACGACGCACGACGTCACCTGTCGGTGCAATGGCCAGAATGTCTCTGACCACCGCGCGCGGCACGCACAGGTATGACGGCGGGGCATGACGCCGGAGCTGTCTCCAGCTGGCTGCGGGTGCCGCGGGTAACGGCCGGGGTGCGGTCGGGTTGCGAGCGGCTTCGGGAACGGAGAGGAAGGCGTGAATCGGTCATTCCTGCGCGCGCGCGGGCAACGCTCGGTGTTCTCTCGCCATCCCGAAGAGCCGATCCGCAGCGAGCTCTTTAGTATCGAGCGGCTGGAGCAACACGCCGAGAGCCTCGCGCTCGCACAGCGCGTCTTGCCCCGAGCGGGGTTCGGCCGGCCGTTGGCAGCACGGCTGCGGGACAATGGTCGGGTGCTGCTGGCCGCGTACCGGACGATCGCCGCGGCCGTTCGTGAGGAACGCGTCATCACCCCGGCAGCCGAATGGTTGGTCGATAACTTTCACATCGCCGAGGAGCAGATACGCGAGATCCGCGACGATCTGCCGTACGGTTTCTATCGGCAGTTGCCCGTGCTGGCGGAGGGCCCATTGGCGGGCCACCCGCGCGTGTTCGGATTGGCATGGGCCTTTGTCGCGCACACCGACAGCCTGTTCGAGCCGCAGTCACTCTCCCGCTTCGTCCATGCCTACCAGCGCGTGCAGCCGTTGATGATCGGCGAGCTCTGGGCGGTGGCGATTACGCTACGCATCGTGCTGGTGGAGAACTTGCGCCGCTGCGCCGAACGAATCGTGCGCAGCCGAGTGGCGCGACAGGAGGCCGACGCTGTGGCCGACCGGGTCCTCGGCGTAGGCCGCGCGACCGAGCGGGCTCGCACCGTTTTGCAGCGCTTTGAGGATCTGCCCCTGTCGGCCCACTTCGCGGTCCAACTCGTCCAGCGGCTGCGCGATCAGGATCCGGCCGTGACACCGGCCCTGAGCTGGCTCGATGAGCGACTGGCGGCGCAGGGAACGACGGCCGATCAGATTGTCCGTGAGGAGCACCAGCGGCAGGGCGCGATGAACGTGACGGTTCGCAATGTGATCACGAGCATGCGCTTCATGTCCGCCATCGATTGGGCGGAGTTCTTCGAGAGCGTCAGCTTGGTCGATGCGGAACTCCGGGCCGGCAGCGACTTTGCCGCAATGGATTTCCCGACCCGCGATCGCTACCGGCACGCGATCGAGGCGCTGGCGCGCGGCTCAGGCCACTCCGAGCTCGACATCGCCGCGCGCGTGCTGCGCGCCGCCGCGCGAACGCGAGACGACTCACGCAGCGGTGACAACACCACTCGCCGCGAGCAGGATCCGGGGTACTACCTCATCGCCAGGGGCCGACCAGCCTTCGAGAAGGAGATCGGATTCCGCCCGCCCATGCGCGACTGGCCCAGGCGCGCCTACGCGGCTGCGGGGGTCCTCGGCTATCTGGGAACGATTGCGATCGGCACGGCCCTTATCCTGGCGCTGCCCTTGCTCGGCGTGGCCGAGCTCGGAATCGGCGGAGCGGCGCTCCGCTGGCTCGCACTGCTCGCGTTGATCCCGGCAACGGAGGTGGCCGTGGCACTCGTGAACCGCCATGTGACGACGCAATTCGGACCGGTGGTGCTGCCGGGAATGGCACTGCGCGACGGCGTGCCTGCGACCCTTCGCACGATGGTCGCGGTGCCTACGCTCCTGACGACGCGCGCGGCATTCGAGGAGCAGCTCGAACGCCTCGAGGTGCACTATCTGGCGAGCCCGGAAGACGACCTCTGCTTCGCGCTGCTCTCGGACTGGACGGACGCCGCCACGGAGACCGCACCGGGTGACGAGGATCTGCTCGACGTGGCTCTCGACGGCATCGCCCGCTTGAATCGTCGACACCCAGCGCCGGGCGGCGAGCGCTTCCTCCTGCTGCATCGCCGACGAGTCTGGAACGAAGGCGAGGGGAAGTGGATCGGATGGGAGCGGAAACGCGGGAAGCTGCACGAGCTGAATCGATTGTTGCGGGGCGCGACGGACACCACCTTTCTGGCCGTGAATGGGAATTCCCCTGTCGTGCCCTCCGACGTGCGCTACGTGATCACTCTCGACGCCGATACCCGACTGCCGCGCGGAGCCGCCCGCCGGCTGGTGGGTAAGATGGCTCATCCGCTCAACCGACCGCGACTCGATCCCCGCACGGGCCGCGTGGTCGAAGGGTATGCGGTGCTGCAGCCTCGCGTCACACCGACACTGCCGACCGGCCGCGAGGGATCGCTGTTCCAGCGAGTCTTCTCGGGTCCGGGCGGCATGGACCCGTACGCGTCTGCCGTGTCCGATGTGTACCAGGACCTGCTCGGGGAAGGCTCCTACACCGGCAAGGGCATCTACGACGTCGATGTCTTCGAAGCCGCCTTGAGGGGTCGGGTCCCCGAGAGCACGCTGCTGAGTCACGATCTGTTAGAGGGCACCTTTGCGCGGGCAGGACTGACTTCGGACATCGAGGTCGTCGAGGAGTTCCCCGCACGCTACGACGTCGCCGCGGCGCGCCAGCATCGCTGGGCGCGTGGCGACTGGCAGCTGCTGCCCTGGATTTTCGGCCGCGGGCGCGACTCGACCGGCGACCGAGCCCGCAGAGCGATTCCGTTGGTCGGCCGCTGGAAGATGCTGGACAACCTGCGCCGCGCGCTGGCGGCACCGGCCGCCTTTCTCGCACTCTTGATGGGCTGGACCCTGCCCGCCGCGCCGGCCGCCGTGTGGACCGCGGGCGTTCTGTCGATGATCGCGCTGCCCGCCCTCCTGCCCGTATTCGCTGGCATCGTACCGCGACGGCTCGGGATCTCGAAGCGTAGCCACGTGCGTGCGGTCGGCGCCGCGCTCACCCTGGCGCTGTCCCAGATTGCCTTCCTAGTGACACTCCTCGCCCATCAAGCGTGGTTGATGGGCGATGCGATTGTGCGAACGCTCTACCGCATGTTCGTGAGCCACCGCGGCCTGCTCGAGTGGCTGACCGCTGCGCAGGCGAAGTTCAGCTTGCCGCTCGACATCCCCGGGTTCTACCGGCGAATGGCAGGCGGCGTCGCGCTGGCTACCGTCGCCGCATGCGTCGCGGCACGCACCGGCCGTGGAGCGCAGCTGATCGCGGCTCCCTTCCTGATCCTTTGGGTGCTGTCGCCAGCCGTGGCCCGCTGGGCGAGCCGCCCGCCACCGGTTGCGGGGTTCAAGCCGGTTTCCCCCGCGGACGCGCGCCTACTGCGGCTGATCGCCCGTCGCACCTGGCGGTTCTTCGAGCGCTTCGTTGCGTCGGAGGATCACGCGCTGCCGCCGGACAATTTTCAAGAAGAGCCGAAGCCTGTCGTTGCCCACCGAACGTCGCCGACGAACATCGGGTTGTATCTCCTCTCGGTCGTTACCGCTCACGATTTCGGCTGGCTCGGCACGCTTGGCACCGTGGAGCGACTGGACGCAACGCTCGCGACGATGAACGGCCTGGAGCGCTTCCGCGGCCACTTCTACAACTGGTACGATACACACGACCTCCGTCCGCTCGAGCCGAAATACGTCTCATCGGTGGATAGCGGCAACCTCGCCGGCCATCTGATCGCGCTTGGCAACGCGTGTCGGGAGATAATTGGCCGTCCCGTCATCGCGCCGGTATGGCGGGCAGGCATCGAGGATGCGCTGGGGCTCACCCGCGAATCCCTGCATGCGTTGCCCGACGATCGACGAGCGCAGACCGTCACTCGAAAGCAGCTGGACGAAGCGCTCGACGCGGTTGGTGCGGCGCTGCGGCTCGCCTCCCCGACCCCGGCAGGTATTGCCCGACAACTGGTCGTGCTTGCCGAGCGTGCCGACACGGTCACCGACATGGCGCGAACCCTGAGCGAGGAGTGCGGCGACGGCGGCGATGTGCTGGTCTGGGCGGAGGCATTGCGGGCATCGGTTCGGGACCACGAGCGCGACCTCGAGGTACTGATGCCATGGGCGGGTCTCGCAGATGATGCCGCGATTGTCGTCGAGGGTGCCGCGTCGTCGGTGCGGGAAGAAGCCCTGGGGGCGTTGCGCGGCTCGGTCCCGACGCTATCCGATCTGGCGGATCGTTGCGAAGCTGCCCTCCGCGTGCTGCGGTTCCCGCCGCGGGAGGGCACAGCGCGGACCGTAGAAGGGGACGACAAGCTCGCGCGAACCGACGCGCTGGCCGAGGCACTCGATCGTTCCGCAAGCGCCGCTCGCGAGCTCGAGCGGCGCATTGCGGCGCTTGCCCAACTGGCGCGCAAGATGTTCGACGAGATGGAGTTTGGTTTTCTCCTCGACGCGGGGCGACAGCTGCTCTCGATTGGTTACCAGGTAGCCGAGGGCACGCTCGATCCCAGCTGTTACGACCTGCTCGCTTCCGAGGCGCGGCTGGCGAGCTTCATCGCCATCGCCAAAGGGGACGTGCCGGCGGGGCACTGGTTTCGCCTCGGGCGCGCCTTGACGCCGGTCGATCGCGGGTCGGCGCTGATCTCATGGTCGGGCTCGATGTTCGAGTATCTGATGCCGTCACTGGTGATGCGCGCGCCGACCGGAAGCCTGCTGGAGCAGACAAACCGTCTCGTCGTCCGGCGGCAGATACGATATGGTGCCAGCCTCGGGGTGCCGTGGGGGGTTTCGGAATCGGCGTACAACGTACGCGATCTCGAGCTCACGTATCAGTACTCGAATTTCGGCATTCCCGGTCTGGGTTTGAAGCGCGGCCTGAGCGCCGACGCCGTCGTCGCTCCCTACGCGACGGCATTGGCGGCGATGGTGGATCCCCAGGCCGCGACGCAGAATCTCTTGCGGATTTCAACAGTCGGCGGGCGCGGTGCGTTCGGCTACTACGAGGCGCTGGACTACACCCCGACGCGTCTTCCCGCTGGCGAGGCGGTCGCAATCGTCCGCGCTTACATGGCGCACCATCAGGGCATGACCATGGTCGCGATTGCCAACGCGCTCCAGGGCGGAACGATGCGCGCCCGCTTTCACGCCGAGCCGATCATCCAGGCGACGGAGCTGCTGCTGCAGGAGCGCACCCCGCGCGGTGTTGCGGTGGCGCGCCCGCGTGCCGAGGAGGTGGAGACGGCCGCGAACGTGCGCGAGATCGTGCCGTCTATGCTGCGCCGGTTCCGCTCCCCGCACGACGCGATCCCTCGTACGCAGCTCCTTTCGAACGGCCGCTACTCCGTGATGTTGACCGCAGCTGGCTCCGGGTACAGTCGCTGGCGCGATCTCGCTGTCACACGCTGGCGAGAGGATGTGACGTGCGACTCCTGGGGTACGTATGTCTTTCTGCGCGACGCGCGCAGCGGTGACGTATGGTCGGCCGGATACCAGCCGAGTGGCGTCGAACCGGACCGTTACGAGGTGGAGTTCTCCGAGGGGCGAGCCCAGATCGTCCGTCGCGATGGCACGATCTCCACGATGCTGGAAGTGGCGGTCTCTGCTGAAGACGACTGCGAGGTTCGCCGCGTGTCGGTTTCGAATCTCGGCAGCCGCGCCCGGGAAATCGAGCTGACCTCATATGCCGAGGTCGTACTGGCGCCTCCGGGCGACGACGCGGCGCATCCGGCATTCTCCAAGCTGTTCGTGCACACGGAGTTCGTTGCCGACGTAGGCGTCCTCCTGGCGACGCGCCGGCGGCGGTCGCCTGGCGAACGCGAAGTCTGGGCGGCTCACCTCGCCGTCGTGGAAGGCGAGGCCGTGGGCGAACCGGAATTCGAGACCGACCGGGCACGTTTCCTCGGGCGCGGGCGCGAGATCCGGACGGCGGTGGCCGCTATGGACCGCCGGCCGCTCTCCAAGACGGTTGGCGCCGTACTCGACCCAATCTTCAGTCTCCGCCGCCGGGTGCGCGTTCCGCCGGGAGCCACAGCGCGGGTGGCATTCTGGACACTCATCGCGCCGTCGCGCAGCCAAGCGCTCGACTTGGCCGACAAGCACCTCGACTCAGCAGCCTTCGAACGAGCGGTCACGCTGGCGTGGACCCAGGCCCAAGTGCAGCTGCATCATCTCGGGGTCGGTCCTGACGAAGCACACCTCTTCCAGAGTCTCGCCAATCACGTGCTCTACTCGAACCCAGCGCTGCGCCCCTCGCCGGCGGTCCTGAAACGCAACGAGCGGGGACCAGCGACCCTCTGGGTCCACGGAATCTCCGGGGACGTGCCGATCGTCCTGGTGCGGATCGACGAACCGGAGGATCTGGAGATCGTCAGGCAGCTACTGCGCGCTTACGAATACTGGCGGCTGAAGCAACTGGCCGTCGATCTCGTGGTGCTGAACGAGAGAACCACGTCCTATATCCAAGATCTTCAGGGCACCCTCGAGGCCTTGGTTCGGGCGAGCCGTTCGAGCCCGCAACTCGATGGAATGGGTGCCCGGGGAAACGTGTTTCTCCTGCGCGCCGATCTGGTTTCCCTCGAGGCGCGCGATCTGCTGCGGACCGCGGCGCGCGCGGTGCTCCTCAGCCGGCGCGGCAGCCTCGCCGAGCAGGTCAAGCGCCTGGAGGAGGAATCCGAGTTGGCAACGCCATGGCGGCCGGCCCCGCCGCTTGGCATCGGCGGCTCAGCGGGACGCATATCGTCGCCAGTCCTTACCACCGAAAAGGGCAGGGGCAGATCGGAGGGCACACCGGTGGAGACCGCGCCGGCACTATCAGAGCTCGAGTTCTTCAATGGCCTGGGCGGCTTCGCTGCTGACGGGCGCGAGTACATGACGCGGCTCGGCGAGGGGCAGTGGACACCGGCGCCCTGGATCAACGTCATCGCAAACCCCTCGTTCGGCTTCCAGGTGTCGGTCGAAGGTGGAGGATACACCTGGGCGGTGACCAGCAAGGAAAACCAGCTCACCGCCTGGTTGAACGACCCGGTCGGCGATCGGCCAGGTGAAGTGATCTACGTGCGCGACGAGGATACCGGAGCGCTCTGGAGTCCCACGGCCCTGCCGATTCGCGAGGACGCCGCGCCGTACGTTTGCCGGCATGGTCAAGGATACAGCCGCTTCGAGCACACGTCTCACGGGATCTCGCTCGAGCTGCTCCAGTACGTACCTCTCGATGACCCGATCAAGATCTCACGACTGACGATACGGAACACTTCAGGGCGCTCTCGGCGTCTCTCGATCACCGCGTACGTGGAGTGGGTGCTCGGCACATCGCGCGTTGCCACAGCGCCGCACGTGGTGACCGAGATCGATGTAGACACCGGCGCGATGCTCGCCCGGAACCCCTGGCGGAACGAGTTCGGTGATCGCGTTGCCTATGCGGACCTCGCAGGTCAGCAAGTCGCGTGGACGGGCGACCGGATGGAATTTCTCGGCCGCAACGGCACACTGGAATATCCGGCTGCCCTGGCCGACGGAGGGTCGCTGTCAAATCGGGTCGGCGCGGGGTTCGATCCCTGCGGCGCTCTGCAAGCTCCGGTGAGGCTCCGGCCGAACGAGAGGGCGGAGATCGCCTTCTTTGTCGGTGAGGCGGCGACGCGAGCAGAGGCGCTCTCGGTGATCAGGCGGTACCGCACTACCGATCTCGAGGCGGTTTTCCGCCAGGTAGTCCAACACTGGGACGACGTCCTCGGGGCTGTGCAGGTGAGGACGCCCGATCGATCCATCGACCTCCTGCTGAACCGCTGGCTGCTCTATCAGACGCTCGCCTGTCGCGTCTGGGCGCGGTCGGCGCTCTATCAGGCGAGCGGGGCGTATGGGTTTCGCGACCAGCTCCAAGACGGAATGGCGCTCGCGGTGTCGCAACCGGCCCTGGTGCGTGCCCATCTGCTGCGCGCCGCCTCGCGGCAGTTCGTCGAGGGCGACGTGCAGCACTGGTGGTTGCCGCCCTCGGGTCAAGGCGTTCGCACACGAATCTCCGACGACCGCGTCTGGTTGCCGTACGCGGTTGCCCACTACGTCGAGCTCACGGGAGACGTCGGAGTACTGGACGAGAGGGTGCCGTTTCTCGAAGGACCAAGCCTCCGCGATGAGCAGCAGGATGCCTTTTTTCAGCCCCTGGTTTCAGAGCATCGGGCGACGCTGTTCGAACACTGTGCCCGAGCTCTTGACCGGAGCCTGTCGGTCGGTGCGCACGGGATGCCGTTGATCGGCGGGGGCGACTGGAACGACGGCATGAACCGGGTTGGCGAGGCTGGGAAGGGCGAGAGCGTTTGGCTCGGCTGGTTCCTATGCGCAACGCTCTCGGCGGCTGCTCCACTCGCTGAGGGCCGCGGTGAGTCTGCGCGCGCCGCGGTGTGGCGGCAGCACGCCGCTGCCGTGCGAGGCGCCCTGGAGCGCGACGCCTGGGATGGCGACTGGTACCGGCGTGGCTACTTCGATGACGGCACCCCCCTCGGCTCGGCAGCGAGCAGCGAATGCCGCATCGATTCGATCGCACAGTCGTGGGCGGTGATTTCGGCATCCGCGGACCCGGCGCGCGCTGCCGAGGCCATGGCGGCGGTGGCCCGACACCTCGTCCGGCGTGACGATGGACTCATCCTCCTCTTCACGCCGCCGTTCGATCGGACCCCGCTCGATCCCGGCTACATCAAGGGATACCCGCCCGGCATCCGCGAGAACGGCGGACAATATACGCACGCCGCCGTCTGGTCGGTGATCGCGAATGCGATGGTCGGCGACGGGGACGCCGCGGGTGAGCTGTTCGCGCTCCTCAACCCCATCAAGCATGCCAGCACGCGCGCCGCGATTCACCGCTACAAGGTGGAGCCGTACGTTGCCTGCGCCGACGTGTACTCGCAGCCCCCACATGTCGGTCGAGGGGGATGGACCTGGTATACCGGTTCGGCCGGATGGCTGTATCAGGCAGCGTTGGAGTGGATCCTCGGCTTTCGCGTGCGGGGAGAGATGCTGCACCTCGACCCGTGCGTTCCGCGGGCGTGGCGACGTTTCGACATCGCGTTCCGTCACCGCTCGGCGCGCTACGCGATCGGCGTTGAGAACCCTCACGGAGTCAGCCGCGGTGTCGTCCGCATCGAGCTCGACGGCGCGGCGTTGGCAGGGAACCCGCCGCTGATCCCACTGGCCGACGACGGTGCGATGCACGGGGTGCGGGTCGTGCTGGGTTAGCTGCAACACCCGCGACGACCCGTGGCATGTGCGCGCCACTGCCGCGCGCATCACGCGAAACTGAACCATTTCTCGCGCCTTGTCCGATCCTCGTGGCACCAGAACATCCGATCCATCGCCTTCTCGGCACGGCGGCGCGCGGGTCGCTGGCGCGATCCGGGCGGCGGATGCCGGATGTGCGGGAGGTGTGATGGTCTCAGCGGCGACGCATTCGCAGTCGGCCAAACCGCGGGCGCCGCGGTATCTGCCGCGTCGCGCGCGCATATACCGGGCGCCCTCCGCGACTACCGAGCCGTGCCGAGCCATCGGACATGCTGCCGAGCAGGAACCACAGTAGCGGCCATGGAGAAAGCACGTGACAAACGTCCTGGTCTTGCATCCGGAACAACCTGGGACGGTAAGACGCGCCGTGGATGTGATCACCGAGAGGTCAAATCCGTTCCGGTTGCGCGTGAGAGCGGTTCGGAATCCGGAAACCACGGGGCGGGTATGGGCTCGGAGTCCGATTCCTGAACCTCCGGCAGAGTGTCCCATGGGTCCGCCTTCGGTCGCTCGGGTTCCGACAGTTCTTCCCGCGCCCGGATCGCTTCTACGCGGCGGCGCTCCACGCCGCTCGACTGCAAGACATGCAGCTGGGCGCGGGCTTGTTTGCGGAAGTCGCGGATTCGCGCCCGCGCATCGGTTTCGATTCGGCGCTCGACCTTCCCCAGCCTCCGGCGGATCTCGGTGATCGGCTGTTTGAGCTGCTTGTCTCTCGTGTGAAGTTTGGCAACAACTCATGGACGATCGTGGCGTTCGCGCGCACTGCCGAAATGCATCACGCGACACCGAACGTCCTCAAAACGGAGGCGGCTGGACAGCATTCCGGAAGCGGATGAGCGAACGCTCCTTGCCCTTTGATGCGACGACTGCGATCGTTCATTGGATGGCCGGCGCCATCGAAGGAGGCTCTCATGGGCGACAAATCACCCAAGTCGAAACAACGCAGCCAGAAGCAGAAGGACGTCTCCAAGGCAGCCGGTGTCGCTGCAGCGAGGGCGAAGCAGGATGGTCAGAACCGCGCTCCGCAAACCCCTGCGAACCGCCAAAAGTAGCCGGCGAATGTGGGCAGGCAGCGGACAGGTCGGCGATGCGAAGGAGGCAGTTGTGACAGCCATCAGCAACAAGACTCAGAAGCCGCTGAGCGTCCCGCTGCCCGGTGGGAAGACGCTGCATCTGGGGCCTGGACGCACCGGACAGATCTCGGCGAAGGCGGTCGACGACCCGCGACTCAAGAAGCTCGTCGATGCCGGCGAGCTTGAGGTGATCGGCGAGGATGCTCGGCCTGCGGGCGGACCGACTGCGCGCAAGCGAGAGCCGGGAGTCGTGCGCGGCCATACCTCGGGCGGCAGTACGCGCCGCAGCGGTGACCGCTGAACCTCATCGCCCGGGTCCCGGGCACTCGAACCCGATTCGCGATCGACGGCCGTCGTCCTCAAGGCGATGCGCTTTCTTCAGGGATGCGTCCGGCCATGCCGCGAATGGCGTCCGAATTCAGATGAATTGGGACCACGGCCGCAGCTGAACTAAGAGACATCCTCGGCCCCAATCCCAGAGAGACAGTGATGGGCGAGGTCATGAGATACAAAGGGGCTCCCTTCGATGGACCGCCGCCGTTGAGTGATGAGAATCTGGATGCGATTCAAGCGACCACGCTGCGCTACTACGTCCACGAAATAAGTCCCACCACGGGCCTGATTCGCGACAAGAGCCAGGCCGGCGCCCCGTCCAGCATCGCCGCGGTCGGGATGGCGTTGTCGACGGCGCCCTTGGTTGCCGAACGCGGCATACGCACCCGCGCACTCATGGCGCACCGCGTGCTCAGGGTCCTGCGCTTTTTTGCCGACAGTCTGCAGGGGACTGAGCCCGAGGCCACCGGCTACAAGGGGTTCTACTACCATTTCCTCGACATGGAGACCGGTCGACGGGTCTGGAACTGCGAGCTCTCGACGATCGACTCGGCGTTTCTCTTCGCGGGAATGCTCGTCGCCGCAACCTACTTCGACCACGACGAGGCCGACGAAGCAGAAATCCGCCGTCTCGCCCGGCAGCTCTATGAGCGCGCGGACTGGAACTGGGCACGCGACGGCGACGCCTCGGTGACGCATGGATGGCGGCCCGAGACAGGCTTCATTCCGCACCGCTGGACGGGCTACGACGAGGCACTTCTGCTCTACGTACTCGGTCTCGGCTCACCGAGTCATCCTCTCCCCGAGGAGAGCTACGCGGCCTATACCTCGACCTATCACTGGAAGCACGTCTACGAGCACGAGTACCTGTACTCTGGACCGCTCTTCACCCATCATCTTTCGCACATATGGATCGATTTTCGCGACATTCAGGACGTGTTCATGCGCGACCACAGTTCCGACTACTTCGAGAACAGCCGGCGTGCGACCTACACCCATCAAGCCTACGCGATTCGCAACCCGATGCAGTTCGAGGGATACGGGGAGTTCTGCTGGGGCCTCACCGCCAGCGACGGTCCGGGCTGGACCACGCTCACGGTGCACGGCGTCGAGCGGTCGTTCTTCGACTATGTTGCGCGTGGGGCGCCGTTCGGACCCGACGACGGCACGATCGCCCCGTGGGCGGTCGTCGCTTCGCTGCCATTCGCTCCGGAGATCGTGCTGCCGACGATCGGGCACTACCAACACCTCGAGCTCGTCCAGCACGATTCGTATGGCTTCAAGGCGACGTTCAACCGCACCTTTCCCGTCGAGGAAGGCAAGCGGTTCTGGGTCTCGCCCTATCACTTCGGGATCGACCAGGGCCCGATCGCCCTGATGATCGAGAACTATCGCACCGGTCTCATCTGGGACTTGATGCGCCGTTGCGAGCCTATTCGAACCGGCCTACGCCGCGCGGGATTCCGCGGAGGATGGCTGTGAAGCCGGCGACTCTCACCATCGCCGTTCGTATGATTCCGTAGGCAACGGGCGATATGCGAGCTTCACGCCGCGGTTGCCGGGGCGCGGGAAGAACAGCCGTAGGCATCCAAGATCGCGCTGCACGCTGCGGGTTGGGGCGGTAGAGGTCAAGAGGGACCGTCGATGAGCCGTCTTGTCCGAAGACAGGCGGCGAATCATCGCCGCGAAATTTCCCGCGTGTCCGCGCCGTACCTTGAACACGTCCACACCATCGACAGCGGCAGGCGCCTTACCGCTCGGCTGCCAGAAGTTCACTTCGTCGGGCTATAGGGGCCGAGAAAGTCGAACCAGCTGTTGTGGGTGACCCCCACCCAGTAGCGCATGGCCGACGCGGGCTTTAGAGCACCGGAGTGGGCGACTGTAGAGAATTGAGAGGCCGAGTTCACACCGAAGATCGTAGCGCGCGTGCGGGGCAGGTCCTGGTGAGGGACGCTCGCGTCTTTTTCGCTGATACTTCCTGACCGCGGCCCCAAAACGCATGTCTACTGATTGTACCGCGGCCCGAGCTCTTGCCAGCTCTTTGGAAATCGTCCCCCCTTTTCGTTGTAGCGCAGCAACGCATCGACGTCCTGTTCCTTCTTGAGCAGCGCGCCGACGAACGGAATGTGCGCCTCGAGCGTATCCTGCGAGATGCCGGAGCGCAGCAGCGCGCTGATCCAGTCGATGAGCTCCGAGGTCGATGGCTTCTTGCGCAGCTCGCTCTGCTCGCGGAGCCAGTAGAATTTCAGCAGCACTTGATCGAGCAGCTTGGTGTCGAGATGCGGGTGATGCACGTCGATGATCTGGCGCATGAGATTGACATCGGGGAATTCGATGAAGTGGAAGATGCAACGGCGCAGAAACGCATCCGGCAACTCCTTCTCATTGTTCGATGTGATTAACACCACCGGTCGATGCTGCGCGACGATTTCTTCCTTCGTCTCGATGATCGTGAACCGCATCTCGTCGAGCTCGCGCAAGAGATCGTTCGGAAATTCGAGATCGGCCTTGTCGATCTCATCGATCAACAACACGTGACGTTCTGCAGCGGCGAACGCTTCGCCGAGCGGGCCGAGTTTGATGTAGTGGCGAATGTCAGACACGTCTCCGCCTGAGAAGCGGCTGTCGTTCAGCCGTTGGACGGTGTCGTACACGTAGAGGCCGTCGGCGGCTTTTGCAGTCGACTTGATGTGCCACGACAGCATCGGCATGCCGAGGCCCGCGGCGACGTGCTGGGCCAGTACCGTCTTGCCGGTGCCCGGTTCGCCCTTGAGGAGCAGCGGTCGCTCGAGCGCGATGGCGCAGTTGACGGCGTCGACCAGCGGTCCGGACGCGATGTAGCCGGCCGTGCCCTGGAAGCGGAGGAACCCGTTCGTCTTGGTCATTTGACGGTGACTATCGCCCCTGGCCCGCTCGTTCAAGCACCGTG
>Ga0335082_10004171_pt1 | contig 15737 bp, 13 predicted proteins | sample Lox_Sample_41_FD_206718 | JGI IMG/M metagenome (GOLD analysis project Ga0335082, IMG submission 206718) | Soil microbial communities from Loxahatchee National Wildlife Refuge, Florida, United States - Lox_Sample_4.1 | ecosystem: Environmental > Terrestrial > Soil > Wetlands | place: USA...
GCCCGGCCGCCCCCCGCGGCGGGCTCGCGGCCCCCCCCGGCTCGCCCCACGCCGAGACGGAGGTCGTGCAGCGCACGCTGCGCGTCGTCTCGACCGGAGCGCCCGCGCGCGCGCCGCAGCCGGCGACCTGGGAGTGGGGCACCGCCCCGAGGCGACGTGCTCCGGCGCCGCCGTCGCTGCCTCCCGTCATCCGTCGGGAAGCGCCCGCGGCCACGGCGTCGAACCCGACCGCGGCCCCGATTTCGACTCCGACCCCGACCGCGGCCTCGACTGCGACCGCGACCGCGACCGCGATCCCGACCGCGGTTCCCGTCCCGACCGCATCCACGATCCCGACCTCGACCGCGCCCGCGGCGCCGGCCCCCGCCGCCGCCGACCCGGTCGTCGATCGCGTCGTCGCGATCGTCTCCGAGAAGACCGGCTACCCGACCGACCTGCTCGACATGGACCTCGATCTCGAGGCCGACCTCGGCGTGGACACCGTGAAGCAGGCCGAGACCTTCGCCGCCGTGCGCGAGGAGTGGTCGATCCCGCGGATCGAGAACCTGCGGCTTCGCGACTTCCCGACGCTGCGCCACGTCGTCGGCTTCGTGCGAGATCGGCGCCCCGATCTCGGCTCGGCGCCAGCGCCCGTCGCCGGGGCCGTGACCGCCACGGCGACGGCGGCCGCCCCGTCCACCGGCGCTGCGCCGGCAGGGCCGGGTGCCGCGCAGGCCCGGCCGCTCGCCGGCGCGGACGAGGTCCCGCGGCGCGTGGCAACGCCCGTCCTGCGCCCGCCGCTCGAGCTGTGCAAGCCGACCGGCGTCCGGCTCGGCGCGGGGGTGCGCGTCGTCGTCGCCCGCGGCGCGGGGGAGGGGATCCTCGCCCGGAGGCTCGCGGAGCTCGGCGCCACCGCGCTGGAGCTCGACGCGCGCCAGCCGGCCGGGGCGATCGAGTCGGCGGTGCGCGGCTGGCTCGCCGACGGGCCGATCCAGGGCATCTTCTGGCTCGCGCCGGTGGATCCCGAGGCCCGCCTCGACGGGATGTCGAACGACGACTTCCGCGAGCGAACCCGCGTCGTCGTCAAGAACCTCGCGTCCACGATGCGCGTCCTGTACGGGAGCGTCGCGGCCAGCGGCACCTTTCTCGTCGCCGCGACGCGCCTGGGAGGGCTCTTCGGGCTCGGTGACGAGGGCACCGTCGCGCCGCTGGGCGGCGCGGTGCAGGGGTTCGTCAAGGCCTACAAGCGCGAGCGCCGCGACGCCCTGGTGAAGGTCGTGGACTTCTCCGCCGACGCGGGAGAGGGCGAGATCGCCGACGCGCTCGTCGCCGAGGCGCTCGCCGATCCGGGCACCGTCGAGGTCGGGCGGCGCGCCGGGACGCGCTGGTCGATCGGCCTGGACACCAGGCCGGCCGAGCCGTCGCCGTCGATCCGCCTCGGCCGCGACAGCGTCTTCGTCGTCACCGGCGCGGCCGGAGGCATCACCAGCGCGATCGTCGCCGACCTGGCCGCCGCGAGCGGTGGGACGTTCCACCTGCTGGATCTGATCGCTCCGCCGGCGGCCGACGACCCGCACGTCGTCCTCTTCCGCGCGGGGCGCGAGCGGTTGAAGGAGGCGCTCATCGCCGAGGCGAAGGGGCGCGGCGAGAAGCCGACGCCGGCCGCCCTCGACCGGCAGCTCCTGGTCGTCGAGCGCCAGGAGGCGGCGCTGCGCGCGCTCGCGAGCGTGCAGGCCGCGGGTGGCACGGCGCAATGGCACGCCGTGGACCTGCTCGACGCAGCGTCGGTCCGCGCGGCCGTGGACGCGATCCGCGCGGCGAGCGGGCGCATCGACGTGCTGGTGCACGCCGGCGGGATCGAGATCAGCCGCGCCCTGCCGGACAAGCCGGACGACGAATGGGCGCGGGTGTTCGACGTCAAGGCGGAGGGCTTCTTCTCGCTGCTCCGTGCGGCGCAGGACCTGCCGCTGGGGGCCACGGTGGTCTTCAGCTCGATCGCCGGCCGGTTCGGGAACGCCGGCCAGACCGACTACAGCGCGGCCAATGCCCTGCTCTGCGCGATGTCGCGCTGGCTGCGGCGCGCCCGTCCGGAGACGCGCGCGATCGCCATCGACTGGACGGCGTGGGGCGGGATCGGCATGGCCACCCGCGGCTCGATCCCGAAGATCATGGAGGCGGCCGGGATCGACATGCTCGCGCCGGAGGTGGGGATCCCGACCGTCCGGCGGGAGCTGCTCGCCGGCGTTGCGGACGAGATCGTCGTGGGCGGCCGGCTCGGCGTCCTCGTCGAGGACTGGGACGCGGCGGGCGGTCTCGACCTCGAGAAGACGATGGCCAACCGGCATGCCTTCACGATGGTCGGCGAGGTGACGGGGGCGCCGCTGAACGAAGGGCTCGCCGTCGAGACCTGCCTCGATCCCGGCGAGGAGCCCTTCTTGCTCGATCACCAGATCCAGGGCGTGCCGGTGCTGCCCGGCGTGATGGGGATCGAGGCCTTCGCGCAGGCGGCGAGCGTCCTCTGCCCGGATCGGATCGTCACGGGCCTGCACGACGTCGAGTTCCTGCTGCCGTTCAAGTTCCACCGCATGAACCCGGCCACGCTGTACCTCGCCGCCGCGGGCCGGCCGGGCACGGGCGACACGCTGCGGGTGGACGTCCGTCTCTCGTCGAGGCTGCAGCCCAACCCGGGGATGCCGGTCCAGGAGCGGTTGCACTTCCGCGGCAGCGTGGTGGCCGAGCGCGCCGCGCTGGCGGGCAAGACCGTGGCGTTCCACCCGCCTGCCGACGTGACCGTGGACGACCGCGCCATCTACCGCGTCTACTTCCACGGGCCGGCGTACCGGGTGCTCGAGGGGGTGCGGCTCGACGACGGCCACGCCATCGGCGTCATGCGGCGCGGCCTGCCGCCGAACGCCAGGGAAGCCGGCGCCGCCGAGCTCGTCGCGCCGCGTCTCGTCGAGCTCTGCTTCCAGACCGCCGGGATCATCGACATCGCCGAGCGGAACGTCCTCGGGCTGCCGGCCAGGCTCGGGTCGCTGCGGGTCCGCCGGGCGGCGCCGCCCGGGGACAGCCGGATCTTCGCGGAGGTCTGGCGGCGAGACGAGGGCGACGGCTTCGACGCGCACGTCGTGGACGCCGACGGCAACGTCTACGTCGAGCTGTCGGACTACCGTACGGTGGCGCTGCCCGAGCCGAAGACGCTGGGCGACCTGCGCGGGCCGGTCAAGGAAGGAGCTCCGGCATAATCCACTGGGCGCTGCACGCGGGCCGCAGCCCGGGCACGCTGGCGGGCGGCCGCGGCGAGGCGGCGCTGACCGTCGCCGAGCGCGCGCGGCTCGCGGGGTTTCGCGTGCCCAGGCGCCGTGCCGACTGGCTCATCGGCCGGATCACGGCGAAGTCGGTGGTCGCCGAGACCCTGGAGGAGGCCGTCCCGGGCGGCTGGCCTCTCCGCGCCATCGAGATCCCGAGCCAGCCGAACGGGATGCCCTACGCGCGGCTCGCCCCCGAGGCCGGCCCGGTCGAGCGGTTCGCGCCGGGGGAGCGGTTGCCGATCAGCGTCTCGATCAGCCACGCCGAGGAGCACGCGCTGTGCGCCGCGACCCTCTCCGGACCGGGGGAGGACGGCTCGCGCCGCACCCTCGGCGTCGACCTCGGCCTGGTCGAGCCGCGGTCGGGCGGGTTCGTCGCCACCTTCTTCACCCCGGAGGAGCAGCGCTTCGTCCGCGACGCGCCGGCGGGGCAGCGCGAGCTGCGCGCGAACCTGGTCTGGTGCGCCAAGGAGGCCGCGCTGAAGGCCCTGGGCCTCGGCCTGACCGTGGACACGCTGGACCTCTGCTGCCTGCCGGTGCCCGGCCGCGCCGATCCGGCCGAGTGGCCGCTCGCCCCGGCCGACGACGGCTGGCGCCCGTTCGCCGTCAGGTGCAGCCCGGCCCTGGTGCCCGGCGGCGGGGAGATCCGCGGCATCTGGCGCTCGTTTCCGCGGTTCGTCGGCGCGCTCGCGGTGCACGCGGCGCCCTCCCGCCTCGAAGGAGATGATGGTCCCTCACGGCCGGGAGGCGGGGGCCGCGGGCTCCGGCTCCGCGCGCTCGCGATCGGGTCCGTCGCCGGAGGGCGCCCCCCGCTTCGCCAGCGCCTCCGCGGCTGCCGCGTCGAGCGATCTCAGGTGGAGGTCGCGCTGCGGGACCGGGATCTCGATGCCCGCGCGGCCGAGGCTGGCGTGGACCTCGATCATCACGTCGCTGGCGAGCTGCTGCCAGCGGTCGAAGTCCGCGGTCCAGAAGCGGAGCGCGAACTCCATCGCGCTCTCGCCGAACCGGAGGAGGAGGGCGACGGGCTCCGGCGACTCCAGCACCCCGGCGCGCCCGCGGACCGTGGCGAGGAGCAGGTCGATGACCTGCCGGGGCGGTGATCCGTAGGCCGCGCCCACGGCCACCTCGACGCGGCGCCGGCGGTCGGAGAGCGTCCAGTTGGTGACCTCGGTCGAGATCAGCGTGGCGTTGGGCACGATCACCTCGGCCCCGGCGAAGGTCCGGACCGTCGAGGAGCGCACCCCGATCCGCATCACCTCGCCGGAGACGGCGCCCACCTCCACGATGTCGCGCACCTGGACCGGGCGCTCGTAGAGGAGGATCAGGCCAGACACGATGTTGTTGACCACGTTCTGGAGGCCGAAGCCGACGCCCAGGCCCAGCGCGCCCAGCAGGAAGGAGAAGCGGCTCATCTCGATGCCGGACGCCAGCACCGCCCAGGAGAAGCCCAGGACCACCAGGACGTACTGCACCGTCGCGGTGATGGCCGCCGGCACGCCGCGGGGGAGCTCGATCTCGGTGAAGACGCCCTCGTCGAGGACGAAGCGGATCGCCCGCGCCAGCAGCAGGGCGAGGGCCAGCGTGGCGACGAAGGCCGTCACGTTGCCGAGCGAGACGTCCAGCCCTCCCACCTGGAGCCGGAGCCCGAACACGGCGTTCAACCCGGCGCGCAAGGCGGAGGCGACGCCGAACGCGATCGCGGTCCGCCACGCCCAGATCGTCACGCAGGCGATCCGCAGCAGGGCGACGGTGCGCCGCTGGAGCAGGGCGTGGTGCCTGGCCACCAGCGGGCGGCGCTGCACGGCGGGGAGGTGGAGCAGCGCCGCGATCGCGCCCTCGAGCACCACCTCGATCCCGACCAGCACCGCGGCCACGATGGCGCTGGTGAGCGTGGCGTTCGTGAGGAGCTCCGCCAGGGTGGAGTTCCCGACGACGTTGGAGACGACGGCGACCCCGAGGAGCACGAGCGCGGCGGTGGCGGCGCCCCTCGTCGCGAGGCCCCACGGCCCGCCGCCCAGGAATCGAGCCCAGCCCCCCGGCCGCAGGCCCTTCAGCACCGCGGCGAGCGTGCCCGCGCTGACGAGGAGCACCGCGAGGCGGGCGAGCAGCGTGCGCGGCGGCGCGATGGCGGCCAGCTTGTCCAGCGCGAACAGCGCGGCCAGCGCGTAGAGCGGGCGCCGGAACAGGGCCGGGACCAGGCCGGGGAGGACGCGGAGGAGGGGCGCCAGGAACCCCAGGAACAGCAGGTCCCTCACGTTGGGAGGGAGCGGCGGGTAGAGGCCGCCGGCCAGCGGCAGCGAGACGAGCAGCGCCGCCGACCAGGGACGGGCGAGCATGCGGGAGGTGCCCGGAAGCGCCGCGCCTCGAGCCTCGAGCGCCGCGACCGGGCGGCGCAGCGCGATGAGCCCCAGCCCGAGGGCCAGGACGATCCCCAGGTGGATCCAGAGCCGAACCTGCTCCTCGGCGACGAACGTCGCGACGTCGTGCGCGCTCTCCCGCAATGCCTGCCGGACCTGCCCTCCGAGCGAACCGCCCCGATCCGCCAGCGTCAACGCCCGCCAGAGCGGCGCGCTCTCCACCTCGAAGAGCTGCCGCTCGAGGGCGGCCTCGGCCTGGGCGACCGACGTCGCGTCGCGGGACAGCTCGGCGCGAAGATCGCTCACTCGCCCCTGCAGCGCGAGGACCCCGTCCCGCTGCTGCCGCAGGTCCGCCTCCTCGACGCGCAGGCTCTCCAGGGCCTGGGCGATGCGCCGGAGCACCGCCTCGGGCGCCTTCTCCCGGCGAGCGGCGTCCGCCGTGAGCTGCCACGAGACGAGCCGGTCCTGGATCTCCCGGGTGGCGCCCGCCAGGAGGTCGGACCGCTTCTCGAGGGAGGCCTGCCCGCTGGCCAGGTGGAGGTCGGCGCGCGCCAGCGCTTGCCGCAGCCGGTCGAGCTCGCGAGCCGACGCGTCCTGGAGGCGCTGCGGCTCCAGGTCCGGCCGGAGGCTCTCGATGGCCGAGGTCACCGACGCCAGCCGCTCCTCGACCTGCTCGATCCCGGGATCGACCTTGGCGGCGGCCTGCGCCCTCCGCAAGGGCGCGTCGAGCTCCTCGGCGGCGTGGAAGACCTGCTCGATGGGGATGGGGCCCGGCGAGGGGAGGGGGGCCGCCTCGGCGCCGGTCCTTGCCGGTGCGGCGCGCTCGCCCGTCACCGCGGACGTCGGCGCGGCAGCGGCGCTCCCGAAGGTCGAGAGCGCTGCCGCCGCGAGTGCGCCGAGGCACGATGTACGCGTCGCCATGCGATCCCTCGCGCGCGGACTGGCCCGTTCCACGACCGCTACTGCGCTGGGACGGTGATGTCGCCGGGCTTCGGCTGCATCAGCCACGCCTTGATCTCCGGCGCGTCGGGCGGGTTGTCGGTCAGTGAGAGGTACATGGTGTAGTACCTGACCGCCTTGTCGCGGTCGCCGCGACGGCGCCAGACGTCGCCCATCACCCGGTTCGCGAGGGGCGAGTTCCCCGTGCTCAGCGATTGCTCGGCGTAGTCGGCGGCGTCGTCGGCGCGTCCGGCTCGCCAGAGCGCCGAGGACGCGAGGGCCATGCTGGCCGCGTCCGCGGGATCGACCTTCTTGCCGAAGCCGGCCGGCCGGAGCGCCAGGAAGAACTGGCGGTTCGCGACCCGCCCCGCCTCCACCACCTTCTCCTCGGGCTCGAACCCCTCCGCCGAGACCCGGATCCGGAAGGTCCGCTTCGGGTCGGCGACCTCGAGCGCCACGAAGCCGCGCCCCTTCGCCTCCCCGTCCACCTCCACGGCCGCCGAGCGCGGCAGGAACTCCGCGGTCACCTCCGGCCGCTTGGAGGACTCCCAGGACTGCTTGGCGGGGGCCGCCAGTGCGGCCAACGCGGCGACGACGGCAGCGGCGCTCGTGAGTGGCATGGAGACCGACGGTACGCGCGCCGTGAACGGCTGACAAGATCGTGGCAGCGGGCCCGCCGCGCACCGCGGGCCCGGCCCGATCGGGTCCGGGCCCGGCCCGGAGGAGCAGGAGTCCGGGCGCGCCGGCCGGGCGGGCGGTAGCTGTATCCGCCATGACCTCGCCCGCCATCCGCGTCGCCGCGATCCAGGACCGCATCCCCGACAACCACTGCTTCGGCTGCGGCCCGCTCAACGGGCAGGGGCTCGGCATCAAGAGCTACCCGAACGGCGAGGAGACCGTCTGCACCTTCCAGCCCTCCCCGCACCACATGGCGGGGCCGACCCACGTCCTCAACGGCGGCATCATCGCGACCGTGGTGGACTGTCACTGCGTCTGCACCGCCATCGCCGACGCGTACCGGGCCGCGGGCCGCGAGATCGGGACCGAGCCGCACATCTGGTGCGTGACGGCTTCGCTGAAGGTGGACTACCTCGCGCCGACGCCCATCGCCGCGCCCGTCGAGCTGCGGGCGCGCGTGCGCGAGGCGAAGGGGCGCAAGCGGGTCGTGGAGTGCGTGCTGAGCTCGGAGGGCCGGGCGCGTGCGCGGGCCGAGGTCGTCGCGGTCGAGGTCCCGCCCACGTGGTAGGGAGGGACGAAGGTCCGATTCACGCGCCGCCCCGCTGCCAGCATGATGCGCGTCGGCCAGGCGCCCTGGCGAAGGAGCCGTCGCGGGGACAGCCGGTGAATAGGAGGAGGTCATGCGGAGGATCATCGCGGGTTCGATCGTGGTGGGGACGGTGCTGTTCGCCGCCGTGGCGGCCCGGGCCGAGGAGAGCCTCGCCGACGCCGTGAAGAAGGCCTGCAACAAGGAGCTCACCTCGTTCTGCAAGGGCGTGCCGGAGGGGCAGGGGCGCATCCTCGCCTGCCTGTACGCGTTCGAGGACAAGGTCTCCGACAAGTGCATCGAGGCGGTGTACGACGCGGCGGTCCAGCTCGAGCAGGCGGTCGCGGCGCTGAAGTTCGCGGCCGGCCAGTGCCAGGGCGACCTCCAGAAGTTCTGCGCCGACGTGAAGCCCGGACAGGGGCGGGGGCTCGCCTGCCTCGACAAGCACGACAAGGACGTCAGCGCGCAGTGCAAGGACGCGCTGAAGCAGACCGGCCTCAAGAAGAAGTGACCGAGCCCGGCCGGGGGCCTTCACGGTCCCCGCCGCCGGGGCCGCGGCTCCGGATGGCCGCCCGGAAAGTGAGGAAGCCATGCGGTGGTATGGCTACGTCGCCTACTTCTTCGGCGGTGCCTTCCTCGTCAACGCGATCCCCCACTTCGTCAACGGCGTCTCCGGGCGGCCCTTCCAGAGCCCGTTCGCCTCACCGCCCGGCGAGGGGCTGTCCTCGGCGCTCGTCAACGTGGGGTGGGGTGCCTTCAACGCCGTCGCCGGCTACCTGCTCGTTTGCCGGGTCGGCCGGTTCGAGCCGAGGCGGACCAGCCACGTGCTCCCGGTCGGCCTCGGCGGGCTGCTCATGGCGCTGATGCTGGCCCGCGCGTTCGGACGCTTCTACGGCGGCCTGTAGCCGCCGCCGCGAACCCCACCAGCAGCGGGTGCGGCTCCGCCGCGGTCGATCGCGCCTGGGGAATGAAGAGCGTGACCACGTAGAATGGGTGCCGGGGCAGCTCCACGATCCGGGCCTCTCCCGCGTCGCCGACGCCGCTGACGGAGAGCCCGCCCTCCTGGAGCCGGCTCACCCACTCCGGGTCGACGCCGTAGCTGCAGTAGAAGTCCTCGTCTGCGGTCGCGACGCCGTAGAGCGTCCCGGCGCGCGTTCCCGGCCGGATCGTCACGCGGTGCCGCTGGCCCGCGAGCGAGCAGGCCAGCGCGGTGACCACGAGCTGGTCGGCCTTCGGGCTGGTCTCCTGGTGATCGGCGTCCCGGACCCCGAGAACGTTGCGCGCGAACTCGACGATCGCGTGCTGGAATCCGCCTCAGGTGCCGACGAGAGGCACGCCGCGCTCGCGCGCGTACCGGATCGCGGCGAGCGCGCCGTCCATGCTGCGGTAGGGGCTCGCCGGCGCGATCCAGACGCCCTGGAAGCGCGCCAGGCGCGATGCGGCGTCGCCGCCGATCGCATCCGTGGCGATCCACTCGAAGGCGAGGCCGACATGCTCGAGCGACGCGTTGGTGAACGCGTGCGTGGGGTTCCTCGGGTCGAAGTCGCCGACCACCGCGATTCGGGCGCTCATGGGCGGCTCTTAGCGCGGCCGCGTCGGCCGCGCAGTCCCGTGACGTGCTACCGTTCGCGAAGCCTTGCGCCACGAGATGCCCATTTTCCGCCCGCCCAGCGAGGCCGGGTCGCTCATCCTCCAGGCGACCGTCGGCTGCTCCTGGAACCACTGCACCTACTGCGCGATGTACCAGGAGAAGTCGTTCCGGGTCCGGCCGCTGGAGGAGCTGATCGCGGAGGTCGGGCTCGCCCGGCGCGAGTGCGGGGCGGAGGTGAGGCGCATCTTCGTCGCCGACGGCGACGCGCTCGCGATGGAGCTCGGCCACTGGGAGCCGCTCCTGCTCGCGTGCCGCGAGGCCTTCCCGCGGCTGCGGCGCGTCAGCGCCTACGCCACGGCCCTGAACGTCGCCGCGAAGAGCGACGCCGAGCTGCGCCGGCTGCGCGCGCTGGGCCTCTCGCTCCTCTACGTCGGGCCGGAGACGGGGGACGACGTCACCTTCCAGCGGATCGCCAAGGGGGCCGGGTTCGCCGAGCACGGCGCCGCGGCGAGGCGGGCGCACGCGGCGGGGATGAAGCTCTCCGCCATCTTCCTGCTCGGCGCCGGCGGGGTCGAGCGCTCCCGCGAGCACGCGGAGGGCTCGGCGCGGCTCGTCACCGAGATGGACCCCGAATTCCTCTCGGTCCTGACGCTGACGGTGGTCCCCGGCACGCCCATCGCGACGCTCGCCGCGCGAGGAGGGTTCGAGCTGCCTTCGATCGAGCGGATGCTGGAGGAGCTGCGGACAATCGTGGCCGCCTCCCGCCCGACGGGCGCGATCTTCCGGACCAACCACGCGTCCAATTACCTGCCGCTCGAGGGACGCCTGCCGAGGGACCGCGACCGGATCGTCGCAACCGTGGACCGCGCCCTCGCCGGCGCCGTCTCGCTGCGGCCGGAGTGGGCGAGGGGGCTCTGACGCGACGCACGGACGCGCCGCTCACCCCCTCGACGCACGAAACGGACCGAGCTGGGGGACCAAGCAAGCTTGCCATCCCGGCTCTTGCCGCCTAGAGAGGCACGCCATGACCATTCGCGTCGTCCGCCTCGGGACGCCCCGCCTCGCCGGCGAGGGCCTCCGGATCGGCACGGTGCGCCGCCCGCCGCGCGGCGTGCCGTCGGCGCGCTTCGCCTCGGACGACTGGTACGACGTCTGGTTCCCGAACCTCGCGCCGAGCGTGGAGACGATGAAGCTCGGCCAGGCAGCGAGGACGGACCGGGAGGTGGCGCGCTTCATGAAGCGGTTCCGGTCCGAGATGGCCGACCCCGCCGCGAGCCGCACGCTCGACCTGCTCGCCGCCCTCTCGCACGGCACGAGCTTCTCGGTGGGGTGCTACTGCGAGGACGAGGCGCGCTGTCACCGGTCGGTGCTGCGCGCGCTGCTCGCCGCGCGGGGCGCGAGCGTGGGGTGAGCGGGGTAGCCTCTCCCACCCCGATGGCGCCCCGCCCGACCCTCACCGCCGCCCAGGCCCGGGCGCTCCACCTCGCAGCCCAGGGGCTGCTCACGCCGCCGGCCCGGGTGGCCCGCCGCGAGGACGTGCTGGCCGCCGTGCGCCGCATGGCGCTCCTGCAGCTCGACACCATCCACGTGGTGGCCCGCAGCCACCACCTGGTGCTGCACGCCCGGCTGGGGGATTACCGGCCCGAGTGGCTCGACGAGCTGCTGGCGGGGCCGGCGCTCTTCGAGACCTGGGCCCACGAGGCCTGCCTCGCGCCGGTGGAGGACCACGGGCTGCACCGGATGCTGCTCACGACGAGCCACCACCAATGGTTCCTCCGGCGGGCCCGCAAGCTCCAGGCCGAGGAGGGGGAGGGGATGGCCGCCCTGCTCGAGGAGGTCCGCCGGCGCGGGCCGGTCAAGGCGTCGGACTTCACGAGCGAGCGGCCGCGCCGCACCGGCTGGTGGGGCTGGAAGAAGGAGAAGGCCTGGCTGGAGGCCTGGCTGGCGCTCGGCGAGCTGATGGTGGCGCGGCGCGAGAAGTTCCAGCGGGTCTACGACCTGGCAGAGCGGGTGCTGCCGGCCGCGGCGCGCCGGGCGCCGCCGGACGAGGCCGGGGCGCGGCTGGCGGCGATCGAGAAGTCGGTGCGCGCGCTCGGCGTGACGCAGGCCCGGTGGATCCACGACTACTTCCGCACCCGGCCCAGGCTCACGCCCGAGGACCTGCGCCCGCTGGTCGAGGCGGGGCGGCTGCGGGAGGTCCGCGTGCGGGGCTGGGCGACGCCCGGCTTCGTCCACCGCGACCACGCACCGCTCCTGCGCCGCGCCGCCGCCGGGAAGCTCGAGGCCACGCACACCGCGCTCCTCTCGCCCTTCGACCCGGTGGTCTGGGACCGGGAGCGGGCGCTCGCCATGTTCGGCTTCGACTACCGGCTGGAGTGCTACCTGCCGGCCCGCAAGCGGCGCCACGGCTACTTCGTGCTGCCCATCCTGCGGCGCGGGGCGCTGGTGGGGCGGCTCGACGCCAAGGCCCACCGGGCCCGCGGGGTCTTCGAGGTGAAGGCGCTGCACCTCGAGCCCGGGGTGGCGGCCGGGCCGGCGCTGCTCGACGACCTGGCCGCGGCGCTCACCGCCAGCGCCCGCTGGCACGCCACGCCCGAGGTCCGCCTGGGGCGGCGGGTGGCGCCGCCGCTCAAGGCGGCGCTCGGGCCGAGGCTCACTTGTCGCGATAGGTGATGCGGCCGCGGGTCAGGTCGTAGGGCGACAGCTCCACCTTCACGCGGTCGCCCGTGATGATGCGGATGTGGAACCTCTTCATCTTCCCGGACGGATACGCCAGGACGACGGGCCCCTGATCGATCTTCACGCGGTACATCCCTCCGCTCGACTCCTCCACCCGCCCCTGCACCTCGATGCCGGCTTCCTTCTCGCTCATCTGTCTCCAGTCGACGACGCCTTCGTGAAGAGAGCCCGCCTCGCGGTGGGCTCTCGGTGAGTGGAGGCGCCGGGAATCGAATCCAGGTCCTTGGCGCTCCGCGGGCTCCCGTATAGCTCATTTCGGGGCGTCGCGCCCAGCCGGCTGACAAGGGGCGCGGGTCCTCCGGCTCCGCGGATGAGGCGCCCATCAGGGCCGCCCCCGCAGTCCCGCTGGCCGATAGCGTTGGGGCGCACGATGCCCTCGACGCCCACCGGCCCGCCCGCAACGAGCGGGACTCCGTCCACCTCGCCGGCGGCCCGGCCAAGGCGCCGCCACTGGCGCCGCTGGCTCATCGGCGCTGCCCTGCTCGTCGTCTCCTACGCACTCCTCGGCTTCCTCCTCGCGCCACGCCTGCTGCGCGATGCCCTGCAGGCCAGGGGCTCTGCGGCGCTCCACCGCGCCGTCTCGGTGGCGGCCGTGAAGGTCAACCCCTTCACCCTGACCGTCACGGTCATGGGTGTCGAGGTGATGGACCGCGACGCGACGCGCCTGGCCGGCTGGGAGTCGCTCTACGTCCGGCTGGCGCCCTGGAAGGTGCTCCGCGGCGACCTCGGCGTGGCCGAGATCCGGCTCATCCGTCCCTTCGGCCGGCTGGCGCTCGGCGTCGCCGGCCGCCTCAACGTGCAGGACCTGCTCGAGGGCGACGGGGCGCCGGCGGAGTCCGCGAGGGCGGAGGCCCCCCGCTCCACCCTCGGCGTGGCGCTCGACCGGCTCGAGATCGAGCAGGCTCGGCTCGTCTTCGACGACGCCACCCGCTCGCCGTCCTTCGAGACCACGGTCGGTCCGCTCACCATCCGGCTCTCCGACTTCCGCACCCGCGGCGGCGCCGACAGCCCCTACGCCTTCACCGGCACCACCGAGGCGGGCGAGACCTTCTCCTGGTCGGGCACGGTCCTCTCCCAGCCCCTGCGCTCCAGCGGCACGATCTCGTTCGTCGGCGTGACGCTGCCCAAGTACGACCCCTATTCGAAGGAGGAGGCTCCCGCGCTCATCGTCGAGTCCGGCACGGTATCGCTCGACTCCCGGTACCAGTTCGAGTGGGGCGCCACCGCGCGGCGCCTCTTGCTCTCGGGCCTGAAGGTGGCGGTGGAGGATCTGGCGCTTGCCAGGCGGCGCGACCGCTCGCTGGCGCTCCGCGTGCCACGGATCGAGCTCGCGGGGGGCGAGGTCGATCTGCTCGGTCAGGTGGCCGCGGTGGCCGAGGTGAAGGTGGTGGGGGCGCTCCTCCGGCCCCGGCGCGACGCGGACGGGAAGATGGCGCTGCTGGAGATGCTGGAGCGGCCGCCGGCCAGGGTGCCCCCGACGCCGCCCCCGACCGGGCCCCAGACCCCGACCCGGACCAAACAGGCCGCGGCGCCGGCCTGGAAGTGGTCCGTCCAGACGGTGGCGGTCGAGGGGATGGTGGTGGAAGCGGAGGACCAGGTGCCGCCGCGGCCCGTCCGGCTGTCGCTTCCCGAGGTGAACGTGCGGTTGACCGGGCTCGCCGGCCGGCCCGACGTGGCCTGCCCGCTCACCGTCTCGGTCCGCTGGGGCGAGAAGGGCACGGCGTCGGCCACCGGCACCGTCTGGCCCCTCGCAGCGCGGGCCGACCTCACCATCAAGGCGGAGGCGCTCGATCTCGCGCCGCTCGGCCCCTACCTGGACGACGTCGCGCCGCTGCGGCTCGCGGCGGCGCAGCTCGGGCTGGCGGCGCGAGCCACCTTCGACGCCGGAGGGGCGACGCCGGCCTGGACCTTCGCGGGCGAGGTGCGGCTCGACGGCCTCTCGCTGCGCCACCCGGTGCGCGGCGAGGAGCTGGTGCGCTGGCGCTCGCTCGTGCTCGACGGCGTGGACGCCGCCTCGACCGGCGCACGCGCCACCGTGAAGACGGTGCGGCTCGCCGAGCCCAGCCTGCGGGCCATCGTGTTCGAGGACGGGACGACGTCGATGGCCAGGCCCGCGCCCCCCACGACCTCGACCCCCACCCCGACCGCGGCGAAGGACACGCCCGCCTCCGGGCCCACCTGGCGCACGGCCATCGGCCTGTTCCACCTGGCGCGCGGGCGGGCCAGCTTCGTGGACCGCTCCGTGACGCCGCCGGCGCTCCTCTCGCTCACCGACATCGAGGCCCGCATTGCCAACCTCTCGTCCGATCCGCGGGTCCGCTCCACCGTGGAGGTGCGGGCGAAGGTGGACGGGGCGGCCCCTCTGACGGTGACCGGGACGCTCAACCCGCTCCAGGCGCTGGCCTACACCGACCTCGCCATCGCGGCGAAGGGGGTCGACCTCACGCCGCTCGAGCCGTACGTGAGGAAGCACCTCGGTTACGAGCTGCGAAAGGGGAAGCTCGACCTCGACCTCGCGTACAAGGTGCAGGAGCGCACCATCCTCGCCGGCAACGTCATCCGGGTGGACCAGTTCACGCTCGGCGAGGCGACCCCCAGCCCGGATGCCACCTCCATCCCCGTCCGGCTGGCGCTCGCGCTCCTGAAGGACCGGGACGGCGTCATCCTCCTCGACGTGCCGGTGGAGGGGCGGACCGACGACCCGGAGTTCCGGCTCGGGCGCGTCATCTGGCGCGCCGTGCTCAACATCCTCGTCAAGGTTGCGACCTCGCCCTTCAACGCGCTGGCCGCGCTGGTGGGCGGAAGCAAGGAGGACCTCTCGCTCGTCGAGTTCACGCCGGGTGGCGCGGAGCTGGACGACGCCGCGCACCGGCGCATCGACCTCCTGGCGAAGGCGCTGGCCCAGCGCCCCGGGCTGGGGCTCGAGCTGGAGGGGACCGCGGACCCGGCCGCCGACGTGGCCGCGCTTCGGCGCACCGGGCTGGATCGCCGGCTCCGCGAGGCCAAGGCGGCTGCGCAGCGTCCCCCGGCCTCCCCGGACGCCGTGGTCCTCTCCCCCGACGAGCGCCCCCGCCTGGTGGAGGCCCTCTTCCGCACGGCCCACCCCGCCTCGAAGGCCGCGCCCGGTCAGCCCGCCGCCGGGCACCCCGCCGAGCCGCCGCCCTCCGCCGCAGCCATGGAGGAGCAGCTGCTCGCCGCTCAGCCGGTCGATCCCGAGGCGCTGGTGGCGCTCGCCGCCGCCCGGACCGCGGCGGCCCGGGCGGCCCTGCTCTCGGCCGGCGTCGATCAGGCCAGGATCTTCACGGTGGAGGGCAGCCAGCGAGCCGCCGCCGAGAAGGGGGCGCGCGCCTACTTCACGGTGAAGTGAGCAACCAGTCGTGGGCGCAGCGCCGGGGTCCGCGCTGCGGTGGCCTCTCGGGCGTACCCAACGGGCGGCCCCAAGTGCGGCTCGCGAGGGACACGAGGGACCCGAAGATACGCACGCGGCCATGCACGGCGCGCAGCCGCCAGAAGGGATCCCATGCCCTTGACCAAGAAACTCGCGGCGGAGTTCGTTGGCA
>Ga0335082_10004172_pt1 | contig 15735 bp, 14 predicted proteins | sample Lox_Sample_41_FD_206718 | JGI IMG/M metagenome (GOLD analysis project Ga0335082, IMG submission 206718) | Soil microbial communities from Loxahatchee National Wildlife Refuge, Florida, United States - Lox_Sample_4.1 | ecosystem: Environmental > Terrestrial > Soil > Wetlands | place: USA...
GAATCTTGGCGTAGCGATGGGTCACGCCGTCGGGTGCCGCAATCACGCATTGATTGAACGGCCGCTCATCGGCTGCGGTGCGCTCGGGCACCGACGCGCAGAGCCACACCTCGTTCGCCCGCGCCTGGTCGACGAGAAACGACACGCTACGACCGTCCGGCGGCTCGGCGATCCGCTCGGTCTTCATCGAAAAGCCGGTCGAGAACATCTCGCTCAGCACGACGAGGCGTGCGCCCGCCGCCGCGGCTTTCGCGATCATCGGGGCCAGACGCTCGAAGTTCGCGTCGGGCGCTTCCCACACGATGTCGTGCTGGATGCCGGCAACGATCATCGGGCGAGCGCCTTCAGCCGGGTGCACGCCTCGTCGAGCACTTCGGGTCGCTTGCAGCACGCGAATCGCACCAGCGACGCGCCTGCGACGGTGTTGTCGTAGAACACGACGCTCGGCACGGCCACGACGCCGCAGCGCGCCGGCAGCGCCCGGCAGAACGCGAGCCCGTCGGTCTCGCCGAACGGCGAGATGTCGGCGGTCACGAAGTACGTGCCCTGCGGCCGGATCACGTCGAAACCCGCGAGCTCGAGCCCCGCGCACAGACGATCACGCTTCTCGCGCAGCTCGGCCGCGAGCCCGCTGAAGTACTCGTCACCGAGCGCCAACCCGACCGCGATCGCCTCCTGGAACGGGCCGGCGTTCACGTACGTGAGGAACTGCTTCGCGGTCTGCACGGCGGTGGTGAGCTCCGGAGCCGCGCACAACCAACCCACCTTCCATCCGGTGAACGAGAACGTCTTGCCGCCGGAGCTGATCGTCACGGTGCGGTCGCGCATGCCGGGCAGGGTCGCCATCGGCACGTGCACGCCTTCGAAGACCAGATGCTCGTACACCTCGTCGGTGACGACGACGAGGTCGTGCTCTTGCGCCACCGCGGCGACGAGGTCGAGCTCCTCGCGCGTGAAGACCTTGCCCGTCGGGTTGTGCGGCGAGTTGAGCAAGAGGAGCCTGGTACGGGGGGTGATCGCGGCGCGCAGCGCGTCGGGATCGAACGTGTAGTGCGGCGCGTCCAACGTAACCACCCGTCGTTGCGCTCCCGCCATCGCGATGCACGCCGCGTACGAGTCGTAGTAGGGCTCGAAGGTGACAACTTCGTCGCCGGGCCCGCACAGCGCGAGCAGCGTCGCGGCGATCGCCTCGGTCGCGCCCGCGGTCACGAGCACCTCGGTGTCGGCGTCGTACTCGAGACCGTAGAAGCGCTGTTGGTGCGCGACGATCGCATGCCGCAGCTCCGGCACGCCGATACCCGGCGGATACTGGTTGTGCCCCGCCGTGATCGCGTCGATCGCCGCTTGCTTCACGACGTCGGGCCCATCGGTGTCGGGAAAACCCTGGCCGAGGTTGATCGCGCCGGTCGCCACGGCCAAGGCCGACATCTCGGCGAAAATGGTCGTGCCGAACGGCGCCAACCGCTCGACGAGGTACGGATTCACGACCCCAGCTTAGGAATCGCGCGCGGCGAGAGCGCCGAGGATCGCGTCGGGACCGAGCGGCGTGCGGTCGATGGTCGCGCCCACGAGCGCGAGCGCGTCGGCAACGGCGTTGAACACCGCGGGCGGTGAGCCGATCGCGCCGCCCTCGCCCATGCCCTTGTGACCGCCCGGTGTCGGCGAGGGCGTCTCGACGTGTCCGTACTCGATGGTCGGCACCTCGGCCGTGGTGGGCAGCAGGTAGTCCATGAACGTGGTGGTGAGCGGGTTGCCGTCGTCGTCGTACACGAAGTGCTCGTACAGCGTTCCTCCGATGCCCTGTACGACACCGCCCGCGATCTGACCTTCGACGATCATCGGGTTGATCATCTTTCCGCAGTCCTCGCTCACGACGTACCGCAAGATCTGCACGACGCCGGTCGCGCGGTCGACCTCGACCGTGCACACATGACAAGCGTTCGACCACGAGAACCCGGGCGCCTTGAACGTTGCCGTCGCCTCCAGACCGATCGTCATGCCTTCGGGCAGACGTGCGGTCTCGAGATACGCGACGCGCGCCACCTCCGCCCACGCCATCGCGCGCGCGGGCGTGCCGCGCACGGCGATCTGGCCGGCGACGATGTCGAGATCGTCGGGCGCGGCCTCCATGAGGTGCGCGGCGATCTCGATCGCCTTGGCGCGCACCTCCGCGCACGCCAGCCGGCACGAGTTGCCGGCGATCACAGCCGTACCGCTGCCGCCCGTGCCGCGTCCGTACGCGGTGACTGCGGTGTCGCCCTGCACGACCGTGACGTCGTCGATGTCGATGCCGAGCTCCTCGGCCACCACTTGCGCCATCGTCGTCTCGATGCCCTGGCCGTGCGAACCGGTCCCGAGCGCGACCGTCACCTGCCCGTTCGGGTTCACGCGCACGACCGCGTTCTCCGTGCCCATCGGGTCCATCATCCCGGTGCTCGGCTCGACGTAGAGGCCGATCCCGATACCGAGCAATCGGCCCTCGCCGGCGAAGGTGCGGGCTTGCTCGGCGCGGAATGCGTCGTAGCCGATCATCGCGACGGCTTGTTCGAGGGTCTCGCTCGGGCTCACCATCTCGAGCGGCAAGCCGGTCGGCATCGTGTACGGAAGCTCCGCGGTCGGCACGACGTTGCGGCGGCGCCACAGCAACGGATCGACACCGATCGCGCGTGCCGCCGCGTCGACCATCTGCTCGCGAGCCACCGTCTCGAACAGCCACGGCCCGCGATACGCGCCGCGACCACACGTGTTCGTGAACACCGAACGCGTGCGCATCGACGCGAGCGGGCACTTGTACGGGCCGGTGAAGAGCATCCCGACGAGCGCGCCCGCGCCGCCCGTCGCGCCGACGGGAAACGACCCGGAGTCTTCGAGGTGGTCGATGTAGGAGCCGAGCAGACGGCCGTCGGCGTCCATCGCGAACGTGCAGTCGGCGATGTCGGCGCGGGCGTGGTTCGACGCAATGAGGTTCTCGCGCCGGTCCTCGATCCACTTCAGCGCGCGACCGAGGCGCCGGGCCGCGAGCGCGACGGTCAACTCCTCCCGGCCGGTGAAGAACTTCTGTCCGAATCCACCGCCCACGTCGTGACTCTCGACGCGCACCAGATGCGACGGCACACCGGCGACGCGCGCGATTGCCTGCTTCGCTTCGTGCGGATTCTGCGTGCTCATCCACGCGTGCAGCTCACCGGACGTGGGCTCGTACGCCGCGACGACGCCGCGCGCTTCCATCGGCACCGGCGTGTGACGGTGCTGCACGAATCGACGCGTCACGACGTGCACGGCGTCGCCGTCGAGGCACGCCTGCAGCTCGGGCGCGATCGGGAACGCCATCTCCGCGCCCACATTGCTTGCGCGCTCGGGATGCACGAGCGGCGCGTCCGGCTCGAGCGCGCGCTCGGGGTCGATGACCGCGGGCTCCGGTTCGATCTCGACCGCGACGAGCTCGGCCGCATCCTCGGCGACGTACCGGCTCTCGGCCACGACGAGCACGATCGGCTCGCCCACGAACCGCACGTCGCGGGCGGCCAGCGGCCGCAGCGGCGCGCCGTCCATCGCCATCAGCATCGTCGGCTGCATCACGCCCGCGTGCGCGTTGAGATCGTCGGCGGTGAGCACCGCGACGACGCCGTCGAGCGCGCGTGCCGCATCGACGTCGCACGCGACGATACGACCGCGCGCGACATCACTACGCACGAACGCGCAGTGCAACATCCCGGGGAGCATCACGTCGTCGACGTAGCGACCGTGACCGGTGAGCAGCCGCGGATCTTCGCGCCGCTTGACCGATTGGCCGACGAACCGTCCGGCGGCGCTCGTTCCGCTCACGCGCGCGCAGCCGCTTGCACGGCCCGGATGATGCCCTGATATCCGGTGCAACGACACAAGTTGCCCGAGAGTGCATCGCGAATCTCGCTCTCCGAGGGCGACGGGCTCTCGCGCAACAGCGCGGTGACCGACACGACGAAGCCCGGCGTGCAGAAGCCACACTGCAAACCGTGCTCGGCACGGAACGCCTCTTGCACCGCCGACAGCGCGCCGTCGGGACCACCGAGACCTTCGATCGTCGTAATCGACGCGCCGCCAGCTTGCACCGCGAACATCAAACACGCACGCACTGCCTCGCCGTCGACGAGCACCGTGCACGCACCGCACACACCGTGCTCGCAGCCGAGATGCGTCCCCGTGAGCGCGCAGTGCTCGCGCAGGAAATCGGCCAGCGTGAGTCGTGCCTCCACGTCGGCCCGCCGGCGCTCGCCGTTCACTGTGCACTCAAGCCGCGGCATGCGCCTCCTCCCGCGCCCGCGCCACCGCGCGAGCAACGAGGTGCCGGGCGACGCGCGTCCGCGTCGCCCGGCTCGCGTGCACGTCCGACGGCGGTTCGAGCTCGCGCACCGCGAGCTCGGCCACGTCGGCTTCCGATGCACCGGCCACGATCGCAGACTCGGCCGCGCCGACCCGCACGGGCGTCGACCCGACCCCGAACAACGCGAGTCCGGCGCGATCCTCGCCGACGGCACAGGCAACACCCGCAAGGGCGAAGTCGCCGTGACGGCGGGCGAGCTCTTCGATCGCAAACCCGCATGGTCCGGGCCAGACCGGAAAGCGCGCCGCGACGAGCAGCTCGTGGGGCTCGGCGGCAGTGGTCCACGTTCCGACGAAGAAGTCGTCGGCGGCAACCCGGCGCCGCGACCCGCCGCGACCCGCCAGCTCCATCTCGGCACCAAGTGCGCACGCCACCGCGGGATACTCCGACGCGGGATCGGCGTGCGCAAGCGACCCGCCCACCGTGCCGCGGTTGCGGATCTGAAAGTGACCGATGAACGGTGTCGCGCGCGCGAGCAGCGGCACGGCGGTTGCGACGCCGGCGTCACGCTCCATGACGCGCTGGCGCGTGCCCGCGCCCACCACGAGCACACCGTCTTCTCGCGTCACGCCCGCGAGCGATTCGACCCGATTCACGTCGACGAGATGCGCAAACTGCGTGAGCCGCAGCGCGAGCATCGGTACCAGGCTCTGCCCGCCGGCGAGCACCTTGGCGTCGTCGCCGTGCTCCGCGAGCAGCTCGCACACGTCGGCGATCGTGGCCGGTGCGTGGTACGAGAACGGCGCCGGCTTCACGACGCCGCACCCTAGCGGCGCGCTGACACCGCCGTCGGAGAATCGGTCGCGCCGGCGCGGACGTCGAGCTCGACCGGCGGGCGCGGCCGCGAGCGGTCGAGCAGCACGACCAGCGCCGCGAGCACCGGGATCGAGAGCGACACCACGATTCCGATCTTGTCCGAGCCCGCCATGTTCATCGTCAAGTGTCGCAAGTGGTACACAAGGTGCGGCACTGCGTACACCAGCCACGACGCGGCCGCGACACGCGCGATCGCACGCGTCCCGACGACGAGCGCGCCGATCGTCAGCACGAGCAGCGCGAGGTTCAGAGCGCCGACATCGCGGATGAGATGCTCGTTGTACCGCCCGTCGAGCGCGACCCAGCCCCGCCCGAACGGAAAGTCGTCGTAGAACGAGCGGGGGAAGAACTCGGCCTGCATGCCGACGCCGAACGCGCTGACGACGAGCACCCACAGCATCAGCCGCACGCGACCCGGCAGTGCCGGTTCGATGCCGAGGTCGCGCACGAGCTTGCGGTAGCCGGTCCGCAGGCTCGCCGATGCCGGTCGCCAGCTCGTGGCTTCCCGAAAACGCGCGTTCGAGACGCGCTGCGACGCGGCTAGGAAGCTCGACATCCTCGGCGCGAGAAATCTCGGCGGAAGCCACAGACGCCGGCGCCCGATCGCAGCCGCGAGCGCGCTGCTCTGGTCGCGCCGCGTCAAAGGCTCGTCGTCGACGACGTCGTACACACCGGCGGGCGCGTCGAGCGCCGCGACGACCGCGGTCGCCGCATCGTCGGCGTCGATCATCGGGGCGTAGCTGTCACGCCGGCCGACATCGAGCGCGATCCCGCGCCGCGCCGCTTGCACCTGCGCGCGCGTCTGGTCGCTGTCGGGCGCGTAGAACCGGCCGTACCGCAGCACGACTCCGCGCCCACCCGCGGCCGTGAAGCGCGCCACGTTCGCTTCCGCGACGGCGACGGCGCCGCTGAACGCGGACTCCGTCGTCGCCGTCGACGCGGCATCGACCCACGCGTCGCCATGTTCGCCGTACAAGAACGCGAGCGACTCCTGCACGAACACGCTCGCGCCCGCCGCGATCGCGGCATCGACCAAGTTTCCCGACGCCTCGCGCCGGATCCGTTCGTTCTCCGCCCACGCCGACGTCCGGGCCATCAGCGCGGGCGGCGGGATCTTCGTGGCGAGGTTCACGACCGCGTCGTGGCCCGTGACCGCGGTGCGCAATGCGTCGGGATCGAACAGGTCGACGGTCACCGCGCCCGCGCCGAGCGACGCGAGCAACGCGGCTTTGTCGGCAGTTCGCGCAACGCCGGTGACCGAGTGCCCCGCGGCGACGAGCCGGGCCACCGCCCGGCGCCCCACCACTCCGGTTGCTCCGGCGACGAACACCTGCATCGCGACCTCCTCTCGTCCGGTCCGGGACCGATAATCCGGATAGTAAATATCCGAGATTGTTTTGTCCAGCCGAGTCGGCAGAATGGGGCCGTGCCGGGCCTCGCCGTTACACCCGAGCCGCCCTACTGGGCGGTGATCTTCACGTCGCACCGCGCCGCCCAGCCGGGCGACGGCTACGACGAGACCGCCGCGCGCATGATGCATCTGGCGGCGCAGCAGCCCGGCTTCCTCGGCGTCGAGACGGCACACCACGACGTCGGCATCACCGTGTCGTACTGGGCCAGCGAGGACGCGATCGCGGCGTGGAAGCGGCACGCCGACCACGCCTTCGCGCAGTACGAGGGCCGCACCCGCTGGTACGACCGCTACGAGCTGCGCGTCGCACGCGTCGAGCGCGCGTACGGCTTCGACCGCCAGAGAGGCGAGCAAGCCGAGACAGGTATCCCGCCGAGCCGCGAGCCAGGAGACGAAAGCGAAGCCGACCGGCGGGGAGGCACAGCGGGAGTCGACCAATCGCAGTGGCCCGGCCCGCCCGGCGCCGGAGCCGCCGGGAGCGGGAAGCACGACCAATGACCCCGCCCGAGCACCTCGATCTCGGCGATGGTGCGTACCTGCGCTGGTTCTCGGTCACCGACGCGCCGGCGCTCGCGAAGGCCGTCGACGAGAGCCTCGATCACCTGAAACCGTGGATGGCGTGGGCCGATGCCCGCTCCGGCGATGTGCTGTTCCAGCGCAGCCGCCTGCGCACGCTCCGATCGTTGATGGAGCGGGGCGAAGAATGGCAGTACGGCGTGTTCGACCGCGACGACGACCGGGTGCTCGGTTCGATCGGGCTCATGACGCGCCGCGGTCCGGGCACGCTCGAGATCGGATATTGGCTGCACGTCGACGCCGGCGGCCACGGCTACGCGACCCGCGGCGCGGCCGCGCTCACCGACGTTGCCCTCGCCCAGCCCAAGATCCACGCGGTCGCCATCTACTGCGACGAGGCCAACGAGCGCAGTGCGGCGATTCCCCGCCGGCTGGGTTACACGCTCGTCGGCGTCCATCGTCGGGCGCCGGAAGCGCCGGGCGAAACCGGCCGCGAGATGCTGTGGACGATGACCGCCGAGCGCTAAGAACGCCGCGGAGCGTCGACCTATAGGCCGTCCGAACCATCTCTCGCTCGCGGAGCGCGCGAAATGAGTCGATCGCCTCAGGCGAATTCGGCGCACATCGGGAAGAATGCGCCCTCGGGGGCGGGCTTCCCCCGGGGGACAAGGACGTCGAGGACAGCCAAGCACGGAGGCGGGCTGGCCGAGCCTGGAGGGTCGCGCAGGAGGCGACCTCACCGGGCGCCGAGGAAGTCGCCTTTCGCAGCGGCAGTTCGCCGTCGAACGAGCCGGGTCGCGCCCGCGACGCGACCCGGCTCGATGGCTTTCCGGGCCAGTTCGCGGCGGACCGCTAGTTCGTGAACGGCGCGGCTTGCTCGATCCGCGCCATCACTTCGCGGTCGAGTCGGGCCGCCACCTCGAGCGCGTCCATGTTCTCGCGCACCTGCTGGGCGCGACTCGCGCCCGTGATCACGCTCGACACCCGCTTGTTCTTCGTGCACCACGCGATCGCGAGCTGCGCCGTGCTGCACCCGAGGTCGTCGGCCACGACCTTGAGCGCCTTCACTTTGTCGATGCGCTTGGCGTCCATGACCATGCCGTGCAACCACTCGTAGCCGGGCAGACTCGCTCGCGAATCGGCGGGGATGCCGTCGAGGTACTTCCCGCTCAGCGCGCCGGACGCGAGCGGGCTGTACGTCGTGAGCCCGAGACCGATGTCTTCGTAAAGGCGCGCGTACTCGAACTCGACGCGCATCCGCCGGAAGAGGTTGTACTCCGGTTGTTCGACCACCGGCTTGTGGAGGTGATGGCGCTCCGCGATCTCCCACGCGGCGCGGATCTCGTCGGGCGTCCATTCCGACGTGCCCCAATAGAGCGCCTTGCCGCTCGCAACGATGTCGGACATCGCGTGCACGGTCTCTTCGATCGGCGTCTTGGGGTCGGCGCGATGGCAATACAAGAGGTCGACGAAGTCGAGACCCAGCCGTTCGAGCGAGCCGTCGATCGCCTGCATCAAGTACTTGCGATTCAAGGTGTTCTTCATGTTCGGCACGTCGTAGAGGCCCCAGAACACCTTGGTGGAGATCACATAGCTGTGGCGCGCCCACCCGAGCTTCGCGATCGCAAGACCCATGATCCGTTCCGACTCGCCTTCCGCGTACGCCTCCGCGTTGTCGAAGAAGTTCACGCCTGCCTCATGTGCGGCGTCGAGACATTCCATCGCGGCGTCGATGCCCAACTGCGCGCCGAACGTCACCCACGAGCCGAGCGACAGCACACTCACCTGCAGGCCGCTGCGACCCAGGCGTCGGTATTCCATGGCGCGCTCCCTAACTCCCGGTGCCCGCTTGCACCTGGGTCATGTACTGGTTGAGGTCGAAGTAATCGCGCCACTTCGCGATCTTGGCCTCGCGCACCTCGAACGTGCCCATGACGGGGAGCTCGACCGTGAAGGTGGGATACGTGAAGACGTCGACCCGTTCGGTCATCACGACATCGCCGACGGCGGCGATGTTGAGCACGCGGAATTCCATCTTGTCGATGCCGGTCGTGAACATCGCGATCATGTTGCGGATCGCGTCGGGCCCGACCACCGGGTCGACTGGAATGTTGTGGTAGACGGCGTCGTCGGTGAAGTAGCCGACGATCGCGTCGACGTTCGGGCCGTGGCTCCACTCGTCGCAGAACTGTCGAATCAAATCAATCGCATCACTCATGAATGAGCACGATAATGACCGGTGCATGGGGTCGTCACTCTTCGAGACAGGTACCGCGGTCGAGGCCGCGGGCCACGGGCGCTACCGGGGCGAGCTGTCGGAGGTATGGAACTGCCCGATCGTGCCGCACGGCGGCATCGTCACCGCCACCGCGGCCCGGGCGATGGAGGCCGAGCTCGCGCACCCCGACCAGCAGCTGCGCAGCATCACGGCCGTGTTCGCGGCACCGGTGCGGCCCGGGCCGTTCGTCGTCGACGTCACCGCGTTGCGGCGCGGCCGGTCGATGTCGCAGCTCACCGCCACCCTGCGCAATCCCGACGCCGACGCCGGCCTCACCGCGCTCGCCGTCTTCGGCGGCGAGCGCGAGGGCTTCGAGTTCACCGATCTCGAACCGCCGCCCGACGTTCCCCCGCCCGACGCATGTCCCTCGTTTCGCGACGACCCACCCGAGGGCACGGAAGCTCGGCTGCCGTTCAACTTCTGGGAGCACGTCGAGGGCCGAGCAGTCATCGGTCATCCGCCCTGGGAGATCTTCGAGCCGACGTCGTCGCTCACCGCGAAGTGGATTCGATTCGACGAGCCGCCCCGCGGCGACGACGGCGCGTGGGATCCGCTCGCGGTGCTCGCACTGACCGACACGATGCCAGGCTCCGCGTTCGAGCGCATCGGCCCCGACGCGCGAACGCGGCACGTCCTCCCGCCCAGCGCCGACCTTACGGTGCACCATTTCGACGACGCACACTGCGATTGGTTGCTCGCCGTGAACCACGCGCGCCGCGCGACCGAGGGCTACGCGTCGGTCGACATCGAGATGTGGGACATCGACGGCCCGCATCCGAACCTCGTCGCCTACGCGACGCAGATGATGTTCTTCAGCTTTCCGGCGGATTGAGCAAGCCGTCGATCACCGACCGCTCGAACGCGTACGCGTACATGCGCCGCGGTTCGATGACCGCGTACGGGAGCGGTTCGCCGGTATCGGGGTACCACTCGTCCCACTGGGCGTACACCTCGTGCACGTAGTCGAAGAAGCCGCGCTGCTCCGGGGCGCGCACGTCGATCTCACGCGCGCGGCCGTGGACGATGACCGCGAAGGTCTCGCCGACGGTGTGGCTCGCGCTGATCTGCGGGCGGGTGCGCAGGTGCCGGAACCGCACTGACTCCTCACCCGACCCGAAATGGAACCGACCGCGGTAGAAGAGGCCGTCGACGGGGCCGACCCGCGGCTCGCACGCGGCGGTCACCGTCGCGACGTCGAGAACGCGCACCCCGCGCAGGATGCGGACGAGGTCGGCCGCGGCAACGCGCCGGTCGGCCGTGTGAATCGAGCGCATGTGCTCGCCGATCGTCGAGTACGTCTCGTCGAGGAGCTGCTGGAGCGCGGCGACGTCGGCCGCCGTCTCGTGCACGCGTTACACCCCGGGCGTGCAGATGACGATCGGAATCTCGCGCGTTGTCCGCTGTCGATACGTGTCGTATCCGGGATACATGGCGACGAGTAACGGCCAGAGCTGGGCACGCTCTTCGGCTGACGCGTCGCGCGCGACCATCGCGCGCGCGTCGCCGCCGATCTCGACCGTCACCTTCGGTTCGGCGACGAGATTCAGGTACCACTCCGGATTCGTCGACATGCCGCCCTGTGACGCGACCACCACGATGCGATCGTCGTTCAACTGTTCGAGGTACAGCAGCGGCACCGTGCGCGCCACGCCACTGCGGCGACCCGTGGTGGTCAGCAGACAGATCGGCGCGGCACCGACGCGCGCACCGAAGCGGCCGTTGCTCTTGTGGTACACCCAGATGTTGAAGCGCGCCATGCGCTTCGTGAACCAGCGTCCGAAGCGTTCCTGTCGCGCGGTGAAGGGCTTAGGGGTGCGCACCACGCCGGCCACGCTACCGGCCGCAGTAGGCTGGTCGCCGCCGGGGAGTGGCGCAGTCCGGCAGCGCATGACGTTTGGGACGTCAAGGTCGCGGGTTCAAATCCCGCCTCCCCGACCCGTATGAAGATCACGGACGTCGAAGTCATTCCGTTCGAGGTTTCCGTGCAGCGGATCTCGTTCGGTGCGCGGCTCGCCGATCACCGCATCGTGCAGACCGTGACGAGGATCGGCACCGACGAAGGCGCGGAGGGCTACTACTTCGGCGGGCACTTCCACGGCGACGAAGACGGTCTGCTGCCGGGTCACCGCGCGTTGATCACGCAGTTCCTCGGGCCGTTGCTCGCCGGCAACGACCCGTTCGATCGGGCGCGTATCTGGCAGCAGCTGTGGGCTGCGAAGCTGCCCGAGAACGTCTGCAGCGTCGTCGACCTCGCGCTGTGGGATCTCGCGGGCCGTGTCACCGGTCTGCCTGTGCACATGCTGCTCGGGCGCGGTCGCGAGAAGGTGACGGCGTACGCGAGCAGCTTCAACAATCTCGGTACGCCCGACGAGTACGCGGCGCACGCCGCCGCGTGTCGTCGCGACGGCTACCGCGCGTACAAGATCCATCCGTACTTCGCGTTCGACCCCGCCACCCGGCTTCCCGCGTTTCCCAAGCCGGCGCCGGTCGACTGGGACATCGAGATCTGCCGGGCCGTGCGCGGCGCGGTGGGCGACGACATGGTGTTGATGTTCGACCCGTGGGGCGCGTACGGCTACGACGAGGCATTGCGCGTCGGGCGCGAACTCGAACGGCTCGGCTTCTACTGGTACGAGCATCCGATGCCCGAGCATCACATCGAGGCGTACGTGCGGCTCGCAGCCGAGCTGAGCATCCCGATCTGCTCGCCCGAGATCGCCGAGGGCGGTATCTACACGCGCGCGAACTGGATCCTGCGCCACGCGTCCGACATCACGCGCATCGACGTGCTGCGCGGCGGCATCACCGGCGCGATGAAGATGGCGGCCACCGCCGAAGCGTTCGGACTGCGGTGCGAGCTGCACATGAGCGGGTTCGGGAACCTGCAAGTGCTCGGCGCGACCACCGACGACGTGTGTGAGTACTACGAGCGCGGCCTCCTCGGCCCGGGTTGCGAATACGGTGCCGCACCGGCCTATCTGAAGCAGGCGTGCGATCCGCTCGATGCCGACGGCTGCGTGGGCATCCCGCAGGCGCCAGGCCTCGGCTACGAGATCCTGTGGGACTACATCGACGACCACCGGCTGCCCGATCCACCGACCGACGCGGTCGCGCCGCTGCACCCGCGGTGATGCACGAGTCACCGCCCGCCTTGCACGTGCCGCGTCCCGACGAAGCGACACCGGCTGACGAGCTCACGATGGCGCGCGCGTGGCTCACGCACTTACGCGAGAGCGCGATCTACAAGCTCGAGGATCTCGACGACGAGCAACTGCGCTGGCGCCCGGCCCCGAGCGCCAACTCGCTCGGCATCATCGGCGTGCATCTCGGTTACGGCGAGCGCTTGTGGTTGCGCGCGGTCTTCGCGGGCGAGGAGATGGACATGTCGTGGCGCGCGCACATGTTCGAGCTGCCCGACGGCTGGACCGCGAACGATGTGATCGCGTTCTACCGCGCCGAGTCCGCGGCGGCTGATGCGGTGCTCGATGCGGTCGACACGTTCGACCTGCCGTCGCGCGGACCGATCCGCCCCACGACGCTGCGGTGGGCGGTGATGCACGTCATCGAGGAGACCGCGCGCCACGTCGGGCACATGGACATCACCCGCGAGCTGCTCGACGGCCGCATCGGCCGCTAGCGCGACGCCCGACGGCGCCGACCCGCGAGCAGCGAACCCGCCGCCAGCAAGGCGAGCGCGAGGGCGGTGAGGGCACCCGAATTCGATCCCGTGAACGGCAGCGGCCCCGATCCCCCGTTCGTGGTCGGACTCGTCGCGACCGACGTGGGCGAGCCCTGCGGCGCAACGGTTGCGGTCGTCGAGCTCGTGCCGGTCGACGCTGGGCTGCTCGTGGTGGTGCTCGACGTCGACGTGCTCGACGACGTGGTCGTCGGGGCCAGCGTTGTGGTGGTCGTGCCCTCGGTGATCACGGTCGTCGTCGGCGCGACGGTCGTCGTGGACGTCGACGTCGTGGACGTGGTGGACGTCGTCGTCGTGGTCGCCCGGGTCGTGGTCGTGGTCGGCGCGACCGTGGTCGTCGTCCGGGGGGCCGTCGTCGTCGTCTTGAGCACGGTGGTGGTTGTCGTCGTCGTTGGGGGTGGCAGCGTTGTGGTGGTGGTCGACGACGTCGTGGTGGACGTCGTGGTCGTCGTCGTAGTCGTGGTCGTAGTCGTCGTCGGTTCGTTCGGCGCCACGTCGATCGAGACCGTCGCGGCCGGCGACGGGTTCGTTCCGTCGGAGACGCGATAGGTGAACGAGTCGCTCCCCGCGAACCCGGCCGTCGGCGTGTACGTCAAGGCCGGCGCGGTTCCACTCAGCGCGCCATGCACGGGTTGCGTCAGCACCTCGAAGCTCAACGCCGCGCTCTCCGGGTCGACACCCGACAACGTCACCGGGACCGCAACATCCTGCGTCGTCGAGACCGATACGGGGTCGGCGGTCGGCGGCAGGTTTTGCGCGCCGAGCGCGAAATCGACGGTCGTAGTGGTGTTCGCACTCACGGTTGCCGGCTTCGTCGCGCCGCTCAACCCGGTGCCGCGCGCGGGTTGTACCGTGATGCTCCACGTCGCGGGGCCACCGTTGTCGGCCAGCGGCGCGCTGTTGATCGTGTACGCGCCGGCCGCGTCGGTCGTCGCCGAACCGCCGAAGCTCGACCCCACGAACAGGCCCGCGAGCGGCTTGCCGTCGGGACCGGTCACGTGACCCGCGACCGCGCCGAACGCCGAGTCCGACCGGCCGAAGTCGACGATCACGTCGGCGCCACAGAACAGCGTGATGACCTTGTCGGCGGTCACGAAGCCCGATTTGCTGGCCTCGATCGTCTGTTGCCACGGCGCGTTCTTCTGCCCAGCCGGAAGGACATTGAGCGCGAACCGGCCCGACGTGTCGGTCAAGGTCGACGCGTTGTAGCTCAGCTCGACCACCCTCGCGCCCGCGATCGGGTCGTGAGTGACGGCGTTCATCACCCGGCCGCGAACCGTCGCGCCGGTGCAGCGTTTGACCATCGTGATGTCGGCGTGCGCCACCGCGCCGTCGTGCAGCGTGGCGGGGGCCGAGTCGTCCCAGTAGTCGGGAGCGAACGACGTGACGAAGATCGGCCGTGGGGTGTTGTTAGTACCGAGGTTGATCCCGTCGAAGCGATAGTGGCCGTTCGCGTCGGCGAACACTTCGGTACCCAGCCCCGACACGAACACGTCGGCATGGGGTATGGGCGTACCCGTGTCGGCGTCGCGCACGAAACCTTCGACCGACGCAGTGTGTATCGGCACCATGGTGAAGGCGACCGTGGTGGTTTGATCCTTGTTCACGGTGATCGGATCGAGCTGCTTCGGCCAGAAGCCTTGGATCTGTGCGAGCGGCGCGACTCGAGCCGACGACGGACCGTCGAGACCGAGTGAGAAGTCCCACAGCACATGGCCACTCGCGTCGGTCGGCGGCGACGTGTTGTTCAGTCCCGTGAGCGTCACACCCGCGATCGGCTTGCCGTCGTCGGCGCTCGTGGCGGTCGCGTCGATATGCGCGATCACGGGCACGGGTACGTGCACCGGGATGTCGACGACGCCGGTGCCACCGCACCCTGGAATCGTCGCGGTCGCATTCCCGAACGCGGGCTGCAGCGGCGGGCGCGTCTGCGCCTGCAGGTTCACGTCGGTCGGACCGCCACCCTTGGCGATCACGATGTTCGACAGCGTGGCGCGCCCGCCGTCGTCGACCTGGGGTGCGGTCTGCGGCCCGACGACGATCGCCGACGTGATGGGTAGCCCGGTCGTATCGTCGAGCACTCGGGCGATCACCGTGCCCGTGCACTGCCGGAACAGCAGGAGATCGACGTTGGTGGTCGTGTCGGCGCTGATCGGAACGAGCGACTCGGAGTCGGGTTGGTATCCGCTCGCCGTCGCCCCCACCGTCGTCGTCGTCGGCGCGTTGTCGGGCCCGAGCGCGACCTTCGCCACGGAGAAGTGACCGTTCGCGTCGGTCTTGAGCTGTTGCGAACCGGCGAACACCGTCGCGCCGGAGATCGGTGCGCCGGTCGGGTGGCCGAACGCGTCGGCGGCCATCACGTGCCCGTCGATCGCGCCGAAACGCTGGAACCGCAACGCGGGCGAGAAGTCGGTCACGACGTCGCACGCGGCGGTCGCGCTCTGCTGGACCGTGAGATATCCGGTGGCCGTCGCGACCAGCGTCGTCTGCAGCGGCGAGTTGTTGCCGACCAGCGCGACCTTGTTGATCTGGTAGGTGCCGTCGGCCGCGGTCGTCGCGGGTGGGAGAAGGCCCGTGAAGTTGGTCACCCGGGCGCCGGCGATCGGCTGACCCGTCTCGACATCGGTGACCTTGCCGGTGATCGTGCCGAAGCA
>Ga0335082_10004174_pt1 | contig 15732 bp, 13 predicted proteins | sample Lox_Sample_41_FD_206718 | JGI IMG/M metagenome (GOLD analysis project Ga0335082, IMG submission 206718) | Soil microbial communities from Loxahatchee National Wildlife Refuge, Florida, United States - Lox_Sample_4.1 | ecosystem: Environmental > Terrestrial > Soil > Wetlands | place: USA...
CCACACCGTCTTCGGGCAACATTCGCGTTGCCGGATTCGATATGGCGACGCAAAACGAGGACGCCGCCTGCAAGATCGGATACGTCCCTGAGATCCCGCCGCTGTACGACGTGCTCGATGTCTCTGCGTATCTGATGTTCGTGGCCACGGTCAAGGGTGTTCCGCGTCGCGCAATCCGCGCGGACCTCGATCGCGTCATTACCGCCTGCCGCCTCGAGGCGGTGGCGACGCGTGAGATCTACAAGCTGTCCAAGGGCTACCGTCAGCGGCTTGGCCTTGCGCAAGCGCTGCTCGGCAAGCCAGAAGTGCTGCTGCTGGACGAACCCACCGCGGGACTGGATCCCGGACAGATCCAGGAAACGCGCGAAGTGATTCGTGCCTTTGGCGAAAAGCATAGCGTCCTGCTGAGCACGCACATCCTGCCGGAGGTCACGTTGATCTGCGCGCGTGTTGCGATCATCAATCACGGCCGTCTGCTCGCCATCGATTCACCGAGCGGCCTGCAGCAAGCCTCCGAGCAGACCAACAGCGTGACGCTGGACGCGACCGCACCGGAGCAGCCGCTGCGCGAGGCCTTGGCTTCGATTGAAGGCGTCAACGCCGTCAGCGTGCGTACGCTGCCGGGACATGAGAGCCTGCACCGGGTCGAATGCCAGGTCGATGCGCGCGATGGGATCGAGGCACGCATCGCACGCGCAGTGGCAGGACGCTGGGAGCTGCATCGTCTCGAGCGCCAGCAGCCGACGCTCGAGAACATCTTTCTGCGGTACGTAGGCGCACGCCAACTCGATGGAGCGCGTGCATGAGGGGCCTGCTCGCCATCTACCGCAAGGAGGTCGCGACCTACTTCCGCTCCCCGATCGCCTACTACGTGATTTCCGTGTTCCTGCTCGGCACCGGCTATTTCTTCTTGTACAACGTGTTCATGACCGGCATCGGCACCATGAACGAGACGTTCCAGAACATGGGCGTGCTGCTGCTCACCGTGATACCGCTCATCACCATGCGGCTCTTCTCCGGCGAATACAACGCGCGCACCATGGAACTGCTGATGACATTGCCCCTCAAGCCCTGGCAGATCGTGATCGGAAAATACATGGGGGCCCTCACGATGCTGGTGCTCATGACCGCTGCCACGTGCATCAACCTGATTCCGCTGTATCTGTACGGCAATCCGGAAACCACGACCATCGCGTCCGGGTACATCGGTTTTCTGTTGCTCGGCATGGCCTGCCTCGCTATCGGTCAATTGTTTTCCTCGCTCACGCAGAATCAGATCATCGCGGCGTTGATCACCGTGCCGGTTTTGATCGGCTTCTGGTTTATCGGCCATCTCCAGAGCTTTCAGAGCTCGTATCTGCTGCGCAGCCTGTTCGGCTACCTCTCCTTCTCGCAGCACTTCGCCGACTTCATCCGCGGACTGATCCGCTCCGAAGCGGTGGTCTTCTACCTGGTGGTCAGCGCGATCGCGCTGATGCTGAACACCAGTTATCTGCAGTGGCGACGCTAGACAGCACGCAGGGCTCGTTTCGGCGCGCGCTGATTCTGCTCGGCGGCATCGCCCTGCTTGCAACTGCGGCGGCGATTCACGCGATCCTGTTGCAGCCCCTAATTTGGACGGCAGTGCTTGGCATCTCCGGGCTGGTCCTGTTGGCTTGGGGTGGTTTCGCCCTGCGCAGCGAGTTGGGCGAACTGGCCCGGCAACGACGCGGTGAAATTGCGCTCTACACACTGGGTGTAGTCGGGGTGCTGATCGCCCTGGCGTACCTTTCGACGCGGTTCACGCTGCGCTACGACATGACCACGGCCGGGCTGTTCTCGCTGTCCGAGCAAACGCAGCAGATGCTAAAGCGGCTGGATAAACCGGTGCACATCACTTTTTTCCACGATCCGATGATGCGCGACACGGTCGAGCTGTACCAGCTGATCGCGGCGCACTCGGACAAGATCTCGGGAGAGTTCTACGATCCGATGCTGAACCCGGCGCAAGCGCGGATGATGGGCGTGGAGTTCGCCGGAACTGCAATCATGGAGAGCGAGGGGCGGCGCGTGGTAGTCACCAGCGCCAACGAGACGGATATCGCGAACGGCATCCTGCGCGTTTCGCAGGGCGTGCAGCAGCTCGTGTGCTTTCTCGACGGGCATGGCGAGCCCGATCCATTCAATCTCGAGTCGCACGACCATATGGAGGGCGGCGTCGGGCACACGCACGGTCTGGGTTCGCAGTATGTGCTGCACGAGCGCCACGGCATCGCCAAGGCACGCCATAGTCTGGAGGCGATGAATTACAAAGTCGAGAAGATCTCGCTATTAAACGCGCAGAATGCGCTGTCGCACTGCGAGGTCCTCATCGTGGCCGGCCCGCGCGTGACTCTACTGCCTCCCGAAGTGAGTGCGATCCGCAAGTATCTCGACGGCGGCGGCAACGCCCTGTTCATGCTCGATCCTTTCATCACGACTGGATTGGAGCCGGTGCTGCGTGATTTCGGCGTCGTGCTCGACGACACGATCGTGATCGATGAGACCAGTCATTTCTGGACCGACATCTCCGCCCCCGCCGTGACCGATTACAATCGGCACCAGATCACGGCCGATCTGCCGCTCAGCTTCTTCCCAGGTGTGCGCTCGCTTTCACCCACCCCGCAACCCGTGCCAGGCGCGTCGGTGCGGCCGATTATCAATTCCTCCAAGGAGAGCTACGCGGGGCACAATCGGGAGCGGGCTGAATTCAAGCCGGGCAGGGACACCCCGGGCCCCTGCACCTTGATGGTTGTAGTTAACCGGCGGCCGGAGTTCGTCGCACCAGCCGAGGCCGTGTTGCGCGAGTTGCAAGGCAAGCCGGCGCTGCCCAAGCCTACTGTCACCGAAAACTTCAAGCCCTCGCGCATCGCAATCATCGGCGACTCGGATTTCGCCACGAACTCGTTCTTTCATATCATGGGCAACGGCAAGCTGTTTCTCAATACCGTGAACTATCTGACCGCCCGCGAAAATCTGATCGGTATCGCGCCGCGCACCTACGACCTCCCGCGCGTCAACCTCACCAACCGACAGATGAAGGGTACGTTCTTTCTATCGATCGTCGTCATCCCGGCTTTGATGGCGCTGATCGGCATCGCTGTGTGGTGGAAACAGCGGTGAGCGCAGGACGAATGAGCTTGCGGGTGACCGCAGTATGGGGTGTGCTGATGGTGCTGGTGGGAACGATCCTAGGAATCGAGATGCGCGACTACATCATGACGCAACACGAAGACCGCCCCGGGGAGCAAGTCAGTCGCGATCCACATGTTCTGGTGCCTGTCCCGTTGGAGCAGGTCGGCGCAGTCGAGATTGCGCACGCGGGCATGGTTCATCGCTTCGAACGCGACGCGGCAGGCGCGTGGTTCTACCATGGGGCTCATGCCCCGTCTAATGCAGCGCACGCACATCAGGCCGATCCGGTGATGGCCAAGCGTATCGATACAGCCCTCCAGGGATTTGGCCGGACGCGCATCGAGCGTATCCTGGCGACCGGCCAGGCCCTGCAGTCGTACGGGCTGGCGAACCCGCAGATGCTGATATTGGTATACCGGCCCAAGGCGTTGGAGCCGCTGCTCCAGGTGGCAGTCGGCGACGTGGCGCCGGACACGTTCAGTCGCTATGTCATGGTGGTTGGGCGCGCATCGGTGGTGACCATCGCCAACTACCAGATTGAGAACTTGTTGGGTTTGATCCAACTCGCCGTGGAATCCGGACAGGGGCAGAGAACGGTCAAACCCTCCTGATCACCAAGCGAGCCCGTGACGAACACTTCCAGCACTCGCGTTATCGGCCGTTTTCGCCGAAAACCACCCGTGCTGCGCTCAAACTACCGGCTGCATCGAATGCTCGCCAAAGTCGGCTGTGTAGGACGTAGGCTTAGCCAGCTCGGAGCGCTGGCTCTAATAGTCCTGGCCGCTCCGGCAGCGGCCCACGTGGTCGACAACGGCCTCGCGACAATCACGGTCAGTGAGCGGACGATCGAGTACAACTTGCTGCTCACCCTCTCCTCGGCCACCCCGCAAAGTCCCGATGTCATGCAGCTGTCGCAAAGCGGAGCGCCTTCCGACTACGCCTCGTTGCTGCAGGCCATCCAGCAAAGGATCCGGATTTCGTCCAACGGCGGCGCCTGTACGGCGGCGCCAGGTTCGATCGCGCCACCTTCCCAGAACGGCAGCGGCGTCAGCGTTCGGCTGCGGTTCGCTTGCACAGATACGCCCACGGAACTGACCATCCACGACGATCTATTCGACGTGCTCGGCACGGGCTATCACACCATCGCCAATATCCAGTGGTCCGGCGGGAGCAAGCAGGTCGTTTTCCTTACGCAGGCGCGCGAAGTGCACGTGTCGTTGTCCGAAGGCGCCGCCACGCGCGGCGTGGGCAGTTTCTTTCTGCTCGGCATCGAGCACATCCTGACCGGCTACGATCATCTGCTGTTCCTGCTCGCGCTGATCCTGCGCGGAGGCAACCTGTGGTCGCTGTTCAAGATCATCACCGCGTTCACGATCGCGCACAGCATCACGCTCGCGCTCGCCGCGCTCAACATCGTGATGCTGCCCGAGCGGCTGATCGAGGCCACCATCGCTTTGTCGATCGCCTACGTAGCGGCTGAAAATCTGTTCATGCGCAAGGCGGTGTCGCATCGCTGGGCCGTGAGCTTTCTATTCGGTCTGGTGCATGGCTTTGGCTTTTCCAACGTGCTGCGCGAGCTGGGACTGCCTAAGGAAGGCTTGGTTTGGGCCCTGCTCAACTTCAACCTCGGCGTAGAAACCGGACAGGCGATGGCGGTGCTGATAGCGGTGCCTGTCCTGTTTTGGCTGCGACAGTTCAAGTGGGAGCCGCGTGCCGTCATGGCGACATCGGTCGTCGTGCTCGCGGTTGGACTCACGCTCTTCGTCGAGCGTGCATTGTTCGCAAGCTGAAGGTCGACGCGTAGAACGAAGCAGACGGTGCCGCCTGCGTTACGGCAAGATTGCAACGGAGAACGAACATGAGGAGACGGAGTGCGATTGGATGTCTCGTTGCGTTTATCGCGATCCTGAGGCCGGGGCTGGCGACGGCCCAGATGGATCAAGGCCTGTCCGACCAGGAGCTGATCGATCCGTGGTTGCGTGCAAAGGCCGTCGTCCTTTCACTAGCGCCATTGCTCGAATCCCCTGGCGCCAATGGGCAACGCGGACGAATCGACGCCGAGCTGAGCAAGCTTGCCGATGAGCTATCGAAGTTACAAACGGAGCTGGAGAAAGTCGCTATTCGCATCGTAACCGTGCCGGAGTTCACTTACGAAGCGAGCAACAAGTCGTCCGAGCTGTCCGCGCAGGTGCTCGACATCGAGAAGAGCTTCGACACGCTGTTCGAGGAATTGAAGATCCGCGAACGTCCCGATGTTGAGGCCATGCAAAGCTCCATCGATGCTCTGCGGCAGACCCTCGCCAAGCCGGATCGCTTCGAGCGAGACGTCGTCCGGGCGATCGCCTCGGGCAGCAAAAACGAGATGCAAGCGCTCGCAGGGCAATGGTGGAGAGTCGGGGAGAGCGTCGAGGCTGTCAAGCTCGCGGTCGAAGGCCTGCGTACACGGACGGCAGCTGCGCCTGGGAGTGAGAGGAGAGACTAACGTTGCCCCATGAACATATAGTAATCCGCATGGTAGCGGCGGTGACGCTGTCTCTGTGGCTCTACCCGGCGCTTGCCTATGTCTTGGATGAGCCCGATCTCAAAGAGGAGATTGTTCTGCGCTGTCACTACGAGATGGGCGAGTTCGGGGTGGAAGCGGTGCGAGGTTGCATCGAGGCGGACAATGCCGCCCTGGGCGCTCTCTTTGCATATCCGCAGCAGGCCAGGCCGATTATTTCCCGGTGCGCAGGACAATTGCGCGGCAACGGATGGGAGCTGATCAAGCTGTGCGTCGATAGAGATCTCGAGGCGGAAACGGCGCTCGCGCAGTATCCGCCGGAACACGCAGGGGCGATCGACGCGTGTCGTACGGAGATCGGAAAGCAGGGTGCGGCGAAGGTAAAGGCGTGTGTGGATCAGCGCATCGCGGCGAAGGCACGCGCCCGGTGATCTTTGGACGACAGCGCAACAGGCGAGCCGTAGCACCTATTGCAGCATGGGCCCTGGCAAGTCCGGCAAAGCTTGGGAGGTGCACTCCCCTGCCTTGATCAGCCCGAACACCTTTAGTTGACTGTAGCGCCTTAGATCAACCCCCGCTCCGCGAACGACATCGCCCGATTGGCCCCGATGATGAAATGATCCAGCACCTTCACATCGACCAGTGCCAAAGCCTGCTTCAGCGCTTGCGTCAGCACTTCGTCGGCGCGGCTGGGCTCGGTTAGACCCGAGGGATGATTATGAGCAAAGATCATTGCTGCGGCATCGTGATAGAGCGCGCGCTTCACCACCTCACGGGGGAACACCGAAGTCTGCGTCAGCGTACCTTCCGAGAGCACTTCGCTGCCCACCACACGGTTCTGCGCATCGAGAAAGATACCGAGGAACACTTCTCTATCGGTACGCGAGAGCGCGAGCCGCAGGTAATCGCGCACCGCGCCGGGCGAGCTCAAGTTCACGCGCGGATCGATCTCTTCCTTGAGGGCGCGGCGCAGCAGCTCGATTACGGCACTGAGCTTGACCGCCTTGGCCTCACCCAGACCTTTGACTTCCCGCAACCGCGGCAAATCGGCGCTCAACAACGCGGACAAATTTCCGAAGCGCTTCAACAGCTCGCGCCCAAGGTCGACCGCACTTTGCCCGCGGGCCCCTCCGGTTACCAAAAGGATTGCCAGCAACTCGGCCTCACTCAGCGCGGCCGCACCTTTGTCGATCAGCTTCTCGCGCGGCCCCTCGCCGCGCGGCCAATTTGAGATCCCCATCCCCCCGCTCCCCGGCCGAGATTCCTCTGCAAGGTATACTACACGTCCAGGCTTGGGTAATAGGACCTTCTCGAGTGGATACGACGCCTCGGCGCATTTTGCTCGGCATCACCGGTGGTGTGGCCGCCTACAAGGCGGCGGAGCTGTGCCGGCTGATGATCAAAGCAGGGGTAAACGTGCGCGTGGTGATGACGCAGTCTGCTACGCGTCTGATTGCACCGGCGACGCTGCAGGCGCTGTCCGGGCAGCCTGTGCATACGCGGCTCTGGGACGACACCATCGCCGACGGCATGGGTCACATCGAGCTCTCGCGCGACCGGGAGCTCATCGTGGTGGCGCCTGCGACCGCGGACTTTCTCGCTAAGCTCGCGAGTGGAATAGGCGACGATCTTCTCTCGACGCTGTGTCTGGCGCGCGAATGTCCGCTCCTGGTCGCCCCGGCGATGAACCGGCAGATGTGGGAGAACGCCGCAACGCAGCGCAATATCCGGCAGCTCATTGCCGACGGCATATGGGTAGCGGGACCCGCCGCAGGCGAACAAGCATGCGGTGAGGTGGGCATGGGCCGCATGCTGGAGCCCGCGGACATCATGCGCGAGATTTCCGCAAACCTCCAATCGAAGGCGCTCGTCGGTGTTCGCGTATTGATCACCGCCGGCCCGACTTTCGAGCCCATCGACGCTGTGCGCGGGATCACCAATCGCAGCTCGGGACGAATGGGTTACGCCGTTGCACAGGCCGCGATCGAGGCTGGCGCGCACGTCACGCTGATCTCCGGACCTACCGAGATCACCGCGCCGGCCAAGGCGCAAACGATCGGCGTTGTTACCGCCCAGGACATGCTCGAAGCGGTGAATGAGCGCGTGCACGACTGCGATGTGTTCATCAGCGTCGCCGCGGTTGCCGACTACCGCGTGAGCCAGCCGAGCAAGCAGAAGATGAAGAAGCAGGAGCAGACGCTGACGCTTCAGCTCGAGCCGACGGTGGATATCCTGGCGAGCGTAGCGGCGCGCACTCCTCCACCCTTTTGCGTGGGCTTCGCCGCCGAGAGTCACGATCTGGACCGCTTCGCAGAAGAGAAGCGGCGTCGCAAGAAATTGCCGCTGCTCGCCGCCAATCTCGCTCAGGATGCCATCGGGGCCGATGATAACGAGTTGGTGCTGTTCGACGATGCGGGGCGTCATCCGCTCGGCAAGGGTCCAAAGCTCGAACAGGCGCGAGCGCTCGTGCAGCACATCGCCCGCCTCTACCGCGGTGGCCCATCGCTGAAGCTCAAAGCCGTGCGCAGTTAGCAAGGCACGGAGTCACCTCACACTGCGCGGCCCCATGCGCTCAATCGATGTAAAGATTCTGGATTCGCGCCTCAACGGCAATCTACCCAGCTATGCGACGAACGGCGCTGCCGGCCTCGATCTGCGCGCGTGCATCGACGAGCCGCTCGAGCTGCGCCCAGGCAAGACGGAGCTGGTGCCCTCAGGACTGGCGATTCATCTGTCCGATCCAAATCTCGCCGCCATGGTGCTGCCGCGCTCGGGGCTCGGACACAAGCACGGCATCGTGCTGGGCAACCTGGTCGGGCTGATCGATTCGGATTACCAGGGGCAGATTCTAGTGTCGGTGTGGAATCGCGGGAACGCGGGCTTCGTGCTGCAACCGATGGAGCGCATCGCGCAACTGGTCATCGTTCCGGTGCTGCAGGTTCGCTTCAATCCGGTGGCTGAGTTTTCGCAGAGCGAGCGCGGCGCCGGCGGGTTTGGGAGCACTGGGCGGTAGCTTTCGGCATCACTGATCCTTGTATGGGTCCGGTACTTCCCCCGCAGCGATGCGTCGCTTTTCCTCCACGCGCAGATAGGTGATCACCGCAGTGATCTCCTCGCCGGTCATGGTGGTTCCGAACGCCCCCATTGTGCCGCCCATGGAGCGATTCGTGACACCGACCGCGATTGTGGTGTAGATCCCGGTGTTGGTATTACCCGAGTACGGGAATTTGCCGCACGTGAGGCATGGACCCTTTCCGCCCTTGCCACCGCCGCCGTGACAAAAGGCGCAGCGCTGCGCGTATTTGTCCTTGCCCAGGTCGACGACTTTCGCGTCGTTGGTGGGCAACTCCATATCGCTCTCATTCATCTTGTGTTGAGCAGCGGCCGGAGCAGCCAGAAACAGAACGGACGCAAGCGAGAGTGTGAGCGCCGCCACAGCGATGGCGCACGCGCGCGCCAGGGACACCGAGACAAACCGCGACATTGTAGTTCTCCTCCTTGGAATCGTTCTATCTTCCTCAAGAAACCGGCGGATAGAACGGCACGCCGTAGCTTTCGATGATCTGCTTGACCTTGCCGCTGGAGAGCAGCTGATCGATGCTCTGGTTCACGAAGTCGAGCAGGCTCTTATCTTCCTTGCGCACTGCGAAGCGGCTGTTGAAGCGCTGATCCGGTGTGGGTACGTAACCCTCCACCATGTGGAACTTGGCGTCGGGAAACTCCTGCTTCGCCACCGCGATGGCCGTCGCCCAGACCATGCTCGCGTCGATTTCGCCTTTGGCCATGCCCTCCATGATCCGCCGGTTGCCCAGATAGAGTTCGCGCGGGATGTTATTGGTGAAGAGGTAGTCGTCCATCGGCGTGGTCATGGAAACACCCACCTTGATGTTGTTCTGCTTGAGCTCGTCCAGCGTTTTCATCTGCGACGCCTTGCCCTGCACCACCAGCACGTAGCCTAGGCTGATGTAGGGCTTGGTGTATGTGAGCTTATCGGGCAGCGAGTCGTCCTCGCCGTTGTCGGAAAGTCCCAGAAAGACATCGCAGCGCTTGGCGAAAATCGAATTGCGAAATGCCCGACCCAGTCCGCCACGGGTCCCGGTATCTGCCCAGTACACCTCAGCGCGCATGCCGCCGAGCTTCACGATCTGCTGGAAGATCTCGATATCGAATCCCGGTGGCGTGCCATTCTGCTGCGAATAGGGCCACGAATAGGGATCTGCGCACGCAGTGAGCACGCCCTTGGCCTTCGCGCGCGCCAGCGTGTCCGTAATCTCATCGGGATCCTGGTTCTGATCCTGCGCGCGTAACGACAGACTGGCCACGAGCGCCAAGCTCAAAGCCAAACACCAGATGACTCTTTTCAACATAGGCTCCTTCAACTCCTCGCGCAGCTCGTGTGTCGAGCCACGATGCGAGGCTAACGCTCCCTGCCTTACCTCGCGTACCAGGTACGCTGCGATTGGCATCGCGGATCTGCGGATCGCATCCGCTTGTTCTTGTGTTGCACTACCGCCCGGCATCGGGCAAAAAACAGGGAGGGCACGAGTGCCCTCCCTGCGAATTTTACTACCTTCCGTCAGTGCGAGACTGAGAGAGCTTACTTCTCGACCGCAAACACCATCAGACCGCCACCCTTGGTGTGGGTCTTCAGGAAGTCGGCATAGTACAGAGGCCAGATACCGCCGCCGCCCGCACCGTACACGATCGCCACGTACTGCCTGCCGTTGGCGGTGTAGGTGGTCGGGTTGCCGTGGACGCCGCTGCCGACCTGGAACGTCCAGAGCTGCTCGCCGGTCTCGTCATCCAGAGCACTGAAGTAGCCCTCTGGATCACCGTAGAACACCAGGCCGCCGCCGGTGGACAGAATACCGCTGGTCGCCGGATAGCTCTGCGACTTGTCCCATACCAGCTTGCCGGTCGCGCCGTCGAAGGCCTTGATGTGGCCAGCCCCGGCGTTGAAGTTGATGACCTTGGCTCCCAGGTACCACTCACCGCGCTTCCATTCCATCTTCTTGGCCTGGAGGTCCATCGCGAAGTCGTACACGGGCACGTACACCATCTTGGTGCGATGGCTGTAGGACATTGGATGCCATTCTTTACCGCCGTCGAGTGACGGGGCGATATCGGTGGTCACCTTGTCGTACACCACATCCTTCTCAGGATAGTTGTACACCGGCTTGCAGTTGTTGCTGGGGTTGAGCGGCTTGGTCCAGTTCACGCGCTGCAGTGCAGTCACCCACACGCACTTGTGCTCCTTGCCAGCCTTCCCTGCCGCGGTCGTTTCGCGGTCGATACCATACACGTGACCGTTACGCGAGCCATGGAACCACAGCTTCTTGCCGCCGACATCGGCCAGGATGATCTCGTTCACGCCGTCGTAGTCGTACGGATCGTTGGGCGTGTAGTTGAAGTAGCTCAAGATCTTCCCGGTATCGGGATCGAGCACCAGGTTGCTGTTGGTGAACAGGTTGTCGCCGACGCGCACATGACGATCGAAGTCCGGGCCGGGGTTGCCGATCGGCCAGAACAGACGATTGGTGTCCTTGTCGTACGAACCCGTGATCCAGGCCGAACCGCCACCGTACTTCCACGAATCGCCGGGCCAGGTGTCATTACCAGGCTCGCCCGGTCCAGGAATGGTGTAGGTCTGCCACACCTGCTCGCCGGTGTCGGCGTTGATCGCCTTGATCCAGCCGCGTACACCATACTCGGCGCCGGCCGTGCCGAAGACGATCTTGCCGCGCAGCGCCATCGGCATGATGGTGAACGTCTCGGCGTAGGTGTAGTCACCCATCTTCTTGTCCCAGACCACCTTGCCGGTCTGGTTGTCGAGCGCCACGATGTGCGCGTCCAGGGTCGCGAGGTAAACCTTGTTCTTGTATACCGCCACGCCACGATTCACGACGTCGCAGCACAGCTTGGGAAATACATCGCCAGGCAGCTCGCGGTCGTACTTCCACAGGATCTTGCCGGTGGTACCGTCGGCAGCGATCACTTTGTTGAACGACGTGGTCACATACACCGTACCGTTCACCACTACCGCCTGGCTGTCCTGACCTTCGAGCACGCCGAAGGACACGTTCCACACCGGCCGCAGCTTGCTCACATTGTCTCTGTTTACCTGCTTGAGCGGGCTGTAGCGAGTGGTCTGATAATCGCGACCGTAAAGCAGCCAATTGCTGGCGTCTTTGTCAGCGTTGAGGAGCATGTCGTCCGTCACATAGTTCGGGTACAACTTGGATTCCAGCGAATCCACTCCCTGTGCAGACACGAGCCCCGATGCTCCCAGCGCCGCTGTAGCAGCGAGGGACAACGCCGCTTTCTTGAGCGACAGTTGCTTCACCATTGAAAACACCTCCCGAAAAGTATACGCATTGCGTCTGGTCTCCTTACGACGCGCTGCGAGGTTTGATTTGTTGCTTATTGAAACCGTCGCGCGGGCGGTTCAAAGAGCGCGCTGCATGGACTACAGCGAGGGCCAAAATAATGAAACACCATCTCATTGTCAACTCATTTCGGGCAGCGGTCATGCGCCGCGCCCGAGCGGGCATACTGCGTTGCACAATAGCGCGTCGCGTTACCGCCGCGTTTCAAGCCACGAAACGCTCTGGCTGCCCTGCCAGCTGTCGACTCAGAGTATGGTGTTGAGCGTGACGACCACTTCGTTGCCGCGATCGTTGAACTGCAGTGTGCGAAAAGATACGTGGCGCGCAACGACGATGCCGCGGCCATTGGGATGCAGCGCGCGCGAGGCGTCGAGCTCGACGAAACGCCGCCAATCGAAGCCCGGGCCGCAATCGCGGATGCAGATGCGCAGCCGCCTGTCTTCGCGGCGCACGCTCGTATGCACGTACTTGTCCGCGTTCTCGGGCAGCGCGAGCCGCGCCTCCACTTCCTGCTCCCACCGGTCGGCGGCGAGCAGGCCGGCTTTGTCATAAAAGTCGATGCCCAGATTGCCGTGCTCGATAGCGTTGATCAGCAGCTCCACCAGACCGAGCGCAGCGCTGGCGGGATCGACTGCGAGCGTACTGAGCCCTGCGGCAAGCGCATGCGCCTCCCGTAACGTGCGCACGCGGAACTGGCCTTCGTCGAGCAGCACGAGCAGCCCGCGATACTGCTCGATCTCGCGCGCAAGATCGAGGCGGCGTCGCACCATGTCCAGGGCTGAGTTGACCACCGCCACCAGCGCGTCCCGGTGATACGGTTTGGTGAGGTAGTAGTACGCGCCCAGGCGCAGAGCCTCGGCAACCTGCTCGTGCCCGGTCGCTGCCGTCTGCATGACCACGGGGATTACCCGCAGGCGTTGATCGTGTCGAATCCGCCGCAGCACCTCGAGCCCGTCCAGGCCCGGCATCATGCGGTCCAGTATCACAGCATCGAAGCTGCGACCTTCGGTGAGGAGCCGCAGGGCCTGCTCGCCGTCCTGCACCAGGGTGAGATCGAAACCCTGCCCTTCCAGATACTCGGCGATGATCTCCAAGTTGATCTGCTCGTCGTCAACCACCAGCAAGCGCGCGCCGCTCATCTCACACTATCTCTGAAAGGCCGTCGCCGGCGGGCACGGGCGCGACGTACCCAGCTTCGCATGGCAACACGAATTCGATAATGGAACCGCCCCTGGGGCGTAGGCGCGCCCAGATGCGTCCGCCGTGATCCTGGATGATCTGCCTGCAGATCGACAGACCCAGACCGGTACCGCCCGAGCCGGTCTTGGTCTTGCTGCTTTGAACGAATTTGTCGAACACCGCCTCGAGCTCATCGGCGGGAATGCCCACACCTTCGTCGCTCACGCTGACGGCGATGGCCTCGCCGTGCCCGTGGCCCGCAGCCGCGGGCGCCACGTGCACGCCCACTGCTCCACCCGGCGGGGAGAACCGGATGGCGTTGGACAGCAGGTTGGATATCACCTGCGTGATGCGGCTGGTATCGCACCATGCCACCGCTGCGCCCTCGGCACGCGACAGCGCGAGCGTGACCCCGCGCTGACGCGCGAGCCCGTCGAACTCGGCAATGGCCTCACTCGCAACGCCCGCCACATCGACGCTCTCCATGCGATATGTCATCTTGCCGGCTTCCAGCTTGGCGAGGTCGAGCAGATCATTCAGCAGAACCAGCAGGCGCTCGCCGCCCTGGTCGATGCGGCTGAAGTACTGACGCGCTTTGGGAGTCGCGAGCTCGCCCTGCGCTAGCTTTTCGATGCCCAGGCGCGCGTACGACAAAATGGCATGCAGCGGCGTGCGCAGCTCATGCGACATGTTGGCCAGGAACTCCGACTTCGCCTGGTTCGCGCGCTCGGCCGCCTCCTTGGCGAGCACCAGCTCTCCGGTGCGCGCCGCCACCAGCTGCTGCAGATTGTCGCGGTGGCGTCGCAGCTCATCTTGACTGCGTACCAGCGCCTCCTCGGCGCGCTTGCGCTCACTGATATCGGTGATCACTCCAACCAGGTAGTCCTGACCATCGGGAAGCGCGATCGCACGCTTGCTCTTAAGCGCCCAATGCGCATAGCCACCGGGGGGATCGAGATACTGCTCCACCATGACCTCCTTGCGCGTGGCGAACACCCGGTCGTCCTCGTCGAACATGGCCTGCACTCGTTCCGGCGCCAGCAGATCGGCGTCGGTTCGGCCCAGCAGCTGTTCGCGCGAGCGTCCGTGGAAGCGGCAGAAGGCGTCGTTCACGATCACCCAGCGATGGTGGCGATCCTTGACGAACAGCGGATTGGGAACCGCGTTGATCAGGTCTTCCAGGAAGCGGCGGCTGCGCTCGATCTCCTGCGCGGCACGCTTGGCCTCGGTGATGTCGGTGAGAGAGCCGACCAGCAACTCGCGCCCCTCCGAGTCCAGGAACAGCGCCTTCCGCGTGAGCAATATGTGCTGCCCACCATCAGCGTCGGTGAACGGCTCCTCGTTGATGTCCGGCTGCCGCGTCTCGAACACGCGTCGATCGCGGGCTTGAAATACATCGGCTTCCTCCGCTTTGGCGAAATCGCGCACCGTAAAGCCGAGCATCCGCTCCCGCGCCACCCGATGCATCGCACAGTACGCGTCGTTCACCAGCACGAAGCGATGGTTGCGGTCCTTGGCGAAGATCGGGTGCGGCACGGCGTTCACCAGCGCATCGAGAAACTTCTGCGCGTCTTCCACTGCGCTGGCACTGCGCTTGCGCTCCGTGATGTCGGCGATGGTGCCGATCACGTAGCGTTCGCCATCGGAGAACACCAGGCGCCGCTTGCTCTTCAACACCCAGCGCGTATCCCCGCGAGCGGTGACGAACTGTTCCTCGTATTCGAGCGGCTGGACGCTATTCATGACGGCGTCGTCCTGCTGCCAGAAGTAATCGGCCTGAGTGGCGGGGAACAGATCGTGGTCGGTACGGCCGATCAGGCACTCGCGCGTCGTGCCGAGAAATTCCAGCACCGCATCGTTCATCACCACCCAGCGATGCGCCTCGTCCTTCACGAACACCGGCGTGGGCACCGCATCCAGCAGCGCATCGAGGAACTGCGTGGCGCGCGTGGCCTGCAGCTGTGCTTGCTTGTGCGCCGTGATATCGACGGTCACGCCCACAACATAGCGCTCGCCATCCGACAGCTCGACCGCCACTTTGGTCTTGTGCAGCCAGCCGCGCCGGCCACCGGGAAGGTCGACGAAATGCTCCAGCACCACGGGACCGCTCGACTGCATCGCTTCATCATCGTGCGCTTCGGCAAGTGCGCCATACTCCGCACCGAACAGATCGCCGTCGCGCTTGAGCAGCAAGTCGCTGCGCGGCCGGTTGAGCAATGCAGCGAATGCGTCGTTCATCAGTACCCAGCGATGCTCACTGTCCTTTACGAACATCGGTTGTGGCAGTACGTTGATCAGGCCATCGAGAAATTTGCGCGCCCGCTCGGCCTCGAGCTCCGCTTCCTTGCGCTCGGTAATGTCGATGTGCGCGCCATTCACGTGCAGCACGCGTCCGAGCTCGTCACGCTCGGGCTGCGCGCGCGAGAGGATCCAGCGATAGCTGCCGTCCTTGTGACGCAACCGAAATTCGAGCTCATAGGTGCTCTGCGGACCCGCAAGAAACGCATCCTGACG
>Ga0335082_10004175_pt1 | contig 15731 bp, 18 predicted proteins | sample Lox_Sample_41_FD_206718 | JGI IMG/M metagenome (GOLD analysis project Ga0335082, IMG submission 206718) | Soil microbial communities from Loxahatchee National Wildlife Refuge, Florida, United States - Lox_Sample_4.1 | ecosystem: Environmental > Terrestrial > Soil > Wetlands | place: USA...
AGCCCGCCGTTGTTGGTCACGTAGATCTTGCCGCCTGGACCCATCGCGGCGCCGTTCGGCCCGCCACCGAGAGTGGCGATCACGTGGATCTTCCCGTCAGGGGTCACACGTGACAGGGTTCGCCGCTCGATCTCGACCAGGATCACCGAGCCGTCGGGCATAGCGATCGGGCCCTCGGGGAAGCGCAGCCCTGACGCAATCTGCTTGAAGGCGGGGCTGTAGGTAGCCATCACGTCTAGCGCTCCCGCGTGAGTCGACCACGGCGATCGAACATGAGGAGCAATTCATCCGCGTTCGCGGCAAGGAGATCGAAGATCCCCCGCGTCATGCTCGTGTCGCGCTCGCGCGCTTCCTTTGAACTGGTGGCCATCTCAGGTCTCCTTGCAGTTGCGCACCGTAGGGCGAATCTTAGCAGCAGGTTTACGCAACTGCGCAGCGACCAGGCGGGCCCTCTGGAGTCGCCAAGCCACCCGAACTGCCTGAACGAACGTGCTCGAGGGAGAGCGTCGGAAGGCAAAATGGGGGGACTTGGTCTCTACTCGAAGAAGCGGCCGATGTTCCCGAGGTCGATATCGGTGTCCGTGGTCCACTCAGTGTTGCGCGGATAGTGATCGTAGTAGCTGCGCACGAATTTTCCGCTCGAATCGAACAGCTCGTAAAGAAGCTCATATTGCCGATCCTTCGCGCAGCCGAAGTCGAGCTTGCAGTTGAAGTTGAGGTCCGATCCATACTGCATGTAGACGGCGCTGTAAGTGCAGTTATCGAGACTGTGGTTCCAGCCGCCACGGATTTTCGACTTGGAGGCATAGATATAGAACTTGATCTGAGCGTTGGCATAACCCGTGATCGCGTCGTCGAACCGTGCTCCAAAGTTCACATGACACCCAGCGTGCGCGGCGGGTGATGAAAGAATCACCACGAGCGGCACGATCAGCATTCTCATCATCGTCTCCCTTTCTGCGAGACAGGACGGACACACAACGAGGCGCCGTCGTCGAAATCGCCGCGCTACTGTAGATACGCACGCGGCGAGATACCAGCAGACGATGGTTATAGATGGGAAGCATGAAGATCCAACATGGATTGTCAGAATTTCCTGGTATGCCATGGATTGGTCTACGACCCGCCTCGGGGAACAAGCGACACCTGAGTCTTGGGAGGGCAGGCGAAGTGCTCCCTCCCCCCTTGTGGGAGAGGGCAGGGGAGAGCGAGGGCTGAAGCGCGCTCTTAGATCTGGCCGTTACAGTCCATTGCTAGCTGCCCCACCTAGATGCCTAACCGTGCTGCGCGTGACCCCGCAAATTCAGAAATCGGAACGTGGCGAGACGGCGCTCGAACTTCTCGATCTCGACCTCGTCTTCGAGATTCACGACTAGTTGCCGCCGCGGCGCGGTGTGGAAGTCGTAGTTGTAGTCCCCGGTGGTCTCGCGGAAGACAACACCCGTCGCCTTCATCCGTTCAGAAAGAAATCCGACGTTGTCGCCATCCTTCAGCGGGATCTGCAGATCTTCGAAATGGGATCGATTGTCCGGTCCGGTATAGATGCGAACCACCCTCATTGTTCGTCCTTCTCATCGGCAACAGCCTGTGGCGGACAAAGCGTAAAGCCGCTGAAGAGTCCGATCAGAGTGAACATCATCGCGGCGCGTCCGTCCCGCTTTCTGCGCGTGCGGTATCGCCATGCTAGATTAGCCGCTCCGTCCCCGATGGTCACGGACAGGGGCAGTTATGGCCGACCCCGAAGGCACCCGAAAGCTCGAGGCGATTCTCGTCGCCGATGTCGCGGGGTACTCACGTCTGATGCAGGAGGACGATGAGGCCACCGTGGCCACGCTCGAAGCATACCGCGCCGTCTTCCGGAGGCCTTGGGTTGCGCTCTGGCTTGGGGACAGCTACTACTGGCTGCGCAGGTATGATGAGGCGATCGCCGCATACCAGGAAGCGATACGCCGGAACCCGAACTATCTAACCGCGCGCCGAGACCTTGCCGCCACGTATGCGGAAATGGGTCGGGAAAAGGAAGCGCAGGCTGAGGCGGCTGAAGTGCTGCGGCTCAATCCTGCCTTCAGCGTGGAGCTGTTCCGGGCCAGACATCCCGTCCAGAAGCAAGCTGACCTGGATCGACTCATAGTGGCATTGCGGAAGGCGGGGCTGAAGTGATATCGCGCGACGGTGTCCGATCCGAAGCTTGCTTGTGATGCAACGCCAGGCCCTTAGCGAGGGATCCTAAACAGCGGTGCCCTGAAGAACCCAGCGCCGCTCTTCGCACCACGCCTGCGGCGTCACGCGTTCCAAGTCGTCCTCAGAGCGCAGCGAGCGACCTGTCTTCAGGTCTTGCCGCCCGTGGCTAGTCCGCCCGCTTCCCTTCGGAATTTGCTTTATCGGATCCCTGCTTCGTCTGCGCGTCTTCCTGCTTCTTGTAATCGCCGATGACCTCTTTCAGGGGGCAGAAGGTGACGGCTGGACATTTCTTGCATCCGGCCACTAGCGCGATGGGACACAGAGTCATTTCATCCTCCTGGTCTCGCGTCAAGGTGATGGATAAGGAACGCGATCTGGAGGAGCATACGCCGAATCGACCAGCTTGCAACGGAACCGCATATCGATACTGCCCGGTGAGGCGCTTGCTCTTAGGTTTCGGCGACTCCGGGCGCCCACGCCTCGGCGGTTGCCTCGTGCAGAATCTGACGATGCGCCAACAGCATGGTGTCATAAGCGACATCTTGCGTCAGGGCGTGCTTGAATACGTAGACCTGTTCTGCTTCTGTGCCTTGCTCGTAGAGGAACTCGAGCTTTTGAGGTCTAACAGGTGTGTGTTGAGGCTTCCGGAAGGGCTCCACACGGCTTGCAAGATCTCGAGCGGCACCTCCCGGCCTATTACCGCGGCCGTTTGCGGCACGCGCTTCGGTGCTTCAGCAAGTCTGTCGATACGCGCATGCAGAATGGCCGCTCTTAGTCCTTGCGAAGTGCGAAGAGAATCGAGGGTGGTCACGAAAAGAGAATCTAGGGTGTCGATTTGAGGGAACCGCAACCAGCATCACGGACCGATTGGAATCGCAACGCCGCTTGGTCGATGTCACCGGCAGGGACGGCATTGGTGCGGCTCATCCCTCTGCAAGGCCGCGGGCACAAGCACGCCGCGGAATCGGATCAGCTATGGGAAATAATACGATCAGCTATGGCCGCTGAGCCCGCTTCAACGCTTCCTCGGGCGCCCTAGCGTCCAGCCGATCACTCCCAGGCCGGCGACGAGAAGAACATATGTGTCGGGTTCAGGAATGGCCGTAGTCACGCTGAAGTTGTCGAGGGTGACCGGCGTATCCTGAGGGATACCCACACCGGGCGGAGTTGCCGCGCCGGAGAATCCGATAACGATAGACATCGGGTCGGTTGCCTGCAGATTGCTCAGGCCAGTGTCGACTGTGCGTAAAACTCCGCTCAGATTCCCGAACGTCAAGGTCTTCGTGCTGGCGTCGAAACTGAGCGTGAGCGTCGCCGATTCTGCCGAGGTAGGCGTCACGCCCTCACCATCCCCGATCTCGGTATCATCTACGACCACCTCGGGATTGAATTTCCGACCTGCGGGCGTTTGATCGTTGCCGATCTCCAACGCATTGAAAGCCGAGTAGAACGTCCCGTCGGTTGCTACACTGAACACACCGAGCCCCGCACCGAGGTACCAATCCTGGTTCGTCAACACGTCTAGGCCTGAGGGTATTTTCACGTCTATCTTCGCACTCCAGGATTGACCGTAGGTAGGGACGAAGGGCGTGAAAGCGAAAATCTGATTGGTGCCGTCGCCGGAGATGTCAGACAGCTCCGCCGCGGAAAACTGCAATTCGCCATTCGACTGCACTGCGCTTCCCCCGGCTGGGGGAATGAGCATGAAATGGTCGTTCAAGTTGCCGCTGAAGTCGTAGGTGAAAGTATCCGCATGCGCGAGACCGACGCAAACGATCAGACTCGCCAGGACGACGCCGAGGGCTGTTCGGGGAGCTGTTCGGGTGTATCGCACTTTGCTGACCCTCCCTTTGAGTTCTGACCAGTAGAGCGCGCTCTGTTGAAACATCGTGACGATATGCAAATACACTAATCCATGGCTGGTCGCTGGTCAAGCTCGCTCGCCTGGGAGCGGGTAGCCGCCCATCAGACGTTCGTCACACTTGAGGATTGTCTTTGACCCCAGCTTCGGGTGGGGTACAAGCCTGTCATGGAAGCGAATCAGATAAAGCCGCGGGCGCGGGACAAGTGCGGCCAGGAGCTGCATGTACTCAAGCGGCGACATCACGATAGGGGTGCTGCCGGCGCGGTAGGGATTCTTTAAGTTGCTTGCACGATTCGCCCCGTTTGATTGCGTTTGAGCCCGTTGGCTGGCGATGGCCGCACACGATCGCGGCGCTGTCCATGTTGCCGGCCCAAAGTGAAGTTACATTTATCTCAGCGTGATGGATTCGTGAGAAGCGGAGCGGATACTGCGCAGCGTGACGTTTCCATGAACCCGCTCTCGAAGGAGCCTATCATGACCGCAGCCGTGCTCGACATGCCATTGTTCCAGCGCCCGATCTCTGCACCGGTCCGCACCGCGACCGCTTTGCAATCGCTGATGCAGGAATGGGAACGGGAGGCGATCGACGAAGAGGAGAGCGAAACCGAGCTCATGGTGATGCTGTCAGGAATGGTGAGCCCTTCCGCTTTGTCTCTCAGTGACGAATGACTGCCGTGCCTGCCACGGGTCCAGCCGCGCATGGAGACTTCCCGGCATTTGCCCCGAAGGCGGGCCGTGCAGGCGATCCGGTGCCGTGGATCCCGCTGTCACGCGCAGCATGCCTGCTGCTTGCCCTGCGCTGCGTCGGTCGGCCGGCGAAGGACGCGAAGCGCAGATCTCATGGCCGGGATCGGTTGCAGGCAACCCGGTAACATAGCCACATGAGCCGTCGCCCTCTTCTCCATCTGCCGACTGCCCGGTGACCGCGGCATCGTTGAGCGCCGCTGAGGCCAGTACGACCCGCTGGTCGATCGCTTCGATTTTCTTCTTGAACGGGTTGGTGTTCGCGGCCTGGGTGCCGCATATCCCGGGCGTGATGGAACGCCATGCGCTTTCTACGGGTGAGCTCGGCTCAGTGCTGCTCGCTATGGCGGCGGGCGCGATGTGCGCTCTGCCTTTTGCCGGCGGCATCGCAAGTCGCTTCGGCAGCCGCGCGGTCACCACCTTTTGTGCGCTCGCGTTCTGTCTGATGCTGCCTCTGCCGGTGATTGCGCCAAGTGCGACGCTGGTGGCGGTGTCGCTGTTCGTGTTCGGTGCGCTGAACGCAACGCTCGATGTCGCTATGAACGCGCAAGGCGCCGAGCTCGAGATGCGCCTGCACCGTCCGATCATGTCCTCGCTCCACGGCGCCTTCAGCCTTGGCGGACTGGCCGGGGCCGGTTCGGCCGCTGCGCTCCTGGAGGCGGGCATGAGCAGCACTGCGCATGTCTTTTCAGTCGCGCTGTTGAGCGCGCTCGCCGTGCTGATCGCTGCTCGCGGCCTGCTCGCCACGTCGCCACGGCGATCGGCAATCCACGCGCGCCTAGTGTTACCGTCGCGTGCTTTGCTCGGGCTGGGTGCGCTTACCTTCGCCGCGTTGCTGATCGAGGGCGCGATGGGCGACTGGACGGCCGTCTATCTGCGACATGAAGTCGGCATGGATGCAGGCGCGGCTGCGCTCGGCTTTGCGGCGTTCTCGCTGTCCATGGCGGCATGCCGCTTCGCTGGCGATGCCATCACCCATCGCTTCGGTGCCGCGTCGTTGGTGCGCTTCTCCGCGGTAGTCGCGTTGTGCGGTCTGCTCATCGCGTTACTGCTGCGCTCGCCTTTTCCTGCGCTGGCCGGATTCGCGCTGGTCGGCATCGGCATGGCCAATCTGATCCCGATCTTGTTCGGAACCGCCGCGCGCTCGCGCCCGGCTGATCCCGGAGCGGGCATCGCCGCTGTCGCAACCACCGGCTATCTCGGCTTTCTCGCGGGGCCGCCGGCAATCGGCTGGCTGGCCGATTACGTCGGTCTCACCTGGGCGCTGGGTGTGCTCGCTCTACTTTGCGCGGGCATCGCGCTCTCTACTCCGGTTGTCTCTCACCTGAGGCAAAGCGTCATCCGTCCGTGAGTGGGTGAGAGGGTCAATGTCGTCATCGCAATTCCTCGAAAACGCGAGGGGCCCCCTCGTGCGTCGATCGGTCTGATCGATCAGGCGAGCGCCGTGCGCAGGCGCTGCAGACGCTGGTTACGCTCGGCCCGAGCCGTCAAAGCCGTGTCGAGATCCACTTTGACGAAGCGCGCTTTGTTATTCGGCTGCATCTGCGCGATGCGGTCCATATCCGCGCTGATGACCGTGCCGATCATCGCGTAGCCGCCGCCTGACACTGCATCCCGATGGAGGATGATCGGTTCCAGTCCGCCGGGCACTTGGATCGAGCCATAAGGATACCCTGCGTCGACGATGTTGGAAGGATCCGACCCGGCGCCGAAGGGTTGTTTGCGATCTTTGAACTTGAGCGGGCGGCCTTGCTTATACCGGTAACCGATGCGGTCGGCCTCGAGTGCGACGGTCCAGGTGTCCTCGAAAAAGGTGCGTGCAGACTCGTCCGTGATGCGATGAAAATACAGGCCGGGCACGACGCGCAGTTCCAGCTCCTTGGGCAACGGCATTGCGAGATCTTCCGGGACGCGATTGCCGATCTTCGGAGCCCGCTGAGATGAACCGACCGGAATCACATCGCCAGGTTGTAGCTTGCGCCCTTGGAATCCACCGAACGCGCCAAGGCCGTAGGTAGAACGGCTGCCCAGAATCAACGGCACATCGATGCCGCCTGCCACCGCGACATACGCGCGCGCGCCTACCCGCATGAAGTCGAAGGACACGACCGTTCCGGCTTTGACCAGGAGCGCTTCGTTGCGTGCGGCCGGTGCGCCGTTGAGCTTGGGCGCCATCTCCGCGCCGGTGACCGCAATCACAGCATCACGCTGGAACTCGAGCTCGGGACCCATCAGCGTGCACTCCAGCACGGCAGCGCTTTCGTCGTTACCGACCAGCAAATTGGCAGCGCAAAACGAATATTGATCGAGGGCACCCGACAGCGGGATGCCAACGTTGTAGTAGCCGACCCGGCCAGCATCCTGCACGGTGGTCGCCAGGCCCGGCTTCAGAACCTTAATTGCCATACAGGACCTCCTCGAGCTGGTGGTTATAGCCGGTCGGGTCGGCCAGGAATTTCTTCATCGAGAACTCGACGGGTCGAATGCGAAGTGAGAACGTGCCCGCCTCGACTTCCTTCTGCGCCTTGTCATACGCGTCGCGGTGGATAGGCTTGAACTTGATGATGTCTCCTGGGCGAAACAGGCACATGAACGCTTTGAAATAGGAAAGGCCCTGCGCCGGATCGAAAATCGGCGCCGGAGTGATGCCGAACATCTGATACCCGCCGGCGCCACGCACCGAGTAAATGCACCCGAAGCAGCCGCCGTGGCCGACGGTGAGCTTGGGGGTGTCGGTGCGCGGGCGCAGATACTTCGGCACTTCGATCTGCTTCGCGCGCTCCACCAGCTGGAACAAGAACGGCAACCCTGCGACGAAGCCCACCATCGACACGAACCACGGGGAACCGCTGTGCGCCGCGATGAACGCTTCGACCGATGGGAAGTGGTTGATCCGCGCAGCATACTCAATGTCCGTGGAGCTTGGTTCCTGATGACGCTCACGGAAGCGCATCAGCGTCTCGTGCGTCCACGGGTCGTTGTAGAGCACTGGGATCTCGACGATACGCGTATCCAACTGCAGCTCGACGCTGCCGGTGTCGCGCTCGAGCTGCTGCAGCAGCTTCAGCATATCGTTGGGGTGGATCGCGTCCGGGTCGAACTTCACCTGGTAAGACGCATTGGCAGGACAAATCTCCGTTACCCCCGGCACGTTCTGTTTGGAGAGCGCAGTGGTGATCGCCATGCCCTTGAAGAAGGACTCGAGCGACATCTCCTCCGAGAGCTCGACGAAGATGTGCTCGTCGGCACCGAAGCTGTAGCGGGCGGTTCCTATGGCCATCCTTGCACCTCTCAAGTCCGCGTTTGGGTTCAGGATGGGTGGCGGGTGGCCAACCATCCTTCGAGAAAATTGGTGTCGAATTGCGCCGTGTGAAAACGCGGCTCATCCATTAATTCCAGGTGCAGGGAACGCGTCGTGCTGACACCTGCAACGCGGAGCTCCTGCAGCGCCCGGCGCATGCGCCCGATGGCCGCGGGCCGATCTTCGGCGTGGACGATGAGCTTCCCGAGCAACGAGTCGTAGTAAGGTGGAACCGTGTAACCGGGGTAGAGCATCGTGTCCACCCGCACGCCCGGGCCGCCGGGGAGATCGATTTCCGACACCCGGCCGGGACTGGGCATAAAGTTCTTAGCGGGATCCTCTGCATTGATGCGACATTCGATGGCGACGCCGCGCATCGCAATTTCGCTTTGCTGGTAGCGCAGCCGTTCCCCTTGCGCCACCCGGATCATCTCTCGTACCAGGTCGATGCCAGTGATCATCTCCGTGATCGGATGCTCGACCTGAATGCGCGTGTTCATCTCGATGAAGAAGAATTCCGTCGAATCGTCATCGTAAAGATATTCGAGCGTCCCTGCGCCGCGATAGCTCACGGACTTCGCCAAGCGCACAGCAGATTCACACAAGCGCTCGCGCGTGGTGGGCGACAGCGCGGGAGATGGCGCCTCTTCCAGAATTTTCTGCCGGCGCCGCTGCAGCGAGCACTCGCGCTCGAAGCAGTGGATGACGTCGCTGCCATCGCCCAGGACTTGGACCTCGACGTGGCGCGCGCGCCGAATGAAGCGCTCGAGGTAGATGCTTTTGTCGCCGAACGCCGATTGCGCTTCGGTCTGAGCCACGCTCATCTGCTTGCGCAATTCATCGCCATCGCTCGCCACCCGGATGCCGCGTCCGCCGCCCCCTGCTGACGCTTTGATCATAACCGGGTACCCGATCCTGGCGGCTGTGGTGAGAGCTCCGTCTACCGTGTCGATCACGCCATCGCTGCCAGGGACAGTTGGCACACCAGCCTTCGCCGCCGTATCGCGGGCGACTGACTTGTTGCCCATCAGACGAATCACTTCGGCCGTGGGACCGACGAAGATCAGCCCGGCGTGTTCGACCGCATCGGCAAACTTAGCATTCTCCGATAAGAAGCCGTATCCCGGATGCACCGCGTCCGCGCCGGAGTCCTGCGCCGCTCGGACGATCGCGTCGATGTTCAGATAGCTCTTGGCGGCCGGCGCCGGTCCGATCGGCACGACGACATCCGCCATGCGCACGGGGAGGCTGTCGCGATCCGCCTCGCTATGCACGGCCACGGTTTCGAGTCCAAGCTCCCGCGCGGCTCGGATGATCCTCACTGCGATCTCTCCGCGGTTTGCGACCAACAGCCGTTTCATGATACCCAGGCGATGAGCGTCAAGCCGTCTCGATCATGACCAGCGGTTGGCCGGGCTCGACCGTGCCCTCGTTGTCCACCATGAAGCGCACCACTTTCCCGGAGGCATCCGCCTGCACTTCGCTGAACTGCTTCATCACTTCCACCAAACCGATGATATCGCCCGCCTTGACCGTATCGCCTTCCTTTACGAACGGCTCGGCATCCGGCGCAGGCTTGCGATAGAAGGTTCCCGGAAGCGGGCAAAGAACTTGGTGCTGGGCCATGCGTTACTCCTGTCGTTCTGCTTTGGATCCTGCGGACGGTTTGCGTCATGCTTCCGCGACGGGCGAAGCTAGGCACAGATCGCTCGCTCTCTTGAGCCGCTGTCGGCTCAAAGCGGAATCAGTGCGCAGCTGCAGCCGCGCGCGTGCCACCCCCGATCATGAACGGGGCGAGTGCCTGGCGCACGGCTTTTGCCAGCTCTACTGCGCCTGGCGTATCCGAATGCACGCAGATGCAGTCGGCCCGCATCGGGATGTCTTTACCCGTGATGGAGATCGCCTTGCCTTCTTTCACAGCCCGCACTGCACGCTTCGCCGCGTCCGTCGCATCCTTGGCAGAGTGCTCGCGTGTGATGATGAGCGAGCCGTCATCGGCATAATCGAGGTCGGTATAGTATTCGGCCTGGAAGCGGAGACCGCGCCCGGTGTATACCTCCTCGTGCTTGGTACCGGCCATGCCGAGCAACGGCACGCCGAATATCTCGGCCGCGTCGCAGACGGCATGGGCCACCTGCTCGTCGCGTGCCGCGACACCGTACAATGCACCATGCGGCTTGATGTGGTTGAGCGGCATGCCCTCGGCATCGAGAAACGCCTTGAGCGCACCGACCTGGTAGAGGAGAAAAGCACCCAGCTCGTCGCGGCTCATCTTGATCTCACGCCGGCCGAATCCCTGCAGGTCCGGATAAGAAGGATGGGCGCCCACCTTCACGCCATGCTGTTTGGCCAGGCGCACCGTCTTGCGCATGACGACCGGGTCCGATGCATGGAATCCGCACGCGACGTTCGCCATGGTGATGTAAGGCATGATGCCTTCATCGTCGCCGCACTTGTAAAGGCCAAACGCTTCGCCCATGTCACAGTTGATTTCAATCGCCATGTTCTCAAGTCTCCTTTGATCTTCAGTCGCGCATGGATGCGATGAGCCGCAAGCGCAGCTGATCTGCAATCACCGCGAGGATGAGCAGACTGCCCAGCACCACCGTCTGCAAATACGACTCGATCTTGGCCAGATTCATCCCGTTCTGCACCAGGCCAATGAACAGCGCCCCCAGCACGACGTTGCCGACCCGCCCGACGCCGCCGCGCAAACTGACTCCGCCGATCACGCAAGCAGCAATGGACTCCAGCGGCATGGAAGCGCCGATGTTTGCCTCCCCGGTTTCCAGCCGTGCGGTCAGCAACATTCCGCACACCGCGCTCAGCAGGCCGCACAAGGTGTAGGTGATGAAGAGCGTCCATCGCGTACTGATGCCGGAAAGATGCGCCGCCTTTACGTTGCCGCCCACCGCGTAGAAATAGCGCCCCAGCGCAGTGCGGTTCACCAGCACCCAGGTCAGTGCAGCGATGAGGATAGCAACGATTACCGGGACCGGCACGCCGGCCACGCGACCGAAGCCGAACACGCGACCGAACTCCGGAGGCATGCCGTAAACCGGTACTCCCCCGGTCATGTACAGCGCGATCCCGAACCCCACGGATGCGATTCCCAAAGTCATCATGAACGGCGACACGTTGAACACGGCGACGCCCACACCGTTGGTAACGCCGACGAGTGTGCCCGCGACAATGCCGGCGAGGCAGCCCAGCGTGATGGCAAGCCAGACGCTATCGGGTGACGCGGCCGACACGGCCGCCATGGCGGCGGCACCGACCACCGAAGTCAATGCCACGATGGTGCCCACCGACAAGTCGAAGCCTCCAGTGAGCAAGGCCAGCATCTGAGCGAGCGAGACGATGGTCAGATAGACCGACTGGCGCACTACATTGATGAGATTCTGCGTCGAGAGGAAATGATCCGATATCGCAGTGAACACGATGACCGCTACCAGCAGCAGGAAGGGCAACACGCCCATGCGGACGAACAGTCGCTGCGTCAGGCGCACCGCTCGCGTGGCGGTGGTTGGCGGCAGCTCGGCGACTTGGTTCATGCGGCTTCTCGCTCGAAGAAATAGCTCAACACATTCTGCTCGGAAATATCGTCGCCGGAGAACTCCGCCTGGATGCGGCCGCGGTACATTACGTAGAGCCGATGGCTCATGTGCAGGACCTCCGGCAGATCCGATGAGATCAGCAGGATCGCCGCACCCTCTGCACACAGCTCGGCGATAAAGCGATAGATCGCGGCGCGCGTGGCGACATCCACGCCCACCGTCGGCTCATCGAAGACGAACAAGCGTACGGGATGCGCCAAGCTCTTGGCGAGCAGCACCTTCTGCTGGTTGCCCCCGGAGAAATGTCCCACGTCGCGCTCCGGGCGTGCGGGCTGCAGGTTGACGCGGTCGATCAGGCGCCTCACCAGTTCTTGCTCCTGGTCGACGCTCAAAAACGGCCCGCGCCGGATCGGTTTGCGTGCGATCGCGGACAGCGCAATGTTCTCGCGGCAGGAGCGCATCGTCATCAGGCCTTCTTCGCGCCGGTCGGGCGGCAGGTAGAAAAAACCTTTACGCAGCATCGCCTGCGACGACAAACCGGTGACATCTTCCCCGCACAGTCGCACGGTACCCGAGCTTGTGCGCTCGAGCCCGAAGCAGGTCCGCGCCAGCTCGGACTTGCCTGAGCCGATCAATCCCGCGATCCCGACAATCTCCCCCGCACGCACGTTAATGCTGGCGCCCCTGACGCTCGACGATACGGAGGTCAGGTGGTCGACTTCGAGCACAGTCTCTTTGGGCGCATGCGGCACCACCGGATAGATTTCAGTGATCACTCTGCCGGTCATCAACTCGACCAGCCGGCTGTCGGAGGTTGCTTTGGCATCCAGAGTCGCGACGACATGGCCATCGCGCAAGACCGTGACCCGGTCTCCAACGCGGCGGATCTCGCTCATGCGATGCGTGATGTAGATCACACCCACACCCTGTGCGGTGATGACCTTGATCAGCGCAAACAGTTGCTCGGCTTCGCTCTGCGTGAGCGACGCCGTAGGCTCGTCCAGAATCAGCACCGACGGCTGCGTACGAAATGCTTTCGCAATCTCCACCATCTGCTGCTCTGCGCGTGGCAGATGCTGGACCGTTTGTGCGGGGTCGAGTGCAAAACCCAACCGCGCCAGAATCGCTTTGGCTTCGCGACGCAGCGCTTTAGCGTCGAGAAACCCGCGTCGTCGCGGCTCGGCACCGAGGAACAAGTTTTCTTCGACAGTGAGTTGCGGGACCAGTGAGAATTCCTGGAACACGGCGCTGATACCGAGCTGTCGGGCGCGATGCACCGAGCCGAGTTGTACTGGTTCGCCGCGCACCAGGATCTGGCCCGAAGTCGGTTCCTGCGCCCCAGCGAGCAAGGAGATCAGCGTGGACTTGCCAGCTCCGTTCTCGCCGAACAGCACGTGCACCTCACCCCCGCGCAGCTGGAAATCGACGTGGTCCAGCGCGAGCACACCCGGATACTGCTTGACGATCTCGCGGCACTCGACCAAAGCGAGCACCGGGTCCGCGACAGAGTTTGTCGACTGCGGTTGCATGAGACTTGTTACTCACGCCCGAGGCGGGCGCGGAAGCACCCGCCTCATCGCTCGCCTGGGCTCGCGATCATTCCGCCTTGAATGTCGGCTTGAAATTGGCCGGGGCCAGCGTCGATTCCGTATTGAACGTCTTGAAGTTCTTTTGATCGACCACGAACAGGGCAGGTCCCACGTGCTTGAGGTAGTCCTTGCCTTCGAGGATGCGCACGGCTTGATCGATCGCGATGCGGCCCTGAATGACAGTGGAATCGGTGGGTGCGGCCATGATTGCACCGCTGCGGATACCCTGGTGTACGCCGGGCGTGTAGTAATAAGAGACGATCTTGATTTTGTTGTCCAACCCTTTGTCCTTCAGGATCGGAACAGCGGCCTCGGCGGTTACCGCGGTGCCCACGATGTAGGAGATGTCCGGATGCGCCTGCAGCGTGTCTTCCACCAGCTTCGACTGGACTTCTTTGCCGGTGTCGCCATACTTCGTTTCCACCACTTGCACGGCGCTGTCCTTGATCGCGGCCTGAAAGCCTGCGTTCCCGGCTTCCACCCACCCTGCTCCGGGAGGTCCTGGGAACCAGGCCACTTTGACTGGCGGGCTACCCTTGGGATGCAGCTTGGCCAGCACCTCGCCGGCCTTGGCGCCCATCTCACCGAACGACACCAGCGATTTCGCCGACAGCTCCTTGGAGGAGATGCCATTGATGACATCGATGACCGGAATCTTTTTCTTCCGGATCTCCGAAATCAAATTGTTCAGTCCGTCATTGGAGATGGCGCCGATCACCACCGCCTGCGCTCCGGCCGAAACGCAGTCCTCGATTTGCGAGATCTGCTTCTTGAGCTCGGTGTAGCCGCCGGCCTCCACCAATTGCATCTTCACTCCCAGGCGTTTGGATTCCTCCACTACGCCGTAGTCCACTCCCATCCAGTAGGCGTCCTTCATGTGCGGAAAGGAGACGCAGATCGACCATGGTTTGCTGGCTTTGGCGAGCGGGACGTACTCGACTTTCTTGCGCGGGCTGTTCATGTCGAACGGCGGATCCCATTGCTCGACCTGGTAGGGAAACCAATCCTTTGCCAGCGCCGGACTCGCGCAAAACGCGAAGGCGCTCAGGATAGCGCTGCCTGCAAGCAGCGATTTACAACGTAGCGTTGCCGCCATGTGCAGTCTCCTTCTCGGACGTTAAGGACATCGGGCTCTCTTTTGGGACTCAGCGGCCCGACGGAAAGCCAGTATATGAAGAGGTCCTTGCATAGTAAATTATTATTTTAGCAACGAGACTTGTGGCAGGTGCGCCGTCGTGCATGATGCAGTGCGGTTGGCGGATCTGCGCAATCTTGAGTAGAAAACGGCTCGGCTTCGCCCCGCGCCGCCGATTTCCTGCAGCGTTACCTCGCGAACGGCGTCCTGGCCGATTTCACGCTGCCTGCGGAAGCCTCCTTCACCGAACCATTGCGAAGTGATGGAAGGTTTAACGCCGCGTGAGCTTTCCGTGATCTTTGAAACCGATACTGCACGCATCCGGTGGCGTGACTCGCTGCCGGGTTGCCAATCAACCGCAACGGAGACACCCATGACCAAATCCACGACCCTCATTCAGAATGCATTCGCCACCTTGCTCGCTGTGGGCCTTGCCGCCTCCGCGACGCAGGTGCTCGCCGCCAAGGGCGACACCGAAAAGTGCGCCGGCATCGTCAAGGCCGGCAAGAATGATTGCGGCACCAGCAAGAATGCCTGCGCCGGCCAGGTGAAAACGGACAACGATCAGGAAGCCTGGATCAACGTGCCCAAAGGGACCTGCGAGCGTATCGTCGGCGGGCATCTGCAGACCTCGCCCGACGCCAAGCACGGCGGCAAGAGCTGAGCCGATCCGACCCCATTGAAACCGCCGGCAGGGAACGCAGCCGCCGAGAGGTCGCGAAAGTCTATGCGCCCGGTCCCTCGTTCCCGCGGTCATCTCGAAAGCCTGGAGGCACACATGGAATTGACTGCCAGCGCAGTGCGCGGATCGAGCCTGAGAGAGCTGATCGTCGCCACCGCTCGACGTGTCATCGTCGCGCTCGAAACGTATCTCGCACCGCTGCTCGACCTCGCCGTGCGCTTCTGGCTCGCGCGCGTGTTCTTCATGTCGGGGCTCACCAAGATTCAGAGCTGGGACTCGACCCTGTCATTGTTCGAAAACGAATATCAAGTGCCTTTCCTGCCGCCCGAGCTGGCGGCGTACATGGGCACGTTCACCGAGCTGTTCTTCCCGGTGCTGCTGGTGCTGGGCCTGGGTACGCGGTTCGCCGCCGGCGTGCTGTTCGTATTCAACATCATCGCCGTGATTTCGTATCCGGACCTGGGCGAAGTCGGCCTCAAGGATCATCAGTACTGGGGTCTGCTGCTGTTGCTACCGCTGCTGCATGGCCCGGGCAAGATTTCCATCGACCACTTCATCCGCCGCCACTTCTTCAAATAGCCAAACGCAGCCAAAGGGAAATGACATGAATGCGATCAGCAAAGCACATCAGCACGCGATGAGCATGCGCGTGCTCGAAGGGCAACGCGCGCTGGTGAC
>Ga0335082_10004176_pt1 | contig 15730 bp, 9 predicted proteins | sample Lox_Sample_41_FD_206718 | JGI IMG/M metagenome (GOLD analysis project Ga0335082, IMG submission 206718) | Soil microbial communities from Loxahatchee National Wildlife Refuge, Florida, United States - Lox_Sample_4.1 | ecosystem: Environmental > Terrestrial > Soil > Wetlands | place: USA: Florida...
CTCGATGCACCGCGGACGTTCGAAGGGATAGGGAAGATACTCGCCACCCTACGCGCATCGGGCGAGCGCTGGACGTTCGGTTTGGATCCGTCGACCCTCTCCGACTTCCTGGCGCAGCGAGGCCTGGTGCTCGACGACGATGTTGGCGCCGCCGACTATCGCGCACGCTACTTCCAGCTGGCGGCACGCGGCATGCGGGGGTACGAATTCTATCGGATCGCCGTGGCGCACGTTCCCGAGTAAGAGGCTACGCACCAAGGCCGCGGGAACTGGAGGTCCATATGAAGGTCGTCTCAATCAATGTAGGGCTTCCCCGCGATGTCGTGTGGCGAGGCCACACCATCCAGACGTCGATCTTCAAGGAATCCGTGGCAGGCCGTGTCCGCGTGGAGCGCCTGAACGTAGCGGGTGATCAGCAATCTGATCTCACGGTGCACGGTGGCGCCGACAAGGCGGTCTACGCGTACCCGGCGGAGCACTACGCATTCTGGCGGGAGGAATTCCCAGGCATGGATCTTCCCTGGGGGACATTCGGCGAGAACTTCACGACCGAAGGTCTCAGCGAGGAGACGCTACACATCGGGGACCAACTCCGGGTTGGCTCGGTGGATCTCACGGTGACCCAACCGCGCATGCCGTGCTTCAAGCTTGGAATCCGTTTCGGCCGCGCGGACATGGTGAAGCGCTTCCTCCGCAGCGGCCGCAGCGGCTTCTATTTCGCCGTGACTCGGGAGGGCGACGTCGCGGCTGGCGACGCAATCACGGTGACCGCCCGGCACGAGCTCGGGATGACGGTTGCGGAGATCGTCGCCTTGTATACCGCCGACGCGGCGAACGAAGACCGCCTGCGCCAGGCAAGTGAGCTCTCGGCGCTGCCTGAGGCTTGGCGCGACTATTTTCGCAGGCGGCTGTGGGAACCAGATGCCTGATCGAAATGTGGACGAATCGATGTCGATCGTCCTTCACACTCACCGCGCTGCCGCTCTCGCCGATCCTCGTGCGCCGTCTTGGCAGCAATCGAGACACGCCGGTGCCCACGGGGGGCGGCTGCATGAATGTTGATCGTGACGTTGCGGGTACGCAAGAATCGCCGCGGCGCGAGCGTCTGCGGCAGGAGGCATTGATGAGCACACGGTCGAACGCCGAGGTGCGGACCTACTTCGCGACACCGGGTCCGCTCACCGATCTCAGCGATCGCCGCACATACCTCGGCACGCTGCCGGTCGCGCTGGATGATCTCTGTCGCGTCGTGCAGGGACTCGTGGTCCATCCGTTCCTCGCCCACCTCTACGGACTCGCCCCGGCCGCGCTGCGTCACGACGAACTGGAGATCCGCCCCGCCGCGGCGATGATCGATCGCATCCTTACCCTCGACGCGCGGCCGCTCGGCGAGCCACGCCCCCCGGAGCGGCGTGTCGTCGGCAACTGTCGCCACTTCACAGTCCTGTTGTGCGCCTTCCTGCGCGCGCAAGGTGTGCCGGCCCGCGCCCGGTGCGGCTTCGCCGCGTACTTCGATGCGGCCAGCTTCGTGGACCATTGGGTCTGCGAAGTCTGGGATGCGGCACGTGGATCGTGGTGTCTGGTAGACGCGCAGATCGACGCGGTCCAGCGCCAAGCCCTCGGCATCGAGTTCGATCCGCTCGATGTGCCACGCTCGCACTTTCTGGTGGCGGGCGATGCCTGGCAGCGCTGCCGGGCCGGACGCGCCGATCCGCAGCACTTCGGCATCATGGATCTGCGCGGCCTGTGGTTCGTGCGTGGAAACCTGGTCCGTGATCTCGCTGCGCTGGCCAAGCGCGAGCTGCTGCCGTGGGACGGATGGGGCCTCATGGCGAAGCGCGAAGAGGGCGATGACACCGAGATGGCGCTGCTCGATCGGGTGGCCGCGCTGACGCAGGGCAGTGACGAACGACACGGTGAAGTGCGGCAGGTCCAGCGCTCGGAGCCGGGCCTCCGGGTGCCTCGGGTCGTGGTGAGCTTCAACCTGGGCGGCGCCACGGTCGACCTCGGCCCCGGGGTTGCCAACTGAACGCGCGAGGTTCCAACATGTCCTACGCAGGCTTCTGGCGACGCTTTGGGGCATTCTGGCTCGACTTCGTCGTCTTGCTTCCGCTAACGGGCACCGCGCTTTGGGGGAACCAGCAGTACCGTCTCTTCGACGTGTACTACTTCGTTCCCAGGACCCTCTTTGGTCTGTTCTACAGCGTCCACTTGGTTCGTCGCTTCGGCGGCACGCCCGGAAAACTTCTGGCGGGGCTCCGTATTCGCAAACCCGATGGGGCCCACATCGGGTATCGTGAGGCGATCCTCAGATACCTGCCGGAGGCACTGCTGAGCACGACGATGTCCGTTGGATTCATTTGGGCCACCCTCGCCCTCACGGACTCGGAGTATCTGTCTCTGAGTTACCTTGAGCGGTCGAAGCAGCTCACGGCTCTGGCTCCATCGTGGTATCAGCCCCTCAGCATCATCCTTCAGATATGGATCTGGAGCGAGTTCGTCGTGATGATGACCAATCGCAAGCGGCGCGCCCTTCACGATTTCATCGCCGGCACGGTCGTAGTCATCGATGCGCCCAGCCAACCATTCGCGCCGGCGGGCTCGCCCGAGCGGCGCGCCGGTGCACCTGGCGTTGCTCCGATGCTGCACCGGCGCAGTGTTTCGTGATAGGCGATCGTTGCCCGACGCGGTCGGTGTCGACGCGGCGAGCGGCAGCAACACAGCGAGGAGTTTCTCATGTGCAGAAGCATCAAGACACTGTTCAACTTCGAGCCCCCGGTAACGGACGACGAAATTCGCGCCGCCTCGCTGCAGTTCGTCCGCAAGATCAGCGGATTCAGCGCGCCGTCGAAGGCAAACGAGGCCGCCTTCCGCTCCGCAGTTGAGGCGATCGCACACATCTCCGGACACCTGCTCGCTTCACTGGAATCGAACGCGCGAACAAAGAATCGCGAGGCCGAGGCCGCCAAGGCGAAAGCACGCGCCGCGCAGCGATTCGGCGCCTGAGTCGCTCCCCTGCCCGGCTTCCAACGGACACCTGACCGACGCGAGCGCCCTACGACTGCCGCGGCCGCACCCTCCGGAGCGATTTGGGACGCGCAGCATCGCGCCCTGACCTTGGGCCTGCTGCTCACCGTGTCGAGCACGGCCTTCGAAGCATTGGCCGTGGCGACGGTGCTGCCGGCGACGGTGCACGACATCGGTGGGCTCGATCTCTACGGTTGGGCCTTCAGCGGCTTCATGCTGACCAACCTCTTGAGCATCACGCTCGCCGGGCGGCTCATCGACCGGCGCGGGCCAGCGTCACCGTTCGTCGCCGGCGCCGTCCTGTTTGCCGCCGGCCTGATCGTCGCCGGCCTGGCGACATCGATGATCGTGGTGGTGATCGGGCGCGCCGCGCAAGGTCTCGGCGCTGGCGCCATCTCCTCCGCCGCTTACGTCGCCGTGGCGCGTGGCTACCCGTCCGCCACTCAGGCGCGCATGCTGGCCATGCTGTCGAGCGCCTGGGTCGTTCCCGGGCTGATCGGTCCGGCCCTCGCCGGCGCGCTCGCCGACCACGTCGGCTGGCGCTGGGTGTTTCTCGGCTTGGCCCCGCTCATGGCCACGGCCGCAAGCTTGGCGGTTCCCGCCCTGCGTCGCTTCGCTCCGGCAGCGGCAGCGCCAGCCCACGGCGCCAGCGTGCGCTCGGCATGTGCGCTCGCCGCGGGCACCGCCGCGCTGCTGTACGGCTTCAGCTCGAGCTCGACGTGGATCTGGATCGGCAGCGTGGTTGGCGGTCCGGCGATGGCGATTCCGGCCATCCAGACGCTCGCACCGGAGGGCACGTTGCGCGCCCGCCCGGGCCTTCCGGCCGCCATTGCCACCATGGCGCTCCTCAGCTTTGCCTTCTTCGGCGCCGAGGCCTTCTTGCCGTTGGCGCTGACCGCCGTTCGCGGCCAGAGCACGACGACGGCAGGCATCGTCTTGACCGCAGCGACGTTGGCGTGGACGTCGGGGGCGTGGATTCAAGCGCGTCTCGATGCGCACCGCAGTCGCCGCAGCCTGGCGGTCGTCGGCCTGACGCTCACCTTCGCCGGCGTGGCGGGAACCACCGCCGTGTTGCTGCCGAATGTCCCGGTGGCGCTGGCGGCGCTCACCTGGGGTGTCGCCGGTTTGGGGATCGGCATCGCCTATTCGACCATCACGCTCGTGGTGCTCGGGTCGGCACGGGCCGGAGGCGAGGGCGCTGCCTCGTCCGCCATGCAACTCGCCAACGTGCTCGGTGTTGCCGTCGGCACCGGCCTCGGCGGCGCCATGCTGTCGATGGCGACGCTGCACGGCGCCCAGACGCTCGGCATCGCGTGCGTCAACGCTGGCGCCGTGCTCGCCGCCGCGCTCGGCGTCGTCACGGCGCAGCGACTGCCGGCAAGCGCCACTCGACAGGCGACCTGAAGGGGGGCGTCTCGCTGTCGAGGCGTCTGCTGGTCGTGCCGTGACACGGCATGATAGGAAGACGTGAAACAGTTCGTTCGCCGACGAGACCTGCACAGGAGACACCATGAGCGGTGCCCGGGAAGACAGCTTTGCGCACGCGCGGGATTTCCTGTTGGCCCACCGCGGAGACTACGCGACGGCCTACGCCGGATTTCGTTGGCCGCGGCTCGAACAGTTCAACTGGGCCCTCGACTACTTCGACGCACACGCCGCCGAGAACCATCGCACGGCCCTCTGGGTCGTCAACGAGAGTGGCGCCGAGTCGCGGCTGACGTTCGCCCAACTCAGCGAACGCTCCAATCGTGTCGCCAATTTCCTGCGGCAGGTGGGGGTGCGGCGCGGCGATCGCGTCCTGGTGATGCTGCCCAATGTCCTGCCGCTGTGGGAAGTCACGCTGGCCGCGATGAAGCTCGGCGCGGTGCTCAGCCCCGCCACCACGCTGCTGGCGGAATTTGATCTGCGCGATCGGATCGAACGCGGCGAGATGCGTCACGTGATCACCGACGGCAACGGCGCACTGAGGCTCGCCGCCGTGCCCGGACACTACTCGCGTATTGTCGTAGGCGACGAGGTCGCCGGTTGGATTCCCTACGCCGGCGCCGCCGCGGCCGCGGCGCGCTTCGACCCGGACGGCCCCACCCACGCGACCGACCCGTTCCTGCTCTACTTCACGTCGGGCACGACAGCCCAACCGAAGATGGTGCTGCATTCGCATCAGAGCTATCCGGTCGGACACCTCTCGACGATGTATTGGATCGGGCTGCAACCGGGTGACGTCCACCTCAACATCAGCTCACCCGGCTGGGCCAAACACGCGTGGAGCTGCGTCTTCGCGCCCTGGAACGCGGGTGCGACCATCTTCATTCCCAACCACGCCCGCTTCGACGCCAAGCAAACGCTCGCGCTGCTGGTGCGCTGCGCCGTCACCACGCTGTGCGCCCCGCCGACCGTCTGGCGCCTGCTCATCCTCGAGAATCTCAAGTCCTATCCGGTCAAGCTGCGCGAGTTGGTGAGCGCCGGCGAGCCGCTCAACCCCGAGGTCATCGAGCAGGCGCGCGCCGCCTGGGGCCTGACCATCCGCGACGGCTACGGGCAAACCGAAACCACCTGCCTGATCGGCAACTCCCCCGGGCAACCGGTCAAGGTCGGCTCCATGGGTCGGCCCCTGCCCGGCTATCGCATCGCACTGGTCGACTCGGATGGGAACGAGGACAACGAGGGGGAGATCGGCATCGCGCTGAAACCCGAGCCGGTCGGGCTCATGACCGGCTACATCGACAATCCCGAGCGCACCGCCGGGCGGCTCGACGGCGACTACTACCGGACCTCCGACGTCGCCGCCCGCGACGCCGACGGATACTATTGGTACATCGGCCGCGCCGACGACGTGTTCAAGAGCTCCGACTATCGCATCAGTCCCTTCGAGCTGGAAAGCGCCCTGCTCGAGCACGAGGCGGTCGCCGAGGCGGCGGTGGTACCGAGCCCCGACGCCATCCGGCTCTCGGTCCCGAAAGCCTTCGTGGTGCTCAAGCCGGGCGTTGAGCCCTCACGCGTCACCGCGCTGGCGATCCTGCGCTCCATGCGCGAACGCCTGGCACCGTACAAACGTATTCGCCGGATCGAATTCACCGATCTGCCCAAGACCATATCCGGAAAGATCCGACGCGTTGAGTTGCGCCGCGTCGAGATCGAGCGCCGCGCGCGGAACGAACGCGATGCGAAAGAATTCTGGGAGAGTGATTTCCCGGAGCTCAAGTGACGTCGATGACGCGGCGTTCAGATCGACACCCTCGTCGTCGGCAACGATGTGGCCCGGTTGCCCGGTGCCCGCCTATGCGGTAGTTCGTCCCCCAGCAGGCCCCAAGGTTGGTGATCGATTGACCCACGCAGGCGGCGCCACCCTGCCCGGCGGGCTGCCGATCTGCGGGAAGAGGAGATGAGCCATGAGCGAAAAGACCCTGTACCAGCGTCTCGGTGGCTACGACGCCATCAGTGCCGTCGCCAACGATTTGTTACCACGCTTGCAGGCCGACCCACGGCTCGCGCGCTTCTGGCAATACCGCGCCGCAGACAGCGTGCAGCGTGAGAAGCAGTTGCTGATCGATTTCCTATCCTCTAGCGCTGGCGGGCCCCTCTACTACACCGGCCGAGACATGAAGACCTCGCATCGCGGCATGGGAATCAACGAAGGCGATTGGTCGGTGTTCATCGGCCATCTCAACGCCACCCTGGACGCGTTCAAGGTCCCGCAGGCCGAACGCGACGCGGTCGTCGCCTTCATCCAGAGCACGAAACCCGACATCGTCGAAGCGTAGGGGGGACCGGCCGTGATGGCCGCGGTTGCGGCGGTCGGACTCACGGTACGCACCGGGCGCACCGTGGTGGTCGTGCTGCGCGGGGCGCGGCGTCGGCCGGAGATCGTCGTGCGCTTCGAGACCCAGTTGGCGGACTCGTGGGTACCGGAATCGATGCACCCGTATCACCACGAGCTCGGAGATCCCGGGCCCGTGGGCACAGCAGCGCGGCAGCGTGGCTGCACCGCCGCGCGTCGGGCGACGCGACGCGCCATACGGGCGCTCGTCGCCGACATGCGTTCCCAGCGTCTCGATCCCTGCGGCGCGGCCGTCATCGCGTCGAGTCTGGTCGACCCGTCGCGCATCGCCGGGGCCCACCCGCGGGCGCACGCCGAGGAGGCTAGACTCTACCGCGAAGCGGTGACGGCCGCGTTGGGCGCCTGCGGTGTCCGCGTCGCCACGTATCTGGAGAAGGACCTGCGCAGCGTCGCCAGCACGCGGCTCGGACTAACGCCGGCGCGCATCGACGCAATGCTCAAGGCATTCTCGCACGTTGTCGGAACACCCTGGCGTGCCCCCGAGAAGCAGGCCGCGCTGGCCGCGTGGCTGACGCTGCCGCGCTGAGCCGCGGCGGCGGCTACCACCGCTGCGAGGAGCGGCGGACCTTTCTCAACCTGTACGATCGGGTGTCTTGACGGCTCGTCCGGAGCGGTGAAAGATCGGCCGCTGATCGGCTGTCGGCGGACGCAGGACATGCCGACGACGCGCGCCGGCCTCGGCCTCGATGGAGCTACGATGACTTGCGGGAGTTGCGGAAGAGCGAACCGGGCGACGGCACGGTTCTGCGGCGGGTGTGGCAAGCCGCTCGCCCCTCGCTGTCCAACCTGCGGTGCCGAGAGTGAGCCCGACGCGCAGTTCTGCGACGTCTGCGGCACCTCCCTGGTGGCGCGCCCGGTCGCCGAAGCCGCGGTCGCTCGCAAGGTTGTCACAACTGTCTTTGCCGACCTCATCGGATCGACCGCATTGCACGAACGCCTCGATGCGGAATCCGCCCGGCGCTTGATGGATCACTACTACCGGGCGCTGCGGGCCGCCGTCGAAACCCACGGCGGCACGGTGGTCAAGCTGCTCGGTGACGGCGTGATGGCCGCGTTCGGCGTGCCCCGCGTCGCCGAGGACGACGCGGTGCGCGCGGTGCGTGCCGCCATCGATATGCAGCGTGCCTTCCGCGAGGTGGTCCGCGAGCAGGGTGGAATGAAAGGCGACATCGGCCTGCGCGTTGCGGTCAATACTGGCGAAGTCGTCGTCAGCGCTGATCACACCGATGTCGTCGGTGATCCAGTCAATGTCGCCGCGCGGCTCCAACAGGAGGCGCACGACGGCGATGTGTTGATCGGCGAGTCGACGCGCCGGCTGGTGAGTCACGTGATGACGCTGGCACCCTTCGGCGCCCTGACCTTGAAGGGTCGGTCGGAGAAAGTGGCCGCATACCGTGTGGTGTCGCTCGATCGGCCGGCGGATGCACCGACCACTGCGTTTGTCGGACGCGACGACGAGCTGCGGCGCCTCGTGGCCGTCTACGACGCCGCCGTCACGGCGCGCGGCGCGCGCTTGGCGGTCATCCTTGGGTCGCCGGGTCTCGGCAAATCACGCCTCCTCGGCGAATTCACCCGCCGACTCGGAGACGCGGCCACGGTGCTGACCGCGAACTGCGACGCTGCCGGCGGCGCCACGTTCGTGCCCCTCGCCAGGGCTCTGCGCGCACTGCTGCGCGTCGATGACGGCAGCAGCGGTGATGCGCTCCGCACCGCCATCATCGCCGCGCTGCCCGACGCCGATGCCGACCGCACCCGCATCGCCGAGGGCATCAACGCGCTCCTCGCCGGCTCACCGGCGTCGCCGGAGGAGACCTTCTTCGTGGTCCGCCGCCTGCTCGCTGGACTCGCCGCGAAGCAGCCGGTGCTGTTCACCATCGACGACCTGCAGTGGGCGGAGCCGCTGCTGCTCGACCTCGTGGAGCACTTGGTGCAGTGGAGCACCGACGTGCCGCTGCTCGTCGTCGTGGCGGCACGACCAGAGCTGCGCGACACGCGCTCATCGCTGGCGGCAGCGGACGGCCTGGTGGCCGACGTGGTGACGCTTTCCGGTCTCGACGCTGGCGCGGCGACCCGTCTCGCCGCGAACGTGATCGGCGCCGAGGCGCTGCCGGCCGCGGTCGCCGGGCGGGTGCTCGCCACCAGCGAGGGCAACCCGCTGTTTGTCGGCGAGCTCGTGCGTATGCTCGTTCACGACGGGGCGCTCAAGCGGGAGGGCGACCGGTGGAGCGCAGGGGTCGAGCTCGCCAGCCTCGAGATGCCGCCCACCATCCACGCAGTGCTCGCCGCCCGCATCGAGCGGTTGCGGGCCGAGGACCGCCTGGTGCTGGAGCGCGCCGCGGTCGTCGGGCGGCAGTTCTCGCGCGCGGCCGTGGCGCACTTGCTCCCCCGCGAAGCGCAGGCCGATCTCGACGCCCGCCTGGAATCGCTGCGGCGCGGTGAGCTCATTGAGCCCGACGCCGCGTGGTTCCTGGGCGAGCCAGGCCTGCGATTCCGCCACGGGCTCATCCGTGACGCGGCCTACCGGCGGCTGTTGAAGGGCACGCGCGCGGAGCTGCACGGCCGCTGCGCCGACTGGATCGAGACAAAGGTCGGGGACTCCATCGAGCATGAGGAGACGATCGGCTGGCACCTCGAGCAGGCGCATCAGCATCTGCGCGAGCTGGGCCCCGTCGATGCGCAGGGTCAGGCCCTCGGCGACCGCGCCGCACGGTACCTTGCCGCAGCGGGACGGCGGGCCCTGACGCGCGACGACTTGTCCGTGGCTGGGAGCCTCCTCGGGCGCGCGTTCGATCGCCTCGACGCGGCGGACCCAGCCCGGGCCGATCTGGCGCTCGACTGGTGCGAGGCGCTGCTCGCCGCGGGCGACGTCGGGCACGCGCGGGCAGCGATCGACGAGCTGGGCCGATTCATCGATATGCCGGTACCGGCGACGTCACCGCGGAATGACCTCTCCGGTGTGGGCACCGGCGTGGATCGCCTGCGGGCCTGGCACACCTGCTTCGCCGGCCAGCTTGCTGTGCTCACCGATCCGCAAGCGCTGCATGCCACCGCCGACGTGGTCGCGGCGGCAGCGGACGAGCTGGCGTCGGTGCGTGACGCCGCCGGCGAGGCAAAGGCCCACTCGGTGCATGCCACCGCGCTGGCCCGTCTCGGCAAGGTGGGCGCCTGTGAGGCCGCGCTCGATCAGGCCCTTGCCGCCGCACGGCGCGCACACGATCGGCGTCGCGCGAACGCGGTGCTCGCGGGCGCGCCACTCGCGGCGTTGTGGGGACCGAGCCCGGTGACACGCGCCAGCGGCCGCTGCCTCGATGTCGTGCGCGTCCTGCGCATCACCCAGGGAGCCCCGGCTGTCGAGGCCGTCGCGCTGCGCTGCCAGGGCGTGCTCGAAGCGCTGCGCGGGCGTACCGAGGCGGCGCGACGCATGATCGCGTCGTCGCGGCGCATGGTCGAAGAGCTGGGCATCACCCAGCGCCTCCTCGAAGCTGACGTCTTCGCCGGTCTCATCGAGTTGATCGAGGGCAACGCCGTCGCTGCCGAGCGTTGCTTGCGTAGCGCGTATGAGGGGCTGCGCGAGCACGGGCTCGGCATCGACGCGGCGCAGGCCGCGGCGTTGCTCGGCCGCGCCCTGCTGGCGCAGGGCCGAGCCGCGGAAGCCGAAGCCCTCAGCCACGAGAGCGAGGCACTCGCTGGCGATGACCTCAAGGCAGCGATCGCCTGGCGCGGTGTACGCGCCGAGGCGTTGGCCCAGCGCGGCGAGCACCCGGCCGCAGTGGAGTTGGCGCGCGCCGCCGTCGACATCGCCGCCGCCACCGATGCGCTGCTCGACCACGCCGACGCCCGCCTCGCACTCGCCATCGCCTGGCGCGCCGCCGGCCGCAGCAACGACGCGCACGCCGAGGAGGCGCGCGCCATCGAGCTATGGGAGGCAAAGGGTGCGACGCTGCTCGTCGAGCGAGCCCACCGCGCTGCCGGTCGCGTCGTTCGGACCGATCGAGATAGGCACGCCCCTGCTGCGCCAACGCGCCCCGCCGCCCGGCGCCTGCCCGCGAACGCAGCGACCACAAACGCCGCGCAGATGGACGCCGCGGTTGCTGCTCGAGATCTTGACGCCTTTATGGGCCTGCTGGCGGACGGTGCGGAGAGCGCGCATCGTCCAACTAGCACGGTGTACTACGAGCGCGACGCGGCCGACAGTTACCGCTCGTCGCTCGCGGCCGACGACGCGAAGATGTTGCACGAGCCGCTGGCAACCCTCGGCAACTCGCTCGCCCTGTGCCGCTCATTCGTGTCGTTCAGCGCTAGCGGCGTTGACGACGCGCCCTTCGGCGCGGTTCCAACCGAGAACATCCTCCTCATCGAAGTCGACGCACACGGGCAGCGCGTGCGCACCGAGTTCTTCGCCCTCGATCGGCTGGGAGACGCCGTCGCCCGCCTGTACGAACGCTACGCCGACCTCCTCCCCGACGGCCCCGGCCGCGCGCGTGCCGCCGCGACGGCGAATTCGATTGCAGCGATGGTCGGTCCGCCCAACCTGGATCGCTACGGCGCGGCGTTCGCCACCGACGTGGAGTTCGTCGATCACCGGACGCTGGGCTTCGGCGCGGCGCGGGGAGCCGAACGAATGCTGAGCGCCTTCCGCGCCTTGTTCGAGATGGCCGACGACATCTCTGTCCGCGTCGACGATATCCTCGGCCTGGAGGCACATGCTTTTGTCAGACGGTTGACGACCGCGGGCACCGCCCGCGCCGGCGGAGGTGCCTACGAGAGACACTATCTCGAGCTGCACGAGTTCGGAGTTGACGGACTCCTCAGGCGCGTCGAGTTGTTCGACGTTGGCTGCGAGGCAGCGGCGCTGGCCCGCTTCGACGAGCTGTCGGCCTCACCCCTGGCGAACCGATTCACCAATGCGGCAACACGAGCGAACCAGCGCATGGAATGCGCCTGGCGCGCGCGTGCCTGGGACGACCTGGTCACCTCGTTTGCGCCGACCCTCGTGATGAACGACCGGCGTTCCGTGGTGGGTCTAGCGGTGACGGGTGAGGACTTCTTGACCAACCTGCGGGTCCTCTTTGCGATGCGGTCAAGCCGCTGGCACAGCAACGTGCTCGCCACTCGAGGCGAGCGGCTGGCGCTCTGCCGCACGTCGTTTGCCGCCGAAGCCACGTCCGGCGCCGAGGTCGTGGTCGAGCACCTTGCGATCATTGAGGTCGATGCCGACGGCCGTTACGACGCGCTCGTGCTCTTCGATTCCGACGCGCTCGCCGCCGCCTACGATGAGCTCGACCGCCGCTACGCCGCCGGCGAGGGGGCCCCGTATGCCGAGCTGCTCGCTCACTGGCGCGCCTTTCGGCAGGCCTCCGATCACCGCGACTGGCAGACGGCTCGACGCTTGCTGCCGGACGACTTTACCATGTTCAGCCATTGTCGCCTGGCCAGCACGGGGCGGCGAATGAGTCGTGACGGGTTCATCGCCAGTCTGGGCTGGGGAGATGACCGTGGCGTCCGCTCTGTGATGCGACGCGACCACCTGCTGCGGCTGTCCGCTGGAGCTGCCGTTGAAGTCGCGACCTTGCAAGGCAATGTAGACGGCGGCGATTTCGAGCAGCAGATCGTTCTCGTGGCGACCCACGACGGTAGCCGCCTAGGCTCCTTCGAGGCCTTTGATCTGGATCAGCTCGACGTCGCGCTGGCGCGCTACGACGAGCTGGCGGCCGGACCGCCGACGGCCACGCGCATCGAGAACGCCGCGACGCGGGCTGTGGCGCAGGCTCAGGAGGCGTGGAAGGCTCGTGATTGGAAGCGGTTTGCCGCCCTCTTCGCGCCGTCGTACTTCCATGTCGACCGGCGGATGCTGGTGCGACTGGAGCTCGGTCGCGATCCGTACCTCGACTCCATTCGCCCGTTCTTCGAGATGGCGGCGCCGGCACCGACGATGGACGTACTCGCCACGCGCGGCAACACACTCGCAATGGTGCGAGCGGCGGTCCGCGTAGATCGGCAGGACACCGGCGACTTGATCGGCCACGGCGAGCTCGCATTTGTCGGGGTCATCGAGGTGAACGGTGATGGTGACCAGATTGCGATGGTCCAGTTTGATCTCAACGACCTCGATGCAGCCTACGTCGAGCTCGACGACCGCTACGCCGCCATCGCGGCTGCCTCCTCGCGTCGAACGACACTGACACGTGCATTCACCCAAGCCTTCGCCGCGCGCGATTGGCACAGGTTGTCGACGCTGCTCGCTCCCGACCTCGTGGTACACGACCACCGCCTGCTCGGCTGGGAGACGTTGCACGGGCCGGCGGCGTACATCGACGCGCTCAGGTCGTTGGTCGATCTCGCGCCGGACGTTCAGTTGCGCATCGACCATACGATGATGTCCGGCGATCGCTTCCTCTATGTCACCACGTGGGTGGGTACCCGTGAGGGCGGACCGTTTGAGTCGCCGAGCGCCATCCTCTGCGAGCTCGATGGGGCTGGGCGGATACGCCAGTTCGACCAGTATGACCTCGATCGGCTCGACGATGTAAGGGCACGCTTCGCGGCGAGTGGGGCGGGCGGTGAGTCCGGAAGCACCCTTCGAGACGGCCCCGAGGTGACGGGGCCTCCTCATGGCGACCGGAAATTTCCTCTTCAAGACGACTACCAAGCCGTTCGCACGGAGGAGCCGCCCTCTGTTGGCGGCGTCTCGAAGGGCGCCTTCGCGACAAGATCGCCAGCCGGCCCCGATCCGCTGCGCATCCCGCCGAACGCCGCGACGCGGGCCAGTGACCTCTACGAGGAGGCGCGCGAGGCACTGGATCTCGAGGCGATCGCGGCCATGTGCGCACCGACCATGCTTTTCGACGATCGCCGCCGCGGCCTCCGTGTCACTGGCGATCGCGAAACGTTCATCGTCAGCAATCGCCTGATCATTTCTCCCCGGCTGCGAGCCTCGCGCACGGTGCTCGCCACGATGGGTGACCATCTGGCTCTCCGCCACATCCGCTGGACCGGCACCACGGCCGACGGCGTGGCCTTCGAGAACGAGAACCTCTCGCTCATGGAGGTCGACGCCGAGGGTCGTATCGCCGCGATCATCTCGTTCGACGCCGACGATCGCCGCGCCGCGAGCTTGGAGATGTTCGAGCGCTACGCGCGCGGTGACGCCGCACAGCTCATCCCGGCCGCGGCGTTCGAGGGAATCCGGGCGATGAACGACCACGATGTTGAACGGCTTCGCGCGCTGATCTCTGACGACTTCGTCTTCGACGACCACCGGCGCACCGGCATCGGCCGACTGGAAGGTGCTGCCGCAAGCGTTGCATCATTGGCCGCGCTGCTCGAACAGGTGCAAGGCTTGACCATCGAGACCTTGTACACGGTGGCGACCGAGAAGCACGGCGAGCTGGTCATGGCCCACACGTTCGGCATCCTCGCCAGCGGTGGCGAGTTCGAGGCCGTCTACGCACGGCTCGGGCTGTATCAGGATGATCGGATCGTCGCGATGGAGCTATTCGAGCCCGAGGATCTCGACGTCGCGCGGGCGCGGCTTGAAGAGCTGCGGCCCGATCCGCTACGTATTCCACCGAACGCCGCGACGCGGGCGAATGAGCGCTGCTTCGAGCCCATCATGGCGCGAGACTGGTCCGCATTGCGCGCGCTCACGAGTGCCGACTTCACCTTCGACGATCGCCGCAAGCGGGCTCTGGTCCACGGCGACATCGAGCTGTGGATCCGGAATCTCGAGGTAGTCCTCTCGTGGGGCGTCACCCGCCGCACGCGTGAACTCATCGGCACGGTCGGGGATCGGATCGCGGTCGAGCGCTTCGCGTTCTTTGCCGGCGAGGGCGAGGCCGCGATCGACGGCGAGTTTCTGCGGCTCACGGAGACCGACGCGGCTGGAAGGCTGCGGGCGGTGATCCACCTCGATCTCGATGATCGCCGCGCCGCGTTCGACGAAGCGCAGGCGCGTTTCATCAATGGCGAGGCTGCCGGGTGCCCCGCGCAAGCCCTGATCCAGAGGTTCGGCGCCACCATCGCCAGGCACGACTGGGACGAGCTCCGGAAATACTTCGTCGCTGGCCTCGTGTGTAGTGATCGACGCAAGCTGAGCTTCAGCGAGATCCCGTCCGAAAAATTGATCGAGTCGCTGTACGTACTGTCCGACCTGGGGCCCGACGTGGGCGGTGAGATGCTCCAAATCCTGGCCTGGAACCACTACGGCCGCGTCGCGGTGATTCGACAGTTCGGAACGACGCGCGACGGTGGGTCGTTCGAGAGCGTTTTCGTCCCGCTCGTCGTCGTGCGCGGCGATCAGATCGTCGCCTACGAAATTTTCGAAGTCGGAGATGCCGATCAGGCCGTGGCTCGCTTCGCGGAGCTGTGCGCGTCGCTTCGAAGAAGCCTCGAATGACCAAAAGGGACACAAAGGACAGTCGCCGGCAAACGCCGTCCTTGGTGTCGCTGCCGTCCTATTGGTCCCTTCGCCATGAGGGCTAAGCTAGTATGAGGAACGGGTTCATCCCCAGGCACGGTGGCTACAAGAAGCTGCTCTCCTACCAGAACATCATCGAAGGCAGCATGGCCTCCGCGACCTCGAAGGAGACCGAGATCAAGCTGACCAACGTGGCTCGTGCCAGTCTCGAAGAGCTGCTGGCCGACTACCGCGATTTCCTGCGTGTACGCGGCTATCACGGCTTCGCTGGTACGCTTTGCCCGTTTTCCGGGGTGCGGACACTTCGTGCTATCCGACGATCCCGACGGCTTCGCGCAGGTGGTTCGGTCGTTCCTCGAAGGCTTCGTGCGCACGTGAGAGCCCACCGGAAAATCCGGCCCTCGGCCGCGCCTGGTGATGCCTTGACATCAAATCTCATGGCATCTAAG